>Ga0074045_10001045_pt1 | contig 26870 bp, 22 predicted proteins | sample BogForMeECP23OM2_FD_94442 | JGI IMG/M metagenome (GOLD analysis project Ga0074045, IMG submission 94442) | Bog forest soil microbial communities from Calvert Island, British Columbia, Canada - Bog Forest MetaG ECP23OM2 | ecosystem: Environmental > Terrestrial > Soil > Wetlands ...
ATTCAGAATCTCGATCGAGTCGCCGACCTTTACCTTCTTCATCCCGGCAAAATAGTCATCCACAATCACATCATAAGGACCCCGAAACGGCCCGCCCGAGTGAAAGTTGAATCCCGGCGGAATACTGTTATAGCTGGCCAGATCGATGCCGTAAATAATTTCAAGAGTCGGCTTGGTCGTAAGCTCCCAGATCACCGGCGCCGCCACGGCGACGTGCGGCAGCTTCCTCAAAATATCTCCCAACTTCACCGGCATGGGCGCGCCGGTAACGCCCACCAGCGCCGACGACCCCGGAGGCTGCACCATCAGATCGGCGCCCACGCCCATCTGGCTCTCCTTCGAACCGTTCAATTGCCCATAAAAGAAAGATACGATCAGCAGGATCAGCGTGACTTCAAGCGCTATGGCGCTCATGCCGATAAACGACCGCATAGGCCGCTGCACCAGGTTGGCAAAGATCATTTTGTTGATCATGAGGAGAAGTCGAAGCTCAACCGCTTGTCATGGGAGCGAAACCGCTTGTCATCCCGAGCGAAGCGAGGGATCTTGGTTCTTGCCTGCGCTAATTGCTGCCCGCCGGAGGCACCACCGCGCTCGATTGCGGCTGCGGCTTGTTCAGATGCACAACCTCCGCTCCCGGGGGCTGGTCCAGGGCGAACTGATCGTCCCTCAGCGGCTTGTTGATCTCCAGCTTCAGCATGTTCAGCGTGATGTCATATTCTTCCTGCGGCCGGTAGATTTCAATCCGCGAGGCGAAGCTCACGCCATCGTAATCTTTGTACTCGGCATACCGCGCATCGGTTGCCAACTTGCCCCGCTCGTCGTAAATATACTGCCGATGCGGTTGCAAGTCGGTGCGGCTAAAGACGATTTTGCGCGCCAGCTCCCAACCGTTCTCCCCCTTGCGAATGACGACCAATTCATAGTCGTCCTGCAGCACGCGACGCCCCTTGGCGTCATGCAGAATCTCATATCCATTTTCCAGCACGGCAATTTCATTTTCAGGATCGACATCCCGGATCAGCAGCGCGTCGTAAATGTCTTTAGGCCGGATGCTCTCCATCGGCTGGTCGGTATCGTGCGACTGCACATCGTTGCGTCCCACCACAAAGCGATTCTTGGGCGGAATCCACAGCTTGAACTCCTGCCCGTCGCTGACCATGTCAAAAGCCGTAGTTCGCACGATCGGCAACAGCCCGATCATGTGCAGCATAGCCGGCTTGCGCGCCAGCACGTAGCCCCGAATCTCCTTGTAATCAGTTACCTGGCCCTTCTTCACCCCTCCCACGGAGGTGTCGATATCCACCGTCGCCTGCAGCGACCGGATCTTTTGCGCCTGCTGGCTGATGCCCCCAATCAACGCCGCTTGCGACGACTCCTTGAGCGGAGCTTTGGAGTAGGTTTCCTCCACCGGACGCGTATGGAACAGACACCCTGTGGTCGGCAGCACTGCCAGCAGCACAATCGGAGCCCAAAACCGCGAGGTAAGCCTCATGAAGTATGAAATCTTCTCCAGCACATTTGAGTATATAGCGCCCGAAAGGGTGCACGAACTTAGGTGTCATTCTACTCACCCCTGGGGGCTTCTCAACTCGCGCTCATCGAATAAACTAATGAGATCGTGCGCACATTCGTGGGGCTCGTCATCATCGCGGCTCTCGCCGCCGCCGGCTGGGTGGCCTGGGCTGTTCTGGTTCCAACCGCTCCCTCGGGTCAGGTCTTCGTGATGCTGCGTCCGGGGTATTCCACTCGCCGCATCGCCTCGGAATTGAAGGCCAACGGAATCATCCGCAGCGAAGAGGCTTTCATTTTCTGGCACTACGTTCACCATGCTCGCCCGCTCCAGGCCGGAGAATATTTATTCGAGAAGCCGGCCAACCTGGTCGATGTGCAAAAGCGGCTCGCTCGCGGCGACGTCTATTTCCATACCGTCGTCATTCCGGAAGGCTTTACCATCTTCGATATCGCGAGCGCCATCGAAGCCGCCGGACTCGGCCCCGCGCAAGACTTTCTCAAGATTGCGGAATCAAACGCGCTGGTCGCGCCAATGGATCCCGATGCGCAGTCTCTCGAAGGTTATCTCTTTCCCGACACCTATCAGTTCAGCCGCATGATGACGATGCAAGAGATGGCCGCCGCCATGGTCAAGCAGTTTCGCCAGGTCGCCACCGAAATCGGCATGATCCCAGACTCCCCGAAGGCGCCGCCGGACGCTGACACTCAACTCCACACAAATGTAATCATGGCCTCGATCGTCGAGAAAGAAACCTCGGTCGCGGAGGAGCGCCCGCTTGTCGCCAGCGTTTACTACAACCGCCTGCAAAAGAAGATCGCGCTCGACGCCGACCCCAGCGTAATTTACGGTGAACTTCTCTCCGGAACCTACGCCGGCGCGCTGCATCACGACGACATGCATTTCAACTCGCCTTACAACACTTACATCCACACCGGACTGCCCCCCGGCCCCATCGGCAACCCCGGCAAAAGCGCCCTCGAAGCCGCCATGCATCCCGCCCAATCCGACTATTATTACTTCGTCGCCGACGCCGAAGGTCACCACCGCTTCGCCCGCACCTTCGAAGAACACAATAACAACGTAGCCGCGTATCGGCGGGCAATGCGAAGCCACTAGACTCGGCTTCCGGCTTCCGGTTCTCGGCTTCCGGTCTTGCCATAGACTTTCCCGAAACGGTTCGTCGTCAGTCCGAAAACGAAGTTGACGTGACGTTCATCACATCTCCGCCTCAGCAAATGTACGTTTACTGTGGTCGAACCGAGGATGGATGAGCGGAACCTATACTGACTTGCAGGTCTGGCAAGCCGCCATGGACCTTGCCGAAGACCTCTATCGGATCACGAAGGGCTTCCCTAAAGAAGAAACATACGGTTTGACCGTTCAGTTGCGGCGCGCCGCTGTGTCTGTGCCAAGTAACATCGCTGAAGGCAAGGGGCGGGCCTCCGACAAGGAACTTTGCCAATTCCTTTGTCATTCCCGAGGATCGTTGTTCGAGATCGAAACCCAAATCAATCTTGCTCAACGCTTGGGCTACCTTGACAAGGAGAAAGCAGACTCTATCCTTCGGAAGACGGCTCGTGTTGGGCAACTTTTGAATGGCTTACTCCGCGCCTTCCGTCCTCCGGAAGCTGCGTAGCCCTTCGGGAGACCGAAGAAACACCGGCAGCGCTAATGGCGGTCCGGAAGCCGAAAGCCGGAAGCCGGAAGCCGCCGCCCCTCCATCCAGCTTTGCAAAATCAAAACCGCTGCCATACGATCCACCGCCTTCGCGCGTTTTTCGATCGAAAGATCTGTCTCTCTCAACAGCCGATTCGCTTCGGCCGAAGTCAGCCGTTCGTCCCACAAATGCACCGGCAACCGGAAGCGCTTGCGCAATTCTTCGGCGAACACTTGCATCTTGTCCGATTGCGTTCCTTCCGCCCCGCTCATGCGCAGCGGCAGCCCCACCACAATCTCTCGCACTTCGTAATCACGGATCACCCGCTCCAAGGCCGCGAAGTCCGTCCGCTTATTCCGGCGCTGCAACGTCTCAATCCCCTGCGCCGTAATCCCCAGAGGATCCGTCACCGCCATTCCAATTCGTCGCGATCCCACGTCCAAGCCAAGCACGCGCCCCGCTGGTCGGTCTGTCAAGCTCACGCCAGGATTATATCGGCGCGGCCGCGTCGTAAGCCGTAGCGTTCGGCGCCCTCGCCCGCGCAGCAGGGCTCTAACCGGCTGCTGAAAACTTTGTTTCAAACAGCTTGGGGAAGGCCACGACGTTCAATCGTGCCGTGAAGCCGTCTAAGATGAGCTCCGCGCTTCAGCGCCCGAGGTAAGCTTTCGCCGCGGCGCGATGTTTTCCGCGGCCTCCTAAGAGTAAAGCCGCCAGAGTGCAGTGCGACCCGTAACACTCCTGCCAACAATTATTTACAGCCAGAATGCGACAGTCCCAAGGACCAATTTCCCAAGCCCGGCAGCCCCCGCATCCTTCCCAAAATGGCACCAATCCTTGCTTTTGACCCCCTTTTGGGAGTACCCTGTCTATAGTAAAGACCAACGTAGTCCCTCACTGAACCCAGCTCCTGCCCGGGTGATCTTTATGAATGGTGCCGACCTGAATTTCCACATAGGCGACAAGGTCGTCTATCCCAACCACGGCGTCGGCGTCATCGAACAGATCAGCAGCCGCTCCATCGGCGCTACCGTGGAAAAGTTCTATCTCCTCAACATCAAAGCCAGCAGCCTCAAAGTGATGGTGCCCTGTAACAACGTGGGCAGCGTGGGCATTCGCCGGGTGGTGCGCAACGGCGAAGTCCAGAAGATCCTCGACTTCCTCTCGGTCACCGACGATCTCAGCACCTCCGACTGGAAGGACCGGTTCAAGGAGAACTCCGACCGCATGCGCACCGGCTCGCTCTTCGAAGTCGCCGGAGTCCTCAAAAGCCTGATAGCTCTCCATCAGGCCAAGCCGCTATCCTTCCGGGAGAAAAAGATGCTCGAACGCGCCCGCTACCTCCTGGTCAGCGAACTGGCCATGTCTCGCAACTGCGAAGAAGCCAAAGTCGAAGCCCTCCTCGGCGAAGCTCTCAGCAAATGCAAACTCCGCTTTCCCGAAGCCAGCGAATTCGAAGCCTGATTCAGTTTCCAGAGCGAAGCCAAGGTTGAGACTTGGCCCACCCTTGCCCTACCGCTTCCGAGGATGAAAACAGTGCAGGCACACATCAATCGAGGGCGAGCCCCTCTCACGGGCTACGCTCCCGCCGGGGCCCCTGCTGCTTTAGCGCGCGTAAGACCTTGCCTTTTTTCTGCAAGCACAAAAAAGAAAGTCGCGCCTTTGTTCACTTCACTTTTCGCCCAGATCTCGCCACCATGTTTCCTGATAATGCGTTGAACGGTGGAAAGTCCCACGCCGGTTCCCTCAAAGTCCTCGGCCCGGTGAAGACGCTGGAAGACCCCGAACAACTTGTCCGCGTATCGTTCGTCAAAGCCCGCGCCATTATCTCGAACGAAGATCACAGACGCGCCATCCTCCTCGACCTGGCCGGCTTCGATAACGGCGACTTCCCGCCGACGGCTATATTTGATGGCATTCGAAATCAGATTCGCGAATACTTGCTTCACCAAACCGGCGTCGCACTCTACCGGGGATAAGCCTCCAATACGCCAATCGATCTGACGGCCCTCAAACTCCGGCCGCAGGTCCGCGATCACGTCTTTCAGCAACAAGTTCAGGTCCGTAGTAACACGCACCAGTTCCTTGCGTCCGATCTGGGCCATCTTCAGCAAGTCTTCGATAAGACGGCTCATATTCTTTACCCCGCTCAGGATTCGGTCCAAATGCCGCTGCGCTTCAGGGTCCATCTTCGGGCCATAATCCTCGCTCAGGATTTGGGAAAAACCGGCGATGTGGCGCAAAGGAGCGCGCAAGTCGTGGGAAACGGAATAGGAAAAGGCTTCAAGATCCGCGTTCGCAACGTTGAGCTGCGCCGTGCGCTCTTGCACTTGTTGCTCCAAATGATCGCGGGATTTTTCCAGCGCTGCGTCCCGTTCTTGAATCTGCGCCAGCATCTCATTGAAGGACGAAATCAGAACGGCAAGTTCATTGCGTTCGCCATTCATGGGCGCCCGAATCGAATAGTTCTTCTCCCGCAAAACAATCTGGGCAGTCTCCGCGAGACGCACGATGGGCTCGGCAATGGACCGGCGTGTGGACGATGACATCCACATCGCCGCCAGCAGTGACATCAGAAACACTGTGGCCACAATCAGCGCGAAGTCTCTTTCGCGTGCGTGCATGGCTCCCAGATCCGACCGCATGTACACCGTGGCAACCGGCTTCCCTTGAAAAGTAATCGATCGAACCAATCCGACCTCACCATTCTGAAACCGGTAGACTTCAGCTTGACCGGTTGGAATCGCCGGCGGAGGAGGAAGAGATTGCCCGCGATCTCGCCGATACCCAGCGAAGGCGACGCCGTCCGGCGTATAGATTTCGGCGGACATCACATGAGGCGCGGATTGCAAAGCTGAGAGCGTGGTCTCGGCAGAACGAGAATCGTCGAACAGCACAGCGGAGATCGAGTTCGATCCGATGATCTGGGCCTTGATTCCCAAGTCGCGCACCGTCCCCACTCGAAAGCTGTACAGGTCGTAGGCAAACAAGCCCATGCCCGCCAACAGCAGTGCCGTGCCGCTGACCAGCATGCTCATCCAGGTCAGTCTCTTGGGAATCGAACAATCGCCAACACTAAACTTCGCCAATTAATCTCCGAGCTGCACGCTTCTTCTTACATTGACCGCCACTTTTAGCAGTTCGGAGCTCATAGTCAGGCCAGCCCGCGCAGCGATGGCCGAATTTACTTCGAAACGCACTCTGTCCCCTTCCAAGACGAACTGCACCATGCCCCCACGCTGCGTGAACCTGGGCAGGTCACTGACAGTTAGAACGCTCGCCGCACCCAGATTAGTGAGAATCTCCTTCAACCGTTTGGCCTCCGACGAACTTATGAACAGGACGCGGCAATTCACGGCATCTTGGGGCGCGGAAATTTGCTTCGCCACTACGCTTTTTCCTGCTATGGTTTCCTGCGCAACCGTGGCGTTCAGCGCCGGGCCGAAGGGATTATCGCCAAGCACACAAATGGCGAATGTGTCGCTCTGCACTTGCACGCCTTGGGCGGGCCACTCCACGAATCTGCTGAAGTTATAAAGATAAGTAGCCTTCACCTCGTATTCGGTTGGCTTTGCATGCTGCCCCTGCACGCTCGGAATACCCATGAGCGCCCACGCTGCCGTCACGGAGGCGAACCACAGTAAAAGACGCTGGTACCGGCAAGTCCCTCGACCGTGTGAAATACCTCGGAACGCGTTTGTGCGGCAAGTCAGCATCATGGTTTCTGACTTTCGGCCCCTCTCCAGGTGATCTGCCCGTAAACACTTCTCTTGATCCCCACCAACCCGCCGGGATCGCCACCGAACTCCGCGTGACTCGGCTGCAACAAGTTCTGACCCACCACCGAGAATTCCATTCGACGGATAAAGAGCCAGCCCAATCGTGCGTCTGCCGTGCTGTAGCTCTTAACCGCCTGGGCCGACAGGGCGCTCACATAACGATAGGTCTGCTCAAACTCCAGTTTCTTGGGCAGAGTCAGGAAAGATTGCATCGTGCCCTGGTGCCGCGGGCTCGATCCCTCATAACCGGCGACGCTGGTGGGGTCATTGCTTCCCGGCCCATCCTCCATAAGTATTTCCAGATGCGAATAGGAGGGTCTCAGCTCCCACCAACCCGTCGGCTTCCAATCCGGCGCAACTTCGAATCCTTTGGTGGTGCCGCGGATTCCATTGCTGGTAAGCAACGGAAGAACCGCATGCACTGGCAGTGGCGACGGTTCAAGAAAGAACGAGCCCACCTGGAAGCTATAAACATCGTCGTAGTTGTTGTGGAATGCTGCAATATCCAGATAGAAATGGGACGTGATCAGGGCCCGGTACCCCGCCTCAAAGCCCCGCAACACTTCGGAACGGAATTGGCGGTTGCCGTCGACCCGCAAGTAAATGGGCAGCGGCGTCACCGTCGCGAAGTCCGTCAGCTGGATGTCCTCGTCGAGACGAGACGGAGTTCGCACCGCCCGCGTGAACGAACTCCACAAGGATTGCCGCGGCGTGGCATTCCACAGCAGACGCCCGCTCGGCTGCAGCTCGAACCCGGTGTAGTTGTTGTGTTCGAGTTTCGATCCCAAAGTCAGCGACAGCCGGCGGCTGAAGAAGGGAATTTCATCCTGAAAGAAGCCGCTGTAGACCTGGTCTGTCAGATGATGCGGCAGGAAGTTGATGGTCGGGACGGTTTGTACAAGATTCGCCGGGCTCACGCGCGCCCCCAGCCCCCACAGAAAATTTTGCTGCCCCGGCAGAGTTAAATGGTGAAGGAAGTCAACGTCGAAAGTGTTGCGGGTCTCTCCAAATTCAGGCTCGAAGTGGTTTGTGCGGTCAAAGTAAGCCTGAAACTGGAAGTCTGATCGGTCGCTCAGCACGCGCTTCCAGCGCCCCAGCAGATTCCCTCCCGTCAACTGCGCGTACCCGTCGACGTTAACCTGGGAGGGCGGCGAATACAGTGCGTACGTGGTTGCTTCGCCGCTTATCTCACGGTAGATGTCGCCTTGAAAAGTGAAGGTATCGCGAGCGCCCGGATCTCGATCCGCGCGGAACCCGACCTGGCCCATTCGCCAATCGTCGAAATCCACTCCCCCCGGATGAAACTCCGGACTGCGGTCGAAGCCCATACCGTAAACGCGATAGCTGAAACCCCTGCCGTTCCCACCTCCATAGCGCACGGTCCCTATGCCCTCGTCAGCGTTGCCGCCGCCCAGCGACACTATCGCGCCATGCGTATCTTTGGCGGTTCGGGTGATGATATTAATTACTCCGTCAACGGCATTTGCACCCCAGATGGTGCCGCCAGGTCCCCGGATCACCTCGATACGCTCAATGTCCTCAAGCGGAGTGGCCTGCACCTGCCAATAGACACCTGCGAACAGCGGCGTATAAACGCTGCGCCCGTCGATCAGTACCAGCAGCTTGCTGGCTAACACCGCTCCGAACCCACGAATACCGATTGACCAGTGATCGGAGTCGAGCCGAGCCACTTCGACTCCGGGCACCAGCCGAAGCGCTTCAGGAATGCTCGTAGCTCCCGACCTGCGAATGTCGTCCTGGGTAAGGACATAGATCGCAGCCGGTGTTCGCCAAACCTGTTCTGGTTCTTTGGAAGCGGTCGTCACTTCGACGTCGCCGAGTTGCTCCAGGCTCAAGTGTTTAAGGGGCGCGCTACTGTCTTGGTTACTCTCGGTGCCGTTAGCCCAGCTCACTCTGAGCAGGCTCACTATCAGGAGCAGACAGACCATAATTTCTCTGACCGCCCGAGGCTCAAGGCTGGCTGCGCAAGAAGTGACTCTTGCGCGATCGGATCTGCGGATAGGTATTGACAGGAATCTGCGCATTCCGCGCCCCCCAGTCTTCTCAAATGGGATATCGGCGATAACGGCATCTGCTTGAGTCGGCCCCCCCCAGCCCGGCCCAAACATCGGCACATCCGGACTCTGCGAACAATTTCGCGCTAGCGTCATGATTCCAAAGATTTTGCAAAAAGGGGGAGGAGGCCGGATCCGACGAATTTTGCGCCGCCAGCTCGAAGGCAGGTCAGCCCCGGCCAATAATTCTCTTAGTCAGATTTCCACATGGCTGCCAGCGCGAAGCCGCTTATGCCACTCGGTAGCCTGCTCATAGGCATGAGCCAGCCTCAGCACCCAATCTTCCCGCCAGTGCGGGCCGGCGATTTGCAGGCCGATGGGCAGACCGCGCTTGGTAAAGCCGCAGGGCAAAGAGAGCGCCGGCAATCCCCATACGTTGAATGGCCGGGTATTACGCAACAAGAGCAGTTCCGCCGGACGGAGCGCGTCGGGATCTTTTTGCAGATCGGCAATCACGGGCGCCGGTATAGGAGTCGTGGGCGTAACCAGCAAATCGACTTCGGCGAAGATGTCGCAAGCCTGGCGGCGAGCCAGGTCCAGTTCGCGGCGGCGCTGGATATATTCCGCTGCGGAAATGTTTTCACCGTTGCGGATGCGCCGCAGCGTCTCCGGGTGATACAGTTCCGGCGTCCGGGCGACATTCTCCGCGTGAAAGGCAAAAGCCTCGGCGAGTTGCACGGTGCGGTCGGCAGGCAGATCGCTCCGGACCTCGCGCACCTCTTTCACGAGTGTGCCGATCACACTCAGCGCCTGCTCGACGCTTGGGCAAACTTCATCGTCAAGATCGTCGAAGAAATGTGCCCGCGGAATCCCGACGCGAAGCGTCTTTGTGTCTTCACGCAGCGCAGAAACATAGTCCGCCACTGGGACATCGGCGCTGCCAACGTCCAGTGCATCGTAGCCCGCGATCGCCTGCAACACCAAAGCCGCATCGCTGACGGTTGTGGCCAGCGGCCCGACATGGTCGAGCGACCAGGAAAGCGGAATCACGCCGCGGGCGGAAACGCGGCCGTAAGTCGGCTTAAGGCCTACGCAACCGCACAGCGCCGCCGGTTCGCGAATCGAGCCCGCGGTATCGGTGCCGATTGCTGCGTAACAAAGCCCGGCCGCTACCGCGGCGGCCGATCCGCCGGAGGATCCTCCCGCAATGTGCTCGCCATTGCGCGGATTGTGAACCTCGCCGTAGAAGCTGATCAGCGAGCTTCCGCCATAGGCGAATTCATGCAGATTGTTCTTGCCGAGGATAACCGCGCCTGCCTGCCGGAGCCGGCGAATGACTTCCGCATCTTCGCCCGGAACGCGGCTTCGATGAAGCCCGCTGGCTGCGGTGGTTGGCACGCCCGCCGTATCGATGAGATCTTTGATTCCAACCGGAATCCCGTGCAGTGGGCCGCGCCATTCTCCGCGGGAGATTTCGATCTCAGCCGCCTGCGCCTCGGCCAGCGCAGAGACGGTGGAGACTGTGATAAAGGCATTCAGCGCGGGATTGAGTTTCTCGATGCGATCCAGGCAAGCGCGCGTGAGCGCAACCGGAGAAACTTCTTTTCGCCGCAGACGCGGCGCAAGGTCGAAAATCGTGGGCAGGATAGGCATCGGGTTACGGTTTTCATTGTAGAGGAGAAAAAAGCAACCACGGGCCTGCGCCTATAATCAAAGACGCTGTCCCCGATAACCTGTATAAATCCGGAGGCATTCATGGCGGAGATGACAATCGCCCCAGTTGCGACCCACGGTTTTTTTGTGGACGGTCGCTGGATGGAAGACGGGGATCTCGTCGAGGTTCGCGCGCCCTTCGACGGCAGCCTCGTGGCGCGAGTCATGCAGGGTCGCCGGGCCCATGCCGAAAGCGCCATCGCCGCCTCGGTCAAAGCCTTCGGAACCACCCGCCGCCTGCCCGCCTTTGAGCGGCAGCGCGTATTGCGGCGCGTGGCCCAGGGTATCGCGGAACGGCGCGACGAATTCTCCCGCACCCTGGCGCAGGAGGCGGGCAAGCCGATCAAGCTGGCGCGCATCGAAGTGGACCGGGCTGTCTTTATCTTCAACGTCGCGGCGGAAGAGGCCACGCGCATCTACGGCGAGTATCTTCCCCTCGACTGGCAGGAATCGACTGCGGGGCGATGGGGCATTGTCAGGCGGTTTCCGCTCGGCCCGATCGCGGGGATCACGCCGTTTAATTTTCCACTCAATCTGGTCGCACATAAAGTGGCTCCGGCAATCGCTGCGGGATGCTCGATGGTGTTGAAGCCTGCGCCGCAGACTCCGCTGTGCTCGCTCCTGCTGGCGGAGTGCGTACAGCAGGCAGGCTGGCCCGATGGCGGGCTGAACGTGCTGCCGCTTTCAAACGAAGATGCCAGCCTGCTGGTCACCGACGAGCGCATCAAGCTGATCAGCTTTACTGGCAGCGTGCCCGTGGGCTGGGACATCAAGAAACGCGCCGGCAAGAAAAAAGTCGCGCTGGAACTGGGCGGCAATGCGGGCGCCATCGTGCACAGCGACGCCGATCTCTCCTATGCCGTGGAGCGCTGCGTAATGGGCGGCTTTGCCTATGCGGGCCAGACTTGCATCTCGGTGCAACGCATTCTGGTGGAGGAATCCGTCTACGGCAAGTTCATCGATCTGCTGGTCGAAGGCGTCAAGGGGCTGAAGACCGGCGATCCGATGGAGGAATCGACCGACATCGGCCCGCTGATTCGTGAGAGCGATGCCATCCGCGTCACTAACTGGGTGGAAGAGGCGGTTCATTCCGGCGCGCGCCTCCTGTGCGGCGGTGGCCGAAACGGTTCGATTGTCGATCCGACGGTGCTCACGGGCACGAAACCGGATATGAAGGTGAACTGCCAGGAAATCTTTGGTCCGGTTGTAACGGTGGAACCTTACAAGAATTTCGACGAGGCGCTGCGCAGAATCAACAACTCCAATTACGGTCTGCAGGCAGGGTTGTTCACTCGCGACGTGAAATTGCTTTTCCAGGCGTATGACGAACTCGAAGTGGGAGCGCTGATTGCCGGCGACATTCCTTCCTTCCGGATCGATCAGATGCCTTATGGTGGGGTAAAGGATTCCGGGCTCGGCCGGGAAGGTCTGCGGTATGCCATCGAAGAAATGACCGAGCCTAAGCTGCTGGTAATGAATCTGCGGTAGCGAAGAGTGCGACCCAGCAGAGAAAAAAGCGACTTTTTCGAACAGCGTTTCAATTTAGTCCATTTTTATCTCTTAGCGCGGGGAAAAAACGCGACAAGCGTCCACGAAGTATTTATAATTTCCAGTTCTCATAGCCGACGCGAGAAATTCTGTGGGTATTTTCTTTTGCGTCATTGACTCATGATTCGGCAACAACCTGGGAACTAGCGGCGTAGTCACACTCCCTGAAGCTCGTACGTAAGCATGTCGCAGATCTTTCATCGCAGCACGAACACTTTGTCCCGAGCCACAATTTTTGGCGCGGTGTTCGCGGTTGCTGCGCTTGGCTGGGTCGCAATGGAGATTCAGCGCTCGCCCTACATTACCTTTGCCGGGGTACGCAAGCCGCAGCCGGTGCCGTTCAGCCACCAGCATCACGTGGCCGGACTCGGCATTGACTGCCGGTACTGCCACACTTCGGTGGAGACTTCGAGCTTCGCCGGCATTCCGCCGACCAAGACCTGCATGAACTGCCACTCGCAGATCTGGACCAACGCGCAGTTGCTCGATCCAGTGCGGGCCAGCTACCGCTCCGGGCAATCGCTGCAATGGACGCGGGTGAACCAGCTCCCCGACTTCGTTTATTTCAATCACAGCATTCATATCAACAAAGGAGTGGGCTGCAACACCTGCCACGGCCCGGTGGATGAGATGCCGCTGATGTATCAGCAGGCGTCGCTGCAGATGGAGTGGTGCCTCGATTGCCATCGCGCGCCGGAGAAAAACCTGAGACCGCGCGATCAAGTGTTCAACATGCGATATAAGCAGCCTACGAGCTTGAACCCGGTAGTGGTGGATGGGCAGAGCTTTACCTATCAGATGGAGCTGGGTTCAGCGCTGGTGAAGAAATATAACGTTCGCAGCGTTAGTGACATTACTAGTTGCAGCACGTGTCATCGATAGAAATGGCCTTATGAGAACTTGTCAGATTGTGTGATGTGGAATCAATGAAGATGGAAGAACAACTTGGCCGCGCATCGCGCGAAGACGTTTGCCCCTCGAAGAAAGGCAAGCTCGATCTCGATTCCCTCCGCGCGGAAATCGAAGAGGCTTCGGCGCAGAAGTCCGGGCCGGAGTATTGGCGCAGCCTGGAAGAACTGGCCGGCAACCCTGCGTTTCAGGAGGCGCTGCATCGCGAGTTTCCCAAGGGTGCATCCGAGTGGGTGGATTCGGTTTCGCGGCGCGGCTTTCTAAAAGTCATGGGCGCGTCGATGGCGCTGGCGGGCATGAGTGGCTGCGTTCGTCTGCCGCTGGAGCCGATTGTTCCTTATGTGCGCCAGCCTGAGGAAGTTATTCCCGGGCGGCCGATGTTTTACGCGACCGCGATGACGCTTTCCGGATATGCTAGCCCGCTGCTGGTTGAGAGCCACCTCGGGCGTCCGACCAAGATTGAAGGCAACGATCAGCATCCGGCGTCGCTCGGCGGGACTGACATTTTTGCGCAGGCCTCGATTCTCGGCATGTACGATCCCGACCGCTCGCAGAGCGTGGTTTCGCTGGGCGATCAGCGCTCGTGGCAGGCTTTCGTGAATGCCATTCGCGGGCCGCTCAGCGCGCAGAAAGCACTGCAGGGCGCGGGCATTCGCATTCTTACGACGACTATTTCTTCGCCCGCGCTGGCCGATCAACTGCGCGGCTTCCTGAAGATTTATCCGCAGGCCAAGTGGCATTGCTACGAGCCGGTGAATCGCGACAACGTGCTCGAAGGCGCGAAGCTGGCCTTCGGCCAGCCGGTCGAGACGCGCTACGATTTCTCGAAAGCCGATGTGATCGTCTCGCTCGACGCCGACTTCCTGTATGCGGGTTTTCCGGGAAATGTCCGCTACATCCGCGACTTCGCCAAGCGCCGCAACCCCGACGGCAACATGAACCGGCTGTACGTGATCGAGAGCACGCCGACGACGACGGGGGCGAAGGCGGATCATCGGTTGCCGCTGCGGACAAATGAGATCGAAATATTTACCAGGATGCTATGGGCGCGGATGCGGGGCATATTTTCCGGCAACCTCGCTGGTGGGCAGGAACCATTTCTTGAGGCGCTGCAGTCGGAGCTGAAAACCAAGGACGGGACCCGGGTTGTGGTTCCTGGCGATCATCAGTCCCCCACAGTTCACGCGCTCGCACACTGGATGAATGCGGAGCTAGGCAACCTCGGCAAGACCGTTTTCTACTCTGACCCGGTGGGTGCGAATCCGATCAATCAAACTGAATCGATCAAAGATCTGGTCTCCGATATTCATTCCGGCAAAGTCGACTTGCTCATCGTTCTTAGCGGCAATCCAGCGTTTGATGCGCCCTCCGATCTTGATTTTGCGAATGTCTTGAAAAATGGCAAAGTTCCGCTACGCGTCCATCTCGGCCTTTATCAGAACGAGACCGCTGATCTGTGTCAGTGGCACGTGAATCAGGCACATGAACTCGAAGCTTGGGGTGATGCGCGAGCATATGACGGCACAGTCAGCGTCATTCAGCCGTTGATCGCCCCGCTCTACAACGGCAAGAGCGCACTGGAGTTTGTCGCGATTCTCGCCGGGCAAGCTGATCCGAACGGCTACGATCTGGTCCGTGCTTATTGGCAAAAGCAGCACAGCGGAGATTTTGAAACTTTCTGGCGCAAGTCGCTGCACGATGGCTGGATTGAGGGAACGGCGTTCGCTCCAAAATCCGTAACCGCAAAAAGTGAAGGCATTCCGCAAGCGGCGCAAACCGATGCCAACGCCATCGAGCTCAACATCCGCCGCGACCCCACCATCTACGACGGACAATTCTCGAACAACGGCTGGTTGCAGGAGCTGCCCAAGCCGATGACCAAGCTCACCTGGGACAATGCCATCCTCATCGGTCCGAAGATGGCAGAGCGGATGCAGATCGCGACCAAAGACGTGGTCGAACTTGAGTTGAACGGGAAGAAGGTCAAAGGTCCGGTTTGGATTCAGGCTGGGCATCCTGATAATTCCGTCACCGTGTTCCTCGGCTATGGACGCAAGCGCGCGGGCCGCGTTGGCACTGCCTGCGGCTTCGACGTTTATCCGCTGCGCACCAGCGCCGCGCCCTGGTTCGCGACCGGAGTGCAGATTCGGAAAACTGGTGAGACTTACGAACTGGCTTCCACGCAGGGCTACCAGACGATGGACACGCCCGATGGCGGCCATCGTCCGCTGGTGCGCGAGACTACGCTGGAGGAATACCGCAAGGAACCGAAGTTCGCGCAGGAAGAAGAGCCGGCGCCGGGGCTCACGTTATACAAGCCTTATCCCTATAAAGAAGAGGATTACGCCTGGGGCATGGCGATCGATTTGACTGCCTGCGTGGGCTGCAACAATTGCATGATCGCGTGCCAGTCGGAGAACAACATTGCGGTCGTCGGGCAGGAGCAGACCAGGCTCGGCCGCCACATGCACTGGATTCGCGTCGACGCCTATTACCAGGGTGATCGCGATAATCCTAAGGCGTATTTTCAGCCCGTGCCTTGCATGCAATGCGAGAACGCGCCCTGCGAAGTGGTTTGCCCGGTGGGCGCAACCAATCATTCGAGCGAAGGCCTGAACGACATGGTCTACAACCGCTGCGTGGGGACGCGGTATTGCTCGAACAACTGTCCTTATAAGGTGCGGCGGTTCAACTTCTTGCTCTTTCAGGACTGGGAGACGCCGCAATACAAGATGATGCGCAATCCGGATGTCAGCGTGCGCAGCCGCGGCGTGATGGAGAAATGCTCGTACTGTGTGCAGCGCATTGCCGAACACCGTATCGACGCTGAAACCGCTTCGGTGCGCGAAGGCAAACCAATCAAGATTCAGGACGGCGAGCTGAAGACAGCTTGCCAGCAGTCGTGTCCGGCGGAAGCGATCATCTTCGGCGATATCAACGATCCGAACAGCCGGGTTTCAAAGCTGAAGTCGCAGGCGCGGAATTACAGTCTGCTGGGCGAGTTGAATACGCGGCCGCGGACGACGTACTTGGCTGAGGTGAGCAATCCGAATCCGGAGTTCCCGGCGACTGTCGCGTGGAAACCGATAGTTGAATGATATTGGATTTTGAAAGGGCGCGGCTGCAGCCGCGCCGTAAGGACGATTTAACGGTGGGGGCTTTAGCCCCTGACAGAACTCATGGACGAGCAATACAAAGCGACGGTGGACTCGGGCCCAGCTCCGGTAATCGAGCCTGGCTACACCTTCGGCACGGTCACGGAAAAGATCAGCGCCATCGTGCTGACCCGGCCCGCGTCGAATGGATGGTTCGTGGGCTTCGGCATCGCCTTCCTGATGACGATGATGATGCTCTACGCCATCGGCTACCTGTTTCTGAAAGGCGTCGGGATTTGGGGCGTGACGATTCCCATCGGGTGGGGCTTCGCGATCATCAACTTTGTCTGGTGGATCGGAATCGGCCACGCGGGCACACTGATCTCCGCGATTCTCCTGTTGCTGCGCCAGTCGTGGCGCAACTCCATCAACCGTTTCGCGGAGGCGATGACGCTATTCGCCGTGGCCTGCGCCGGAATTTTTCCCGGCATCCACGTTGGCCGGCCGTGGCTGGCTTATTGGCTGTTTCCTTATCCCAGCACCATGGGCGTATGGCCGCAATTCCGCAGCCCGCTGATGTGGGACGTTTTCGCGGTCTCCACCTACGCAACCATTTCGGCTTTGTTCTGGTTCATCGGCCTGATTCCTGACCTGGCGACGCTGCGCGATCGCGCCACTCATCCCGCGGCCAGAATCATCTACGGCATGCTCTCGCTGGGCTGGCGCGGTTCGGCGCGTCACTGGCATCGCTACGAAACGGCTTACCTGCTGCTCGCCGGATTGGCGACTCCGCTGGTGCTCTCCGTTCACACCGTGGTGAGCTTTGACTTTGCGGTCGGCATCGTTCCGGGCTGGCACACAACAATTTTTCCACCTTACTTCGTCGCCGGCGCTATCTACTCCGGCTTCGCCATGGTGCTGATGCTGGCGATTCCTATCCGCAGAATCTACGGCCTGGAAGATTTCATCACCGAGCGTCACCTGCAGAACTCGGCCAAGGTGATGCTGGCGACGGGATTGATCGTGGCCTACGGTTACGGAATCGAGGCCTTTATGGGCTGGTACAGCGGCGATCGCTACGATGCCTTCACCATCTGGAACCGGCTGCACGGACCGTACGCGATCCCCTATTGGTCTCTGCTCATCTGTAACATCTTCATCCCACAACTGCTCTGGATCCGCAAGCTACGCTCGAGTCCCGTGGCGCTGTTTTTTGTTTCGGGCGTGATCCTCGTCGGTATGTGGCTGGAGCGATTCATCATCGTCGTCGTCAGTCTGCATCGCGATTTCCTTACCTCGTCTTGGGGCATGTACTATCCGACGCGCTGGGACTGGATGACTTACATCGGCACCATCGGCATGTTCCTGGCTGCCATGTTCCTGTTCCTGAGGATTCTGCCGGCGATTTCGATCTTTGAGATGCGCACCCTGCTGCCCGAAGCGGAGGTAAAAGCCGAATGAAACGCGAGCGCATCTACGGAATGATGGCGGAGTTCGATTCTCCCACCGCTTTGGTGGAAGCGGCGCGCCGGACTCACCAGGCCGGTTACAACAAGATCGACGCCTACAGTCCTTTTCCAATTGAAGGGCTGGCCGAGGAGATTGGCTTTTATCACGATGAAGTTCCTCTCGTGGTGCTGATCGGCGGCATCATCGGCGGGTTGACCGGCTACCTGATGCAGTACTGGATGTCGGCTGTCGATTATCCGCTGAACATTGGCGGGAAGCCGCCGCACTCGTGGCCCGCATTTATTGTGATCACCTTTGAGATGACGATTCTGTTTGCCGGAATCTCGGCGGTGTTCGGCATGCTCGCGCTGAATGGCCTGCCCATGCCATATCATCCGGTATTCAACGTGCCGCGGTTTGCGCTGGCTTCAAAGGACCGCTTCTTCTTGATCGTGTTTTCTTCCGACCCCAAGTACGACCCGACCGGCACGCGCGGTTTTCTCGAAGGCCTGCAGCCGCGCTCGATTGCGGAGGTGCCCAGCTAAATGTCGCACCTTCGCCAACTTTCGAGACTATCGTCCATTGCTGGCTGCCCCACTCCTGCGGGTTCTTTGCGCGAGGGTGGGATTCCACGGACGCATATCGCTTCTGATTTGCTGACGCTTGGGGTCCTGTTAGCGACAGTCGCCGTGCTCTCCGCCTGCCGCCTCGACATGCAGGTGCAGCCGCGATTGAATCCGCTGGCCAAGAGCGATTTCTTCCCCGATCAGCGCGGCGCACGCCCTCTGGTAGAGGGCACAGTAGCGCGCGGCCAGTTGCATGCCGACACTTATTTCTATACCGGCCGCGTGGACGGAAGTCCCGGCAACTATATGCCGTTTCCGGTGACCAAGGAAGTTCTGGAGCGCGGACGCGAACGCTACAACATTTACTGCTCGCCGTGCCATTCGCTTCTGGGCGACGGCAACGGATTTATCCCCTCGCGTGGCTTCTCGAAGCGGCCGCCGTCGTACCACATCGAGCGGCTGCAGAAGGCTCCTCTGGGATATTTCTACGATGTGATCACGAACGGCTTCGGCATTATGGGAGACTACTCCGCGCAGATTCCTCCCCGCGACCGCTGGAGCATTGTCGCCTATATCCGCGCCCTGCAGTTGAGTCAGAATGCGACCAAGGCAGATGTGCCGGCCGGACAGGATGTGCCGTCGGCCGCTCCGAGGTTCCGCGGCGATCCCGGTTCGGGGGCGACCCTTCCAGTCGTGCCTCAAGGGGCGGCTGGGGAAACGAATTCGAAATCTGAGGAACAGAAATGAGCGCCGCGACCGCCCCACATCTGGATTTGACGGCACCGCAGGCGGTGAGGAAGCTTTCGCAGCGCTCGCTGATTGTCGGCGTAATTTTTGCCGTGATTGCGGTTGGGTTGGCCGCGATCCGGCCGGGCGAGTTCTATCGGGCTTACCTGGCCGGCTTCATGTGCTGGCTGGGCATTGCGCTCGGTTCCATGGCGATTCTGATGATCCGCCACCTCACCGGGGGCGGCTGGGGAACGGTGATTCGCCGCATCCTGGGTGCGGCCATGCGTACGCTTCCTCTGCTCGCGGTCCTCTTCATTCCTCTGATTTTCGGCATGCGGCGGCTCTACATCTGGGCGCAGCCCCTGGGCAACATCGAAAACAAGCATCTGCGCGAGCATCTGGAACAGCTCACGCAGAGTTATCTGACGGTGAACGGCTTTATTGTTCGCGCGGTGTTCTACTTCGCAATCTGGAATCTGCTGTCTTTCCTTCTGTCGATGTGGTCGAAGCAAAGCGACAGCGCGAACTCCCCCGATAACAGCGAGAAGTTCAAGGCCGTCAGCGGGCCGGGACTCATTCTCTACGGTTTCACTATTTCCTTCGCCGCCATCGATTGGGTAATGTCGCTCGATCCCAGCTGGATCTCGACCATCTTCGGCCTGATTGTCCTGATCGGCGAAGTGCTTTCGGCAATGTGTTTCGCGGTCGTGGTCGAGCGAATTCTGGTGGACTACAAGCCGATGTCAGAGATGCTGAAGCCGGATTTCGTCCACGATCACGGCAAGTGGATGCTGGCTTTCACCATGGTGTGGGCCTACTTCAACTTTTCGCAGTGGCTCATCATCTGGGCGGGTAACCTGCCTTCCGAAATCACTTTTTATCTGAAGCGACTCAGTGGCGGATGGGGTTCAATTGGGCTGATGTTGGTCTTATTCCACTTTGTCATCCCTTTTGCCATGTTGCTCTCGCGTCCCTTCAAGCGGAATATTCGCAAATTGGTTTGGGTTGCGGTTTTGCTCTTAGTGATGGGGTACGTCGATTTGTTCTGGATTATCGAACCGAATTTTTCCCCAGTTTTGGCGGTGACGCTGGCCGACATCGTTGTGCCCATTGCGATTGGAGGAATCTGGCTTTGGTATTTTTTTCGCAACCTCGCGGCGTTACCGCTGTTGCCCGCATACGACGTAGATGCGCATGAAGTTCTGGAGTATGAGGCGAAGGTGCATTCACAGGGTACCCCTTAGGCCTAGCGCCTCGCATGGGCTGCACAGGCGATGACTGCACAGGCGATGACAAGAGATGAGCCAGGAAAATCTAAAACCCGATAACCCAGCAGGCGAAGGCGGCTACGAACACGAGGATCTTCGGGCCACCGGCGTCGTCTATTTTCTGCTCGCCCTGGGTGTGGCCACAATCCTTGCCATGTTCGCTCTGCGCGGGGTTTACGAATTTCTCGACCACCGCGAAAAGGCGCTGCAGCGGCCGGTGAATCCTCTGTTGACCGATGTGCCCGCCGACACGCTCCACGTCGCTCCGGGCTACCCGCAGAGTGCGTTCCCCGATCCGAAGCTGGAAGAAAACGAGCGCGGCCAGCTCACCGGATTCCGCGTGCGGCAGGAAGAAACGCTCTACAGCTATGGCTGGGTGGATGAAAAGGCCGGGACGGTGCGCATCCCGATTGAACGAGCCATGGATTTGCTCGTCCAGCGCGGTTTACCGGTGCGTTCGCAAGGGGCGAGTGGCGAGGACGCGGCGGCTGCGAGTGCGAAAGGGAAAGATAAAGAGCAGTGAGTGGGAAGAACATCAATTCGATTTTTGCGATGCGCCTCCTCCTGGTCATCGGGCTGCTGGCGGCTTCCGCTTGGGCGCAGATCAACAGCGGCATCATGTCTCCTCCGGCCAGCACCCGGCCGCCGTTATTGCAGAATGTCGGCATCGAACAACACCTCGACGCCCAGGTTCCGCCCGACCTCACTTTCCGTGATGAAACAGGCAAGGCCGTGAAACTCGGCGATTACTTCGGCCGCAAGCCGCTCATCCTCAACTTGGTTTATTACAACTGCACCATGCTTTGTGGCGAGGCTTTAGCGGGACTCGCCAGCGCCATGCGCCTGGTGAAGTTCGACGTAGGCAAGGAGTTCGACGTGGTCACGGTGAGCTTCGATCCGCGGGAAACTCCAGAGATGGCTGCGGCAAAGAAGAACGATTATGTAAAGCGCTATGGCCGCGCCAACGCGGCAGCGGGCTGGCATTTTCTGACCGGGCAGGCGGATTCGATCGACTCGCTCACCAAGGCCGTGGGCTTCCAATATCAATACGATCCCAAGACCAGCCAGTACGCGCATGCCACCGCCATCATGCTGCTCACGCCGCAAGGGCACATTTCCCGGTACTTCTACGGCGTGGACTTTCCACCCAAGGATTTGCGCATGGGATTGGTGGAAGCCTCGCAAGGCAAGATTGGAAATGCTGTAGACGCCGTTTTGCTCTATTGCTATCACTACAATCCCGAGACGGGGAAATACGGGGCGATGGTTGCGAACATTTTGCGGCTGGCGGCGGCGGCGACCATTCTTTTTCTCGGCGGTTTTTTATTCATCTTGTGGCGCATGGACCTCTCGGTAACTCGAAAGAGGGCGACGAAGACTCGGTATGCTCAATAATTTTCCATTATGGCCGGAGCAAGCCTCCACCATGGCGGCGCGGGTGGATGCTCTGTACATCTTTCTGCTCATCGTCACCGGAATGATGGCCCTGCTGGTCTTCGTTCTTATACTTTTCTTTGCGGCTCGCTTCCGCCACCGGCCGGGGATTCGCGCCGAGCAGATTGAAGGCTCGACGGCTCTGGAGATCACCTGGAGCGTGATTCCGTTCTTCGTTTTCATGGCGATCTTTGCCTGGGGCGCTGTGGTCTACTTCAAAGAGCGTACCCCGCCCGCTGATGCCACGGAAGTTTACGTGGTGGCGAAGCAGTGGATGTGGAAGCTGGAGCACGCCGAAGGGCAGCGCGAGATCAACGAGTTGCACGTTCCCGTGGGCCGCGATGTGAAGCTGATCATGACCTCGCAGGATGTGATTCACAGCTTTTACATTCCAGCCTTCCGCATCAAGCAGGATGTGCTGCCGGGACGGTATACGGTCGAGTGGTTCCGCGCCACCAAGCCGGGGGTCTACCATTTATTCTGCGCGGAGTATTGCGGCACCCAGCACTCGGGTATGGTGGGCTCGATCGTGGTCATGGAGCCGGCCGAGTACGAAGCCTGGATGAATGGCGGATCGACTGGCCCGCTGTCGGCTTCGGGCGAAAAGGTTTTCGCTGAACTTGGCTGCGCCACCTGCCATCGCTCCGATATGCAGGGGCGCGGTCCTGATCTGAAGGGAGTTTTTGGCAAGCCGGTGCAGCTTGAAGATGGCCGCACCGTTACTGCCGACGAGAACTATGTGCGCGAGAGCATCCTCGACCCCGGTTCGAGGCGAGTGAAGGGATTCCAGCCGATCATGCCCACGTTTCAGGGCTTAGTCAGCGAAGAGCAAGTCAACGCGCTGGTGGCCTATATCAAATCGATCTCCGATGCCAAGGCCAGGGATGGGGCTAAAACCAGTGCCGGCCTGGCCGCTCCGCGCGCTCCGGTTGAAAAGGATGGGTCCCGCGCGGTGCAGGCTAAAGCGCAAGTCAACGGAAGTCAGGTGCAACGACCATGAGTATGTCCGCTCTAATACCGCAACCTGTGGAACGTGAGAACTACCTGAACAAGAAGTATGGAGTGTGGTCGTGGCTGCTCACCACCGACCACAAGCGTATCGCGCTGCTCTATCTTCTCTCCATCACGTTCTTCTTTTTCATTGGAGGCTTTTTCGCGCTGCTCATCCGCCTGGAGTTGCTTACTCCGGCGGGCGACCTGGTTCAAGCCGACACCTACAACAAGCTCTTCACCATGCATGGCATGGTGATGGTGTTCTTTTTGCTGATTCCTTCCATCCCGGCTACGCTGGGAAACTTCCTCGTGCCCCTGATGATCGGGGCCAAAGATCTGGCGTTTCCCCGCGTCAACCTGCTGAGCTGGTATCTCTACATCATCGGCGGGGTGATGATGTTGCACTGCATGCTGACTGGAGGAGTCGATACGGGTTGGACTTTTTACGCACCCTTCAGCACCAACTTCACGAATACGAAAATTGTTGAAGCCGGATTGGCGATCTTCATCACAGGATTTTCCTCGATCCTGACCGGGCTGAACTTTGTGGTGACCATCCACCGTATGCGCGCTCCCGGCATGACGTGGTCGCGCCTGCCGCTTTTTATCTGGGCGCATTACGCGACCAGCATCATTCAGCTTCTGGGCACGCCTGTGGTCGCGATCACGATCGTGTTGGTGGCAGCCGAGCGAGCCCTGCATCTCGGCATCTTCGATCCGAAACTGGGCGGCGATCCCGTGCTGTTCCAGCATCTGTTCTGGTTCTATTCGCACCCCGCTGTTTACATCATGATTCTGCCGTCGATGGGCGTAATCACTGAGATCATCGCCTGCTTCTCGCGCAAGCGCATCTTCGGATACCACTTCGTGGCCTTTTCCTCTATCGCGATTGCGGTCTTCGGCTTTCTGGTCTGGGCGCATCACATGTTCGTGGCCGGGATCTCGGTTTACTCGGCTCTGGTGTTTTCTTTCTTGAGCTACGCGGTTGCGTTGCCTTCCGCGATCAAAGTTTTTAACTGGACCGCGACTCTCTACAAGGGCTCGATTCACTACGACGCGCCCATGCTCTACGCCTTCGGCTTTCTCGGCCTTTTTACGATCGGTGGGCTCACCGGATTATTTCTGGCGGCGCTCGGCATTAACGTGCACGTCACCGACACTTATTTTGTGGTCGCGCACTTCCACTACATCATGGTGGGAGGCGCGGTGATGGGCTATCTCGGCGGGATGCATTTCTGGTGGCCCAAGATTTCCGGACGCCTTTATCCTGAGGGATGGGCGCGGCTGGCGGCGCTGATTGTTTTCATCGGCTTCAATCTTACGTTCTTCCCGCAATTTGTTCTCGGTTACATGGGCATGCCGCGGCGCTATTACGACTACAGCCATATGCCGGAATTTCAGGTGCTGAACGTTTTATCGACCGCCGGCGCAACTGTTCTTGGCGTCGGCTACTTGCTGCCCATGATTTATTTTTTATGGTCGATGCGCTATGGCAAGCCCGCTTCCGACAATCCCTGGAATGCGGCTGGACTCGAGTGGAAGACGGCCTCTCCGCCGCCTACCTTCAACTTCGAGGAAGAGCCGGTGGTCACGTGGGAGGCTTATAACTACGAGGAACTCGATGCTCCTCACCCGCAGGAGGTTCCCGTTGCCCGATAGCACCGCCATCGGACTGCAGCACGAAGAGGAGCACCGTCCGGAGCTTCTGCATCACTTCGCAGACGAGCAGCAGCAGCGCGACGCCTCCAGCCTGGGGATGTGGGTATTTCTGGCCACCGAAGTTATGTTCTTCGGTGGAATGTTCTGTGCCTACCTGGTTTATCGCCGCTGGTATTTTGGAGACTTCGGCGCGGCCAGCAAGTCCATCAACATGGCGCTGGGCGCCACCAACACCGCAGTTCTCATTTGCAGCAGTCTGACCGTTGTGCTCGCCGTTTGGGCGGCGCAGACCGCGCGCAAGAAGCTACTGATTGGCAGCCTCGCCCTTACCATGCTTCTCGGCCTCACCTTCCTCGGCATCAAGGGGATGGAGTATCGCGACAAGTTTGTGGAGCATCACGTGCCGGGCGCGTCTTTCAGTTTTGACCACGAGGAAATTCCCGGGCATCCGGGACAGTACGCGAATCCGGCTCACGCGCAGATTTTCTTCTCTCTTTATTTCATCATGACGGGCCTGCACGCGCTGCACATGATCATCGGCCTCGGCATTTTTCTCTGGCTGTTGATCATGGCCTGGAAAGGGCGATTCACTCCCGAGTACAACACTCCAGTCGAGATCGGCGGACTGTACTGGCACTTTGTCGATATCGTTTGGATTTACCTGTTTCCGTTACTCTATCTGATCGACCGGCACTGATAGGATTCGTATGACTGGACACTCGAAATCGTCGCCACTGCCAACCTATTTCGCCGTATTTTTCGCGTTGCTGGTCGGCACCGGCTTGACCGTGTTTGCCGCGACCCTCGACTTGGGCCGATTCAATGCCGCCGTCGCGCTCGGCATTGCCACCGTCAAAGCCACGCTGGTCGCTCTCTTCTTTATGCACGTCTGGCACGCCAGCGAAAAGCTCACCAAGCTGGTGGTGATCGCGGCGCTGTTTTTCCTCCTGCTCTTGCTGGGACTCACCATGTCGGATTATGCAACCAGACCGTGGAGCTAGCTCACAGCGCACCCTGTAACCGCTGAGAAACCTCAGCAGTCAAGCCGCTCCGTTTCCGCAGTAATCTGCGGTATACTCGCGCCGACGTTCCGAAACCGGCATTCGGCTGAGGTGACTTATGGCGTTTTGCAATTCGTGCGGTGCGAGCCTGGTTGAGGGAACCAGGTTCTGCAGCAAGTGCGGGGCGACGATACTTTCTTCTTCGCCAGCCACGCCGGGGCCAGTTCCGTCTGCGGTCGGCTCCGTGCCTCCCGCGCCACCGGCGGTCACGGCGCAGCCTTCGGGGGGTGGCGCCCTGAAGGCCATTCTGATCGGAGTGGCCGCGATCATGGTTGTGGGCTTTCTCTTGATCGCTGCAATCGCTTTCTCCGCCTGGCATTTTGCACACCGCACCCACATTCGCCAGGAGGGCGGTAATGTGAAGGTGGAAACGCCCTTCGGCACAGTCGAATCCACCAAAGATCCAGAGCAGGCCGCCCGCGAAGTAGGCGCGGATCTCTATCCCGGAGCGCAGATCCTAAAAGAGGGGGCCAACTCCGCGACCTTTGGAGCGATGCATACCGCGACGATAAAATCCGAGACCACCGATTCGCTGGACAAGGTTTCGGGTTTCTACAAAGCCAAGTTTCCCAACGCAACGGTGATGTCCTGCGATGCGGAACAGTGCACGATTGTCGCGAACGAAGCAAAGAATATGACCACTATCAACCTCAAGAGCACCGGCGACAAGACCACAATTCTGATCACCAACGTGACTCACAAGCCGGACTAAGCCAGTTCGTCCTCGAACTAGAATTGGCTTAGATAGGATCTATCGTTGTCCATGCCAGATTCCTTTGCAGAACTCGCTCGAGCCGGGAAGTCCGTTCAGGTCGACGCGCCGGCTTTAGCCGAGGCTCTGCGACCGCAGGTTCGCGGCGAAGTCCGTTTTGATCGCGGCAGCCGCGCGCTCTACGCGACCGACGGGTCCAATTATCGCCAGGTTCCCATCGGCGTGGTGGTCCCGCGCGATGTCGATGACGTTCTGGCAACCGTGGCTCTGTGCCGTGAATTCGGAGCGCCACTGCTCTGCCGTGGTGGAGGCACGTCTCTCGCCGGCCAGTGCTGTAACGTCGCCGTGATCCTCGACTTCTCCAAGTACATGGCGAGAATTCTCGAGATCGATCCCGCCCGCCGCATCGCACGCGTGCAGCCGGGAGTTGTGCTCGACAGCCTTCGTTCGGCCGCCGAGAAGCATCACCTTACCTTCGCGCCCGATCCGGCGACCCATGATCGCTGCACCCTGGGCGGAATGATCGGCAACAATTCGTGCGGAGTTCATTCGATGATGGCGGGCAAGACCGACGACAACATTGATTCGCTCGATATTCTCACCTACGACGGCCAGCGCATGAAGGTCGGGGAAACATCTGGCGCGGAAGTCGAACATATTTGTGCGGCAGGCGGACGCCGGGGCGAGATCTACGGCAAGTTGCAAGGCATCGCTGCGGCCTACGGCGATCTGGTGCGCCAGCGCTTTCCTAAAATCCCCCGGCGCGTTTC
>Ga0074045_10001046_pt1 | contig 26865 bp, 26 predicted proteins | sample BogForMeECP23OM2_FD_94442 | JGI IMG/M metagenome (GOLD analysis project Ga0074045, IMG submission 94442) | Bog forest soil microbial communities from Calvert Island, British Columbia, Canada - Bog Forest MetaG ECP23OM2 | ecosystem: Environmental > Terrestrial > Soil > Wetlands ...
AGGCGGCGAGGGTAAAACCGAGTCTGGCCTCGACTGAATTGAATTGAGAAGGAAAGCTTCACGATTCGATGCAACAGGATGGTAAGGCTGAACACCGAACCAACTCCCATTGCGTTGGACGAGTAGCGAGCTTCGCGGCTGAGTTCACGGCCACACGGGTCAAACCGGGTAGCCGCCGAAAGACAGCGGAAGCAAAAAGCTTCACGGTGCACTCAAAGATGCAGCCAGGGTAACACCGAGTTGTAGGTATGAGCTGAACCAGGAAGTAAGAGCTTCACGACTCAATTTACAGGAGACGGTGCGGGTAAAACCGCACCCCCTCCGAATAACTTGATCGGGTAGCACGAACTTCGCGACTCAATCGAAAAGAGGGCGACGCGGTCACACCGAGTCGCCCTCGATTTTTTTGTGCAGCGTCGCCGCTCCGACCGGTCAGTCGTGTCCGAAATCAGCCAGTGGGCGGCGAGTTCCAAATCCCGACATCCAACACAATTTGCTTCTCGTCGGTCATGGTCTCCCACTAGCTGCATGCGGGCGCCCCTTTGCATAAATAGGGGTTCCAGAGTATTGCCCCCCGCCTGAATCCTTCGTAGGGTTCCAAGAGCAGCAGCATATCGAAGATGTCCCGGTTAGGCCCGCTCCGGGCCAGAAACGGCTTGTATGCAAGTTCTGATCGCAGACGATCGAGGTTGTGCGTAAGGGCGTTGGCAACATTCTGAAGTCTAGCCTCGACGTTGAGGCGGCCATCGAAGCCGTCAATGGCAAAGACGCCGTTGAGAAAGCCACGGAACGAAGTCCGGATATAGTCATTTTAGACCTGGCCATGCCCGTCCTCGACGGTTTCTTATGCGGCTGAGCGAATTAAGAAAGCTCTCCGCGACGTGCCCATTCTCAGGGTCTCGATGCACGACGGCCCTGAAGTTGTCCGAGCCTCTAAATTAGCGCAGGCGCAAGGATTCGTCACGAAATCGGAAGACGCCGAGGCATCCGGGTGCCCACCGTCACCGTCGGTGGTGCATCGAAACCTCCGCCTCGACGTGGCAAGTCAGTCAAGCCTCGGAAGTACTAGAACTCGACATTGTCGGTGCAAATCACAAAGGCTAAGAAATCGCCGATTGAAGTTGCTTCAACCTGTCCAATTAGTTTATATTGCATCACCCAGGCATTTGCCTGGACCCATCCTCGGGGAACTTTCGCGCAAATATCGCGCAAATAAAATGTAGGTGAAGACATGACCCTGCAAATGCCCCACTTTTCCCGGAGGCTCAATTCTCGCGTCGAGTCATCCAACAATGTCTGGGTCTACTGGGAGTGCAATGGAGACCGTGATCTGTCCCGCGTCAAGGATATGAGCGTCGGGGGATTGTTTATTGAGACCCCGAGAACCAAGCGCCTCGGTGCGACCACCAATCTGCATTTTCTTGTACAAGAAGGACAAATTCGCGCCGACGCTGTCGTCCGGCATGTGAAGCCCGGCGGCGGGCTGGGATTGAAGTTCAAGGCAGTAAGTGAGAAGGACCGTCCGAATCTGGCAGCGCTGATGAAACGGCTGCGCGGTGCGCCATGACCAAAGAATTCAGGGCTGGATTTGTACCAGATCCGCGGGCGGCTTGGAATTGAGCTTTGGCGCGTCGTGCGTCCATCGCGAGAGTTGCGTCGAGTGTTGGCGGAGCCGGTTGAATAACAAGCCCACATTGATCGAACTTTGCACGAAATGATTGATCTTCACAGGACCCGCCAGCTTGATTGACTTCACCCAATGCAACCCGCTGCTGATCGCACAGCCGCATTGCGAGCAGTCCGGCGTCCCGCCAAAAACACAGGGCTCGACCCGGCTCTTCAGGTCGGCGGAATAGTTGGCAGACATCTTCGAAAACAGGCAATCGTCTGGATTGCTCGGGGGACGCAGAATCGTGCGAGCGATTCCCTTGTTCATCAGCAGCTTTGGATATTTCCCGGACAGTGCTGGCAACTCGCTCGCAATGACTTCACGATCCTGCGCGCTAAGCATTTCCGCACTCTGTTCGCTCAGTTGCGGCGTGTACAGGCTTACCCAGATGCGGTTCACTTCAGGTCGCTCGCTCCAGAATGCCACGTACTCCTCCAGATAATCTGCACGCGATAGCATCGGCCGCGTTATGGTCCAGTGGATATTCACCTCGCGCCCTTCGAGGTTTTTCAAGATTCGCTCGTAGGTGGCCGGCTTGCGCCGTGCGTCATGATGCTCGGGAAGGCCATCGATCGACACGGCCACGCGCACCCGGGGAAGCTTCATCCATTCGGCCGGTATCGGGATCACGGCGCCTAGTAACGACCAGCGTAAAGATGTCCAGCGCGCTCAGCACAGGAAGGATGCGGCTCAGCTCCCGGTGCCGTACCAAGGGTTCCCCGCCCACCAAGGAAACGTGAATCGGCCTGTGCTTTCTTACCAGTTCCAGCACACCTTCAACCAGTGCGTCCCCCCGCAAGTCACTCAATTGGTGCAGGCTTACCTCGCCTCCCAGATGCGACCCCCAAACGCGTAGCACCCGGGGCAACTGAGCGGGCACTCGCGGGTAATCTCGATCGAAAGCAGCGGGACGTGGCCAGTCAGAATTCGGCCCCAGGCGGAGAGGATTTCACGCGAAGTTAGGCTCGGATTTGGAACCCTTGCAGCCGCGGATGTAACCATACGTCACTGTGATGCAGGTCACGGTTCACGGGGTGCATCATCACATCGCCCAAACTGGGTCCTATATACAAGGGAAGTCCTTGGCTGGAAAGAGGGCGAGAGCTCCGCAGCTCCGGGTCTCGACTTGACACCACCGATTGCTGCAACTACCCTCCCATTCCAAGTTCGTGGTGTAGTTCTCAGGAGGCATTCCGATGATAAAGTTTCGCGCCTTGGGTCTTGCCACGCTTGTAGTGTTGGCGGCAATCAGTCTCGCATCTTGCCACGCTGATGTTGCGACGGATCGTATGCCAGAAGGGGCCCGGGTGCCTGACAGTCGCGCTGCGGATGAAGCCAAAATTCGCAGCATCGATGAAGAATGGGTCAAGTCCGTCGCGGGCAAGGATGCACAGAGGAGCGCTTCCTATTATGCCGACGGCGGCGCGTTGATGGCCCCCGGCGTTCCACTCGCCACGGGAAAAGACGCCGTGCAGAAAATGTGGATGGGGATGATGGGGACTCCAGGATTCGCACTGACGTTTGCGCCCACGAAAGTGGAAGTATCGCGATCAGGAGATCTTGCGTATGAGATCGGCGAGTACCAACTCACGTCAAACGATAAGAAAGGCAAGCCACAAACGGTCAAGGCCAAATACGTCGTCGTTTGGGGCAAGCAGCCAGATGGAAGCTGGAAAGCCCTCGTGGACGCGCCGACCACGACACAGTGATGCGGGTAGCAACGGACGCTCGTGATGCGTGAGTGCAAACCGGATTTGCCAAGCCCGAGTCGTGCTTTCATACGGATGACGCGCTCTCTCGAAACATCCGCGAAAAGAACAACGTCACCTTGTCGAGTCCACCAACCGCAGCAGACCGCGATTGCCGCCGGGGTCGACAGTATAGCAACGCAGACATTCGAAGCGGCCCGACAACGGCTGGTGCAGCTCCTGCAGCGTCACCCAGCGCCTCAGTTGACCTTCCGCCGGCGGGGCGATGAAACTGTTGCGCATATAAAAGCTCCGGTTTTGTGTCGTTAGGATCAGGTAGCCCGGTCCTGCAGCAGATTCGCGATCACTTCGATGAATTTGCGCTGGTCAGCGACATGCGAAAATGTCTCCAGTGTCACGTGAAGCGCCGAGGCGTTCCCATATTTTACGGCTGGTCCAGCTGTGTCGCAGGAAATAATCTGGTCTGCGCGCGTATAGGCGTTTCGGGCTTTCTTTGTTGAAGAACACTTTCTTAGGATTTTTCGGCGACCACGATGACCAGCGGCGAACGCCTGTGCACCACAACGTTGTCAAACCCTGCCCGCGTAACGTAAGAGATAAACTCTGCCGCCGTCGAGAATCGCGGCATGTACGGCGGACGTTCCATGTTGCCGAGGTTGCGCGCATCGTTGGCGAATATCCTCCATCCGGCGTCGGACTCCAGATCGATATTGTCGATCGACAGTCTGCCTCCCCGCCGCAGCACTCGAAAGGCCTCTTCCACATACCGCCAGCGGTCCATCTCATCCAGGTGTCCCAGCATGTTCGTGGCAAAAACAACATCGAAGGAGGCCGTCTTGAACTCGCTCAACCCGGCACCGCGAAGATTTACCAGTCGGGTGTTCAAGATGCCCTGCAAGCGTTCTTTCGCGAACGAAAGCATGTTGCCTGAGATGTCGCAGCCCGTCCAACTCTTGCAGTGTGCTGCCAGTTCGCGCCCCACTCTTCCCACGCCGCATCCAATCTCCAGTACCTCGTCGGTCTTCGAAATCTTCGCCAGCTCCAAGAGGTTGCGAAGACAGCCCTGTACCGAACCGCTCACCGCATCCTCTTCGCGCTCTCCGCATGCAGAAAGGCGGGCTAGGTCCCGGTCAGAGGCCAGCGAATCCCACACTTCGGCGTACTGCCTCCTTTTTAGGTGCGTCAACGCCGGAGTAAAGTCCAGTCGAAACGCCCTCTCCGAATAGCCCCAGGCGTACGAGCAGACCAGCGCCACACCTGCCGACAGGAAAATCGTCAGGCTGCTCCTCCTCCAAAATAATGTCGCCAGGAAAATCAGCCAACTCGCGGATGCCACCGCGCTGGGAATCCACCGGTGGTTCCAGACAAATTCTTTATTGAGCCGGATTCTAGGTCCAAGCCGCGCTGGCGAAGTGATTTCCTGCATAGCTGTGAAGTTACCTTTCGCCGTCGTTGGCGCACGCCTGTCCATGGCATGCGCTCGATAAGCTTGCTGGACGCCATCCAAGTCTAGGATGGGCGACAGGGCGTAAATGTCACGGGAATGTCACGTTTGTTTATCTTTTGCGTCCCCGCCGCAGATCGGGCAGATGCCCGGCTAGAAAATGTCCTTTGTCGGATTTCGCGATCTCCTCCGCCTCTCCCCCCCTCGTAAAAAGCGCTATAGTTGTTTTCGAGCAGTCCGCCAAAGAAGGCCCGGTCAATCGCCAAACATATCGTGTTACGATATATGTGTTGCGATCGCTCACCCCCACGCTCCCAGGAGGCTGCCTATGAAAGCCGTCGTCATCCACAAACACGGTGATCCTTCCGTCCTTCGCTATACCGATGTTCCCGAACCGGTTCTCCGCCACAATGAGGTCCTCGTACGCGTTCGCGCCTGCGCCCTCAATCATCTTGACCTCTGGGTTCGCCACGGCCTGCCCGGCGTCGCCATCCCGCTTCCCCACATTCCCGGTAGCGATGTTGCCGGTGAAGTCGCCAAGGTCGGCCCGGAAGTCTCCACCGTCCACGTGGGCCAAAAAGTCGTTCTCGCCCCCGGGGTTACGTGTGGCAAATGTCCCGCCTGCATCGCCGGCCAGGATAACCGCTGCCGCGACTTCACCAACCTCGGTTACATGATCGATGGTGGCTGCGCGGAGTATGTTCGCGTGCCCGAGGTCAACTGTCTCCCGTATCCCGAAAACCTCGATTGGCCTCACGCCGCCGCCGTCCCTCTCGTTTTCCTCACCGCATGGCACATGCTCGTCAACCGCGCCCAACTTCAGCCCGGCGAAACGGTCCTGGTTCTCGCTGCCGGAAGCGGTGTAGGCAGCGCCGCCATTCAGGTCGCCAAGTTCTTCGGTTCCCGCGTCATCGCCACCGCCGGCACCGACGAAAAACTTGCCAAGGCCCGTGAGCTCGGCGCTGACGAAGTCATCCACCACTTCATCATGCCCATCTCCAAGGAGGTGCGTCGCCTCACCAACAATCGCGGCGTCGATGTCGTCGTCGAACACGTTGGTACCGCTACATGGGATCACAGCCTCAAAAGCCTCGCTCCCAGTGGCCGTCTGGTCACTTGCGGTGCCACCACCGGCTACGATGCCAAACTCGATATCCGTTTCCTCTTTTCCCGCCAATTATCCATCCTGGGCTCCTATATGGGTACCAAGGACGAACTCCGCACCGTCCTCAAACTTGTCGCCCAGGGGAGAATCCGCCCGGCCGTCGACAAGGTTTGGCCACTCCACGAATGCGCCACTGCCCACAACTATCTCGAAAATGCCAAGCAATTTGGCAAAGTCGTATTGACAGTTCCTTAATGATTTTCCGTTCCACCCGTAGTAACTTCCTGAGACCTGGCCCGGTCAATTCGCGTACTCAAGGGACAACACTCCAATGCCCAAAGCAAAGCCTCGCCGCAAGCGCACTTCTCGAGCCCCTAAAACCTACGCTGTGCTAACCCCTCCACCTCCCCGTCTCTCCCAACCTGGCATTACGGTCACTGATCCGCAATTTGGCCAAACCAAGCACACGCCCGATCCCACCCAGTTTCTCCACGCCGTGACCGATGCCCAGTTCTACAAATCGGTCGACAAAGAGACCGTCAACCAGTTAATTCAAGCGATTCCGCCTCCTCGCGACCCCAACCATCTCTTGCTCACTCTCTCCGACGTCTATGGCTCAAATGGTCAGGCCAAAATCGCGGCCATCAACAAAGCTAAACAAATCGTATTTCATTCCGTCGGCGATACTGGTCCCACCAGCGGCCCTCGCACCGTTCAGGAAGTTGCCGACAAAATGTGTGCCGACATGCAGGAAGCCAATGCTGCCGATATCCCTTCCTTCTTCTTCCACCTCGGTGACGTCGTCTATAATTTCGGCGAAGACACCTATTACTACGACCAGTTCTTCGATCCCTTTCGCGATTACGACGCGCCTATTCTCGCCATTCCCGGCAATCACGATGGCGAAGTCTATCCCGGCGATCCCAGTGGTACCCTCCAGGCCTTCCTCAAGGTTTTTTGTGCCAGTGGATTCCAGCGATTGCCCGAAGCAGGCGGTCTGAGCCGCACTTCCATGACCCAGCCGGGAGCGTACTTTACTTTCGATGCTCCCTATGTTCGCATCATCGGCCTGTACAGCAACGTGCTCGAGGATCCGGGCGTCATCTCCAGCCAGAATGGCGCCTACCCTCGCGTCGGCGATGAGCAGATCACGTTTCTCACCAACCAGTTGAACTTGATCAAGCAAAGCATGTATCAGGGCGCGTTGATCGTGGCCACGCACCACCCTCCTCAAGTGGTCGGGCGCCACAGTTCCAGCCCGGCCATGCTCAAGCAGATGGATGCCTGTTTCGCCAGCGCCGGCGTCTATCCCCACGCCGTTTTTTCCGGCCACGCTCACAACTATCAGCGATACACGCGCCTGGAGGGCAACCGCCAGACTCCCTACATCGTCGCCGGCATGGGCGGGCACAACTCGGAAGCTCCCTTCGGCAAACTGGTCTCCCCTCCGCGTACCCCATTCACCATCGGCCAATTCCGCTGCGACAATTATTCAGCCAATTATGGCTACCTGCGGGTCGTCGTCACTCAACAGCAGCTTCGCATCGAGTACCACGATGCCACCACCGGCCTGCAATCCAAGTCCCCCTCCGACACCGTCACCGTCAACCTGGCCACCCACACCCTGGTAGGTTAATTTGGAGTGCGGCATCTCGCTGCCGCTTTGCCTTCTCAGCTAGCGCCCGTTCTCATCAACGTAGCTCCACCCTGAAAAGGGGTGAGGTCTTTTCTTCTCTTCTTCCATGTAGCGCTGATCTTTTATGCCAGCCCTTTTGGGGGCTCGCCTTACTGCACTGTTTCTGCCAACCCCTCCAGAATCCCCGTCCATCCGCTTTCCGTCCGGCTCGCGTAATCTGGAAGCACGCCCTCGTGCGTCACTGTCAATTCACAACCGCTGCCAACCGGTACGATGTCCACCGTCACCCGCGTATTCTCCTGCGAGTATTTGGGCACACGAAACGTGAACACTAATCGCTGCGGTCGCTCGATCTCCAAGTATTCCCCGACATGTTCCACATCTTCACCGTCGCGACGGTCCACAATCAGAAAACTCCCGCCGACCCGCGCATCAATCTCCACACGTACCATCATCCCTGTTTTCGTTGCGAACAGCCATTGGCACACTTTATCGCGGTCAAACCATGCATCGAACACCCGTTCCGCGCTGGCGCTGAAACGCTTTGTCACCCGCACCGTAACCCTTTGCCCTGTACTCATCGCGATTTTCCTTTCGATTGCTTCTTTCGGGAAACTCTTCCAGCAACGCGGTCTTCCGCCTGCAACAACGCATCCAAGGCATCCAACTGCGACGTCCATTCCGCTCGCTGCCTCGCAATCCAGGCAACTGCTCCCCTCAGCGGCTCGCCGTTGAACGAGAGAAAGTGTTCGCGGCCGGCCTTTCGCCGCCGCACCAGTCGAGCCTGTTCCAACACGCGAATATGCTTGGACACCGCATTCAACGACATCGCAAATGGCCGCGCAATTTCCGTCACGCGCGTTTCTCCTGTCGCAAGCCGCTCCAGGATCGCGCGCCTTGTCGGATCGGCCAGCGCCATCAAGGTACTGTTCAGATTCGAATGTGCCGCACCCATTAACATTCAACCGTGAGGTTGAATATATTCCGGGCTCATCCCCGTGTCAACGCCAGCAGCAGAGCGCCCCGATACCACGTCTCCGCCTGCCAACTGGTCCAACTCCTTCACGTAGGCTCCCCTCATCTCCAGCCCTCGAGCCTGCTTTCGTTGACTTGTCTTTTCCCCCACCTTAAGATGTGCGCCAAATGCCGGATTTCGCCTCACTCATCGGCCAGACCTTCTCCCACTACCGTGTCCTCGAGAAGATCGGAGAAGGCGGAATGGGTGTGGTGTACAAAGCCCGCGATCTTCATCTCGACCGGCTTGTGGCCCTTAAGTTCCTCCCCGTCGACAGGTTGGCTGACACCCTTCGCCGGCAGCGCTTCCTCCAGGAGGCTAGGTCCGCTTCCGCTCTCAACCACCCCAACATCATTCACATTTATGACGTAACGGAAGCGGATGGCACGCCCTTCCTCGCGATGGAATACGTAGCTGGGCGAACCTTGAGTCAGCTTATCGCACGAAAGGGAATTGCCCTTAACGATGCCCTGAACTATGCCACCCAGATCGCCGATGCTTTGGCCAAAGCCCACGCTGCCGGCATCGTGCACCGCGACTTAAAGCCTTCCAACCTCATGGTTACTGAAGATGGCTTGGTAAAAATCCTCGATTTCGGACTTGCGAAATTGATGGAGCCCATCAGCGAGGATGCTATTGAAACGAAGAGTGTGGAGCACTTCGATTCACCTCGTACCGAAGAGGGCGCGATCCTCGGAACCGCCGGATATATGTCACCCGAACAGGCCGAAGGCAAGTCTGCCGATGAGCGCTCAGACATTTTCTCGTTTGGTGCCGTGTTGTACGAGATGTTGTCTGGTCGGCGGGCTTTCCAAGCAGAAAACCAGATGCGCACGGTGGCCAAGGTTCTGCGCGAAGAACCTCCGCCATTGCGCGCAACCGTGGGAGGCATACCGCCAGAGCTGGAAAGACTCGTCGCGCGATGTCTGCGAAAAGATCCCGAGCGCCGATTGCGCAGCATGGCGGATCTGAAGTTGGCGCTGCAGGAATTGAAGGAGGAGTCGGAGTCGGGTCGGCTTGCCACCGGCACCATTACCGCTACTGCAGCCTCAGCCTCAAAACGGAAATGGCGGCTGCTGGCCGCGGTCATCGGCGTACCCGCCGCTGCGGTGCTTTGGTTTTCGCTGCCGCGAATGAAGAAACCTCCTCCCTCGGTAAGAATGGTAGGTCTGACAAGCAGCGTCGGTGATGAAACCTCACCCTCATTTTCCCCCGACGGAAATCAGATTGCCTTTTCCTGGAATGGAGAAAAACAGGACGTCAGCCATATCTATGTGAAGTTGATTGGTCCCGGCCCACCTCTGCGACTTACAAACGACCGCGCAGAAGACTCCTGGCCCGCATGGTCCCCCAATGGACAGACGATCGCATTCATACGCAATTTTGCGCCGGGAAAATACGCAGTCTGTTTAATACCCGCTCTGGGTGGCGCTGAACGCCAGCTATTGGAGGTATCCATTCCGGAATCGGAGTGGCTCGCCGGCCCCTACCTGGCTTGGCTGCCGGGGAACAACTGGCTCATTTACACAAATAAGGATGCTCCGGAACATCCGCCAGGCTTGTTCATGGTGAACGTCGAGAGCCGGGAAACGCGCCGAGTGACGAACCCGCCTTTAGGAATCATGGGCGATAGCTCACCGGCAGTATCACCCGACGGCTCGCAGTTGGTGTTCACGCGCATGACAGGCATGGGCCCCGCGGATCTCTACGCCGTGAAACTAAATAGGAATTATTCGCCCGAGAGCGAGCCGCAACGAATCAGCTTTTTCAATTGGGCACAGGCCGGGGCCTCGTGGACACCGCAGGGAAGGAATGTCGTCTTTTCCTATGGGCAGGAACTATGGAAAGTCCCGTTTTCAAGAAGTCGCACCCCAGAGAGCCAGCCGCAAAAGATCCCATCATTTGGTGCCGGTGCTATGTTTCCAACCATCGCCCGGCAAGGGAGACGCATGGCTTTTGTGAAAATGTACGGTGGCCCACTCAATATCTGGCGGGTTGGCTTGAACCATGGAAACCAGCGAGCCGAGAAAAACAGCCATGCTAGCGACCCAGCAGATTTGATTCCCTCGACCAGCAGCGAGTTCGCCCCTCAGTATTCACCCGATGGAAAAAAGATCGCGTTTGAGTCCGAGCGCTCAGGTAGCTTGGAGATCTGGATCTGCCAAAGCGATGGGTCAGGCTGCTCAATGCTCACATCCTTCGGCAAACAGGCTACAGGTCTGCCCCAGTGGTCACCCGATGGCGTGCAGCTCGTTTTTTACTCCAGGCCCAATCAGAAGGGCCAAATCTACGTCATGGATTCCGAAGGCGGTGGACTCCGCCAGTTGACAAATGACGCCTGGGAAAATTTCTTTCCGGTCTGGTCCAGGGACGGCCGTTGGATCTATTTCTCTTCCAACCGCACCGGCACCGAGCAAATCTGGAAACTCCCTTCGCGTGGCGGCGTTCCCGTTCAAGTTACGAAGAATGGCGGCTTCGCATCTGCCGAATCCACTGATGGCAAATACCTCTATTTCACACAAGCCAAAGCTCCACTCGCGGACCTCTGGAAAATGCCGGTCGAAGGCGGAGAACCTTCCGAGGTCGCCAAGGGCATTGTCGTTTCCAACTTTGCTGTCACGGCGCGCGGGCTTTACTACATGACGCAGCCCGACCCGCGCTCCGACACAAAGCTTATTCAATTCTTGAGTTTCGCTGACGAAAAAACACGCGTCGTTGCCAGCACCAAACAGGGCGTCTACGCCGGCTTCAGCTTATCTCCCGACGAGCGCTGGTTGTTGTATGCACCCTATAGCCGCGGCGGAAGCAACGTCATGCTCGTCGAGAACTTTGATTTGGATGGCGCAAGCCAGTAAGTCCAGATCGACTGTCTTGCTCGAACCAGCGCACAGTGGTATAAGCTTTCAATACAGTCGGTGGGAGGTGCATCATGCCCTCGCCGAATCGCCTTCTTCTTTCCTTAGTCCTGGCCTCATCAACCCTCGTGCCTGCCCCGTGCATCCGCGCAAAACGATGACTCCCAGTACTTGAAGCCCGCTAGCGCGAGCCAGCTCGTTTGCAGTTTCGGCGTAAAGTACCTCGGCTCGTTCCAAAGAGTCTCACCGGCTGAGATCGAGCCACGACTCCAAAAGAGAGGTCTTCTTCCGCTGCTAGAAAAACCCTACGATCAGGCGAAGGTAGACTCAACCAAGGCGGAAATCATCGAGATTTACAAAGAGCACGGAATAGCGGTTGGCGCAGAGTGCTCTATTGAACCCACCCGTAATCTACATGCTGTCAGAATAATCATCGAAGTTTATAAACAATAGACGCGCTCGTCATCCCTCCTGCTTCAGGTGCGGCTACACTCCAATCCATTGAAACAGAATGAACGCCAGCGTGCCTGCTCCGACGATGATCCACAGCGCGAGTCCTTGCAAAAGTGGTCGAACCCCAACCCGCCTAAGCGTCTCCTTGTTGAGTCCACTCCCGATCAAAAACAGCGTCACCGTTAACCCAAGCCGGCCTAAATGATTCAGTACTCCAAAGCCCGTGTTGAACATTGGCAGCAAGGTATTCAGCGCTGCGGCGATGCAAAAGAACAAGATGAACCAGGGCCACTGGATCCGCGCTTTACTCTTCAGCGTCATCGCGGTCACCACCGACAGGGGTACGATCCACAGTGCCCTCGCCAGTTTGATGGTTGTCCCGACGGCCAGCGCTGTCGGCCCATACTTGGCCGTTGCTCCCACCACCGAACTGGTGTCGTGTATCGCCAGCGCTGACCACAACCCGAATTGCGTCTGGCTCATATGCAGAGCCAATCCAATCACCGGAAACAGCAAAAGGGCCGCCGAATTGAGGATAAACACAGTACCCAGTGACACCGCCATCTCTTCCTCGCTGGCCTCCGCAATCGGCCCGACCGCCGCAATCGCGCTGCCTCCGCAAATTGCCGTGCCCGCGCTGATCAAGAACGATGATTTTGTGTTCACCTTGATCAGATAGCCAAGACCCAGACCCAGCGCCATCGCCAGGCTGATGCTCAGCGCCGTGTACACAAATCCCGTGCGTCCCGCTTGCACAACTTCATGCAAGTTCATCCCGAATCCAAGCGCTACCACCGAAGCCTGCAGCAGAAATTTCGCTAGCTGCCGGCTCTCCACGTGAAATGGATGCGACAACGCCAGCACATACGCAAGCCCGCCCAAAAGCGCCAGTGGCGGCGATAGCAGCCCGCTCGCCGCAAGTATCAATCCCAAGAAAAACAGCTTCTTATTCATGGATTGAGTTTGCCGCCAGTTTCCTGCCGGCTTCCAAGTAGCAATTCTAATTAGTGATTAGTAGAGCTTATCGCCCCGAACCCGCTCGTTCCGGGCGTTTCGGGGCGCCCGAGAGAATCCTCGCTCGCGCTAGTGCGAACTCGCGGAAAGCTCCCGCGACGCCCTGTGGCTCTGGCCCAGTACGTAACGCCAGCGAAAAATGACGCGCCATGCGCAGGCCGGGAACCTCCGCCACCTTTAACGCCCGCTTCAAGTTCTTTCAGAATCGCCCAGCGCGACACGAATCCGATTCCCAATCCTGCCTCCACCGCCGATTTTATAGCCTCCGTGGAATCGAGGTTCATCACTCTTCGGAATGACTTCAGCCGGCAGCCTGCTTTTTCCAGCGCCGTTTCCACAACCCGCCGCGATCCGGAGCCTTGTTCGCGCATCAGCAAACTCGACGAAACCAATTGCTCGCGCGTCAGCCGGTCGAATTCGAAGTCTGCGGGTGCGATCAATACCATCTCGTCTTCCATGAATGGTTCGGTCCTCACCTCGCGGTCTCGCGCCGGGCCTTCAATCAGCCCAATCGATACCTTCCCCTCAACAGCAGTCGCACGATCTCCGCCGTATTCCCGCTCTGCAGCGACAGCTGCACGCGCGGATGTTCGCTCAGGAATGCGCCGATCAACCGTGGCAATACGTACTGCGCTATCGTCGTGGACACTCCCAGCGCGAACTCCCCGGATAATTTTCCGTCTCTCGACGCAAGTTTCTCCTCAGCGTCCGCGGCCAGCGCCGCTGCTTTTTGCGCGTAACCCAACAACAGCGAACCTTGCTCCGTCAGCGAGACGCCCTTCGGCGTGCGGTCAAACAGCCGTACACCCAGCTCATCCTCGAGCGCCTTCACTTGCTGTGTCACCGCGGGTTGCGTCAGGAAAAGGTGTTCCGCCGCTTTGTGAAAGCTCAGATGCTCTGCTACCGTGCGAAATACCTTCAATCGAAAGTTTTCCAGCTGCGCCATGCGTCGATTATGTATCCAAACGCTCTCACTGCCTATCGTCGGTCGCTGTTTGTCACGCCGCCCCAGCTATGCCAAAATAAAAGGGAAGTCCTGAGGGCCCTATGGAAACGACGCTAGGCAAGAGCGTTACGCTCACCAAACCCGACGATTTCGGCAAGCTCCTGCAAGACGAAGGCATCATTTTCACGCAACTCGATAAAGCCGTGAACTGGGCTCGCAAGAGCTCTATCTGGCCTCTCGGTTTCGGACTCGCCTGCTGCGCCATTGAAATGATGTCCATGGCCGCCTCGCGTTTCGACCTTGCGCGCTTCGGCGCTGAAGTGTTTCGCCCCTCTCCTCGCCAGGCCGATCTCATGATCGTTGCCGGCCGCCTCTCCGTTAAAATGGGTCCCGTCATTCGTCAGCTTTACGATCAAATGCCCGAGCCCAAGTGGGTCATCTCCATGGGCGCTTGTGCAACTTCCGGCGGCGTCTTCAATAACTATGCCATCTATCAGGGCTGCAATCAGGTCATCCCCGTCGACGTCTACGTTCCCGGTTGCCCTCCGCGCCCCGAGGCCGTTCTTTTTGCCATTCTCCAGCTTCAGAAAAAGATCGATGCCGAAAAGGGTTCGTTCAAGCGCGCTCTCAACCTCGCCTGACGGCCATCCCCGTGCTTCCTGATACCGTCAGTGCCCGCGATCTTCTCCGCCACTGCCTTGCCACCGTCGCCTACCGCGGTGCCAAGACTCTCCGCGACGCGCCCGACTCGTTCGCTGACTTCCGCGCTGCCGATACCAGCCGCACTCCCGCGGAAATTCTTGCGCACCTGGGCGATCTGTTCCAATGGGCCTTAAGCGTAGCTAACGGCAAACAGGCTTGGAACGCTTCCAACCCTCTACCCTGGCCTCAGGAAGTCGACCGCTTCTTCAAGGCACTCAGGGATTTCGACGACTATCTCGCTAGCAGCGAACCGCTCCACGCCTCTCCGGAGCAGATTTTCCAAGGGCCCGTCGCCGATGCCCTCAATCACATCGGCCAGATCGCCATGCTTCGTCGCCTCGCCGGCTCTCCAATAAAGGGCGAAAACTACTTCCGGTCGGACATCGCCTGCGGCCGCGTTGGCAAGGACCAGCCCGCCCCAAAGCGAGAATTCTAAGAAAACTTCTGTTTTTATTCCCCGCCCGGCCCGCTACACTGCTCGCACCCAGCAATTTCCTCCCGGGATTGCACTATGAAGCACGAGGAGCAACGCCAGCATCCTCGCATCAAGCCGCCCAAAAGTGTTGTCGTCGCTTGGCAATCCGGCACGCAGCGCGACGTCTGCTATGTCGAAAATCTCGCCCTAGGTGGCCTCTACGTTCGTACCAAGAAGAGAGTCCCCCTCCGCAGCCTCGTGCAAATCCTCCTTGACATGCCCGTCGGTCAGGTTCGCGGTCGCGCCGTCGTTCGCCGTCACGGCGAGGATCACGGCATGGGCATCCAGATCATCGCTATGGATCCTAGTGACCGCGCGCGCCTCCGCCAGCAGCTCCGCGAACTCCCTACCTCAACCTAAGCTGTCGCGCTTACCTTATCTCCCTCTCCCGATTCCCGCTCCACAAACCTGTCACCCGACCGGAGAGCCAGCGCTTTGTGCTGGCTCGTAGCGGAGGGATCTTGGCACACTTGAAGAATTCGCGACTCAACGAAATTGTCGCGTTTTTCTCTCTGCGCCTCCTGCTCCGCATTTCTCTGTGCCCTCTGTGGTGATCTTTCCTCTGTGAAGGCAGCAGACTGCCCGCATGCAACTCTCAGCTTTCGCTGAAAACTTATAACTGTTAACTTATAACTTAAAACTCCTCGCGCCCATGCCCATCAACACCATCATCGTCGACGACGAAAAACCCGCTCGCGAAGAACTCGCCTTCCTCCTGAAAGCTTTCCCCGAAATCAATCTCCTTGGCCAGGGCAAAAACGGTCTTGAAGCTGTCAACCTCATCAAGGAACATTCTCCCGATCTCGTCTTCCTCGACGTCCAAATGCCCGGCCTCGACGGCTTCGGCGTCCTCAAGAAGCTCGTTGAGCGCAAACTGAAAGTTCCCCACGTCGTCTTTGCCACCGCCTTTGACCAGTACGCCGTCCAGGCCTTCGACGTCAACGCCGTCGACTACATCCTCAAGCCTTTCGACAAAGCGCGCATCGCCAAAGCCATCCAGCGCGCCAAACGCGAAATCGATTCCGCAGTCAGTCCCACCGAACGCCTCGAGCAGCTCGTCTCCCAGCTCGCCGGCCCCAAGCCTGCTTCACAACCCAACAAAGTCCTCGTCCGTTCTCAGCAACGCATGCTCCTAGTCGACGCCGAAGATCTCATCTTTGCCTCCATCGAAGACGGCCTCATCTCTGTCACCGCCCGCGATGTTGAAGGTTCTTCCAACTACCGCACCCTCGAGGAACTTCACGAAGCCCTTTCCTCCGATTCTTTCTGGCGCCCCCACCGCTCCTATCTTGTCAACATTCACCACATCAAGGAAGTCGTTCCCTGGTTCAAATCCAGTTTCATGATCAAAATGGACGACAAAAAGCAATCCGAAATCCCCGTCTCCCGCCAACAAACCAAGCGCCTCCGCGAACTCTTCAACCTCTGATGCTTTCTCCCTTTGACCTTCATTTCGTCCTTGGCGCTTTTGTTGATATTGCGTTGGGAGCCCTCGCTCTTTTCTTCAGTCAGGATTTAGCGCGCGGCATGAATCGCTTTTCTGTAAAGTTCTACGAAACGCTTCCCCGGCTCAAGAAGGCAGTACCTCAATCATGTCTCGGCGGGTTCTCAACCGAATTACACAACCAGCATGTACTTCTTTCGAGGGCTTGGGACACTCCTGATGTTTTTGGTGCACTCCTCGGCCTCGTTCTACTCCATCGATACTAACCGCCAGGCGCCGCAGCCTTGGTTTGTAAGGTTGCGGGTTGAGATTCCAACTCCACCGAGCCCATTGCCACTCCACCGCCTCCTCTTTTCTCTGTGCCCTCTGTGTCCTCGGTGGTGGTCTTCTTGCCTCCTGATCACGATCCCTGATCTCTGATATCAGCCTCATCTCATCACCCATGTTAAACTCTCCTCCCGATGGACTTCTCCTTCTCCGACCACCAACTCCTCATCCGCGACACGGTCCGCGACTTCATGTCCACCGAAGTCCGTCCCCACGTCAAAGACTGGGAGCGCACCGACCACTTTCCTCTCGACGCCATCCAGAAACTCGGGGCCCTCGGCTGTTGCGGCATGCTCGTGCCCGAGGAGTGGGGCGGTTCCGCTCTCGACAGCATCTCCTACGTCCTCATGCTCGAAGAAGTGGCCCGCGTCCACACCGCCATGTCCACTGCCCTCAGTGTCACCAATTCCGCCGTGCAACTTCCCATCCTCGCTTTCGCCACCGACGACCAAAAATTTCGCTACCTCCGCCGCCTAGCCTCTGGCGAAATCCTCGGCGCCTTCTGCCTAACCGAGCCCGCCGCGGGTTCCGACGCCGCCGGCATCCAAGCCACTGGGGTCCGTTGTAGTGGCCGACCTTCAGGCCCGTCAAGCGAGTCCGCCAGCGCGGTGGCCCCTTCTTCCGCAGACACGGGTCACGCGTATCTTCTCAATGGCACCAAAACCTGGGTCACCAATGGTTCCGCCGCCGGCGTCTACATCGTCTTTGCCAAAACCGATCCTGCCGCAGCCGGGAAGGGAATCACCGCCTTCCTCGTCGAACCCTCTTTCCCGGGCTTCAAAATCGGCCGTCACGAAGACAAAATGGGCCAGCGCTCGTCTCCTTCCGTCGAGATCATTCTCAACGATTGCCACGTGCCTGCTTCCAATCGCCTCGGTGAAGAAGGGCAGGGCCTCAAGATCGCTCTCTCCGCCCTTGACGGCGGACGCATCGGCATCGCCGCGCAAGCTGTCGGTCTCGCTCAAGCCGCCCTGGACGAATCGACAAAATATGCGCGCGCGAGAAAGGCCTTCGGCAAATCCATCGGCGAATTCCAGGCCATCCAGTGGATGCTCGCCGACATGCACACTGAAATCGAAGCCGCCCGCGCCCTCCTCTACCACGCTGCCTTCCTAAAAGATCGCAACTCCGCGGGTGCTCCCGGTGCCGCCTCTGCACCTGGGCAAGCCCGTCATTCCGAGCGAAGCGAGGAATCTCTCCCTTCTTCCACGGGTCACCGATCCCGGATCACGGGTCACGCCTCCTCTTCCGCCAAACTCTACGCCAGCGAAATGGTCAATCGCGTTGTCTATAAAGCTGTCCAGATCCACGGCTCCCTCGGCTACTCCCGCGAATGCGATGTCGAGCGCATGTACCGCGACGCCCGCGTAATCTCCATCTATGAGGGAACGAGTGAGATCCAACGTACGATTATTGCCCGCGATCTTTTACGCACCTAGAACGTGATATCAGCGATCCGTGATCAGCGACCAGCTACCGACAACGTGCATTGTCTTGGGTTCTACCATTGACGTCTCCCACGATTGATCTTGCGGGTGCCCATCCTTCGCGCCTTTTGCGAAGAATGGGTTCTTACGATCTGGCGCTGCACACGTCCTCTCCCGCCGGTGCCCCGGTGCCGCCTCTACACCTGGGCAAGCCCGTCATTCCGAGCGAAGCGAGGAATCTCTCCCTTCTTCCACGAGGCACGCCTCCCCGCCTCCTGCTATCTGATCCCTGATATCTGATATCCTTCTAAATTCAGGAACGACGTCATCTTCTCGCTTCCTGATCGCTGATATCCATCTGGTACCAGCGCAATCTCACAATTCACCCGAGGCCATCTTCTTGATCACCGCGACCAATCGAGTCCTATCCGGCATGCGCCCCACCGGACGTCTGCACATCGGCCACTACTTCGGCGCCCTCCAAAACTGGGTCCGTCTCCAGAACGATCCTTCCTACGACTGCTTGTATTTTGTCGCCGACTGGCACGCCCTCACCAGCGACTACGCCGACACTTCCTCGATCGCCGAAAACACTCTCGAAATCACCATCGATTTCCTTGCCTCCGGGCTCGATCCCGCCAAATCCGTCCTCTTTCAGCAATCCCAAATCATCGAACACGCCGAACTCCATCTCCTCCTCAGCATGATCACTCCTCTCGGTTGGCTCGAACGTATCCCCACCTACAAAGAAGCCCTCGAAAATATCCAAAACAAGGATCTCCACACCTACGGCTTCCTCGGCTACCCTACCCTGCAAACCGCCGACATCGTCATGTACTCCGTCCCGGGCAAAGGCCTAATCGTCCCGGTAGGCGAAGACCAAGTCACGCACGTAGAATTCAGCCGCGAACTCGTCCGCCGCTTCAATAATTTTTACGGTCTCGTAATACACCTAGACAAATTCATGGCGTCCGAAAACATCGAAGCCGCAGCCTCTTTGTACAGCAAGTTATTCATGAAACAAGGCGGCTGGACGTCGGCAGTTGGACGCCCACAGGCGGAACAGATGGTTCCTAGACTTAGGCAATATGTCGCCGAAATTGGTTACGAGAATTTTGTTCGCGACTTTGAAAAATGCGCAGGCTTTGTCACGAGGACCACTGTGCTTTCCGAGCCTTCCTCCCTCCTTACTCCCACTCCCCGCATTCCTGGTCTCGACGGCCGCAAAATGTCCAAGTCCTACAACAACGCCATCACCCTCTCCGAATCCGATGCCGACATCCGCGCCAAAACCAAAGTCATGGTGACCGACCCCGCCCGCAAGCGGCGCACTGACCCCGGCAATCCCGACATTTGCCCCGTCTACGACTGGCACAAACTCTTCTCCCCACCCGAAACCCTGGCGTGGGCTGCCGAAGGCTGCCGGACCGCAGGAATCGGCTGCATCGAATGCAAATCCGCCGTGGCCGACAATTTAATCAAATGGATCGAGCCAATCCGCGAACGCCGCCTGACCTACGAGCAAAATCCCAAACGTGTCCTGGAAATCCTCGACGCAGGCTCCGCGAAAGCCCGCGAGTCTGCGAAGCAGACAATGGCCCGAGTCCGCGAAGCTGTCCTAGGCTGGCAACGAAAACGCCAGGAACTCTCCACCTGATTTGCCATTTTGTTGGTGTGCGCACCCTTGTCGTGAACTCAATCCTGTAGCTCGGGCCGGGGGCTTTTCTCTTGGCGATTCCGCGCCTTTGTAATTCTTGCGGGCACGTCACGCTGGCGCTCTCTCCCCGGGTTGTTCCGCGTTTTGCAGGGACCCCTGGGTCTGCTCAACCAGTTCGTAAATTAGCCCACGCGTTGTCATCCTGAGCGAAGCGAAGGATCCCGCCTTCTGCTCTCTGATCACTGATATCTGATATCCTCTACAATGCATTCCGTAACCTAAAACTGATAACTCAAATCTGATAACCGAAAAACTGACCAATGTCCTCCCCCTATAAAATCACCATCCCCATGTACGAAGGGCCTCTCGACCTCCTGCTCGACCTCATCAAAAAGCAGGAAATGAACATTCACGACATCCAAATCTCCAAAATCACTTCGCAATACCTCGACTACCTCCACCAGCTAGAAGTCCAGAACATCGACGTCTCTGCCGAATTCATCTACATGGCCGCCACACTCATCTACATCAAATCCAAAATGCTTCTCCCTCCCGACCCGCTTGCCTCCCCCGAAGAGCAGACCGCCGACCCCCGCGAAGAACTCGTCCAGCGCCTCATCGAGCACGAAAAATTCAAAAACGCCGCGCAACTCCTCTACCAGCGCCAGCAAATCGAGGAGAACGTCTGGTCCAAGCCTGACAAATCCCTGTACCACGATGAAGGTACCGAAGGCGAACTGGTCGTCTCCCTCGTCGACCTCGTCCGTGTTTTTCAGCAGGTCCTCGAACGCAAAAAAGAAATTACTCGCATCGAGCTGCAGCACGAACTTTTCACTGTCGCGCAGATGATTGTCCAGCTCCGCGGCCAGATCCTCGCGAGCTCCGACAATTCCGTCAGCCTCATTCAATTCTTTGAAGCCTGCCCCTCCCGCCACGCCATGATCGTCGCCTTCCTCGCGGTCCTTGAAATGGTCAAGCTCCAGGCCGTCCTCCTCGTCCAGGAAAAACAGTTTGGCGAAATCCTCGTCAAGAGAGCCAAATCCTTCGACATAGCTTTCGACGAATCCGGCGCCCTCCGCATCGACGCCGAGTACCAATAGTATTCAGTTCCAAGTTCTCAGTTTTCAGTAAAACCAGGCATCTCTTAGCCTTTGCACTGGCCAGCCTTTAGGCTGGTCTCAAGGTGCGCCTTTGTAGGGATGCCTTTAAGCCGCCTTCTGAAGTTGCTCCAGGCCGCTTCCTCATTCCGTAAGTATCAAGTCTTGAAAACAGAAGAATCGCCCCTCACGGAACAAACGGGAAGGCGGGAAGGTCTCGCTTAGAACTGACAACCAAAAACTTAAAACTATTTCACCGCGCCGCGCCTCGGTCGCTCCAAGCCGGGTGTGTCATCCTGAGCGAGCGAAGGATTTCATCGTAGTCCTTGGCACCGCACGCACTTCGGCGCTTCCGCTTCCTGATCACGGATCTCTGATCGCACTCAACCAAAACCTTTAAACCGTCATCCATTCCCTGTAAACTGTCTCTATCAATGATCAACAACGACCGCAAAGCCGCTCTCGAAGCCATCATCTACGCCGCCGACGAGCCTGCCACCATCGACCAGCTCGCCACCGCTCTCGGCGAAGACAAAATCGCCGTGCAAAACTCTCTCGACGAACTCGTCGCCAGCTATGCCTCCGACGAACGCGGCATCGAAATCCGCGCCGTTGCTGGTGGCTACAAGATGTACACCAAGCCCCAGCACCACGACGTCGTTCGTCGCTTCATCAAGTCTCTTCGCCCTCCGCTTCGCCTCTCCATGCCTGCTCTCGAAACTCTCGCCGTCATCGCTTACAAGCAGCCCGTGACCGCCCCTGAAATTTCCGAAATCCGCGGCGTTAACACTTCCGGTGTTATCTCCACCCTCCTCGACAAAAAACTCATCACCACCGCAGGACGCAAGGAAGTCATCGGCCGACCCATCCTGTACAAATCCTCCAAAGAATTCCTCATGCGCTTCGGCCTCAGCGATCTTGACGAACTCCCCAGCCTCAAGGAGTTCGAAGCCCTCGCTCGCGAAGCACTCGGCACCGACGAAGGCATCTCCTCCACGGAATCCTCCGACGAGGCTGTGCTCAATTCCCCGAACGCCGACACGCTCGAAAATCTTCCTGTCCCCGAAAGTTCCGCTAACGTTTTTGCCGCCACGCATCGCGACGCGGCATCTTCCGCAGAACCTTCCGCCGCCACAAATTCCACCGCTCCATCTCCGGAGGGGCAGGGAACAGACGAATTCCTCCGCGAAGAAGAGGTCACTGCCACAAACGAGGGTATGCCTTCCGGCGTCCTAGACGAAGATCCTCCTTCCGCACCCAACGCCAAATCGACGACCGCCGGCGAGTGACCTAATGCTGTCGCTCAGGCCTTCAGGCCTGAAGCTTTCCTCTTGGGTTGGTGGTGGGGCCGACCTTCAGGTCGGTGCTAGGGAGTCGCAGCTTCAGCTCCGACATTCGAGTGCTTGGCTATAGTTGGGCTTCAGCCCCTGAGGAGACGGTTTGTGGCATTTTTCCGGCGTTTGTTTGCCCGCCTCCTGCAATTGCCCTTACGATGGATGCGGCTCCCCCGCAATACACCGCACCGTATCTCGCGCAATCAACAATTCCTCGTCAGTCGGAATCACGTACGCCTTCAATTTCGAATCATCCGTGCTGATCTGCGCTTCCTTGCCGATCGCCTGCTCATTCCTGTTCTTGTCGACCTTCAATCCCGCCCATTCCATCCCGCTGCAAATCCGACCGCGAATATCCGCCGAGTTTTCCCCAATCCCCCCGGTGAACACTACGGCGTCCGCCCCGTCCATGCACGCGAGAAATGCTCCGATATACTTTCTTGCCCGATAACTGAAAACCTCAATCGCCACCCGCACTCGCCGGTCGTCATGTTCTTTCAATTCCTGCTGCAACACCCGCATGTCATTCGTCAGCCCGGAAATTCCCAGCAGCCCAGACTGCGTGTTCAGCAGCATCTCCACTTCATGCGGCGACAGGCCCTCTTTTGTCGCAATCAGGTTCACGATCGCCGGGTCAATATCCCCAGACCGCGTCCCCATCACCAGCCCCTCCAGCGGCGTCATCCCCATCGACGTGTCCACTGGATATCCCCCGCGAATCGCCGTCGCCGAGCAACCATTGCCCAGGTGTAGCGTGATCACGTGCGTCTGTTCTCGCGTTAAATTCCGGATAACGCGATAGGGATACGCCACGTACCGGTGCGACGTCCCGTGAAACCCGTACCGCCGGATGTGGTGTCGCCGGTACAAGTGATACGGCAGCGCATATAGATACGCCTCTTCTGGCAGGGAATGATGAAACGCGGTATCGAATACTGCCACTTGCGGAACTTTCGGCCCAAAGATATGCCGCGCAACCTGAATGCACTTGACGTTGTTCGGATTGTGCAGCGGCGCTAGATCGATGCAGTCTTCGATACCATGCAGCACATCGTCCGTGATGATCGCTGACTCCGTGAATCGTTCGCCGCCATGCACCACGCGATGTCCCACGGCGTGGATATCCGCCGCGCTCTGCACTTGTTGAATTCCGGACTGTTCCGACGCAATCCAACGAATCAAATATTCCAGTGCCGCCGAAAGGTTTGCAAGCGAAGCTGTGAATTTCTGACGCGCCGATTTCTCCGTCTCCACCGTGACGATTGCCTCGCCGCCAATCCGTTCCACCTCCCCTCGGCAGATCCGTTCATCTGTCCCTTTCTGGATGTGCTCGCGATCCGTCGCGATCAACTGAAACTTCAGGCTCGAACTTCCCGCGTTCAGCACCAGTACATTCATCATTTCCTCGGTCTTCTCCATAGTGAGCCACCGCACTCCAAAAGGCGCTAGCCTGATACGGCCGCCTTCTGAGGCGGGCGCCTTTCTCTTCCACAATGAAGCGCGGATGTCCCTGTTCTTGGGAACTGTCTAAAGCGCATTGTCATCCCGAGCGAAGTGAGGGATCTGTTTTCCGCGAAACTCAACCTCACCCCCCGTCCGCTAGTACGGCCAAGTCCACGCAGCCACCTTCGGCTCGTCAATCCCGCACTGATGCGCATAATTCAAGCACTCAATCTGAGTATTCCGGAACTTCTCCTTCGCGTGTATTCCCACCTTCTGCAGTCTCGGCACGCGATCGATCACATCTATCGCCAGGCTGAACCGGTCGATTTGGTTCTCAATCGCCAGCTCCATCGGCGTATTGATGTTCCCTTTCTCCTTGTATCCGCGCACGTGCATGCCGTCGTGGTTCGTTCGCCGGTACGCCAGCCGGTGAATCAGCCACGGATACCCGTGGAAATTGAAGATGATGGGCTTATCCACCGTGAAAAGGGAATCGAAGTCCCGGTCGGATAGCCCGTGGGGATGTTCTGTGTTCGGTTGCATCTTGAAAAGATCGACCACATTCACGTAGCGGATCCTTATGTCGGGGAATTCCTCTCGCAAGAGCACAATCGCCGCCAAACTTTCCTGCGTCGGTATATCTCCGGCTGAAGCCATCACCACGTCCGGCTCGCTACCCTGGTCGTTGCAGGCCCATTCCCATATCCCGATTCCCTTTGTGCAGTGCTGGATGGCCGCGTCCATGTCCATATACTGCAGGTGTAATTGTTTGTCGCACACGATCACGTTCACGTAGTTCTCGCTCCGCAAACAGTGGTCTGCCACCGACAGCAGCGAATTCACGTCTGGCGGCAGATAAATCCGCGTCACCGCCGCGCTCTTGTTCACCACCACATCCAGAAATCCCGGATCCTGGTGTGTGAATCCGTTGTGGTCCTGCCGCCACACCGTCGATGTAATCAACAGGTTCAATGACGCGATGTTTTCCCTCCACGACAGGTGATTGCAGATCGATAGCCATTTCGCGTGCTGGTTGAACATCGAGTCGATCACGTGCGCAAACGACTCGTATGACGAGATGAACCCGTGCCGCCCGGTCAACAGATACCCTTCCAGCATCCCCTCGAGCGTGTGTTCGCTCAGCATCTCGATCACTCGTCCGTCGGGCGCCAGCTCGCTCCCGTCCGCATCCTCCGGAAAATATTCCTCAATCCAGAATTTCTTGCTCGTCTCATAGATATCATCCAGCTTGTTGGAGGCGGTCTCGTCCGGTCCAAACACCCGGAAATTCGCCATATTGAACTTCATCACGTCGCGCAGAAACTTTCCCAGCGGGCGCGTATTCTCCGCCTGCACCACTCCCGGCTTTTCTAATTTCAGCTTGTAATTTCGGAAGTCCGGCAATCGCAAAGCCTTTTTCAGCCGTCCGCCATTGGCATGAGGATTCGATCCCATCCTGCGTGTTCCCGTGGGCGCAATCTCTTTATACTCAGCGCGCAGCTTGCCGTTCTGGTCGAACAGTTCCGCCGGCTTGTACGATCGCATCCAGTTCTCTAACAGCCTCAAATGTTCTGGGTTCTGCTTCACATTCGTGATTGGCACTTGATGCGCCCGCCAGAATCCTTCCAGCTTGTGCCCATCCACGGTTGCAGGCGCCGTCCATCCCTTTGGCGACCGCAGCACGATCATCGGCCACCTCGGCCGCTCCGCCATAGCTTTCTCGCGCGCTTCCTGTCGAATTCTCCTGATTTCCGTGACGCAGAACTCCGTCGTTGCCGCCATCGCTTGGTGCATGCTCTCGTGGTCCGAGCCTTCCACAAAACACGGCGTCCAGCCATAGCCCCGCAGCAAACTCTCCAGTTCTTCGTGACTGATCCGCGCAAGCAGCGTGGGATTGTTTATTTTGTAGCCGTTCAAATGCAGGATCGGCAGCACCGCGCCATCACGCGCCGGGCTCAGAAACTTGTTGACGTGCCAGGAAGTAGCCAGCGGTCCGGTTTCCGATTCGCCATCCCCCACCACTGCTGCCACGATCAATTCCGGATTGTCGTAGGCCGCTCCGCACGCGTGCGATAGCACGTACCCCAGCTCCCCTCCTTCATGAATCGACCCCGGCGTTTCCGGCGTGCAGTGGCTTCCAATCCCTCCCGGAAACGAGAACTGTTTGAAAAACTCCTTCAACCCTTCTTCGTCTTCACCCTTGTCCGGATAAATCTCCGAATAGCTTCCTTCCAAATACACCGGCGCAAGCACACCTGGCGCGCCATGCCCCGGCCCCGCTAGAAAAATCATGTCCAGGTCGTACTTCTTGATCTGGCGCATCAGATGGATGTACGTGAACGCCAGCCCCGGGCTCGATCCCCAATGTCCCAGCAGCCGGTTCTTGATGTGTTCCGGCTTCAATGGCTCCCGCAACAGTGGATTGTCCTGCAGATAGAGCATGCCAAGAATTGCGTAGGTGCACGCCCTCCAAAAGGCGTCGGTCTTGCGCAATTCTTCAGCGCTCAGTGGAGTTCCCTGAATCGTCGATCTCGCTTTTCCGAATGCGCTCAGGGCCTCAATCGCGTTGGACTCATCACGGACTGTCGTTGTCATTGGGAGCCTCTCATTCCTACAACCTTGGCTAGCAAACGACCGAGCCACGGCCAGCCGTTTGCCATTTCCTTTTCGGGGTAGTTTGCCTTCAGCATGGTTTGCCTCTGGCCGGAAGACTGTTCACCGGCCGGTGCGCTATCACGGGCGGGAATTTACACTGTACAACAGTTCCGATTCTATTCCCCCAATGTTTCTCGTCCATGACACCCGGTTTTGGATCTTGCTGCTGTTGCCTGTGTGGGAAGCGGCTTCCGAGACGCTCCGCTCTTGTGTTGCCCTTTTCTTCAATGTAGCGCTGAGTCTTATGTCAGCCCGCCCCGTGCAAACCTGTAGCTCACCCTGCGGGGGTGCGGCCCTTGGTTCCCGTCGCTCGTAGAATGCCCTAGCGACCCTAGGTCTGCCCATACCCCACAAATAGGACTGGACATTTGACCCCGGTTTCTGTATTACCGTAGGGGTGCGGAACAAGACGGGGACGACCAAGGCGATTCTTTCCGAGCCGGGGAACCTGTCGGTGG
>Ga0074045_10001047_pt1 | contig 26817 bp, 27 predicted proteins | sample BogForMeECP23OM2_FD_94442 | JGI IMG/M metagenome (GOLD analysis project Ga0074045, IMG submission 94442) | Bog forest soil microbial communities from Calvert Island, British Columbia, Canada - Bog Forest MetaG ECP23OM2 | ecosystem: Environmental > Terrestrial > Soil > Wetlands ...
GTGCGATTTCTTCCTGGATGGCGAATACGTCTTGCAGTTCGCGGTCGTAGCGCTCCGCCCAAACAGAATGGCGGGTGGAAACTTCAACCAGTTGCGCCGTGATCCGCACGCGGCTGCCAGCACGTCGGATTGACCCTTCCAGAACGTAGGCAGCGCCGAGTTGCTGCCCGACCTGTAATGCGGGAACCTGCTTATCGCGGAATGCAAGCATTTCCGAGCGAGGAAAAATCTCCAGTTGAGCAATCTTTGATAGTTCCGTGACAATATCTTCGGTAATTCCATCCCGAAAGTATTCATCCTCCTTCGCCCCGCTCTGGTTTTCAAAATACAGAACTGCAACTGATTTTTGTTTGGCAGAGGCCACTGGCGTAGCGGTGCCGGCGCTTCCCTTCTCGCTCCCCGGACGACGGCTTGATTCAATATCGCGGCCGAGGCGCTTCAGGTCAGCACGAATATCCGAGGCATGCTGGTAACGTAGGTCGGGATCCTTCTCGAGGGTCTTGCCGATGATGTTTTCCATCGCCAACGGCAGTCGCGCATTGAGTTCCTTGGCAGACGTGGGTGTGGAATGCAGAATTCCATCGAAGATGACTGCGGCAGTAGACCCAGAAAACGGAACCGTACCAGTAGCCATCTCGTAAAGCACTACGCCCAGAGAGAACAGATCGGAGCGTGGATCCAGTTCCTGGCCTCGCGCTTGCTCCGGTGACATATACGCGACGGTGCCTACCGAGCTGCCTGGGTTCGTCAGTTGCGCATCATGAGGTACTTCGGTAACCGTGTTCAACATGGAGCCGACCACGGCGGCCGATTCCAATTCTTGCAACGAAGAAGGCGCAAGTTTTGCCAAACCAAAATCCAGGATTTTCGCCTGCCCTCGTTCCACAAGAAAAATATTCGCAGGCTTGATGTCCCGGTGCACGATGCCCTTCGAATGGGCCGCATCAAGCCCGTTGGCAATCTGGATTCCAATCTCCAGTAGTTCCGCTATCTCCATGGGCTTTCCGCCAATTCGGTGTTTGAGCGTCTGCCCTTCAAGTAGCTCCATGGCAATAAACGGCCGACTTTCGAATTCTCCGATATCGTGGATCGTGCAGATGTTGGCGTGATTGAGAGAAGAAGCAGCACGTGCTTCGCGGCGGAATCGCTCGATGGCCTGTCCATCCTGCGATATATCGTCTGGAAGAAATTTCAGGGCGACACTACGGCCCAAGCGGGTGTCCTTGGCTTTATAGACCACGCCCATTCCACCTCCGCCCAGTTTTTCCTGCACGCTGTAGTGAGAGATGGTACGACCAACCATAGAGGAAGTATCCGGCATCGGCCACGAAGTTTACCTCAGCGTTTATTAGCAAGCAAATGTGTCGATGATGACTCCCCGCTAAAATGGCCCGCAAGTGGCTGAAGGGCCATGGCCCGTCTCCCCCGCCTCGCTGTGATAGCCTTCCTTGGCTTGAAACGGATTGGAAGCAAGAAATACTCATGTCGCTCACTTACAACTATCTTTTGCCGGTTGCTGGTGTATACGGCCGATTGGTGGTCGATATCGACCAACGTAATAGAAACCGAGCACCACGAGTCCGGCCAATCGCGGCTGGCGCGGCTGGTTTTGTAGATTTCGCGGTGGCACTCCTGGGCATGTCCAGCAAAACTGCGGCTTGAGGAAAAATGGATGCGCGCACAATTCGGCGAGAGGTACGAAGCCTACGGCGGAAGATAAAGACGTTAGAGCCCTCTATCTTTTGACCGTAATTCCAGTGGAGTGTGGTTTACACTAAAACCGTCGCTGGCTTTCTGACAGTGCACGATGTTTCCGGCTCGGGTTAGTCTCACAACGAAAGGAAGTTTGCGCAATGAGTATTGTGGGGGATTTTCCTACCATCACACCGTTTCTCTGGTTCAACGCAAACGTGGAAGAAGCCAAAGTTCAAACGGAGGCTATCTGTTTCTTTGTTCGGTGCAGTTCGCAGGAAGAGGTCGACGATTATTGGTCGAAGCTTACCAATAGCGGCAGTGAAATTCAGTGTGGTTGGCTCAAGGACAGGTTCGGCCTGTGCTGGCAGACTGTGCCGAGCGTCTCCCTGAACTCATACAGCGTCCCAAAGCGATGGAAGCCATGCTAGGCATGAAGAAGCTAACCATTGCAGAGCTTGAGCGCGCAGCAGAGTCATAAGAAGGATTTGGAAAGACGGAGGTGGTATAGGTTGATTTTCAAACAGTTTTATCTGAATTGTCTCGCCCACGCTTCCTACTTGATCGGTGACGAAGATTCCTGCACCGCTGCCGTCGTTGATCCGCAGCGTGACATCGGGCAATATCTTCTTTTCGCCGCCGAGAATAAACTGCAAATCAAGCATGTTTTCCTAACGCATCTCCATGCCGATTTTATCGCCGGACACTTGGAACTTCGCGATCGCGTCGGCGCAACGATATATCTTGGCACCAAAGCTCAAGCCGAATACCGCTTTACGGCACTGGCCGACGGCGCTGTCATTCGGTTCGGAAATGTGCGGCTCGAAGCTTTGGAGACACCAGGCCATACCCCCGAATCGATTTCGATCGTTGTTTACGATCTCGCGCAAAACGCCAAAGAACCGCACGCGGTCTTGACCGGAGACACGCTGTTCGTGGGCGACGTGGGACGACCGGATTTGCGCGTGGCACTAGGCTGGTCCGCTGCGGACCTCGGCGCGCTCTTGTTTGATTCGTTGCAGTCCAAGCTACTGCCGTTGCCCGATGCCAGCCTGGTTTATCCCGCTCACGGAGCTGGCTCACTCTGCGGCAAAGCCATTAGTAAGGAAGCAGTTTCCACGATCGGAGAACAACGGCGTGTGAATTACGCATTGCAGCCGATGAGCAAGCAGTCCTTCATCGAATTGGTTACCGCCGATCAACCCGAGGCTCCACCGTATTTCGTTTACGATGCCGCATTAAACAGTAAGGAGCGGCCGACACTCGATGAAGCGCTGGAGCGCCAACTGAAACCGCTAACGCTTGAGCAATTGCTAGCCCTCGAAACAGGCGGTGCGCAAATCCTGGACACGCGCGATGCCGATGAATTTGCAGCAGCGCATCTGGCGGGCAGCATCAACATCGGGCTGGGCGGCCAGTACGCGACGTGGGCGGGAACGGTATTGAATCATACGAATCCGATCGTAATCATCGCAGACCCTGGCTGCGAAAAAGAATCGGCGGTGCGGCTCGGACGCATCGGCTTTGACAACGTCGCAGGATATTTACAGAACGGACTGCGCAGGGTCGAATCCAGGCCAGACTTAATTGCCTTCACCGAACGCCTCAGTGCATCATTTGCCGGGGAACTGCTTTCCTCAAGCCAACCACCGCTGGCCGTGGACGTCCGCACACCCAACGAACACGCTCAAAAATTCATTGCTGGCAGCCTGAACATTCCGCTCAATCACCTTGTCGAAAATTTGAAAACATTGCCGGTCAGCCGTCCGCTACTAGTCTACTGCGCCGGTGGTTACCGTTCTTCGATTGCCGTGAGCCTGTTGCAACGGGGCGGTTTCGCTTCTGTCAGTGAACTTGCCGGAGGTATCGCGGCGTGGGAATCAGCAAAGTTGGCGGTTCTCTCCGAGCAAGATTAATGATCATGCCACGATTGACGGGAGCTTGAGCGGTACATTAGAGTCAGCTCGCGAATCAAGCCGGGCCTGCGGCACTCATCCTTGAAAGGTTTTATGATCAACGTCAGCGTGATGTATCCCAACAAACCTGGAGCACACTTTGATATCTCGTATTACTGTGTCAAACACATTCCATTGGTTCAAAAAGTCCTTGGCCCCGCTCTTTTAAAAGTTGTGGTGGAAGAAGGCATCGCCGGTATGGGGCCGGGTGCGCGCGCGCCATACCTTGCTCTTGGGCATCTCTACTTCGAATCGGTGGGCTCGTTCCAGGAAGCCCTTGGGCCTCACCTGGCTCAAATTCAGGCCGATATCCCAAACTACACTAATATCGAACCCACGATCCAAATCAGCAATGTCAGAAACTAGGCCACTTCAGAAGCCGTCGTCCGGGAGGCATTGCTACCGTCGCAGTTTTTCCCGGGGGTTAGCTTGCAGAGGACAACAGTCGAATGGCGATACCGAACTGGCCATTCGGTAGGGCTTCGACACGCATAACCTGACCGATATGTTCGCGGTTCCGGGGATCGTTGGGCGCGTGATAGGGAAGCGTTACGGACAGACGCATTCCTTCGAGGTAAAAATCGCGCGTGGTATGGAAGTAGAGTCCCTCACGTGAAACGTTTTGCGTGACGCCGATGTCGGCATCGATTCTTTCTTTGTGATCTAAAGGGCGGATCATCAGCGACTGCCCCATTTTGAGGCGGCGGCTTCGGCGACGAAATTCCTGAGCGGGATTCTGCATGGACGTCTTCGAATCTGAATCTCAGCTTTGGGGGAATGGTTCGCTTATTCCCCGGCAATGTCAAGAAGCAACATCCGCCATATTTGTTCGTATCCAGCTTGAAATATACCCTTTGAAGTAGGTCAGTTAGGCTGTCGCCTTACAGCAACCTTGACCCTGCTCCAGCGCAATCATACCAGGCAGCAGCAGAGCCAATCGAATTCTTTCTTCCGGCTGTGCTATTCTTTCCTAGAACCGTTTTCGGCGGCCCGCCGATCGCTCCCGTTCGTACTCCGAGCCGCTATTCTCCACAGGCTTTGTTCCTGCAATTTTATTTTAACGGGGGGTCAGGCTAGGCGATGTCTACACTCACGGATGTTCCCACAGGTAAAACCAAGCGCGAAGTAATCGAACAAGCGGTGATCCGCTTTGCCGGCGATTCTGGCGATGGCATGCAGATTACCGGTAGCCAGTTCACCAATACCGTCGCGCTCTACGGCAACGACATGGCTACGTTTCCGGATTATCCGGCTGAAATTCGCGCCCCTGCTGGTACGGAACCGGGCGTCAGTGGCTACCAGATCAACTTTTCTTCGAATGAAGTGCATACACCGGGCGACTCGATTGATGTGTTAATCGCGATGAACCCCGCCGCACTGAAAGTGAACGTGGGCGACCTCAAGCCCAATGGCATTTTAATCGTCAACGCCGATGCGTTCACGGAAGGCGATCTCCGCAAAGCGCGGCTTACCACCAATCCCCTCGACGATCATTCGCTTGACAAGTTCCGGGTCTTCCCCGTCGAACTTGAGCGCCTGACGCGCGCCGCTCTGCAGCACCTCGGCATCGACGCCAAAGCCATGGATCGCTGCAAAAACTTCTTCGCCCTCGGCATGTGCTACTGGCTCTACAACCGTTCCATGGAGCCGACGGTTCGCTGGATCGAAGGCAAATTCAAGAAGAAGCCGTTACTGGCAGAAGCGAACGCGCTGGCCTTGAAGGCCGGCTATTCCTACTGCGAAGCTACCGAAGCCTTTCAAATCAGCTACGAAATTCCGCCGGCTCAGCTCACTCCTGGTCTGTACCGCAACATCAGCGGCAATCAGGCCATAGCTCTCGGCTTGGTAGCCGCAGCTAGCAAGGCCGGGATCAGACTTTTTCTGGGTAGTTATCCCATCACGCCAGCCTCCGACATTTTGCATGAACTTTCACAGTACAAAGATTTCGGCGTTCTCACTTTCCAGGCGGAAGACGAAATTGCCGCGATCACTTCTGCCATCGGTGCCTCCTATGCTGGCGCTCTGGCCGTCACCACGACATCCGGCCCGGGGATGGCCCTAAAGACTGAAGCCCTGGGCCTCGCCGTCATGACCGAGCTTCCGCTGATCATCTGCGACATTCAGCGTGGCGGCCCTTCTACCGGTCTGCCGACCAAAACCGAGCAAGCCGATCTTCTTCAGGCCATGTTCGGCCGAAATTCCGAAGCGCCGATTCCGGTGCTAGCCCCTGCCACTCCCGGCGATTGTTTTTGGATCACGGTCGAAGCCTGCAAAATCGCTCTGAAATATATGGTGCCGGTCATCATTCTTTCCGATGGGTATCTCGCCAACGGCGCGGAGCCTTGGCAAATCCCTAAAGTCGAGGATATGCCGGAATTCTCGGTGACTTACGCAACCGATCCTGCAACGTACCTTCCTTACAAGCGCGATCCCGATACGCTGGCGCGCCCGTGGGCCATTCCTGGCACGCCGGGACTTGAGCACCGCATCGGCGGTCTGGAAAAACAGGACGTCACCGGCAACATCAACTACGAGCCACTGAATCACGAAAACATGGTTCGCATTCGTGCCGCTAAAATTCAAGCCATCACGCAGGACGTTCCCCCTGCTGTTCCCGCTGGCGACCAGGAAGGCGATCTGCTCATCGTTTCCTGGGGATCAACCTTTGGCGCAATCACACAGTCTGTGAAGGCGCACCGTGGCAAGGGACGCAAAATTGGGCACTTGCACCTGCGTTATTTGAATCCGTTCCCGGAAAATCTTGGCGAAGTGTTAAAGCGTTACAAGAAAGTTCTCGTACCCGAACTCAACATGGGCCAGCTTTCCTGGATGCTGCGCGCCAAATTCCTTGTCGATGCCATGGGCCTCAACAAGATCCAGGGCCGCCCATTCAAGCAAAATGAACTCGATCAAAAGATCGAAGAAGTACTGGGACTTTAGGAGACGCGATTATGACAACTGCTGCATTTCCTCCACTGACTAAAAAAGATTTTCAGACTGATCAGGAGGTCCGTTGGTGCCCGGGATGTGGCGACTACGCGATTCTGGCGGCTGTTCAGGCTGTTTTCCCTGAGCTGGGTATCCGCCGCGAGAATTTCGTGGTGGTTTCCGGCATCGGCTGCTCCAGCCGTTTCCCCTATTACATGAACACGTATGGCTTCCACTCGATTCACGGCCGTGCGCCAGCCGTTGCGTCCGGCATCAAGATCGCCCATCCCGAACTGGAAGTCTGGGTCGCCACGGGCGACGGTGACGCTCTCGCGATCGGTGGCAATCACACCATTCATATGCTTCGCCGCAATGTCGGCATCAAGGTTTTGCTTTTCAACAACCGCATTTACGGCCTGACCAAAGGCCAATACTCGCCAACTTCGGAGTTTCACAAGGTCACCAAGTCGACGCCATTTGGTTCACCGGATCGCCCGTTCAATCCGGTCTCGCTTGCCATCGGGGCGGAAGCCACCTTTGTGGCTCGTTCAGTCGATGTCTTTCAATCGCATTTGAAAGATGTTCTGCGCGCCGCCGCTGTTCACAAAGGCTCGGCGTTCGTCGAAATTCTACAGAACTGCAACATCTTCAATGATGGCGCATGGGACGGCGTCACCGAGAAAGAAGCGCGCAGCGAGCACGTCATCATGCTGGAACATGGCAAGCCTCTGGTCTTCGGCAAAAATAAAGACAAAGGGATTCACCGCAAGTCCGATGGCGACATCGAAGTTATTGCGCTCGGCAACGGGTTCACCGAGGCCGACCTTGTCGTGCACGATGCACATCACCCGCGTCCGTCCTACGCGTTCCTCCTCTCTCACATGGAACATCGCCCCGGCTTCCCCACCCCGATCGGGGTTTTCCGCGCCTGGGATGATTTGCCGCGTTATGAGGACGTCATCAACGAACAAGTACGAGATGTCATCGCCAAAAAAGGCCCGGGCGATCTCAATAAACTACTTCGTGCCGGCGACATCTGGGAAGTAAAATAAGCCCGCCAGTACGCGGGGGATCTCTGCAAACCCACCTATTTGCCCGCCGCTTTTGTCGCGCTCTGGGCTTTTTCTTACTTTACCTCGTCGCGGCTCTGCTCACTCTCTGGGCTTGCGCAGCTCTGTACATTGATTTATCGCCCAGCTCGCTTCACGTTCTACCACCGGCAATCTACTTCTTGGTTACACTTATACTTACGATTCGCGTCCACGCGCCATTTCATCGTCTTCTCGTTTGTGCTGCCCTGTTTGGCCTGGTTTTCGCCGCTTGGCTTTCCTTGAAACCCTCGAACAACCGCCACTGGCAAGATGATGTTGCCCAAACCGCTTGGGCCGAAGTGAAGGGCGATGACGTCATCATCCATAATTTTCGTTATTGCCACTACCGAGCCGAATTCGATTACTCTTGCGAATGGCAGACCAAAACCGTAAGACTTTCCGACCTGGGTGGCATCGATATCGCCGTGACCTATTGGGGCTCGCCGTATATTGCACATCCCATCGTCAGTTTCTGGTTTGGCGGAAACGATTATGTCGCAACTTCCATCGAGACCCGCAAACAAGTTGGTATCGGCTACTCCGCGATTTTGGGTTTCTTCCGCAAGTACGAGTTGATTTATCTTTTCAGCGATGAGCGCGACATCATCCGCTTACGCACTAATTTCCGCTCTGGAGAAGAGGTCTACCTCTACCGAACCACGGCCGGGCCAGGATGGTCCCGTGAGCTTTTCCTCGAATATATTCGCCAAGCTAACGAGCTGCGGGATCATCCCGAGTGGTACAACGCTCTCACGCGCAACTGCACTACCGTCATTTTTCAGTCCATGCGTCATATCGGCCCGCTCCCAAATGGTGCTCCGCGTTTCGACTGGCGTATTCTGCTAAACGGCCGCGCAGATGAAATGCTTTACCAGGGTGGCAACTTCGATTCCAAGCTCCCTTTTCCCGAACTAAAGCAAGCCGTCCACATCAACAACGCCGCCCGGAGGGCCGACGATTCCCCGGACTTCTCGCGCCTGATTCGTCTGGGCCGCCCTGGCTTCGAAAACGTCCACTAGATCGGCTTTTGTTCCGCTTAGCCTGCCGAGCCGCCGACTTGTCATTTTGACCCAAGAGTCGGCGTTTTTAGTCAATTCGGAGTGGAGAAATCCCTCTGCTCCCGAGCCCTTCGCACGGGCCCGACGCACATCACTTGCCCGCGCTACGTCGTCTGAAGCCGGTGAGGGGTCCGCTTTTCTTCCCCTACCTCCAAACTGAAGCCGTTCGCCCTCAATGAATTTCCCATGAATTTTATTCAACAAAAGTTTGCATGGTCCTGAAACCAACTTCCCTTACCTACATCTAACCATTAGAAGTTAGAATTCTTCTCTATGGAACCGAAATTGATTCCCTTTTCGCAGCTGGGCGAGGCGGACCCGGTCCCTCCGTCCTTCTTCGTTTCGCAGCCAGAACAAGCCCGCGCACTGACGCTTCTTTATGAAGTCAGCCATGAGATCACCTCCACGCTCGATCGAGCCCAACTCCTCAGTCTAATCGCCAAGCGTGTGAAGAAATTCGTTAACTACGATGTTTTCACTGTCATGCTTTGGGACGAAGCAAAACAGACTCTCGAAAGCGTTTTTTCTGTTCGCTACGAAGATTCCATTCCCGCACGCTTGCTGATGCCTCTCAATCAAGGCATCACCGGCGCTGCCGCCGCGCAAAAGCGTACTATCCGCGTCGAGGACGTACGCAACGATCCACGTTATCTTGCTTGCAGTCTCGACGGGGAGGTCGAACTTCGCTCGGAACTCGTCGTCCCTCTCATTCGGCTGAATCGCCTCATCGGCGTCATGGACCTCGAGAGCACCAAGATCGGCGCGTTTACCGCCGATCACGAACAACTACTGAATATTCTCAGTTCGTTTGTTGCTGTGGCTCTGGAAAATGCTCGCCTTTTCGAAGAAAGCCGGGAAACCCAATTGCGTCTGCAAAACGACTTGGAAACTGCGCGTGAAATTCAGCGTCAACTTTTGCCCACTGGCGCCAAAGAAATTCCCGGCCTGGATCTGGCTACTGCCTACGTCCCTGCCCGCGAACTGGGTGGCGATTTTTACGATTTACTTCCCTACGGTGTTGGCCGCCTCGGCATCGCCATGGGCGACGTCTCAGGCAAAGGCACGGCCGCTGCACTCTACGGTTCGCTGGCTATTGGAATTCTTCGCGAAGTGGTCAACGAACGCCAAGGTTCGCCTTCCGAGATGCTCGACATCTTGAATAGTCGCCTGCTCGCCGCACGTCTGGACGCCCGCTTTATTGCCATGCATTTTGCGGTTTACGATGCCGCTTTACGAGAGCTCAGTATCTCGAACGCCGGCGGCACCTTGCCTCTTCTTCTTCGCGGCGGTCAGGTCACCGAAATCAATGTGACCGGAGTTCCCTTGGGCCTTCTCCCCGAGGTGGAATACGATCAAATCACGCTTACTTTGCTTCCCGGCGACGTTATCATTCTCGCTTCCGACGGTATTCATGAATCAACCAATCGAGACTTGGAAGAATTTGGCAGCGATCGCCTGAAAGCCTTGCTCGCCACTGTCCTTCCCGTTGACCCCGGTTACACCATCGCACAACGCATCGTCAAAGCTACCGATGAACACACAGGCGTCGGTTTGCCTCCACACGATGATCGCACCTTGCTGATTCTTCGCGTCACCGAAGACATCTCCGCGGACTACTCCAAACTCCCTATCATCTACTAATGGGCCTGCCCCGAATCCCCTGTTTGGTTTTTGTCGGAGTCTTCAAACCTTTACTTTGCTCGGCCAGAGTTCAGCGCCAGGTGCGTCGCCTGCATCTCCAGGCCGCCGGGTTTTTGCAAGACCGGTAGCCACTGTTCCCGTACTTCTGCAAATTCCCTCCAAACTTTCCTTGAAACAGGATCGGAAGGCGGCAATCCCAGTTTTTCAAAATTCAGAAATTGCCCTTTTTGTTCGATTCTGAAATCAAGGTGAGGTCCGGTCGCGAGTCCTGTCATACCCACAAGCCCAATCGTCTTGCCAATTTCGACGTGCTCACCCCCATGCACAAATATCTTCGACAAGTGCAGATACATCGTCTCGTATCCATTCGAGTGCACCACGTGCACCATATTTCCATCGCCGCCCTTGCGGCCGGCAAACAGCACCTTCCCGCTCCCAATTGTCTGCACGGGAGTGCCTATCGGCGCACCATAATCCGTACCCAAATGGGCGCGATACACCTTCAATATGGGATGGAAACGCGCCTTGCTGAAATGCGACGTTACCGGCGCCCCAAACTTCAGCGGCGACTTCAAAAACGATTTCTGGAGAGATTTACCCTCGGCAGTGTAGTATGCCGGATGCCCGCCTGGATCATGGAATAGCAGCGCCTCGTATTTCTTCCCGCCGTTGTCATATTCCGCGGCCAGAATCCTTCCATAACCCGCCGTCTCTCCCGTTGAATATCTTTTTTTCTCAAGTATCAAGCGAAACGTGTCGCCCTTGCGCGGATCGGTGTAAAAATCAAGATCGTAGCCGAAGATCTGCGCCATGCGCTTCGCCACTTCCGGGCTCTCCCTTGCGTCTTCCACCGCGTTGAACAGCGAATCTTCCAGTCGCCCGTCAACCACCACCGTTTCGATGTGCACGGGAATCTCTTTGACTTCCGCGGAAAATCCCGGCGTCTGCGGCTCGATCCGCAACATCCGTTCCGCATCAATTTTATAGTCAATTTCTCGCAAAACTCCTTGTAATGACCGCCCCACCGTCAGCGTATTTCCCGCCCGAAGTCGCCGTAGATTAAACGCATGCTGCGCCGCCGCGATCGCCTCATTCACCTGCTCCGGGGAAAGCCCCAACTTTTGCAGCGCCTCTGTCAAGTTCTCTCCGGCAGGCAATTTATTCATCGTCGGCACCACAACTCGCTCGCGAAATCGCTCCGTCTCCGCCCTTGCCAACTCCACGGCCTGCGAATATTCCTTCACTGCTTGCGCGTGCCTACGCACCGCATATACATCCACAGCCGCACCGCTGACAAGCAAGATTCCAGCCGTAATCAGAAAGCTACGATTCACTCTTCCCCCTGTATTGCTCTTCGCGTATTCCTCAATTCCTACACAAACAATACTCCCGTTCTCGAGTATCAGAATAACCCACGACTCTCTTGTGACCCAACCGAGCCGTTCCGTCAAACATTTCCAGTTGATATAGCAGACTAACCGCCAACGGGCTTCCTTCCAACTGAACCCCAACTGCCCGTTCGACCGAGGGGACGAGACCCTCCTATCTGCGAACCTCAGCACCACTGGGCGCCTCTCGTCACCCTTTTTTGGCCAATCCTCCCGAGTGCTTTCCCGAACGGCTGCGGGAAATCCCCCACTCCGAACCGAAATGACTCTATAAACCCTTTTGATTCAACCCCGGACAAGGTTCAAAACTGGCAAGAGCCGTGCTTCTAGACTCCCGGGGGGTTCATGATCACCTTAGAGGTCCATCCCGCAGTTTTCGTGCACGAAATACACGAGTGCCCAGAATATTCCACCTGCTACGAGTGCCGTCGCAGCTTTCATGCTAAGAGCGAAGACCAGCTCTGTCTCGAGCTCTGTGACCAGTGCTTTGAAATCTTGCGCCACCTCCGTGAGCCCATCCTGAGCGTTCACGTGAAAGCGCGTCCGCGCCCTGTCACCAACCGGGTTCGTCACCACGACAATTACACCGGCACGGGCTCCGTCGATCGTCGCGGCTAAATCTGCGTCCTCTGCTGCATCATCGAGCACGCCGATGGCAACGGGCTGCACTCGCGCAAAAGCCTCCACCAAGCCGTCCAATACTTTGGTTGTTCTGGTTAGAAGAGCGTCTTTCTTCCGGACGAGGTGTCCTGAAGAAACCGGCGAGGCTTCAGCCCTTGAGGGAAGGTTTTTGTCTCACTTGCCAGAGGTAATCGGTTGCACGTTTGTGATTCGTGTGGGATCTGCAAAATAATTCTGTTCACGCAGCCGGCGGTATATGCGACCTGCAACTTCCGCCGCCGTAGGACCCTTCACGCGCCGGGTGTTGCCGCGTAGCAAAACCGCCAGGGCAATCTTCGGATGCGATTCGTCCGCGTAGGTCACGAACCAACCAATCCTGGATGGATTGTTGTGATCATCGCACGTGCCCGTTTTGCCAAGCGGCGTTTCGTCTCCGCCAGCGTCATAGCTCAGCCGTCCGGTGCCATAGAGGACTGCTGCCAGCATTCCTTCGCGTACTTCCGGCAGTACGCTCGCGATATTCAAATCTCGCTTCACTTTTGGTTGGAAGTCCTGCACTTCTTCCGTGCTGTGCGGGTACTGCAGATAGTAAAGCGTTCCACCATTCGCGAATGCCGCTGCCCACGCGACCAACTGCAGCGGGGTCATCTGAATCCCTTCACCAAAACTCGACATCCGTGCAACTCCGCCATAGGCCGGAGCTTCTGTCGGAAAACTTCCCGGATGCTCATCCGCCAGATTATATCCGGCCAGTTCTCCCAATCCCAGCAGCCGCCCGTATTTGGACACAGTATCAAAACCCATACGCCGGCCGAGCTCTTCGAAAAACACATTGTTCGAATGTGCCAGAGCTTCCGTCAAATTCATATATTTCCGCCGCCCCACTTTCAACATCGTGTCGCGCGTGATCACATTTTCCGAAAGCGCGGCAATTGCAATCGTGGGCTTGATCGTCGAACAAGGTATATAACCATCGCCAAACGCAATCTTTTGATTCACTACCGCTAGAATTCGTCCGGTGTTCGGATCGACCGCCACCACCGAGCCGTTGTACTTGCCCAATCCTTCTACCGCCGCTTGCCGTACCATCGGATCATCGAAAGAGGCGTCATCCAGACTGATCGAGTCCGCGTAGGTCGGCACACCACCGCGGAAGTGCGATATCAATTTGTGAACGCGCGAGGTTTTTGCTTTTGAACTTGCCTTGGCAGAAGCCCGGGAACTGACGGCTGCATTACCAGTCACTTCGGCGCCGGGCAACGGTACAGTCATCACCACAATCAGGCACGAAGCCGTTACAATTTTGCTCAAGTTCTGGATCATTAAGCCTTTAGTCCCAGGAACGCGTGGTCTCGACCGGCAGGTCACAGGCTCAGAATTTATCTGATTCTTGCCTGATGGTCAACTGAGTCTGCTCCATCGCAGAATCAAACCACTTACGTTCACTTCCCTGCTTCAATCCTGAAAGCGCAGCTAGCTCTCGAACTGCAGCAAAGTGTCGCATCCGGGGCCCTCTTGAGCAATAGACAACTAGCTCCAGTACGACCCTATGTGCTTTATTTTGAACGCCTGACCGCATGGGCAGCCCACAACTGTCACGTCGTTCAGATGCAGTTTCTCCAACATCTGATCACCTGCTACACGCATCCCAAACAGAAAATCGGACAGGGTCCCGCCACCCCTGCCCGGATTCCCTACGGCTCTAGCTTTTCGAAAATTACCTTGTTGGACGGCCCTTCAGATCGGAAGAAGACGCTGCGGCCGCCATCTTCGCCGGTGGAACCGCTGCTTTCTCGCTGCCATTTGGGCCATGTCCGCTTGCACCCGGCGCACCAGCCGCTTGTCCAGGGACTGGCACTTCCATTTTCTTGCGCAGCGTATTTTCGATCTTCTCGCGAATGTCTTTGTTTTCCCGCAGAAAAACGCGAACATTCTCACGCCCTTGGCCCATCCGTTCGCCACCAAAACTCATCCACGTCCCCGACTTTTCGATCACGCCCTTATCGACGCCAAGATCGATCAAGTCGCCTTCGCGCGAGATTCCTTCGCCATACAAAATGTCGAATTCCGCTTCTCGGAACGGCGCCGCAACCTTATTTTTTACAACCTTCGCGCGCGTCCGCGAACCTACTACGCGATCGCCCTCCTTGATCGCCTGAATCCGTCTAATGTCCACGCGCAGTGACGCGTAAAACTTCAGCGCGCGGCCGCCCGTTGTTGTTTCCGGGTTTCCAAACATCACGCCAATCTTTTCACGGATTTGGTTAATGAAGATCAGGCAGGTCTTCGACTTCGACACGATCCCCGTCAGCTTCCGCAACGCCTGCGACATCAAGCGCGCTTGCAAGCCCATCTGCGGATCTCCCATATCTCCTTCAAGTTCCGCCTTCGGCACCAGTGCCGCCACAGAATCGACCACCACTATGTCGACGCCGCCCGAACGGATGAGCGTCTCGGCAATTTCGAGCGCCTGTTCGCCGTGGTCCGGCTGCGACACTAGCAAATTGTCCACATCCACGCCCAATTTCCGCGCGTACACCGGATCCAACGCGTGCTCCGCGTCGATGAACGCTGCTTGCCCGCCCAATTTCTGGGCTTCCGCGATAATGTGCAGCGTCAGCGTCGTTTTGCCGCCTGATTCCGGCCCGTAAATTTCAATTACACGCCCGCGGGGAAACCCGCCCACACCCAGCGCCGCATCCAACGACAAACATCCAGATGGAATCACGTTCACCGGCACCAACACATCTTTGCTGCCCAACCGTATGATCGAGCCCCTGCCATGGTCTTTCTCGATCTGCGATATAGCTGCTTCCAGTAATTTTGTCCGTTCGTCTGTCATTTCTCACCTCGGTCGAGGAAATCGTCTGCACCTAAAGTTTTCCACCGTTGCAGCCATGCTCCAACTCGTGATCCACCAGCTCGGCCAGCGCCTTACTTTCCCGCCGGTCCCACTCCGCCCGTTCATACGGGCTGAGCTGTCGCAAGCGAGTAAGGTACTGCCCGCGCGTCCGAACCTCAATCAACTGAAATTCAAGTCTCTCATGTTCGCTACAGCTTAGAACACTGCTCAGCATCTTGGGCATGGGCCACCTGTTGAAAACTTGCTTCCCACACCCTAACGAAAAGGCGAATAAAAAGCAAATCTTATTTTCGCTATATGTTCGCCGCTGGCTTCTATATAGATCTTCTACCCGTTCTCAGATTTTCACTCCAGGGAATAGGCTCCGCGGAGCAATCTATTCGCGTAGCGTTCCCGCCGCGTCAGTGACTGGATGGGGTTCGGTCCGAGCTTTGGGCATGTCTAGTTAGCTCTTTGCAGCCACCTCATAACGATAAAACCCTCGCCCCGATTTTCTTCCCAACCATCCCGCCGCTACATACTTCTTCAGCAGCGGACACGCTCGATACTTTTGATCGCCCAAGCCATCCAGCAGCACCGCCATGATATCCACGCACACATCCAGCCCGATAAAATCCGCTAGCTCCAGCGGCCCCATCGGATGATTCATTCCCAACTTCATCACCGCATCGACCGCTTCCGGCATCGCTACTCCTTCCATTACCGTATACGCCGCCTCATTAATCAGCGGCATCAGCACTCGGTTCGAGACAAACCCCGGTGCATCGTTCACTGCCACCGGAGTCTTTCCCAGTCTCTTCGCCAATTCCATCGTTGTGGTAAACGACTCGTCGTTCGTCTGTAAAGCACGAATCACTTCCACCAGGACCATCACCGGCACCGGATTCATGAAGTGCATCCCTACAAATTGATCCGGACGCTTGGTTATCGCCGCCAGCGTCGTCACCGAGATTGAGGAAGTGTTGCTCGCCAGGATCACTTCCGGCCGCAACAATTTATCGACTTCCGTCAGTACCGCGCGCTTAATCTCCAATTTCTCCGGCACCGCCTCCACCACAAAATCCGCGGCTGCCAACATCCCAAAATCCGTCACCATTTTCAGCCGCGCCAGCACCGCAGGCTTTTCCACCTCCGCCAATTTCCCCTTCTTCACCTCCCGATCGAGATTCTTGCCGATCGTCTCCATCGCCCGGTCCAGAAATCGCTGCTCCACATCCCGCAAAATTACGTTATATCCCGCCCGCGCAAAGGCGTGAGCAATCCCATTCCCCATCGTCCCCGCGCCCAACACTCCCACCGTCTTGATCACATCCACCGTCATCGATTCCTCCGATTGCTCTTCTCCGTGACCTCTGCGGTCTCCTCTGTGGGAGCCCATTACTCTTTTTGTTCAACCTCGTCTTTTTTCGGCTTGCACTTCCAGGTCACCTGCGCCTGGAAAGTTGGCAACTCCTCCTCAGTTGCTTTGAGTTTTTCCTCTAGCGGCATTTCGATCAATTTCCGGAATTCGGGCCGATTCTCTTCCGTCGGATACATCGGTGCCGGGCCTTCGTCCACTCCGCCATACGCTTCTGCCACTGCTTTTTCTGCCTTCTCGAACATCGAGAAGCGCACACCTATCCTAAATATAGCCCGCTTACTAGCAATCCCCACCATGAGCTGATCGTTCATTTGTAGCGTGCGAATGGGAATTCCGACCTCCTCCAAGACCTGGCAAAGCTCACCCTGCAGTCTCGGATCATCCCCCCGCCAAAACTCGCAGAACGGATCTTCCTGCTCGCCGCCGTCATCTGCCCGGCCGTGATGTGGCGCAACGAGTGCTGCCGCCGACACCTCCACCAAATCCACACCGCAGTCCGCGCAGCGCGTAAACCCTTCTCGATACTCCGCCCGACAAACAGGACAAATCATCTCGACCGCCAGTCTACCTCAGACCCACTGCTATTACTCGCTTCTTGCTCTATCTGCCGAGCTTTTCCGTCGCCGGCGGCCCTGACTGACACCGCCGAAAAAAAAACGCCCTCCTGCCGCGAAGGCAAGAGGGCATCGAATTGTTTCTCGGATTTCAGCCGCTAAAGTGCCAGCCAAAACTTAGAACAGAATCTTCGCTACAAGCTGCAAGTTGAACGGTTCACCGGGACCGATTCCAGGGGCCCCGTTGAAGTCGCCGATGGTGTCACTGACATAACCGTTGCCACTCACAGCTCCTGCGCCGGAGGCCAGGTTCTTATAGTTAAACGTGTTGTACATTTCCGCGCGCAATTGGACGGTGACTCGCTCCCCGATCGGAATATTCTTGAGAACGGAGAGATCCAGATCCTTGAAGTTCGGCCCATAGTACCGGTTGCGCGAGAGATTACCTTCCAGCGACTCTCCTGAACACGGAACTCCAGTTGCCAATGGGTTGCAGAACACATTGGGATTTACCCAAGGTAATCCTCCGTTCGCAGCAGAAAAAGTATGGTCAACGCCCGCGAACGGATTTCCAAGAATCCACAGGCCAGGCCGCGAAGTGCTACCGGTTATGTTGAACGGCTGACCGCCGTGCAAAATCAGCAGCGCACTCACTTGCCAGCCATTTACGAAGTAACTCTTCCAGCCCGTCGCCCATGCTGCACGCGGTACAGAGTAAGTCGCCTGTCCGGCAAAGCTATTTCGAGTGTCGAAGTCCGAATTGCCGTACTCCTGCTTCAGGCTTGCGTTACTGTCCAGAGGAATGACGCCACGATACTCCGTCACATCATCCAACGTGTGTCCCCACGTATAGGTCAATTGCGAAGTGAGGCCATGCCACTGCCGGATTTTGAAGGTTGTCTGCAGCGAGTTGTAATTGGAGTTGCCGATGCTGTTGAGTTGGTTGATGTCGCCAAAGTTGGGGTACTCCGCCGCAAATGGCCGAGCGCATGCCGGCAGATTGGGACTGGCCGCGCACTCTTGCGTAAGCGGCGGTTGGTTAATATTCAGCATGACCGACAACTTGTGTGCCACGCTGCCGACGTAGCCGATCTGAAACTGCCCGAAATTTCCTATGCCTTTTTCGATCTGCAGGTCGAAGTTATAGAAATACGGTGTGCGGAAATTTTGATTCACGCTATAAATGCCGTAAGTGTTCCCGTTGTCGCAGTTGCCAGTCGGGCAGCTGGTGATCCCGGGGAAAATGTATTGATTGGGTTGCCACGTTATTCCCGAGAGCTCATAACTCGACACTGGAGACGAACCGGCAGGGTTTGCCTGCAAAGAACCTGCTGCTCCGTTAGGTGGACGGTAATCCAGGAACGGGTTCATGTTTATCTGGTCGTAATAAACGCCCACGCCTCCACGGACGACTAAATCTCGCACCTGCGGCGGTTTGTACGCGAAGCCGAATCGAGGGGCAAAGTTATTTTTGTCCTGATCAAAAAGATTAGTGATGCCCACTCCCTGTACAACGAGTCCTTGCCCGGGGATAAATACGGGCAAATCTCCCTTTCCGTCATGGAGCGGTCCAAAATACTCGTACCGCAGTCCGAACGACAAGTTCAGGTTCCTCGTGACCTGCACCGAATCGCCCGCGAATAAACTGTAGGCATTCACGGTTACGTTGCGCTCGGCGTCTCCTACTGAAATAAGCGCCGAAGAGATGTCCCCGGCCAGAAAGTCGGCTAGCGCTAGATCATAGGGCCGATTTGCCGTCGGTATGGTAGAGGGCACCGAATCCCAAGGTCCTTGGCTACCGTTAAACGTAAAGCTCCCGAGCGAGTGCCGGTAGTAAAACTCGTCTACACGCCCCTGGCGCGCTTCACCGCCGAATCGTATTTGGTTTTTACCTTTCGTCCACGACAAAATGTCGGTCAAGACGCCGGTAATATCGTGGCGACCTTCTGGCGGAGTAATACCCACTTGTTCAAAACTACTACCCGTGACACCAATTTCGATATTGGGAGCACCGAAAATTGGCTTCCCATTGATGAGCGCGTCCGGGCTCAGGTACAAACCTGCTGCCATGGTGTCGAAGCTCGCATTCGCGTCACGGAAAGTCTGGTAGAACGAGTTAATTCCAAACAAAACCTGATTGGTCAGTGTCGGAGTGATCTCGGCGTTTTCGACCACCGCCCAGTTCTGCACGTGGATGGGCGCCTTCTCAAAGTAATACGACAGGTTCGAGCTCGCCGTCGCTAGCGCGGTGCTCGTTCCGAGCGGTGCTGTCTGGCTGCCTTGTCCCATGAATCCGCGTACCGAGATGTGGTTCTTTTCATTGATGTTGTAGTCGACTTTCGCCACACCGTTGTAGCTATATCCGGTTGAGGGCGAAGAGGCGAAGTAGTTGTTAGGTGTAGCGGAAAGGTTTGCGATATTACTCGGCCAAAGTCCTTGCGATGTTTGTCCAGGGTATAGTTGCCCCAAGAGCGTCTGCGAGATCGGATTTACCGCTACATCATTCGCTTGCAAAATGGAAAGCGCTTGATTTACCCAAGGTGTCGATGGCTCCGTCGCCAGTCCCGACAACCCGATGATGTAGTTCTGATACTCGAACGCCGCATAGTAGAAGAATTTGTTCTTGAGGATCGGTCCACCAACGCTACCTCCAACATTCTCATTCCTCAGGCGGGGTGCCTTGGGCGTTATATCCGTAGGAACATAAAACGGCGACGCTGCAGCGAAAGCCTCGTTCCGGTTGTAGTAATACGCCGAACCGTGAATCGAATTCCCACCTGATTTGATGATCTGGTTATCGGTTCCACCGGCATTTCGTCCGGCTTCGGCGCCCGATTGCGTCTGCACCGAAAATTCTTCAATGGCATCGATCGGCATGATGATTCCCGCAATGCCCGAGACACCCCCCTGGTTGACTGCAGGAATGTTATGCCAGAAATCGTTGTTATCCACTCCGTCGATCTGCCAATCCATCTGGTTGGGCCGTGTTCCATTCAACGAGCCGAAACCGCCCACTGAATATCCGGCATAGCCTGGCGCCAGCGCCACCAATTGCGTGAAATCGCGTCCATTTAACGGAATATCCTGGACCACATCTGGCGGCAGCGACATCGTCTCCACCTGGGAAGTCGTATCCAGCGACAGTTCCGCCGCCGACACCTCAACGACCGTCGACTGCTTTTCGAGCGTGAGCTTTACGTCTAACGTGAAGATCGAACCCGCGCTCACTTCAATCTTGTCCACCGCGTAGGGCGGGAATCCCGACGCAGTCACCGTGACTTTGTAAGCTCCCCGGGGAATATCCTGAATGGCATATACACCTTCACTGCTGGTGACCGTGTTGTGGTTAACACCCGTGGCTATTTCCGTGGCCTCTACTCGCGCATTCGGCACGGCAGAGCCAGCGGGATCGGTCACCGTTCCGTTGATGGCACCGCGAAACGTTTGCGCGCTCACCGCGATACTCAGGCATCCGCACAATATGGCAGCCACCAAGAACCGGACGATGAACACTTTTTGCCATCCCATAGTTAACTGACTATAAAATAGATGAACGATGCCCGGACTTTTCATCCAGCGCCCCCTCAATGAATTTGTCGAGTTGCAATAACCCCGTTGTGGACATCTAACTAACACCGTATCTACCGGATGTGTCAATTCAAATGTTTCGATTTGTCCGTGCAGCTTTGTGGATATGGTGAGTGCGTTGCGTTATTCCCCTCCTAACCCTACTCTACCTTGGCAACTAATTGCTTTACGATTGCCAAACCTCCCCGGCGCGTTGGTCGAAGTGGTCGCCCCGTATCTCCTGACATTTAATGACCTTGCTGTCAGGCTGGCTCCGTGGCCCGCTGCTCTTGCGTCTTTTTTCCTTCTCACTCGTATACAAGGTAGTATGGGCGCACAGACATTTACCCTGACTGCTTCGAGGTCCCCGGTCCTTTTCACCGCTCTCATGACCGAAGACGCCAAAACGATTTCACAAGGACTCACCCGTCGCGACCCCGATCTTCTCGATCATTTGATTGAGCTGTATCAACAGCGTCTCTATCGCTATCTTCTTTTCCTAACTGGCAATCCCACGCTTTCAGAAGACTTATTCCAGGAAACCTGGGTTCGCGTTCTCGAGCGCGGACATCAGTACAACGCCAAATCCAAATTTGAATCTTGGCTATTCGCGATCGCCCGCAATCTAGTCATCGACGTTTCGCGTCGTAAGAAAATGACCAGCCTCGAAGATCTAGGCGATCCTGAGACCAACCAGCCCTATGATCCACCAGACGATTATTCCGCTTCCGCGCTGCAGCTTCTTGTCGCTCGCGAAAACGAGCAAGCCGTACAACTATCGCTCTTGAAGATCGCTCCCTATTACCGCGAGGTTCTCCTCCTTCGTTTTCACGAAGACCTCAATCTGGAAGAGATCGCGCAAATCCTCTCCACACCTGTTTCCACTGTGAAGTCGCGTCTCTATCGCGGCTTGACCGCCTTAAAATCAGTTCTCCTTCTCGCAGCGCCAAAGGGGCTAGTATGACCGACAATCGCCACGCTCGTGCCCAGGATTTTTTTGCCAAGTCGCTCGTCGAAGAGATTTCTTCCGCCGACCGCGCCTGGCTCGATCAGCACCTTGGCGATTGCCCGGATTGCGCGCGTGAAATCCTTTCGACGCAAAATCTACTGACTGCTTTGCGCAGCGTCCCGATCAGCATGCCCCATGATCTTGCTTCCCGCACGCAACTTCGGGTCCGCCTTCGTGCACAAGAACACCCAGAGACTTCGCCCAGCAATTTTCTTTTGTGGATCATTACGGGTATGAGCTGGTTGCTCGGCATCTTCAGCGCCCCGCTCGTCTGGCATGGTTTTGCCTGGATGGGCGCTCACTTCAGCATTCCGAAGCTGGCCCTGGAGTTTGCCTTCGTTCTCTGGTGGGTAGCCCCCGCCCTCTTTGCCGTCGGCGCCGTCCTCCACCAGAAAGCGATCGTCTCAGCCTGGAGCAACAAGAATTGATCACCGCATTTGCCTTCGGGGTTGACTGCGAATTATCACTCGCACCATCTGCCGTTCACCCCGAGCTCCGAGGGGAGCACTGCGAGAGATCGGCTTCTGATTTAGCTTTATGGTTTCGAGTTTTACTGGTCACTTAGAAAAGGAAAAACTCCATGTCTGACGCATTCAACGAACGCCTTCGTCTCATCCGATTTCGCCGTAAGCGCGAACGCTCAAAATTTACCGACGAACTTCGCATCATCCCACGCTGGCTGGTCTTCACCTGCCTGGTTCTCACCATGATTGCGCTGATCGTCGGAGTTTCGATCAACCTGATAAACATGGGAACGGACCGCGAAGTCTTTCCCCCGGAACTGCGCAACCAACCGTTACTCGCTTCTCTGGCACTGGCCGGCCTCATCCTGCTGGTCGCTATTCTCCTGTCCGCCACATTATTCATGTTCGGTTACGTCTATCGAGACGCCAGCCGACGCGGCATGAATCCTGTTCTCTGGACCATCGTCGTCCTGATACTTTCTCCCGGCTACGGCATACTCGGCTTAGTCATTTACCTCTTGGTTCGCGAACCTCTTCCCTATGCTTGCCCACAATGCGCCACCAGCGTTTCAGCGCGTTTCAATTTTTGCCCCAATTGCAAGACGAATCTTCACCCGGCCTGCTCTCACTGCCAACGTGAGGTTTCTGACACCGATAGATTCTGTCCCTACTGTGGCAACGACCTTCTCCAATCGCCCGCTTTGCCTGCATTACTTCCTAAACCCTAGGCCCAACGGGTCGCGCCTTGTGGCACAGTTACTCTCTTGACTGCGTTCTTGGGGTTGCCGTTTCTAGACCTTCTACCATCACGTGGTTAATTTCCTTTGCTGCAGTCCGACTAACGTTCCTTCTCTAGTCTAAGATTACCGACTATGCGCAATACCCGAGTCGTGCTCACTGCCCTTGGCGGACCGGAAGTCCTCAAGCTAATCGAGGATGACATTGGCGATCCCAGTGCGAATGAAGTTCGCATCCGCATTCTTGCCTGTGGAGTCGCTTTCGCAGACGTGCTCATGCGCCACGGTTTGTACCCCGGTGTTCCGCCGCTACCCTATTCTCCCGGCTACGATATCGTCGGCACCGTCGAATCTTGTGGCGTTGCCGTTACAGAGTGGCGGTCCGGTGATCTGGTCACGGCCTTGACGCAAACCGGTGGATATTCTCGCTACATCGTTCTACCTGAGTCTGAACTGATCAAAGTTCCCCCGAGCCTCGATCCTGCCGAGGCGGTCAGCCTCGTTCTGAACTACACTACGGCCTATCAACTGATCCATCGCATCGCCAAGTTGCGGCAAAACGAGACTGTGCTGATTCACGGCGCAGCAGGTGGTGTGGGAACCGCCACGCTGCAACTCGGTTCGCTCGCCGGCTTAACCATGTTTGCCACTGCCTCCAAGCCCAAACATCCTCTGGTCACTGCACTGGGCGGCATACCAATCGATTATCGATTCGAGGATTTCGTTCAGCGCGCGGCGGGCGTAAATGCCGTCTTTGATCCGGTTGGCGGGCGCAACTGGCGGCGATCCTATAGCGCCCTTGGCAAGGGCGGACGCTTCATCGGCTACGGTATGTCAGCTTCAATTGAAGGTGGGCATGCAAACAAAATGCTAGCGGCCACGAGCTTTGCGTGGCTCGGCGTGGCGGGTCTCCTTCCCGGAAAATCCGCCCGCTGGTACAGCATCATGACCGAAAAGAAAAAGCATCCCGAATGGTTCCGTGAAGATCTCTCGCGCTTACTCTCCATGCTTCAGGCGAAGTCCATTTACCCTGTCATTGCCGAACGTCTACCGTTGCGCGGCGCCTCCCGCGCCCACGAACTGCTCGAACGCGCTTCCGTCACCGGAAAAATTGTGCTGATGTGTCAGGAATAAACCGCTGGTTTAATTTTCGGGCGTTTCGTCCACTACTTTGTAGCCGGCTGGAATTTCAAACATCGTGGCCTTCGGTTCGTTACGCTCCACACGCGTTACGGTCACGGTTTGTTGCCCGCTGCGCGGGTCCTCGTGTTTTACCAGAATATTCAGATGCAACTCTTCCGAGTACCAATATTCATCGACTACTACTACCGGCTTTCCAATTCCGCTCACATCCGCAGGTATGGTTCTGGTCCTGCGGAGGCCATGCACCAAAACATTTTCCATCGTCAATGTTCCGAGGTCTTCCTCTTCGACCAACGGATTGTGTGCGCTAGCCACCGGGCCTCCGTTAATTGCCGCCTCCTGCTTTGACTCGGATCTCGTGGTTTGCCGCGCGATATGCGTTGCTGGATCGAGAAATGTGTTCAATCGAGTTACGGGATCAAAGATATGAAACGAAAGAAGTTTCGGTGTGCCATTGAAAGACGGGCTCACCAATTGCCGCCTCTCGTTGTAAATCCGGCCCTGAAAATCCCGGGCAATGTTATTGATAGTTTTCTTCACGGCAATCGCGCCATCCGCTAAGATCTGCGTGCTTTCGATTTCGACTACGGCCGTCAGCGGCACGCTAGGCACCGCAGTGACATAGACTCCATCGACATGAACACTCACACCTTTATAGAGTGGCGGGTTCAGTTCAGAGGTACTTTGGGAGAAAGCCAAGGGACCAACAAGCACAGCTACAAGACCCAGCCATGCAATCTTGGGGATGGTGCTATTTGTCATTCTGGTACCCACTTCGCTAACAGCGAAATTCTATGGAAGGGCGATGGGGGAGTCAACAACCTCCTGAGCCTTATGGGCCTTAAGGTCCTCAACCGGTCCTCTAAAAAGGATCTGCCCATTTCATTTCATCTTTGCTCGAGTCTAGTTTGTGAAGAGTTATAAGATGGGCGTGGCACCTTCTTCAGTTGGAGGATTCCGTGGGAGAAATGACCGAATTCGATCGGCCGGATGGCAAATCCTGCCCTGCCTACCTGGCAACGCCTCAGGCAGGTCCCGGCACACCTGCCATCATCGTCGTCCAGGAATGGTGGGGCCTCAACGATCAAATGAAAAAAACGGCCGACCACTTTGCCGAGGCCGGCTTCCGCTCACTTGTGCCCGACCTCTACCGCGGCAGAGTCGCCAAAAGCCCTGACGAGGCCAGCCAATTGATGACCGCCCTCAACTTCCCCGATGTCGCTGACCAAGACATCCGCGGGGCCATTCAGTTCCTCAAACAATCTGCAAAGAAAGTCGCCGTGGGCGGCTTTTGCATGGGTGGGGCCATTGCCCTCCTGGCTGCTATCCGGGTGGTAGAAACAGATGCCGCCGTATGTTTTTATGGGATTCCATCGGTCCCCTCGACTGAATTCCAGAAGATTTCGATTCCCTTGAGTTGCCACTTTGCAAATCTGGATGAACGATTCACACCCGGCAAAGTAGACGAACTGGAAGCCGCACTCAAACAATCGAGTTCGCCGTTCGAACTTTTTCGCTACGACGCCCACCACGGCTTCATGAACGATGACCGTCCCAAAATCTACAATCCGGCGTCCGCCAAATTAGCCTGGTCCAGAACGCTGTCCTTTCTGAAAACGACAATCGGCTAAAAGCTTTCCATGAACCGCAGCCACAGCGACACACTTCGACGCCCAGATCTTTCTTGCTAGAAAATCCCAGGTGTCGTCCCTTCGATCTTAAGCGTGAGGGTTTAAGGGTGGTCGGGTCGCGTAGTCGCGGGATCCTTCTTCAGTTCGTCCCCGCGCCAACCGCCGCAGTCCCTACGACCAAGAATTCATGCTTCTTTCCATTGGCCTTAAACCTCATCTTATTTTTATCTATCGTGTACTCAATCGGCGTGTTCGGCGGAATGATCTCAGCATTCGAGGGCTTCTGCTGCCTGATCTGGTATTCAGTTGTTCCCGATTGAACCTTATATTGCTGGCACATCAGATCCGTCGATTCCTTCTTTCCCTGTTTCTTCGTGCCGCAGGAAACCGATGTCTCCGAAAGAATTGTTCCCGTTGCCGGTTTCTCTCCCGTCAAACAACACAAAGCTCCCATCATTGTTACTGTCACCGCTAACAGTATCTTCCTCATTTTAATCTCCCTTTCTACTAGCATACCGGGAGTTCTCGCAGACTTTCTCTTTATTGTTGCAAAGTACTCTCACCCGGATTGCCTTTCGCCAGCTCGAACCATCCCTCAGTAGTTTTACGATGAATGTCTCTACTTCCCTGCAGTCAACAAATGGAGTGTCTTCCTGTGTCTCTTAGAAGCGTATGCCTTCTTCTCGCAGTGATCCTTGCTTCAGCGACAGCACTCGCGGCACAATCCCAAACTCCACTGGACGCTGCAGCTTGCCCTGACGAGGCCGCGCACATCCACCGCGTAGAAACTTCGCCGGTCGATATCTATATCGGCCCGGGACAACCTACCATCCCGGATATCGCCCACCGTACTACCCTCCACCGCGGCCACCCTATCCCGGTCGTCCACCCTATCCGGTGCACCGAATCCCGGAAGGCCTTCGATCCAGCCGGTGCCCAATCCGCGGCCCACACCTGGCAGTCCTAACACTTTACAAGCACCAACTCCGGGCCCGCGTCCAACTCCAGGCAAGCCGACAACGATGCCGGCGCCTGCTACGCCTGCATCGCCCGGGCCAATCACGCGCCCATCAAACGACAGCTATCGCGGCTATCCACAGTCAAAGCCTGCGCCA
>Ga0074045_10001048_pt1 | contig 26805 bp, 22 predicted proteins | sample BogForMeECP23OM2_FD_94442 | JGI IMG/M metagenome (GOLD analysis project Ga0074045, IMG submission 94442) | Bog forest soil microbial communities from Calvert Island, British Columbia, Canada - Bog Forest MetaG ECP23OM2 | ecosystem: Environmental > Terrestrial > Soil > Wetlands ...
GGTATCAGCGCGCGACAGTTGCAATGGTGGGACGAGTGCGGCATCGTAGCGCCGTCTCGGGATGGGCACAAGCGGATCTATTCGCGCGACGACTTGGCCGAGGTGGCCATCCTTTGCGACCTGCGCCAGCGTGGTTTCTCGTTGCAGAAGATCCGTACCCTCATCCACTTCCTGCAGAAAGAACTGGGCAAGCGGCTGGTGGAAACGGTCACGGCCGCTTCCGAGTACCACCTGCTGACCGATGGCCGGAACATTTTTCTGGAAGATTCCGCCCGCGCGGTGGTCGATCTGCTTAAAAACGCCCGCCAGCCGATGTTATCGGTGTGCCTAAGTGACACCGTCCAGCGGGTTCTTCCCCGCCTCGACGGCAAGGATGTGGTTCGCCGCGGGGGACAATCCGGCAGTCAGGTGCGCGGCGCAAAGCGTCCCATGAGCGCAGTCGCGAAGAAGCGCAACAGTTCGGTTCGTCATCTTACTGTACGACGTCGTAGGGCTTCTTAGTCCTGAGGAGGGCACATGATCGGAGAACTGAGCGTCCTGAGCGAGTGGATCCCCGAACAGATGGAACCCGGAACCATCTTTGTGCTGGAGAACGCCGGCGATGTCGGCGAGAAAGAAGATCCGTACTGGGCTGTGCTGTCGTGCCCGTCGTGCGGGCAGCTCGGCTTGGTCACGCGCAAGCAGATCGCCGGCTTGCTGCCGGTCATTTGCGGCTCTGAGAAGTGCTCCGCCCAATTCTTTATCCGCGACGACGAGATCGTCGTGCGCAAGCCGAACTAGAAGCCAGCCCTTCGGCGGGCAGCGAAACTGGCCTAAGGAAGGTCTGATTAAGTCAGGTGGGCGTCCCCTCAGAGGCTAAAGCCCGGGCCTAACATCAGGCATTTACGGACGGCCTGAAAGGCCGTCCCCTGCAAAGAACTAAACTTAATCAGAGTTACCCTAAAACGGCGCATCGCCCCGACGCGCAGATGTTCTCTGCGTCGCCGCGATTTTCGACCCAATTCCATCCTTCCACCCACATCACAGGCCCCTGTGAGGTACGCCACATCGTGAATGCCTGCCAGGTGTTACAAACATGCTTAGACCTTTTGAGGAGACGTTATGTCCTTTGTGGTGCGAGTCCTCTTAGTTGAACCAAATGGAAATAAGACCGAAACCGTCGTCGGTAAAGGGATCCACGCTGATGCGCAGTACGAGTACAACTCGCTGGAAGTGGCCCGCGAAGCAGCTCAAGTCGCCTGCAACGCGGCGGCGAGCTTGAAGCCAAGGCGGTCCAAGGCAACCAGCGACGAGACCTGGACGGAGCATCCGGACCGCTCCGATGCCGAGGACGTTTAGTTATGAATTGTCATTACGAGCGCCTGGTTCGGGCGCGAGGAATCTGCTTTTCCCGTAATCGCCGGAAAGCAGATCCCTCGCTACGCTCGTGATGACAAACTGATCAGCGAACCCAGGCTTGTCCTGCGACCGAGACAGGTACTTGCTCCACGATCTCGATGCCAAAGCCTTCGAGGCCTGCGACCTTACGCGGGCGATTGGTCAGCAGGCGAATGTGCTTGAGTTTGAGATCGGAGAGGATCTGCGCGCCAATGCCAATCTCGCGCTGGGTGCGGCGCTGGCTCTCCGGCAGCGTCGGAAGGCGCTGCTCGTGATGGAATTGGATGGTCATGCGCTCGCCAAGCCGCTCAACCGAATATCCCTTTGAAGTCGAATGCAGATAGATGAGCGCGCCCCGACCTTCCTCGGCGATGCGCCGCATTGCGCCTTCGATCGCTTCGCGGCAGCCGCACCAGCTCGCGCCGAAGATATCGCCGACCAGGCAATGTGAATGCATCCGCACCAGGACCGGTTCGTCGCCGGCGGTTTCGACGTCGCCTTTAACCATGGCAATGTGCGAGTCGCCGGTGATCTCCGACTCGTAGGCGATCATGCGAAAGTCACCATACGCGGTGGGAACAACCGATTCGGCCAGCCGCTTCACATAGCGCTCGTGGGCCATGCGATAGCGGATGAGTTCGGCGACGGTCAGCATCTTCATGTCGTGCCGGCGGCAAAACTCGGTAAGCTGCGGCACGCGAGCCATGGTTCCGTCGTCGTTCATGATCTCGCAGATCACGCCCGCGGGAACCAATCCGGCAAGCCGCGCGAGATCAACCGAAGCTTCGGTCTGTCCGGCGCGAACTAGGACTCCGCCTTTGCGTGCGCGAAGCGGGAAGACATGGCCCGGACGCGCCAGATCGTTCGGGCGGGTGGACGGATTGATGGCGGCACGAATGGTTTCGGCGCGATCATAGGCTGAGATACCCGTCGTCACGCCGTCCTTCGCGTCGATGGATTCCGTAAAGGCTGTGCCGAAGTTGGAGGTATTTTCCGGAGACATCTGCCCGAGACGCAGATAATCGAGGCGCTCTTCGGTCATGGCAAGGCACACCAAACCGCGGCCGTACTTGGCCATGAAATTGATGGCTTCGGGTGTGATCTTCTCGGCGGCCATAGTCAGGTCGCCTTCATTCTCGCGGTCTTCGTCGTCGATGACCACAATCATGCGGCCCGCGCGGATCTCCTCCAGCGCGGTCTCGACGTCACAGAACGGCGAATCAGTGGACATGATGGCCTGTAAAGATTCTAGCAGGGAGGGGCCGAGGTCCCGCATGCGGCTGTTAACTACCGGCCGGCTGCCTCTCCCGCACGCCGAAACAGGTTGCGGAGTGCCCGCACCACCCAGCGCATCAAAAGCACGATCAGGAGCAGCAAGACGGCAACCAGTGCGGCCGTAAAGTACGGATGCTGGAAGGCAAGCCAGGAGAGCGACACGGCGGCGACATCTTCGCCCAGACTTAAGGCCATGTTTGAGATCGGTTCCGGGGATGGAGTTACTGCTGCGCGAAGGGCGGTCTTTCCGCCATGGGCCGCGAATGCAATCAGGCCTCCCAATGTGGCAGAAGCCAGTTGCATGCCAAGGGAAAGATGGGAGGTAGCGCCATAGGCGACCAGGGCCGCGACCGGAACGCGGATGAACGTCTGCAGGGCGTTCCAGATCAAGTCGAAAGCGGGTATCTTGTCGGCAACAAACTCGAGCCCAAACATGGCCAGGGAGACGCCGATGATCCACCAGGACTGCAACAGGTCCAGGGCTGGCGGCAGAGTGATGACACCAGCGCGCGATAGCAGGCCAAGGGTGCCCACTGTGGCATAGACGTTGAGCCCAGCCGCGAAGCTGGTGCCCGCGAGCATGGCAACGGTTTGGTCGGTGTTGAAATTCACAAGAGATTAACTGTCACGGCAGAGTGGTCATCATCGACCGTGACAGGGTTACGTTCAGCCAAAGAGGGTAGAGTTCTAATTTGAAAAAGTCTTTTTAAAACGGCTCAGGAGCCTGTTTCGCCGTCTGGGCTCGAGATTACCACCATATAACCGTCCGGGTCGTGAAGCCACATTTCTCTGTGGTTCGGTGCAGGGTTGAGGTGGGGCTCTAGTACGACCTGAGCGCTCAATGCACGGGCCCGTTCGACGACTGCATCAAAGTCGTCCACTTCGAACCATAGCAACACGCCGTGTCCGTTCGGCGCCCGGTCCGCGTTGACAAGGTTGGGATGATCGTCCTCGTCCCAAGCATGAAGTTGAAGAATCAAGTGGCCGGCGCAAAGCATCCGGTCATACGTGTCGCGATGGCTGTGTTCCGGGAGCGTGTCGAGTCCAAGCAATTGTTGGTACCAATGACTGCTTGCCCTTACGTTGCGGACTGCAATCAGAGGCTGGGAACGGACATTCGCTCTTCGCGTCACGGAGGGTTGTCCTTTTCCTGAAGGCATTTTTCAGTTTTCTCCGCTTGAACCGAACTAGGACACTACGCAAAAAAGGCCGCCAAAAAACGGGCGGCCCTCAACGAGATCGGCTTGAGTTACAAGGTCGATTCGATCTCGAATCCCCACGCTTCCAAAAGAGCTTCAGGGATGTACTTCGAGTTCTTGTTCTTCCGCGCCCACTCACGCAAACGGGTGGAACGAATGTACTGGTCGGGCTGGAGCTTGAATTCCTTGACTACCTGCTCGAACTCAGTAATGGTCGGAACCACCGGGCCGATGGGTTCGGGCTTGCCCCAGTTAGGATTGCCGCGTCGCTTTGCCATAGTTCAATTTCGTCCTATCTTTGTAATTTTTCAGTAACCTGGATGACGTACCGAGTCCAGTGATGCCTTGTATCCACGCCTATCTGATTGGATTCACTGTGCTTCTCCAACGATTCAGGGCGCGGTGCCAGGCCTTTTTCCAGGGCCACACATCAGGGAGAGCGATCCGAGGTGTGTAATGAAACCAGTTAGGATACCCCGCTTTTTGCCTGGGTTCAAGCGAAAAATCCGCTCTCGCCGCGCTTCGTTCCCAGAAAGGAACTTACACCAGTGAATCTCCAATATCTCCTTTATAATGATATGGATAGCTGGAGACAGAGTAGCCAAAACTCCATTCCGGAGGTGACAAGCGACGTGGTGGTCTGTGGATAACTTTGTTTCGTTGCTCAAAGAAGAAACGGAGCACCAGTCACGGTGCTCCGTTGAGTTTGTTGCTTTTCTTGATCTACGGCAGCAGGACGGTATCGACAACGTGAATGACGCCATTGGACTGGAACACATTGGCGATGGTCACGGTCGAAACATCACCCTTCTCGTCGGTCAGGACGATGTGCTTGCCCTGCATGGAAGCCGTCAGGGTCTCGCCATTGACGGTCTTCAGCGTGGCCTTGCCTCCGCCTTCCTTGATCTGCTTCATCAGATCGGAGGCGGAAACCTTTCCCGCGACCACGTGATAGGTAAGCACCTTGGTCAGTTGATCTTTGTTCTCCGGCTTCAGCAAGGTGTCCACAGTTCCTGCCGGCAACTTGGCGAAGGCTTCGTTGGTTGGGGCAAATACGGTGAAAGGTCCGGGGCTTTCCAGTGTTTCCACTAGACCAGCGGCCTTCACTGCTGCTACCAAAGTGGTGTGGTCCTTGGAGTTAACAGCATTCTCCACGATGTTCTTGGTGGGGTACATTGCGGCTCCGCCGACCATGGGGTCGGAAGCAGCTACTGCGGTCAGAGCTGCAACCATTGCAAACAGTACAACTAGAATGTTCTTCTTCATATCTCCTCGTCATCCCTTCAAGCGTTTTGAGTTTGGTTTTCCACTCGCTCGCCTACTGTACGGGTCGAAAGCGAGCTTGGATTGCCCCGTTCCAGCACGATGTGCCGGAACCACTTAGCTTGGATTTGAACGCTGTTGAGAAGATTCACATAGAGAAACTATGTTGTCATAATAAGAAAATCATGGACAAAAACATGGCGAAAACGCAAGTTGCAGTGCATGTTACAGTCAGCGTTGGCCGCTCGTGACGTAAGCGGTTTACAGCAACCAGGGCTGAGGCGCAGGGATGACAATCTTAATTCCAAATCCGCGATTAGAAATTTGAAGCGACCTGTTACCGGCGACCCAACGCCCGCGGCTTCTCCGGGACTATTGCGGCAGGTGGGCCGGTTCGACGCCACCATGATCGTTATGGGCGGCATTGTCGGCGCAGGCATCTTCATCAATCCCTACGTCGTTGCGCAACAGGTACACACTCCCTTTTTGATCCTCGGCGTGTGGGTGGCGGGCGGTGTGGTTGCCATGCTTGGCGCTTTCATCTACGCGGAATTGGCGGCACGCATGCCTCGCGTGGGAGGCCAGTATGCCTATCTGCGCGAAGCTTTTCATCCGATGGTTGGATTTCTGTACGGATGGGTATTGCTGCTGGTGATTGGAGCCGGAGGCATGGCCGCCGTTACGGTGACTTTCGCGAGATATCTCTTGGAATTGACCGGATGGCAGTTCACCGAGCGGACGATTGTGGTGGTTACGCTGGCGGTACTGACGTTGATCAACGGCCTGGGTGTGAGGCTGGGTAGCCGGGTCCAAAGCGTCCTGATGGTGATGAAAATCACGGCCATAGCGATGCTGATTGCAGCAGGTCTGTTTCTGGTACGAGCGCCTCATCCGCTGTTTCATCCGGTGCTGGATCGGCAACCTTCGCTCGACCTCGTGACCGCGATTGGTGCGGCCATGATTCCGGTGCTATTTGCGTTCGGTGGCTGGCAGACGGCAAACTTCATCGCCGCCGAAGTAAAAGACCCAAAGCGGAATTTGTCGCGCGCCTTGGTGAGTGGCGTGGCCGGAGTGATCGTGCTCTACCTAGGTGTGAACCTCGTCTGCGTTAGGGCGCTTGGTCCGGAAGGACTGGCAGCGACAAAAGTCCCTGCGACTTCTGTCATGCGCATCGCGCTGGGTGACGCCGGCGCGCGGCTGATCGCGTTAGGCATTGCGGTTTCGACTCTGGGCTTCTTGAGTCAATCCATTCTCACTCAGCCTCGCGTTTACTTCGCGATGGCGCGCGATAAGCTGTTTTTCCAAAGCGTAGCGAGGGTGACCGAGCACACACACGTGCCCCTGGTGGCCATCATCCTGCAAAGCGTGTGGACCCTGGTGGTCGCGCTTTCCGGCCGCTACGAGCAGATCCTGAACTATGTGGTGTCGATGGACTTCCTCTTCTTCGGGCTGACCGGTGCAACGCTGTTTGTATTTCGCAGAAGGGAAGGGCCGGTCATTACCGAAGGCTATCGCGTCCCTTGGCACCCGTTCACGACCGGCTTATTCGTGGTGGCCTGCTGGCTGGTTGTAGTCAATACGATTTACAAATATCCGATGAACAGTCTGCTCGGAATGGCGATCCTGGTGTTGGGTGTGCCAGCCTATCTATTCTGGGCTTGGAGACAGAAAATGCAAACGGAGAAACAGTGATGCCATCGCGCACCAGGAGCGGTTCGCCATACATGCGGTTTGCCAAGCTGAGAGCAAACGTAAAGTACGACCTGGCAGCTAGCGGTGTTATGAGCTATCCCCTGACGGAACTCCCGGTGCGGCTCGAAGAACTGGAGATCAACGGAACCGACGCCTATGGTTACGCGCCGCTAATGGAGCGTCTGGCTAAGTTGAACGGTGTGCCGCCGGAATGTGTCGTTGCTGCGGCGGGGACGTCGATGGCTAATCATCTTGCCCTGGCGGCGACCGTCGAGCCGGGAGACGAGGTACTGGTCGAGCATCCGACGTACGAACTGCTGGTAAGCGTTCTCGACTATCTGGGGGCGAGCGTGCGCTACTTTGAGCGCCGGGCGGAGGATGGATTCCGGATCGATCTCGAAGAGGTCGAACGTCAGCTCACATCCCGTACCAAGCTGATCGTCATCACCAACTTACATAATCCAAGCGGCACCCTTGCGGATGTGGAGACGATTGGCGCGCTGGGAGACCTCGCGAAAGGTGCCAATGCGCTCGTGCTGGTCGATGAGGTGTACCTAGAGACCTTGTTCGATCGGCGGCCGCGTCCGGCATTGCATCTGGGGGAGCATTTTCTGGTGACCAGCAGTTTGACCAAAGCGTACGGATTGAGCGGTCTGCGATGCGGCTGGGTCCTGGCTGCTCCCGAGCTGGCGCAACGCATGTGGCACATCAACGACCTCTACGGTGTGAACGCCGCCCATCCCGCCGAGAGGTTGAGCGTGATAGCGCTGGATAATCTCGACCGTGTGGCTGCCCGCGCCGAGCAACTTCTGGAAATAAACCGGCGGACACTGGATGCGTTTCTGGCATCCCGCAGCGACCTCGAGTATAACCGTCCGGACTTCGGCACCATCATTTTTCCTAAGTTGTCGCGCGGGCGCGTAAATGATCTGTACCGCCTGTTGACGGAGAAGTACGAAACCAGTGTGGTTCCCGGCCAGTACTTCGACATGGCGCAACATTTTCGCATGGGCATCGGAGGCGACCCCGAGATGACCCGTGAAGGCTTGGCGCGACTTGGTGTGGCTCTCGATGAGCTTGGAAATTGAATCTGGCTATGCACTGACCGCTAACCACTAGAGCAGTTCCACAGTTGGTGGATCCGGCACGCTCGGGTAGAGCGGGCCTTCAGGCCCGCGTTTCCGGGTTCCCTTTGTTTCGCTTTCGCCGCTGAGGTCCGTGACCTCAGCGGCGAAAGCGGTTTTCTATTCTGGCTGGCGGACGCGGCGCTAAAGCGCCGCTCTACCCGAGCGCGGACACAGCATTTGCGGAACTGCTCTAGCCATTCGTTGCCAGCGCCGCGAGCGTTCGCTTACTGCGCATCTGCCCTCAAGATCTGGGGAGCGAACGGCAAATCGCCGTGGCCATCCAGCTCTTACCTATGTGGGAGGCAGTTCCACCGATCATCAAGGCGCGCACAGGCATGGGATCATCTCATTCCGGGGAGCTGGTCTCCATTAGCAACCACGCGCAACAGTGCCGAGTTACCAGGCCCGCGACCAACGTGGTCCAGTTGTGGCGTTGGCCGTGCGGAGCGAACCGTTGACTCCGGCTTGCAGCTCCAGTTTGCGCCCGAAGAGCCAAAGCAGGTCCGAGAGTCGGTTGAGATACGGCAGGACATCAGGCGCGACTTCCTCGCCTGAATCGATCAAGCGCACGACGCAACGTTCCGCGCGCCGGCACACCGTTCTTGCGACGTCGTAGGCAGCCGCCCCTGTATGCTCGCCTGGGACCGACCAGTCGGAAAGCATTCCCTCGATGGCTTCGAGTTCGTGTACCTGATCAGTCAGCGCCTCAATCATGGCAGGATTGAGCGGAGGCTCTCCCTTGCGGCCCTCCGGCGGCGTCGCCAGCGCCGAGCCGACCTTAAATAATTCGCGTTGGATTGCCTTGGTGCGCTCGCGCAGGTCCGCATCTTCGCAGATGGAACGGGCAAACCCCATCGCTGAGTTCAGTTCGTCGACCGTACCATAGGCTTCGACACGGATTGAGGATTTGGAAACGCGCAGACCTCCGGTGAGACTGGTCTGTCCGCTGTCGCCTTTCTTGGTGGCAATGCTGCTCATAGGTTAATTCCTTCTTACACGCGGCGGTTAAGCCGAAACGCCCGGCGGACTACGCCCTTGAGCGTTGCGACTAGTGTATTGCGGCAAGGGCGACTACAGCCACACTCGTGACCAATATGCCGGTTACGGTAACCAGGACCGAAGCGCGCCGCACATCCGAGTCGTCACCCGCCAGCGGATCGGCCGGATTTGCGCCAATGCTGGTATAGCGGCGGGCGACAGCTTTCCCGAAAAGGGAATTCGGCGGGTTCCTTTGCGCTGGTGGCTGGCAGTCAAGTTCAACATGGACAAAGTTTGTGAGGGTTGTCAAGCGCAAAATGCGAAGCCCAAATGTACGCAGCGGCGAGGACGCCGGTCAGAACGACAACCGCAACGACAACTGCTGTACACGCGGAGTCGTGAGGGCAGCGCCATAAACCCCGAAAGAGCCGCTGGTAGTCAGGTTTTGCAGCGAGGTCAGAGGGTTCACATCGAAGCGCACGGAGTTGGTTACGTTGAAGACGTCCCAGGCAAACTGCATTCCCACACGTTCGCTGAGCCTCCAATTCTTGGCCAGCCGCGCGTCGATACCGAAGTAGCCGTCGCCACGAAAATTATTGCGCTGGCCGGCTTCGCCGGGCAAAGGATTCCGTAAATTCGCCAGAGCCAGCGCCGGATTGGGGAAAGCATCCGGGGCGCCGTTCGGCAGGAGGTATGTGCCGGTCTGAATTGGGCCGATCTGGATCATGTTGCCTTTTTCCAGCCAGTTGGTGCTCCAGCCCGCTCCGCTGATGACGCTGAAGGGAAGGCCGCTGGCCCAGCGGGCGAGGCCCGCGAGCTGCCAGCCGCCGATGATGTGATCGAGCCGCGGACTGGCGCGCGAGCCAAGCAACTTGCCGCGCCCGAAGGGCAGCTCGGCAACCCAGTTCGCCGTGATCAAATGGCGAATATCGTAGTCGGAGGGGCCATAACTCAGCGCCCGATTCCAGGCATTCAGGATCGCGCTGAAGCTGCTCCCAATGCTGCTTCCGGTGCTTTGCGAAAACATCGTGCGCTCGTCGTCCGAGCCCATGTCCATCGATTTCGAATGGGTATAGCTGAATTCCATCTGGAAGCCGTGGCGCATGGCATGGCGAAGCACCAGTTGTCCGGCGTTGTAATTGGCCTCGCCAATGGACGCCCAGGTGTAAAGGCTGGCGAACTGGGTTGGCCAGAAGCGGCCCGTCTGGCCGTTGCATCCCGGATAGCACAGGATGTCGAGATCATAGAGGGCAGCCGTCTCATTGCCCAAAGTGTACTTCCAGACGTCGTTGTAAATGGTTTGCGTCGCACTCTGACCGTTCTGCGCCGCGCCGGGAAACATGTTCTCGAAGTAGGGGATCGCCGGCACAGTGGTTGCACCGGTATAGCCGTACTTAGACAGCTCCGAGGCGGCGGTGAAGTAGTTCATACCTGATTTCCGATCGATCAGGTTAAGCGGCTGCGCCAAATCAATCTGCTGTAACGTGTGCCGGCTGAAGCGGCCCAGATACGCCGCCTCCAGCACGAAGCCACCGGGGAGCTGGCGCTGCCACGAGACGTTCACGACATGGGCATACGGCGTCTTCATGTTGCCGTCGATGCCCTGCGCGATGGCAAATCCATTTGTTAGCGGATCAGTGGGTGCGAGCGCGGGGTAGCTGATGAGCTGTTGCGGCGTGCCGGTGAGGTTTGGGATGTTCTTTATGCCGGTGAAGCGTGGCGAAGTATCGGGCGTGAGGACATTGGTGGGGTTGGTGATGCTTTGTGACAGGCCGAACGAACCGAATTCACTGAACGAGTTAACGACGCTTTCGCCGAAGTGGTCGTAATAGATACCGTAGCCGGCGCGCAGCACGCTATTGCCGCCGCTGCCCAAGAGCTTGCGCCAGAAACCTTGTCCCACATTGGGGGAGTAAGCGAAAGCCAGCCGCGGACCGAGATTGTTCTTCTGCATTGCCCAGTAGGGTTGCGCCCCGCGGGCCTGTCCTGAGGGCGCAAAGGAGATATACGGCTGGACGCTGTTGCCCAGCGCAGCCTGCTGGCCGCGAGTCTCAAACCACCCGTAGAGATTGTTTGTGGGTGCTACCTGCTGCCCGTTGACCTCGTAGGGCGTTTGGAGCAAGGTGTGGTGCAGACCGAAGGTGATGGTCAGGTTGGGACGGATGCGCCAGGAATCCTGGCCGTAACATTCGAATTCGTTGTTCTTGAAATCGCGATACAGCTGAGTTCCGGGAGACAGCAAGCTTCCCGTCTTCCCGTTGGTCGAGACCTGATAGTTCGCCGGCGTGGTCACGTAGTCGAGCAGACCTGCCAGGTTCGTCATCGAGTAGTTATACGAGCCGGCGAAGTTCGGATCGACCGAAGGCAAGCCAAAGGCGGTCGGATCGAAGCTTTGGCCGGTACCGACGATGCCGCCGTTCACCAGCGCATAGGAGTTCGTGACGGCCGAACCATACGACAACCCGTCGCTCAGACTCTGATTGTGAATGAGCCGGTACTGGCCGCCAAAGCTGATGGTGTGGCGCGAGTGCATCCAGGTCAGATCGTCAACCAGGTTCTGCACCGGAACGTTCACCGACGTGTTGCGAGTTTCAGCTCCGATGGTGCTCATGCCATAAAAATTTGCATAAGCGCCCTCTCCAATGCCCTTCGTCGAGTAGCTCTGGCGAACGTAGCCGTAGCGCAGGCTGTTGGCCAGGTTCGAAGACAGCGTGGAATTCAACCCCACAGCCAATCCCTTGCTGTTATCGTGGTTGGCGGAGCTGGCAGGCTGGCCGGGAAACTGCGGCACGCCCAGCGAGCTGTCATGCTGCAGGTTGCCGCGCAGGAAAAGTGAGTTGCGACTGGAGACCATATAGTCGAGCTTGGCGATGAACGTATTCAGCGTTGCCGGATTGGGCGCCGACCAGGTGTAGGAAGCCGTGTTCAGCCCGTCGCCGGCGACGTAGCCATTGGGCAGTGGATACTGCTTGAACACCGCCAGCGAATAGGGATCGACGCCTGGCCCCCAAGGGCAGGTGCCATTCATGGCGCAATTCGGGTCCATGCTGGCGATCTGAGCGGGCGTTAGCGTGACGATCTGGGTTACGCCATTTTGCGTGCTGGGATATTTAATCTCGCCGGCGCGCAGCGACGCCGTAGGCACGACCATTGTCATCTGCTTGTTTTCGTCGATCTTCTCGCCCTCATAGGTGGTGAAGAAGAACAGCTTGTTTTTCTTGATCGGCCCACCGAGCGAAGCGCCATAGACATTGCGGTCCAGCGTGCCGGGAATGTTCGGCACTCCCTCAGCCAATTCCGCCTGCTTATTAAACCAGTCATTCGCAGGATTGATCAGGTCGCGAGTGCGGACGTAGACGCTGCCGTGAAACTCATTGGTACCGCTCTTGGTGAGGACAGTGATCTGCGCACCCGACGAGCGTCCGGCGTCAGCGTTGTAGCCCGATGTGGTGACGCGAAACTCTTCGACCGAATCGAGCGTCGATCGCAGCACCCCGGTGAAGGCATAGCCCCGCGCCTGGTCGTTGTTGTCGAGACCGTCGAGGGTAGAGTTGTTCTGATCGGAGCGCGCTCCGGCCGAGCTGCCGCTGCGGCTGTCGTGCGTCTGATCGTTGTGCAGGCCGAGATACAACACTCCCGGCTGCAGGCTCAGCAGATCTGGGATGTCTCCTTCCACCGGCAGAGCTTCAATGGTCGCGCTGTCGAAGGCGTTTCCCATGGTGGCATCGGTGGCGTTCAGCGGCGGGGCCTGCCCGCTGACATTGATGGTGGTTGCGGCGGATGCCACCGCTAGAGAAAAATTGAGGGTTGCAGGTTGATCGATGAGCAGCGGGATGGATCGCGATTGCGCCGCAAATCCAGCGGCTTCGGCGGAGACGGTGTAGATGCCGGGAGGAAGCTGCTGGAATTGGTAGGCGCCGCTGGAATCGACTGTGCGGGTTTGGTTGAGGCCGTTTTCGTGATTGAGCAGTGAAATACGTGCGTTCTGAATCACCGCTCCGGAGATATCGGAGATGGTTCCGCGCAACGAGCTGCTGGGGTTCTGCGCGGTGCTGAAAAGTGCGAATCCCAAAAGCGCGGCGCCTGCGAACCTCACCACGAAGCTGCGACGAGAAATCAAAACAATTCCTTACCAGGCCTGAACCACACCGCCGGAAGCCGGCGCCACGAAGTAACGGCCCAAGGCGGAAGGCCCGACGGAGAAGGCGCGAGCCAGCAGTTCGGGCCGCATCAGCTCGGCGGCCGGGCCGGCTATCCACGACGGTTCCGGCGTGAGCATGATGACGGATGAGAAGTTTTCGGCGACCAGATTCAAGTCATGCACGGCGGCGAGAATGGTGATGCCGCTCTCATTGAGCTGGCGCAGCAGGGCAATCAATTCGATCTGCCGGCCGATGTCGAGGTGCTGTGTCGGCTCGTCGAGCAGCATGAGTTTTGGCTGTTGCGCCAAGCCGATCGCAATTTTCACCCTTTGGCGCTCGCCGCCCGAAAGTTCGGAATAGACGCGGTGACGCAGTCCGACGATGTCCACCGCCTGCATTGCGTCCGCCACCGCCTCACGATCAAGCGGCGTGCTGGTGCCAAACAGCGGTTGATAGGGCACGCGGCCTTGCGCCACGATCTCTTCAACCGGGAAGTTGAAGGGAATCTCCAACTCCTGCGGGATCAGAGCCACCGCGCGGGGAAGCTGTTTCCGCGGCCACGAGGCGAGCGGTCTGTCATCCAGCAAAATCTCGCCTGACGCCGGGGGAAGCAATCGGGAGGCCAGTTTCAGCAAGGTGGTTTTGCCGACGCCGTTCGGTCCCACCAGCGCAATCATGTCCTGCTTCTCAATGCCGAACGACATTCGATCCAGCAGCAGGCGCGGACCGCGCGAAAAAGAGACGTTGCGGAATTCAAGAATAGTAGAGGTCATTGCCGAGACTCCCGCGAGCGATGGTTTAACAGGTACAGGAAGGCCGGCCCACCCAGAAATGCCGTGAATACGCCAACCGGAATTTCCGCGGGCGCGAACGCGGTGCGAGCAAAGGTGTCGGCGAGAATGAGGAAGGTTGCACCGCCCAACGCGGCGGCGGGCAGCAGGCGGACGTGATTCGGGCCGATCAGGATGCGAAGGAAGTGCGGCACCAGCAGGCCCACGAATCCAATGAGACCGCCGAGCGAAACCGCCGCTGCTGTCAGCAGCGAGCCGAGAACGACCGTCGCCATGCGTACGCGGCCAACGCTGATGCCGAGTTGTGCGGCGTACTCCTCGCCCAGAGCCAACGTATTTAGCCTGCCGGCTAAAGGCAGCGCTAGCAGGATCGCAATGCCGACCAGCGGAGCGAGCAGTGCGATCTGGCTCCAGGTTGGTATTCCGAGCTGTCCGTGCAGCCACGCCGCCAGCACACGCAGTCCCGAGTTGGAGGCCTCCTCGTGCAGTTCGAAGACAACGGTTGCGGCATTCAGCATGGTGCCGATGGCGAAGCCGGCGAGCAGCAAAGTTTCCATCGCGAAGCGGCCGCCGGCCCGCGCCAGATACCACACCAGGATCATGGTCAGCACCGAGCCGCAGAACGCCAGCACAGCGGTCGCGCCGAAGCCGGCGAAGGACAGCGTCGGAATGAGGAAGATTCCTACCGCCCCGCCCAGCGCTGCGCCGCCCGAGGTGCCCAGGACGAAGGGATCGGCGAGCGGATTGCGGAACAAACCTTGAAAGAGCACGCCGGTCGCCGACAACGCCGCGCCCACAAGTGCCGCCGCGACTACGCGCGGAAGACGCAATCCGAAGATAATCTCTCTGGCATCGCCCGCCCGCGTGGGGTGGAGCAAGGTACGCAACACTTCCGACACGGGCAGCCGCACCGCTCCCAGTGCGGTAGCGAACAGGATCGCCAGCAGCAATGCAACCAGCAATACGATGTTGAGCGTGCGGCTAGAAATGCGGCTCTCCAGTTGCGTTGGGCCCACCTTACTTGCCGGCATAGATCGATGTGGCACTGCAGAAGGTCGCCCGGTTGGCCATGCCGCTGCCGGAGGTAGGGATTCGGCTTCCGGCTTTCCGAGCGGACTGCGGTTTGTCATCGGTCCATCACCGAAACCCTCTCCGATGCTCAACTGGTAACTGCAGTGAGCTCGACCCGGCATCGCCAGCCACCCTTGCGGCTGGCAGATGCCATTGTCCTGCTTCGTGCCAGACCTCGCGGCAGGAAGCGTAGTCGCAATTTGTGACATCCCAGACAGTGCCCTGCACACGCGCGAGACTGCCGAGAAATGTGCGAATAACCCCCGCATGCGTGACCACCACGGCACAACCACCCGGCGCTTGTCCGGCAATTGCCGTCATGGCGTACTGCACGCGCTGAAAGAAATCTTCAAAATACTCACCTCCGGGAGCCGGAACGGATGGATAGTTGTCAAGCCAGTGCTGCGCATATGCGGGATCGCGTGCCATTATCTCGTCCCACTCCAGTCCTTCCCAGCTCCCGAAGGCGAGCTCATGGAAAACTTTGAGATACTCAACGTGCAGCTTGCGGCGGCGAGCAATCGACTCCGCGGTTTGCCGGGCGCGCCGCAAATCGCTGCTGAAAATGTGGGTGATTGGATAAGCCTTCAGCCTTTGGTTCAGCTCGGCCAGCTGCGCCAATCCCTCCCGGCTCAGCGGTGGATCACTCAGCCCGCAGAAACGTCCAGCCATCTCGGTATGCGCATGGCGCACCAGAAGCAGCGTGCAGCGCGAGCCGGAAGCGTTGCCGATAGCGCTCATCGCCATACTCCGCACACGTAAACTGCGATCTCCGCCAGCTGGTTAGTGGCGCCGAAACAGTCGCCGGTAATTCCGCCGATCTGCTTGCGATAGTACAAACCGCTCAGCAAGGTGATGAGGCTGACAGCTACGATCGGAGTTAGCGCCTGCATGCGCAGCGCCCAAGCTGCAATTACCAACGCGAGCAGGGAACCGACTACCGTCGAACTCAGCGGAATCTTGTTCGCCAGGCGCGCTCCCAAGCCATCCTTGCGAGCCGAACTCATGAATGTCCCCAGTGGCAGTGTCGTCCAGCGGCACAACACTTGGGCTGCCAACAAATACCACGGCCATCGCGCGACCGGCATCGCCGTGAGCAATCCCCAGCGCGCCAGTAGCGATAGGCAAACCGCCAGCGTGCCGAAGCTGCCAATGCGGCTGTCGTGCATGATTTCGAGCTTGCGCTCACGGCTCCAGCCGCCGCCGAGAGCATCGACCGTATCGGCGAGTCCGTCTTCATGAAAGCCGCCGGTAATAGCGACCAGGTAAATCAGCACCGCGAGCGCAGTTAAGGCTGCCGGCAGATGCGAGCGCAGCAGCCGCTCGACAACGATTGCTCCTGACGCGACCATCGCGCCAACCAGCGGATAAAACTTCGCGCCGTCCAACACCAGCCCAGGTTCGTAGCGAAACGCAGGCACGGGAATGCGCGTCATGAACTGCACCGCCGCCGCGAATTCCCTCAGAGTCCTCATGCTTGACGGGCCTCGCTGACACCGGCCGAGGCGAAGGTTGCCATCTCGTTGTAGATCCGCACCGCCGATTCAATCAGCGGAAAGGTCAGCACCGCGCCTGTGCCTTCGCCCAACCGCATGTCCAGTTGCAGCACAGGTTTCACGCCCATTGTCTCCAGCAGCACGCGATGTCCAGGCTCCTGCGACAGGTGACTGGCAATGATGCCGAAGCGGGCATCGGGCGCAAGCGCGCAAGCTACGGCGGCGCCGGCGCTGCAGATGAATCCGTCGATCACCACCGCGATGCGCTTCGCGGTTGCGCCCAGAACCGCGCCGGTAATGGCCGCTATCTCCAGGCCGCCGACACAACGCATGATCTCCAGCGGATCGGGTCTGGAGGCCACGAAGTCCCCGAAGTGCAAGCGCAGGGCATTGTCGATAATCTGCGCTTTGCGAGCGCAGCGTGGCGCGTCCAAACCAGTCCCCCGGCCGGTCAGGTCCCATACCGGCCTGCCGGTCAGCGCGGCTGTAATCGCAGTCGCTGCGCTGGTGTTTCCGATTCCCATTTCACCCAGAGCAATCAAGGTTCGGCCTTCTGCGGCAGCTTGGTTGGCCAAGTCCATCCCCACCTGGAGAGCGGCGCACAGCTCGCCGGAAGTCATCGCGGCCTGGCAAGCGAAATTGCGCGTCCCGCGCCGGACCTTCGAATGCCGGAGGCCCGCGATGCCGGCAAAATCCGCATCGACTCCCACATCGACTACCGCAATGTGGGACTCGGTTTGCCGCGCCAGAACGTTGATTGCTGCGCCGCCGTTTAGGAAGTTGTAGACCATCTGCGGCGTCACTTCGCGTGGGTAGGCGCTGACCCCTTCGTCGGTGATGCCGTGATCGCCGGCGAAGACATAGACCGCCTTCCCGGCAATTCTGGGAACTTCTTCTTCGCGCCAGGCGACATACTGCGCAGCCACAGCTTCCAGTCGACCGAGGCTGCCCAATGGCTTGGTCAGCGAATCCAGATGCTGCTGCGCTTTTCGCTGATACCGCTCATCGACGCCGCGAATCGAGGCGATCGCCTGCTCGACGGCCCTACTCTGCTTTGCCGGCGTTTTCAATTCAGCTTCCATGATTCGCCTCCGATGGTGAGCTTTATTCCCCCGCGAATGTTGAACGGCAGCGCGGGAAATCCGTAGACTTCCTGATATTTCTGGTTCAGCAGGTCTTGCATCGAAGCATACGCCGTCACGTGTTTGGTCATCTGGTAGCTGCCGTACAAATCCACTCTTTGATATCCGGGGTCGAGATTCCGATTGGGGAGCAGCAAGGTGCTGCCAAACTCGGTATCGCTCAGGAAGGTGCTGTCGTCACGGCGCGAGACGAAGGTTCCCATCGCCGAGACAAACCAGCGGCGGTGCTTCCAATCGATGCCCGCATAACCCGTGTTGGGCGCGATGCGAAAAGGACGCGCGCCCACCAGCGGTGAATAGGCTCCGATAAGAATATTGGGGAATAAGGGGTTGATCGCCGGCTGTAGCGCGCTGCTGGAGAAGGATTGCTGCACAACGGCGTCGGTATAGGTCCAGCCGCCGCGCAAACTGACGGCGCGGTTGATTCGGTACTGAAAGCTGACTTCGGCGCCCTGCGTACGATAGTTCAGCGTGTTCACAGCGGCCCCAAAAATGCCGAGCGCCTGCGCAACCTCAGCCGGTACACCCAACTGCACGAGATACTGTGGGTCGACGTATTCGGCCTGGTTGGTGAACTCGTTGTGGAAGTAAATCACCGACAGCTCGGCTTTGCCGCCGAACAACTGCTGTTGCACTCCCCCGTCGTAGGTGCGCGAGTCTTCCGCCAGGAAGGGCTGTATATGGTACTGCGCGATGAGTTGTGGGCCATTGGGAACGATGGACGTATTGCTCAACAGGCCATAAAGCGAATTGTTCTGGTAATAAATGCTGGGTTCTTTGACCCCTTTGGCGAAGTTGAAGGTCAGGCGCGTGCCGCTGAAGAGGCTGCTGCTGTCAGGGCGCTTCAGGTAATAAGCCAGAGACACGCGCGGCGTGCCCTTCACTCCGAAGACGGCATTGTCCTCGATGCCTCCGCCCAGGGTGTAAAACAAACGATTCCAGAAGCCGCCCTGAATTTCTATCATGTAGCTGAAGTTGTTGCGATCGGTAGACTCCATGCCGGTAAAGCCGTTGTAGGTGAAGCCGGTCTCGTTGCTGTAACGGAACGCGAAAAGCGCGGTCAGCTTCTCGTTGAAGCGGTAATCGGTCTGCGCGTATAGCGTGTTCGTGTCGGTGAGATACGACGACCGTTCCGGATAATCGCCGGCATATTGGTAAATTGCCTGGCCGGGATGGGGTAGCGTCGGCTCAATTGCGGCGACGGCAGACGGCGTGATGACGTAACCGTTCGCGCCGTGCTGGGCGACTGGCTGGCCGAGGTAATAGGAGGGATAGCCCAGATCATAAGGATCATAGGGAATGCCGGTGGGAGCCCAATCGTTATATTGCTGGCGCAGGCGCAGGCCGCCATATTGCAGCAGCGTGTGCCAACGATCGCTGGCACCGCGATGCTCGAGGGTTACGCCGAAGTCGGTGTCGCTTTCGTCGGTGGAGGCGGCGTCGGGAATGCCGTAGGCAGCGACCGCATTCGCGGTGTTGAATCCCGCCGAAAGCCGCCGCACGGTGGCGCGCAGCGTGGTGTTGGGATCGATCTGAAATCCGAAGTTGCCAAGATAGACATCGCGATGATATTGGCTGTTGGGAACGTCGTTCTGGGTGCCATATCCCGAGTAGCCGGTGAAGTAGTCGAAGCGCTTCCAATATCCGCTGACGCTACCATACTCGTGATAGCTGCCGAACGTGCCGCCGTCGGCGCCAAAGCTGAACAGCGGTAGGCGCGTATCGCCCCGCGCGGTAGTGATGCTGACCACGCTGGCCAGCGCGTCGGAGCCGTAGAGAGCGCTATTGGGGCCGCGCTGAAATTCCACCCGCCCGAAGCCATCGGCCTGGAGATAGGAGAAATCGACATTCCCGCCGATGTCGTTGATGGGAATTCCATCCAGCAAGACCTTGTTCGCGTCGCTCGGTCCACCTCGCACGTAGAGCGACGCCAGGCCGCCCATCTGCCCGGTCTGCACGACCTGACCACCGGTTTCATCGCGCAGCGTTTGGTCCAGGTTGATCCGGGTTGAGAGAGTGGCGCTGTCGATGACGCTGACCGAGGTCCCCATCTGCGCCTCCGGCGTCGCGATGCCGGTCGCGGTGACCACCACGTTCTGCGACACCGCGGAAGGCGACAGCGGCAAGCTGATGTCGACGTTGTGTCCGGGCTCAGCGAAAACGTCTGCACTGCTGGAGGTGGCAAATGTTTTGGCGTCGGCACGGATCGAATAGCGGCCAGCATGATCGATGCTGAAGTGAAATTTTCCCGCGCCATCGCTGCTGGTGGCGGCAATATCTTTGCCGCTGTGGACGAGGGCTACGGTTGCTCCGGGAATGACGGCGCCGAGCGTGTCGCTGACGGTGCCGGTAATGCCCGGCTCATCCGGCCAGGCCGGAATAGACAGCAGGAGCAAAAAAACAGCGGTGAGAATCGGGTGCATAAACTCCCCCTCGGAAGTCTGTTGGGGTGCTCACAGGACCGGTCTCCTGACTCAGGACTCGACGGCCACCTTCCCGCTGGGCGCAGTGGTTTTCGACCGTCAATGATTCGTCCATAACAGTTGCGGGGCAGTGGCGGAGTTTCGCCGCGCTTCCCGAACATCCCGTGATTTGGTTGTCGTTTTCCATGCGATCTCAATGAGACTGCAAGGTCTGAATTTGGCGAGCGAGTTCCTCTAATCCGTTGAACGCTACCGGTGCGGGAATCTGGATACGGCCGTCAAGGATGATCACCCGTCCGCGTTCGACTGCCTCCAGCGATTTCCAACCGGGGCTTTGTTGCATGTCCTTCAGGTTGACCGGGCCGTCCTTCATCAGCAAGATGTAATCCGGCTTGCGCGGCAGAATGGCCTCCACGTTCATCTGCAGCCAGTCCTGCTTGACGTCTTCGGTTACCGATCGTGCCCCGGCCGCCGTAATCATCTGCGTGATAAACGCATTCTTGCCGGCGGTGATGAGCGGATCGATCGAGAGAACCAGCACGACCGACGGCCTGTTCTTGCCGTCGGCTTGCGCGCGCACCTTGGCTTCCCGGGCGCGCAGCTGGGCGACTAACGCCAGCGCTTCGCGCTCGCGTGCCATGAGGCGGCCCACGCTCTCTACGCTGCGATAGATGTCGGAGAGGTCCCCCGTGCTGAAAAGGAACACCGGAATACCAAGCCGCTCGAGTCCCGCGATAGTTTCCGCGCCATTAAACTCCGGCAGCGCCAACACCAGGTCAGGACGGAGCGCGACAATACGCTCGAGCGAGGGATTCACAATCGCTCCAACGCTCGGCTTCTGGCGCGCCGCCTCGGGCGGGTAAACCGTGTAATCGGTGATGCCGACCAGATCGTCGGTTGCGCCGAGCGCGTAAATCGTGTTGGTCAGGCTGGGCGACAGCGACACGACACGATGCACGTGATCGGGCACCATGACGGAACGGCCGGTTTCATCGTGTTCCATCCGAGCAGCCCAGGCATACGAAGTCAGAAGCAGCAGAAGCAGCCCCCTGCAGCAGAGCTTTGTCATAGCGCCACCGCCCTCGCTTGCCGGCAGCTCTGGATATAGCCGGCTAGAACATTACCGATGCAATAGCCTTCCTGATTCTTGGTTCCGGTGAGCACCTGCCGCGCGCGATAGCAGCGCCCCAGATTTCCGGCGCGAGTCACACGCGAGTAGTGGAAGCAGTGCCCGCGCAGGCGAGTGCCGCGCCGCCCGATCAGGCAATCCTCGCCTAGCTCGACTTCGGTGTAGCCAAAGCTCTCGAGGTGAGTGAGCATCTCGATGGCAAGCGACAGAATGGACGCCATCTTGTGCCGGCCGCCGTCCAGCGTGGTCAGCTCTGCAGCGAGATACATCAGCCCGCCGTACTCGGCGTAAACCGGCCGGCCGCTCGCGACAAACTCGCGCAACGACCGGAAGAACGGCTGGTTCTCCGTGTCGGAGCTGCCGCTGACGCCGTCGAACAATCCCATCACGCCTTCGACAACGGCGACATCAACATCGCAACAAGCCGCCCGAAAGATCGACCGGTTTGTCTCGATTGGCAACATCCAGGTGTCGAGATTGTAAGAAGGACGTCCAGCAATGCCGGCGTGATGGGCCGGATCGATGTAATTGGGACCACACTTGAAGGGCTGAACCGTTAGGCCGCGGGTGCGAAGCGCCGTCAGTGAGGCTGCAGTGATCGTCGTTTTTCCCACACCACTGGCCGTTCCTGCGATGGCGAAGCCCTTCATGCCTGCGCTCCCACGGCTTGCTTGACGAAGAGTGGACATCCGGCCACAAGCAGAATTACTTCGTCGGCGGCCCCGGCGATGCGCTGATTTACAAATCCCAGCAGATCACGATAGCTGCGACCCATCACGGTGTTGGGATGAATGCCGCTTCCGACTTCGTTCGAAACCAGAATGACGGATGCGGAAACGTTGCCTAGAACATTGGCCAGTCGATCCGCGCGCGCCAGAACCCGCTCTTCGTCGGAGTCCTCTGCTTGCATGATGTTGGCAGTCCAGACCGTCAGGCAATCGATCAGAATGATGTCGAACTGGTTGCCGAACTCCCGCAGGGTATCTTCGAGGGCGAGCGGCGCCTCGAACGTGGTCCAGTGACCGGGACGCTCGGAGCGATGGCGCGCAATACGCTGGCACATATCACCATCACAGGCTTCGGCGGTTGCGATAAATGCGACCCGCTTACCACGCGTGGCCAGTTCCTGCGCGTAGCGGCTCTTCCCGCTGCGAACGCCACCGAGCACGAGAACGACTCTTCGTGCCGACTGCTCAGACATACTGCTCCCGGGCATAAGTTACGTATCGGACGGGAAATTTCGTGCCGCAATGCTTCCCGATGACCCGGCAAGCAGGTCTTCAAGGCACCGACTGACCCTCCCATCGAGGCCAGATCGGACAACAGGTAAGTGTCTGGCCGGAATCCTGACTTGCGCCTCACCGGTCCTGAACCGCCTTCCCAGAACTTTCGCTCCAGTGGCTTGCTGGTCGGACCTCCGCGCTCACAGTTGCGGGGCAGTGGCGGATTTTCACCGCGCTTCCCAACTACCAGACAGTTTGTTTGTAATCTCGGAGAGGCAAAGTGTCAATACTCTTAGTGTCAACCTCTTCGATAGGGGACGTACGGCTTAAATAGGATTGTTTACCAAAATGGCACACTAGCACTTTAAGCGTGAAACAGCCGCACGCAATTTGCGGAGAGCCGGAGTTGCAGAGGGTGATTATGAAGATCGGCGGAAGCGCAGCGTGTTTGACAGGCAGCAGAAGCCCAAAGTAGTACACAATTTGGGCACGATGAGACATTTGCGGGTCAACCCGCGGTATCCCGGTACGGTCAACTAAGCGCCAGCCAGCGTAGTATTTGCACGTGTTTAAGTGGTGCCGGGAGGGGGACTTGAACCCCCACAACCCTTTCGGGTCTACGGATTTTAAGACCGACCCACGCAAGCCAGAAGCTACTCTAAATAAATGATTTACTGGCACTTAGCTAAAAGTGATGGTTTGGTCTTGCAATGGAAAATGAGGCTTTTCGAAGGTCTGTACGTCACGTTTACGTCACGTTGTTCTGGTCATCGCCACGGATGCAAAGCGCTGCGGGCGCTTGAAATCTCGAGAACCCCATTTGATTGACGTCAACGAGCTTTTCCCCTTGGATGGATATCAAAATTATCGTCCGTCAAACAAGCTGAACCCCTTTCCGCGCAAGTTGCACTGTGCCTAGCATCCGGACGACTCTAACCTGACACTTCCGCGAAGCCGGTACCTCGGGAACTGGCCCACGATTGGGCAGATCGGTGAGTTGCCGACAAACCGTCAACTGGGATTGCTTCCGAGTGCCAACACTCGACCGCACAATGTCGTCAGTTCGAGGGTCTCGGCTTTCCGCACAGCTTGGGTCGAAGACACTGAACGACTAGTCTAAAGCTTCGCGTATTCTGCCCTGGCCTGTCGGAGGACGGGGATGTCCGCGTCGGCATCGTTCCAGAGGGTGAGGAAATCCTGATAGGCCGCCTTGGCCTTGGGGATGTCGCCCTGCAACGCATAAGCGCGCGCGAGCTCAAGATGGGCAAGCGCACCGATGGGTTGGTTGAGGACGAGGCCCCGATGGTCGAGGATCTTCTGGAACTCGGCGGCTGCTTTGCTACCCTGACGCCCAGCCAAATAGGCTTCGCCACGCACAAAGACTGGAAACATCGCGGTCCAATTCGAATCAGTGGTTCTCGTCGCTCCAAGCTCATAAGGTGCTGCGACCCCAAGACTCTCAATGGCGCCAGAAGCATCTCCTGTGTTGAGCGCAAGCTTTCCGCGGACGCTCGGCAGATAATTGAACTGCACAATTGTGTCTTCCGGAAAGCTCTTGCTCAGACCGTCGGCCAGCGCTTTCGCTCGCGCATCATCCCCGGCATACGCAAACGCGAGCGCAGCAAAATACAGCAGATCGCGGCCGGTCGAGAGCTTCAATGCCAAAGTGGCGCGTCGCCGCGCTTCGTCGGTGTTGCCGAACCAGGCTTCTCTCAGTGCGGAGGTGCCAGAGTAGAGGGCGGGCGCGTCCTTCTCTCCTGCGCGTTGGGCGTTATCCATCGCGCGTCGGGTGAGCTCGCGAGCGTCTTTAAGATGCCCGGAATAGGCGGCAGTATCGCCTTCCATACTCAGCACTTGGTGCCCCAATCTCGGCAGGGCCTCCAGCTTTGCCGCGTGTTGGGCCATCCCGGCCGTATCGTTCTGCGCGAATGCAAGGTCATACATGACGACGTCGATGTAGGGGATATGTAATTTGCGTTCAAGAGTCTGCGCATAGGTGGCCTTCGCCTCATCGAAGCGATTAAGAGCAGTGTACGCACGAATGCGGAAAGCGTAGGCGATGGAATAGTCAGGACGCAGACGAATTCCCTCGGTGGATTCTTCGACTGCTCTCTCATATCGTCCAACGACCGGCAAAACCGCTGCCCCCAGGTAGACGTGCGGCATCTCTGAGCGCGGATAAGCCTGAATCCAAAGATCGCAGGCTTCTATGGCCTTTGGGATGTTTCCGGTGACTCCTTTGTGGTAGGTGGCGGTAATCCAATACTTCTCCGCGTCACTGGTCCGGTCGCGCAGTTCATATGCCTTTGTGCGGTAGCCCACAGAGAGGCTGGGTTCAAGATTGCTGCTTGCCAGGATGCCCAGGTATGCGTACGCCACCGCAAAATCCGGGTCGAGTTCGACGGCACGTTTGAAGAAAGGCGTCCCCGCGTCCGTGCCTCTTGTCCTGATAGTTTGCATGCCGGAGCTGTAGGCTTTCAGAGCCTCCAGCGAGGGTGTCGTCGCCTGCTCCAAAGGAGTATCAAACTTCTGGATAGTGCTTAGAGACTCGCCCAACTTATTCCGTATCTCGATGGACACGTTTCCAAGAGCATCGAGCACATGGTTCTTGTCGCTCGCCTGTGCCTCCGTACTCGCCAGCGTCTGTCCGCTTTCGCAATTGACTGCCTGGAGCGTCAGAAGGTACTGTGTGCCAATCTGGGCAATCGCACCATCGAGCACCGCGGCGCTCGCCGTCCTTTGGCACACCTCTCGCGCAATTGCTGGTATCAGCTTTGCATCGACGGGCTGGCCCATGAGACCGAGGGTCTTCTGGATCTTCTCGTCAGAGATAATGCTGAGGAAGGGGGACTGTTCCAATTGCACGGAGAGCCCCTGTCGCAGCGTGCCGTCGAAGATCGGGTCGCCGGTGGTGTTGGCGAAGTCCGCGAGCACCAGTACATCTTTGTCCGTGAGCGGCTTGGCTTGCACGCGCTTCTGCCAAAGGAAGACTCCGCCCGCTGTCAGAATGAGCACGGCGACGGCAGCGATGGCGTACTTCAGCAGAGGGGCGTGCCTTGGGCTGACGGGGACCAAAGTTGCGTCCGTTTTCAAGAGCTCACGATCTTCGCGCGGTTCCGCGGCTTGATGAGCGGCATCTACCCGGCGTACTTCAGTAACAAGGAACCGATATCCTCGCTTTGAAATTGTCTCAATGTATCGGGGATCTTCGGCGTCATCGTCCAACGCCTCCCTAAGCTTGCGAACCGCCACCCGGAGGCTGCCGTCAAAATCTACGAAGATATCGTCACGCCAGAGGCGGCCTCGAAGTTCCTCACGACTGATGACCTCTCCGGGGTTTTCCAGCAGCGCGACGAGGAGCCGGTAGGGTTGCTCTTGCAGCCTGATCCGTCTCCCGTTCTTCAGGAGTTCCCCCGAGGCGACGTTTACCTCAAACGGGCCGAATTGATAGACAATTCCGGGCTGTGTCTGCATGCCTTGGCACCCAGAGCGGTAGAGGACTGAACAGGAGTCGAGTCTATCACTGGGTTACACCGGTTAACGGGCCATTCCTATTCGCTTGAAACAAATTAGGTTAGCGGTTAACAGAGCCTTCACAAGAAGTTCCTTTGACCTTGATGGCCGCATGAGTTCTGATGCGTCTCGGAACCCGGTTGATCGCCCTTTGTGTTCACCGGTCATTCCACAGAAGGTACTTACAAAATGCGAAAGCAGGAGGCACAAATGAAACACATAGTAACTATGGCGCTGATGCTCACCCTCGGTGTCGCAAGCGTTTACGCACAACAGAAGCCCGTAAAGATGATCTCTTCGGGAACTAATGTGGCCACTACGATCGATCTACAGCCCGGCACAGTAACCGACGAAGTGATTTTAGCCGGCGGCGGGTCGCTAGGACCATTCACCTATCGTGAACTACACGCTGACTCAACTACGCCCCAGTTTTCCAGCACTTGCTCCGGCCCAACTCACCTTTATTTTCCAACTGTGGCCGGAGGGGGCGTATTTCGCTTCTTAGACGGAAGTCTTTTGACGGTCGGGGTCACAGCGGGATCATCGCTTTGCATAGATCTCACGGCTGGAGTGGGCCACCTTACCCTGACCTATCAGATCACAGGTGGAACCGGGCGTTTCAACGGTGCGTCCGGCACCCTTACGCTGACGGCGATCTTGGTCCCGGTGTTGGAAAACGCCTCTGGCGCGGCCGTGCTTTTAACCAATACGGGTGAGTTTGAGGGAACAGTTTTCGGAGTGGCCATAGGGGAGGAACGGCAAGACGAGCGGCAATAGGAAGACATATTCTCTTGCTCGTTGCGCTCCTGGTTACAATCACAGACGCAGTGCGGCGGTGGCCAGGCTGGTGAGCGGCGCCACAAGACATCGGTCCAGTGGACTTTCGCGGGAAGGGACGATCGCGGGCCTGGCGATCGCCTCACTCGCGATTGGATTAAAGCATGAGAGCCCGATGGTCGCCGCA
>Ga0074045_10001049_pt1 | contig 26804 bp, 32 predicted proteins | sample BogForMeECP23OM2_FD_94442 | JGI IMG/M metagenome (GOLD analysis project Ga0074045, IMG submission 94442) | Bog forest soil microbial communities from Calvert Island, British Columbia, Canada - Bog Forest MetaG ECP23OM2 | ecosystem: Environmental > Terrestrial > Soil > Wetlands ...
GCGCAGTCGACGCGGCTGCGCATCGTCTCAGAGAATATCGCCAACGCCCAGTCGACTGGCCCGACCGCCGGGGCCGAACCTTACGCGCGCAAGACCGTATCGTTCGAGAGCGCGCTCGACCGCGCCACAGGCGCCAACCTCATCGAGGTCAAGGCAATCGGGGTCGACCAGACGCCGTTCAAGCTCGAGCGCGACCCCGGAAACCCGGCCGCGGATGCGGAAGGCATGGTCAAGATGCCGAACGTCGACGTGCTCGTCGAGCTCGCCGACATGCGGGAGGCCAACCGCAGTTACGAGGCCAACCTTCAGGTAGCGAAACAGACGGCCGACATGCTCAACCAGACGGTCGCTCTGATGAAGGACGCGTGAGGCGAGAGGCAAAGGAGCAGGACGATGATTGAAGGACTTTCGGCGCTCAGCGGTCTCGGCAGGACGCTCGGCCCGGCGGCGCCGCAGACGCCGACATCGCCCTTGGACGGCGTCGGCTTCGAGGAAGCCCTGGGTCAGGCCGTAGGCTCCGCTGTCGATGTATTGAAGACCGGGGAGGCTGCGGCGATTCAGGGGATCGAGGGCGCCGCGCCGCCGATGCGGGTGGTCGAATCGGTGATGGACGCGCAGCGCACGCTGCAGTCGGTGCTGGCGGTCCGCGACAAACTCGTCTCCGCCTGGCAGGACATCTCGCGGATGTCGATCTGAACGCGGCGGCGAAACCCTGAGACATTCAGGAAAGATGGCGCGATGAGAGCGTTGACGATCGCGGCGACGGGCATGAGCGCCCAGGAACGGAACCTGGAGGTCATCGCCAACAACATCGCCAACATCAACACGACCGGATTCAAGCGTTCGCGCGCGGAATTCACCGATCTCATTTACCAGACCGAGCGGCTGATGGGCGTGTCCAGCCGCGGCCGGGACGCCACCATTCCCGAAGGCGCGCAGATCGGACTCGGGGTACGGACCGCAGCGATCCGCACCGTCAATATCCAGGGGGCGCTGACCAACACGGGCAACATGCTCGACCTCGCGATCAACGGTCGCGGCTGGTTCCAAGTGACGAACGCCAACGGCGACACCGTCTACACCCGCGACGGCGCGATCAACACCAACCAGAATGGCCAGATTGTCACGATGGACGGCTATACGGTAACGCCGTCGATTATCGTCCCGGCGAACGCGACCAATGTGACCGTGAGTCAGACTGGCGTCGTCACGGTCACCTTGCCCGGCCAGTCGACGCCCCAGCAGCTCGGCCAGCTCACGATCGCCAACTTCGTCAACGATGCCGGTCTCCAAGCCCTCGGAGGCAACTACTTCCAGCAAACGCAAGCTTCCGGCCAGCCGACCGTCGGCGTGCCGGGAGACACGGCGTTCGGCATCCTTCAGCAGGGTTACATCGAGGCGTCCAACGTCGACCCGGTCACCGAGATCACTAGTCTGATCGCCGCGCAGCGCGCTTACGAGATGAACTCCAAGGTCATCCAGGCGGCCGACCAGATGTCCGGCACGATCTCCAACATGCGCGGCTAGGAGGAGGCCGATGTGCTCGCGACGAATTCAGGCCGCTTCGGCCGCAATCGCGCTCCTGGCTGCCGCCAGCAATCCGGCGCCGGCGCAGGAGGCGCTCGCCCCGTCGCCGAAGGCAGTCATCTACCCCGGCGACGTCATCCGCGAAGACATGCTGACGGATCTGCCTCAGGGCGGCGTGCACGACGCAGGCGGCGCGTTTGTCGAGGACAGGGCGATGATTGTCGGCAAGGTTGCGCGGCTGACGCTGCTGCCGGGCCACGCGATTCCCTACGCCGGAGTCTCCAACCGCAAGCTTGTCGCCAACGGCGCGGAAGTGAAGCTCGTTTACGCCGAAGGCGGTCTGCTCATCGTCACCACCGGCGCGGCGCTCCAGGACGGGTCGATCGGCGACGTCGTGCGCGTGCGTAACAGCGACAGCGGCGTCACCGTGTCCGGCGCCGTGCAGCCCGACGGCTCGGTCAAGGTCGGCGGCGGATGAGACGCGCTGTCCTCGCTCTCGTGGCGCTGTGTCTCGCCGTCGCGCCCGTTGCAGGGGCGCGCATCAAGGACATTGCGGTGCTCCGCAGCCCGCGCGACAGCCAGCTCGTCGGCTACGGGCTCGTCGTGGGCCTCAGCGGCACGGGCGACACCTTCCGCAACACGCCGTTCACGCAGCAGGCGGTGCAGGGCATGTTGCAGAACCTCGGCATGGACGTGCACGGCGTCGAACTGCGCAACCGCAATGTCGCCGCGGTCATCGTCACGGCCGATCTCTCGGCGGGCGTCGAGACCGGCTCCCGCCTCGACGTCACGGTTTCCGCGCTCGGCGACGCACCTTCACTCATGGGCGGTACGTTGCTCCTGACTCAGATGCTTGGCTCCGACGGCAGTCTCTACGCAACCGCGCAGGGCGCCGTTTCCGTCTCCGGGTTCCAGTCGCAAGGCGAAGGCGAGACGCTGTCCCAGGGCGTGCCGACCGCCGGACGCATCCCCAACGGTGCGATCGTCCAACACGAGATCGTCGGCGCGCCGGACGACTTGCGCTCGATGCTCGAGCTCAAGAACCCCGATTACGCGACATCCGTGCGCATCGCGGATGCAATCAACAGCTATGCTCGCGGCCGGTTCGGCGGTCGCGCCGCATACGAGGTCGACGCCCGGACGGTCGAGCTCTTTCGCCCGCGCGTCGTCTCGTTCGCCCGCTTCATGGCGGAGATCGGCGAGTTGCAGGTCCAGCCAGACATGGCCGCCCGTGTCGTGCTCGACTCGCGAACTGGAACCGTCGTCGTCGGACAGGACGTGCAGATCTCGACAGTCGCCGTCACCTATGGGACGCTGACCGTCCGGGTCAACGAGCAGCCCCAGGTGTCGCAGCCGAATCCCTTCGCCAACGGCCGCACCGTCGTCACCCCGAACACGACGATCACCGCCGAGCAGACCGGCGGCCCGATCGCCATCGTCGGCGGCTCGAGCCTGCGCATGCTGGTGGGCGGCCTGAACCGCATCGGCGTCAAGCCACCAGGCATCATCGCCATCCTCCAGGCGATCAAGACCGCCGGCGCGCTTCAGGCCGACCTCGTCATCCAGTAGCTCGCAAGCCCAGCGCAAGCCGCCGAGCCCACGATGCCGCCCGTATTCGAGGCCGACGCATGTCGATCATCCGCATCCTGCGAACCCTTGTCGCGGTCACCGTCGTGGCCACGTTCGCCTCCTCTGTTTTCGCCCAGGATGGCAAGCCGCCCGACGCGCTGAAGCCAAAAGCCGCTCCGGAAAAGGTCGCCGCGGAAAAGGCGGTGGACCCCGACGCCGGCCGATATTGCGCCAGCGTCGCCCCTTCGATCGCGGAGGCTCGCATCGCCTGGCAGACGAAGCGGCTCGCCGAGTTCGACGGGCAGGTCCGCCAGCGCATAGCCGATCTCGAGAAGGCCGAGGCCTCCGCACGCGATTGGATCGCCAAGCGCGACGCTCTGATGAAGTCGGCTCAAGACGATGTGGTCGCGATCTATAGCAAGATGGAGCCCGAAAGCGCGGCGCGGCAGATCAGCGCCCTCGACGATCGCACGGCCGCGGCGATCCTCGGCAAGCTGAAGCCGAGCGCGGCCGGAGCGATCCTCGGGGAGATGGACGCGGATCGCGCGAGTCGGCTGGCCGGCCTCATCGCCGGTGTGAACCCGGAGGAGAAGAGGTCCTAATGCGGCCTGCGCCGTTCGCTCCGTTGCTCGCTGCTCTCGCGCTCGCGGGTTGCTGGCAGCGCCCTTCCGAGTTCATGCGCGAGCCGAACTTCTCGCCTGTTGGCGCGGGGTTCATCTCTGACGAGACGGCCGCAATTCAGAGCGCGGAGGCGCTCGGTCCGAACCACACTTTCGGTCCGCCGCCGTCGCTCTACGCCGAGCCGCGCATCAGCAAGGTCGGCGACATCGTCACGGTCATCATCATGATGAACGACAAGGCGCAACTCGGCAACGGCTCCGACCGGTCCATGACGACCAAGGATGGCCTGACCATCGACTACGGCTTCAACAATGGATCCTCGTCGTCGTCCTCGAGCCAGCCGGCCAAGCTCCTCGGCGACCTTACCTCGACCTCCTCGACCCAGGGCCAGGGCGATGTCAACCGCTCCGAGCAGATCCAGGTTTCGGTGGCGGCTGTCGTCACGCGCGTGCTGCCGAACGGCAACCTCGTCATCTCAGGTTCGCAAGAAGTCCGCGTCAACTACGAGATGCGCCAATTGACGGTCGCGGGCATTGTCAATCCGACCGACATCTCCCTCAACAACACCATCGCCTACCAGAAAATCGCCGAAGCGCGCATCTCCTACGGCGGACGCGGCCGGCAGAGCGACTTCCAGCAGCCGTCCTGGGGGCAGCAGATCTATGACGCCGTCAGGCCGTTCTAGCAGGCGCTCCTATGGCTGACGCCGCAGCCCCCGCAGTCGCGCCTTCCGGAGGGTTCAAAGGCGCGCTGATCGAGTTCCTGATCGTCGCGCTCATCGGCGCTAGCGCCGGCGCCGGATTTGAGATGCTCCGCCCAGCCGTGACCGAGGCGCAGAAGCCGAAGGAGGCAGCGGCCCCCGCCGAGGCGTCGACGATCTACGACCTTGCGCCGATCGTCACCAACCTCGGCGCCCCCCAGGACACCTGGATCCGGCTCGAGGCCTCGATCGTGTTCGACCCCAAGGCCCTGCCCCATCCCGAGGCCGTCGCCGGCAAGATCGGCGAGGACGTCCTCGCCTATCTCAGGACCACGACGCTGAAGCAGCTCGAAGGGCCGATCGGCCTCCAATCTGTCCGCGAGGACCTCAACGAACGCGCCGCGACCCGCTCGGACGGAAAGGTGCGCGAGCTCGTGCTTCGCACGCTGGTGGTGCAATGAGTCGCCTGGCCTTCGCCGCGCTCGCGATCGTCCTGATGGCGGACCCGGCCGCCGCCCAGACCGTCGACCTCGGCGCGCTGATCCCGTCGGGCGGGGCCTCGGCGAGCGGCCGCATCATCGAGATGGTGGCGCTGCTGACCGTTCTGTCGGTCGCGCCCGGCCTGCTCATCATGGTGACGAGTTTCACGCGCTTCATCATCGCCCTGTCCTTTCTGCGCACTGGGCTCGGCGTCCAGGGCGCCCCGGCCAACCTGGTTCTGATCAGCCTTGCATTGTTCATGACCTTCTTCGTCATGGCGCCGACTTTCGACCGGGCCTGGCAGACCGGCCTCAAGCCGATGCTGGACAATCAGATCAGCCAGCAGGACGCGCTCGCCGCGGTGGCGCAGCCCTTCCGAGAGTTCATGCTGTCGCAGGTGCGGGAGAAGGACATCGCCTTGTTCGAGAGCCTGTCCAAGGGGCGCTTCGAACCAGGCGACCGATCGAAGGTGGACTTCCGGCTGCTGATCCCGGCCTACATGATTTCGGAGCATGAGGCGCGGCTTCGAAATCGGTTTCCTTGTGGTGCTCCCGTTCCTCGTCATCGACATGATCGTGGCCACGCTCACGATGTCGATGGGCATGATGATGCTGCCGCCCTCGATCATTTCGCTGCCGGTCAAAGTCCTGTTCTTCGTGCTCGTAGACGGTTGGAGCCTGCTTGTCGGCAGCCTCGTCCGCTCGACGACCTGAGGCGCCAGCTTCAGGCAAGGCCGTGGGGTTCGAATAGGCTGGCACGCCGAGGAGTCTTCATGACCATTCTCAACACCAGCGTCTCCGGCATGTCGGCCGACTCGAACTGGCTGTCGTCGATCTCGCAGAACGTCGCGAACGCCAACACGACCGGCCACAAGAACGTCGAGACGGATTTCTCGACCATGGTCGACCAGGTTGCGAGCGGAAGCGTCGAGGGCGCAGGCGTGCAAACAAGCACGATCTCGCTGAACTCGCTCCAGGGCAGCATCGTCACCTCCCAGACGGCCACGAATCTCGCGGTCCAGGGCGCCGGATTCTTCGTCGTCTCCGATTCGGCCGGCGATCTTTACCTCACACGAAACGGCTCGTTCGTCCCGGACGCCTCCGGCAACCTAGTCAACAGCGCCGGCTAATACCTGATGGCGAACAGCGTCCAGAACGGCCAGTCGGCGACGCCGGCCAATTCGCTGAGCGGCCTGCAGAAGGTCAACGTCGACAACGCGGGGCAGACGGCGACGCCGACGACGTCGGGATCGCTGACGGCCAACCTTCCTTCAACGTCGACGACGATCGCCTCGGCCGATCTCCCATCGGCGAACAGCTCGAACTCGACCTACACGGACGAAACCTCGCTCGTCGTCTACGACAATCTCGGCGGCGCCCACACGATCAATCTCTATTTCGCCAACGAAGGGAACGGGACCTGGGAGGTCGACGCGTTCGACGCCTCGAAGGCGGCGTCGGCCGGCGGTTTTCCCTATTCGTCCGGTCCGCTCGCGACCCAGACGCTGACCTTCGGCTCGACCGGCGCGCTCAAGTCGGGTCGCCGCTCACCTTCACGGTTCCTGGCGGCCAGTCGATGAACCTCAATCTCAGCAGCATGAGTCAGCTGGCCTCCAGCTTCAGCGTGTCCGCGGAGACCACCAACGGCAACGCGCCGGCGAGCCTTCAGGGCGCCTCGATCGCCGCGGACGGGACACTCTCTTTCAACTACTCGAACGGCGCGTCTGTCGCCGCATACGACATTCCGCTCGCGAATGTGCAGAGCCCCGACAATCTCAGCGCCGTCAATGGCAACGCTTATACGGCAAACGCCGCCTCGGGTCCGATATTCGTCGGATCTGCGGGCGATTCCGGGTTCGGCTCGATCGAGTCCAGTTCGCTGGAAAGCTCGACGGTCGATATCGCGACCGAGCTCACGGACATGATCCAGGCTCAGAGCGCCTACGAGGCCAATTCCAAGGTCTTCCAGACCGGGGCGGACATTCTCGACGTCCTCAACAACCTGAAGCCGTGATCGCGAATCAGGGACACGCGCCATGAGCCTCTCGACCGCGTTCAACATCATCAGCTCATCCTTCGCCGCCAACGCGGCGCAGACGGCGGTCGTCTCCAACAACATAGCCAACGTCAACACGCCCGGCTATTCGCGCGAGGTCGCCAACCTCGTGGTCAATCCATACGGCGGCGCCGACGCCGCCTCGGTGACCCGCATCGCCAATGCGGCGCTCGCCGAGCAGGTTTCGACCTCGACGGCGCAAGCGGCGGCGCAGCAGGCGATCGCCAATGGGCTCGCGACGCTCGCCGCCACCGTCGACGACAGCTCTACGACGTCATCGACCTCCGGCGCCGACCAGAACGGCGCCTCGCCATCGGCAATGCTGTCCAATCTCCAGAGCGCGCTGACAACCTACGAGGGCTCGCCGACCTCCACGTCCGCCGCAGACGCCGCGGTCACCGCCGCGAAGACCCTCGCCCAGTCGCTCAATGCAGGAGACGCCGCGGTCAATCACCTGCGCGAGCAGGCGGATCAGGACATGGCCTTGTCGGTCTCGACCATCAATTCGCTCCTCGCCCAGTTCCAGACCGCAAACGACGCCGTCATCGGCGGTCTTGCGAGCGGGGCCAACGTCGCAACCGCCGAGGACACGCGCGATTCGCTGATTACGCAGCTCGCCCAGCAGATCGGCGTGACCACCACGACCGCCGCCAACGGTTCGATGTCGATCTACACCGACAGCGGCGTCACGCTGTTCCAGGACACGGCGCGCACGGTCGCCTTCACGCCGACATCGAGCTACGTCGACGGCGTGACCGGGTCGCCCGTCACGGTCGACGGGGTTCCGATCACTGGCTCAAGCTCCCTCATGCCGATCCAGTCGGGCGCGCTCGCGGGATATGCGACGCTGCGCGACACGCTCGCGCCGCAGTATCAGGCGCAGCTCGACCAGATCGCCGGCGGACTGATCAACGCCTTCGCAGAAGGCGACCAGACGGCTTCGTCGCAACCGTTGCTGCCTGGCCTGTTCACCACGAAAGGCGCGACGAGCGTCCCCTCGACCTCGGACGCAGCCGGCCTCGCCGCGGCGATCGAGGTCAACCCCAGCGTCGACCCCTCGCAGGGCGGCAACGCAACCCTGTTGCGCGACGGGGGGATCTCCGGCAATCCCAACTACGTCTACAATACGACCGGCGATACGAGCTACACGGCCAGGCTGCAACAACTCGTCAGCGCGATCGGGTCGACGCAGAGCTTCGACGCCTCGGCCGGGCTCGGGACCTCGGCGCGCCTCACCGACTACGCCAACGCCTCGGTGAGCTGGCTGCAGGGCGAGAACCAGCAGACGAGCGACGCCTCGGATTATCAGAACGCGCTCATAACCCAGGCGACCTCGGCGCTGTCGAACGCGACAGGCGTCAATCTCGATTCCGAAATGACGAATATGCTCAATCTCGAGAACACTTACGCCTCAACGGCGAAACTCCTGACCGCGGTCAACGACATGTTCTCCGCTCTGCTGCAGGCAGCATGACGATGAACCCGACTTTCCTCTCGACCCAATATCTCGCCAACAGCCTCGTCCTGCCGGTACAACAGGCTCAGCTCACGACGGCGATCACGGAAGAATCGACGGGCCAGTACGCCGATCTCGGCCTTCAGCTCGGCGACCAGTCCGGCTACGAGCTGTCGCTGAAAGAGCAGGTCCAGCAATTGCAGGCGCTGACCACGGGCAACAGCGTCGTCGCAACCAATCTTTCAACCGCGCAGGACGCCCTGACCTCTATGAGTACGAGCGCCCAAACGACCGTGCAGGATCTCGCAACCTGGACGGCCGGCGCCGATTCGGGCGCGCAGCTGCAGACCATCGGCCAAACGGCCCTGCAGGAGCTGACCTCCTCGGCCAACGCGACCTCTGGCGATGCGTACGTCTTCGGCGGGATCAATAGCGGCGCGGCGCCGTTGAACGATTATTTCTCGACGGGTTCGAAGGCGAGCAGCGCCGTCGAAACCGCGTTCGAAACAGCTTTCGGGTGTTCGCCGACCTCTGCCGCCGCCGCGAACATCACGGCCTCGCAGATGCAGAGCTTTCTCTCCGGGCCGTTCGCAGACTTGTTCTCCGGCAGCAACTGGACGTCCGACTGGTCCACGGCGTCGAGCACAAACACGAGCGCGGAAATCGCGCCGGGCCAGACCGTGACGACCTCGACCAACACCAACTCGCCCGCCTTTCAGAGCCTCGCCGAGGCCTACACGATGGTCGCGGCATTTGGCGGGTCGTCGCTCAGCACCTCGGCCCAGCAGGCGGTCGCCTCCGCGGCAACGTCGCTCGTCAGCCAGGGGCAAAGCGCCGTCACTCAGACGCAGGCCGCGCTGGGCGCGACGCAGTCTCAGGTCACCGACGCCAACAGCGCGATGAGCTCGCAACTGACGCTGATCCAGACTCAGGTCGGCAACCTCGACAACGTCGATCAGACTGCGACGGCCGCGAAGATCACGGCGCTGACCAACCAGATCCAGGTGGCCTACGAGCTCACCGCGCGGCTGCAGCAGCTCAACCTGGCCCAATACCTTCCTGTTTCGTAAGGAGCGCCAGGGATCTCAATGTACGAATTCGCCTACAATGAAGTGGTCGAGGAGTCGCGCGCGACCATGCGCGCGCGGGAGCGCGCCGCGATGGACCGAGTCATCGGCATGCTGCGCATGGCGCAGGAGAAGGGGCCGCTGTCGCGCGAACGAGTCGACGCGCTGTTCTACCTGCGCCGGCTCTGGATGATCTTTATCGACGACCTCAAGGACCCCAACAACGAGCTGCCCGATCCGTTGCGCGCCGGCCTCATCTCGATCGGCCTCTGGATGATGAAGGAGATCGACCGCGTCCGCTCGCGCGTCACCGACGACCTCGCCCCGATGATCGAGATCAACGAGATCATCCGCGACGGCCTCAAGTAGGGGGGACGCATGAATATTACGCTCAGGGCCGGCGAGCGGTTCTTCATCAACGGGGCGGTCATCCGCGTCGACCGCAAGGCGACGATCGAACTCCTCAACGACGTGACCTTCCTGCTCGAGAACCACGTGATGCAGGCCAAGGACGCGACCACGCTCACCCGCCAAATCTATTTCGCGGTGCAGATCATGCTTATGGACCCCGGTGCGACGGCGACGGCGACGCCTCTGGCGCGCTCGCTGATCGAGACGGCGCTCGGCGCCTACCAGACGCCGGAGCTCGTTTCGGGGTTGAGAGCCGTCGCCCAGTCGCTCGCGAAGGGCCGTGGTTTCGAGGCGATGAAGACGCTGCGCACGCTCTTCGCAATCGAGGACGGCGAACTGAAGCGCGAGGCGGAAGCCGCCGCCGCCTGAAGGAGACTTGTCATGACTGTCGCACCAACCTCAGCGGTCACGAGCGCCGCCGCCCAGACGTCGACCGCCGCGTCCACGACATCCACGACCCAGTCGCTGAGCTACAACGACTTTCTGACCCTTCTGATGGCGGAGATGAAGAACCAGGACCCGACCCAGCCGATGGACCCCTCGACCATGGTGTCGCAGCTCGCGACCGTCTCCGAGGTCGGGCAGGCGGTTCAGACGAACACGACGCTTTCCTCCCTCCTGACCGCGAGCTCGCTGTCGCAGGCCGAGGGCCTGGTCGGGGCGACCATCACGTCCTCCGACGGCTCAACGTCGGGCACGGTCGCCTCGGTCAGCGTCACGAGCTCGGGCGCGACGGCGACGCTGACCAGCGGCCAGACGGTGTCGCTCGGCAGCGGGGCGACTGTGCAATGAACGAGGGCGACGCGGTCGATCTCGTCCAGCAGGCGATGTGGATGGTGGTCGTCGGCGCGGGGCCGGCGGTCGGGGCGGCGATGGCGGTCGGCGTCGCCATCGCGCTCTTGCAGGCGCTGACCCAGGTGCAGGAGATGACGCTGACCTTCGTGCCGAAGATGATCGCCGTCTTCCTCGCCGCGAGCCTGACCGCGAGCTTCGTCGGCGGCAAGTTCGCCATCTTCACCGACCAGCTCTACGCGCGGATCGAGCGGGGCTACAAGTAACCGCGCCATTTTGGCAAGGGCGGCGCGTTTTCAAAGGCTTCGGCGTCGGAATCGGTCACAATTGCGCGTTCCGACCCGCTCCCTCGATGGCCGAAGCCATTGTCCGTGAGCGGCGGCGCGATCCCAAGCGCCAAGGCCGCGCCGCCCAAGCCGACCGGGCGCCGAACCCAAATCCAGGCCAACTCCAGACAAGATCTTCCCATTGCCATTTTCAATGTTTTCAAGGCCCTACGCTCCGCCATCGGCCGTATTCTATCGTCACCCTTTGCCGCGCATGGCCACGCCCGCATCGGGAGCCGCCCGAAGACTCGCGCCGATATTCGTATAATCAGGAATATGATAACCTAACTTTCCGTTTATTGCAACGATTCCCTGACCGGGCGCCGCGGCGCAGTAAGGCGGTCGCTGACCCGGCCTCGGCGCGCTCGGCGAGCGCCCCCTACAATCCGCGCCTGCAATTGCTTTTTCCTTGCGCCCGGCCCATCACCGCACGCCCGCTCGCGCGAACGGGCGGCCACAGCGTGAAACCCGCCCCCCGGACCCGCCCATGATCCCCTGGATAGAACTCGACCGCGCCGCTCTGCCGCTGGGCGGGGAGTTGCGGTTAATGCGGAGGGGACAGGAGTTTTCCATCAAGGTCGGCGTCGCGGAGCTCATGACCTCGCGGCTCTGCGCCTCGGAGGAGGCGCTGGCGACGCTGGCGGCCGAAAAGCTCGGCGGCCGAAAAAAGCCCAAAATTCTGATCGGCGGACTCGGCATGGGCTTCACCCTCCGCGCGGCGCAGAGCGCATTCGGCGCCGGGGCGCAAATTGTCGTCGCCGAACTGGTTCCGGCCGTCGTGCGCTGGGCGAGGGGTCCGATGGCGGAGCTTTTTGGCGCCTCGCTCGACCAGCCCGGAGTCACAATCGTCGAGGCCGATGTCGCGACGCTGATCCGTGCTCCCAAGCCGCGCTACGACGCGATCCTGCTCGATGTCGACAACGGCCCCGAAGGCATGACGCAGGCGGCGAACGACCACCTCTATTCGATGAAGGGCCTAGCGACGGCGCGCGCGGCGCTCTCTCCCCGCGGGGTGCTCGCCGTGTGGTCGCAGGGCCCGGACGTCGCGTTCGCGAAGCGGTTCGAAAAGGCGGGTTTTTCGGTCGAGGACAAACGCGTTCGCGCTGGAGGCGTCCACGGCGGCCCGAGACACGTGATCTGGCTCGGCGTGCGAAGGGAAGGTGGGGAGCGGTGAAACCAGCCGAACGACGCGATCATCGTCTCGATCGGCATATCAGGGTGCGGATGTCCACGGGATGTCCGATGAATTCGGCGCACCGAAGATAAAATCGCTTCACCGGCTTCCGGCTTGTCGGCTACTTTCGCCATGCCGGAACGCGGCTCGGCAGCGACTTGAGCTTCGGTTCCGACGCGGGGGGATTGTCGAGCGCGCGCACCAGGGCGTCGTAGCGATTGGAGTCGAGCAGGAGGACACGCTGGTCGAGCAGCACGTCGATGGGCCGCCTTCGCGCGCTTTCAACCATGAACTCGGCGCGCGTCTTGCCGAGGATCGCCGCCGCGTCGTCGATGAGCTGAAGTGTCTTGGCCTCGATCTCCAGGTTGACGCTGCCCTTCGCATCGGCCGAGGACCGCTCCGCGCCGGCGACCTCCGCAGCGCCCGGACTTTCGATCACTGAAATTCGGCTTCTTCGCATGCTTGCAAGCATCGTCGCTCGTATACACAATGTCAACACAAATGGCCGGGACGCGCAGGCCAATCGGGCAAAGACGAACGTTTGGACGCCGCGCCGTAAGGCGGAGTCTGCATTGCGCCACGGCGCGCTCAGCGAGCGCGCCCTACAACGCCCGCGCAAGCTTCGCCGCCCACCCTTCTCCCCGCGCCGGATGACCGCGGCGCGAGGGGATGCGAGCGCGAAACATGTCCGTGACGGCTGCGCCAGCAGCCCCCGCAGGACGGGGGGGAAAGGACATCGGCTTCGCCGTCGGCATCGTCCTGATCCTGTGCCTGTTCTTCCTGCCCGTCCCGGCGTTCATGATCGACTTCGGCCTCGCCCTGTCGATCGCGCTCTCCGTCCTCATCCTGATGGTGGCGCTGTGGATCCAGAAGCCGCTGGAGTTCTCGGCCTTCCCGACGGTGCTGCTCGTCGCCACCGTCCTGAGGCTCGCGCTCAACATCTCGACCACGCGGCTCATTCTGTCGCACGGCGAGCAGGGGCCGACGGCGGCGGGCTACATCATCGGGGGCTTCGCGCATCTCGTGATGGGCGGCGACTTCGTCATCGGCATCATCGGGTTCCTGATCCTGGTGACGATCAATTTCCTGGTCATTACCAAGGGCGCGACCCGCATCGCGGAAGTCGGCGCGCGCTTCACCCTCGACGCCATCCCCGGCAAGCAGATGGCGATCGACGCCGACCTCTCCGCCGGCCTCATCGACGAGAAGATCGCGCAGGCCCGCCGGCGCGAGCTGGAAGAAGAAAGCTCCTTCTTCGGCTCGATGGACGGCGCCTCGAAATTCGTGCGCGGCGACGCGATCGCGGGCCTCATCATTCTCGCGGTCAACATCTTTGGCGGAATCGTCATCGGGGTGACGCGCCACAGCCTGCCGTTGGCGTCAGCGGCCGACGTCTTCACAAAACTCTCTGTCGGCGACGGCCTCGTCACCCAGATCCCCGCGCTCATCATCTCGCTCGCCGCGGGCCTTCTGGTCGCCAAGGGCGGCACGCGCGGCTCGGCCGACAAGGCGGTGCTCGACCAGCTTTCCGGCTACCCGAACGCCTTGTTCGTCGCCGCGCTGCTGATGGCGATGCTCGGCGTCGTGCCCGGCCCGCCTTTCCTGCCCTTCGCCATGCTGTCGGGCCTGATGGCCTTCGTCGGCGTGGCGATTCCGCGCCGCATCGCCAAGGCTGCTGCGGAAGAGGCCGCGCAAAAGGCGGCGAAAGAGGCGCGGGCCAAGGCCGATTCGCGCGCCTCGATCAAGGAGCAGTTAAAGGCCTTCGAGATCGAGCTCGTGCTGTCGAAGGAGCTGAACGCCGCGCTCGTTGTGTCGCGCGACGAGATGGCCTCGCGCATCGCCAAGATGCGGCGGAAGTTCGCCAGGGCCTACGGCTTCGTCGTGCCGGAAATCCGCTTGACCGACGACATCAAGCTGCCGGCCAAGACCTACCAGATCAAGATCCACGGCGCGCCGGTGACGACGCGGGAATTGCGCGTGCGCGACTGGCTCGTCATCATCGGTGACGGGCCCAAGCCGAACCTGCCCGGCGAGGAGGTGCGCGAGCCCGCCTTCGGCATCCGCGCCGTCGCCATTCCCGAGGCCTTCGTCAAGGACGCCCGGCGCGAAGGTTTCAAGCCTGTCGACCCGGTCTCGGTGCTGCTCACCCACCTCTCCGAGGTCATCCACAACAACCTCGCCCAGCTCCTGTCGTACAAGGACATGCGCGCCCTCGTCGACCGGCTCGAGCCCGAATACAAGCGCCTCATGGACGACATCTGCCCGTCGCAGATCTCGCAGTCCGGCGTGCTGGCGACGCTGAAGCTTTTGCTCGCCGAGCGGGTGTCGATCCGCAACCTCAGCCTCGTTCTCGAGGCGGTCGCGGAGATCGCGCCGCATGTCCGAAGGCCGGAGGCGATCGCCGAGCACGTGCGCGCCCGCCTCGCCCAGCAGATCTGCGGCGATCTCGTCGATAACGGCGCCTTGAGCGTTTTGCGCCTCGGCAACCGCTGGGACCTGGCGTTCCATCAGGCGCTCAAGCGCGACGCCAAGGGCGACGTGATCGAGTTCGACATCGATCCGCGCCTGATGGAAGAGTTCGCCGCCGAGGCCTCAGCCGCGATCCGCAAGCGCATGGATTCGAGCCGGCAGTTCGCGCTCGTCACCGCGCCTGACACGCGGGCTTACGTGCGGATGATCATCGAGCGCATGTTCCCGACGCTGCCGGTGCTGTCGCAGCTCGAGATCGCGCGCGGCTTCGAGATCAAGTCGCTGGGGACGATCTCGTGAGGCGCGCGTCTTCCCCACCAAAGACACGAAGAACACGAAGGCCTTCGTGTCCCTTTGTGCCCTTGGTGGTGAGACATCACGGCGCGTCGGCATGATCGCGCTCGCCGTACAGGGCCTTGCGCTCGCGCCTCCGCCGCTCTCGCCGCGGCTTTCAATCGGCGTGTTCCTGCTGTTCTGCCGCATCGGCGGCTGCCTTATGGTAGCGCCGGGGTTCTCGTCGAGCGAGATTCCGACGCAGATCCGGCTCTTCGTCGCCTTCGCGGCGACGCTGGCGCTCGCGCCGCTGCTCCTCGACAAGGTTCCCGCGGCGGCGCTCGGCGACGATCCGGTTGTGACCCTGCGCGCGATCGCGATCGAGACCCTGATCGGCGGGATGATCGGCTTTCTCGCCCGCATTTTCTTCGCCGCGCTCGAGACGCTGGCCTCGGCGGCTGCGCAAATGCTCGGGTTCAACAATCCGTTTGGCGTCCAGATCGAGGCGGGCGAGACGCTCGCCCCGCTCGCGACTCTGATCTCGCTCGCCGCGGTGACGCTCATGTTCATCACCGACCTGCACTAGGAGCTTCTGCGCGGGCTCGCAGCCTCTTATGACGTGATGCCGGTCGGGGCTGATTTCTCGCCGCGCTTCGCGCTCCGCCAGGTCGCCGACGCGCTCGGCGAGTCCTTCCGCTTAACCCTGCGCATCGCGTCGCCCTATGTGATCTACGCGCTGATCGTCAATCTGGCGCTGGCGCTCATCAACCGGCTGACGCCGCAGATCCAGATCGTGTTCGTTGCGGCGCCCTTCGTCGTCGCCGGCGCGCTGGCGCTGCTCTACGCCACCATCAAACCGGCGCTCGAGGCGTTTCTCCTCGGCTTCGGCGCCTGGCTCTTCTCAGCATAAAACGGGATGACCCATGAAGAAGCGTGTGGACTCGCTTACGCGTATCGGAAAGCTCGCCTCGCAGATGGACGACCTCGGCCGCTGGCGGCTTTCGGCGATCCAGCATGAGCAGGCGAGTCTCAGCGACGACCTACGCGCCGTTCTCGAAGCGCTGGAAACCGGCGAGCTCGCCTATGGGGCTCAGGCGAAACTCAGTGCACGGCGGGTCCGCGCCCTGCAGAAGCGACTCGACGCGCTCGCGCACGAATCCGAACGGGTGAGCCGGGCCGCGCGCGTCCATGGCGTGCGCGCAAAGCTCGCCGAACAGGCGGCCGAGACCGCCGGGAAGGCCTGGCGCGAGCACGAGGCGCGCAAGGATCTCGCCGAGATCGTCGAACGGACGCTGATCAAACGCGACGCAAGCCAGGGGTAAGCGACCGAGGGCACGCTGGCCGACGAGCGCCGCCACGCGCTCCTTCTTCCCTTGCAGAAGACAGTGTCGGACGAAGGCAGACGGATGAGGGTCTGGCGCCCGAGAAGCGCGCCAGGCAGCGCGCGCTCCTCATCCGGCCGCGCTCTCAGCGCGTCTGCTTTCGCCCGCGAGGAGGAAGGGCGCCAACCGCTCAGGACGGAAGAAGAATGTCCTTCAACCCATCCACCGACGTCGTCCTCGACGTGCTCAACGCAGCCGATCCCCTCCGGGCGAGCATCGCCGCGGAGCGTCTCGCGGCGCTGGCCGCAGGCAAGCCTTCGGGCGATTTCGCGCTCGATCTCGCCAAGGCGACGGGCTCCGGCGCGGCAAACGCCTCGCCGCTCGCGCCGGGCCTCGCCGACGCGCGCCACGCTCTTGCGGACGCGACGGCGGCCTCCGACCCGACCCAGCGGGCGAAGGTCGAGTTCGAGGCGATGGCGCTCAATTCCTTCGTCGGCGAGATGCTGCCGAAGGAGTCGAGCGCCTTCTTCGGCGAGGGGACGGCCGACGACGTCTGGCGCTCGATGCTCAGCGAACAGATCTCGCGGCAGATCGCCAAGTCCGGCGCGCTGGGCTTGAGCCGCCGCCTTTTCGCCACCCATGACCTTGTGGCCGGCGACCGCGCAGCAGTCGGAAAGACGGCGGCCGCTGCGGTCGAGGCGAGCGCTAGCGTTCTTTCCGCGCCTGCGGCCGCCGACATCGTCGGCGGCGCCGTGCTCACCGCCGCCCGGAGACGCGCATGAGCCGCCCGTCCCGCCCCGGCGCCGACGCCGCCGCCATGGCGCTGCCGGTGGTCGAGCGGCTGATCCGCACGGTGGCGGCGGAGACCGAGGACATCGCGAGCGGCCGGCCGGCGCCCTACGAACTCTATGGTCAGCGCAAGAACCAGGGGCTGCTCGAGCTCAATCGCCTCGCGCCCGCGCTCGCCCGCGCCACTGGCGGCGGCCGCCTCGGCGCTGCGCTCGCCGAACTCGACGCGACGCTCAACGCCAACAAGCGCGCTCTCGGCGTGCAGCTCAAGGCCTCGATCGCGGTCGCCGAAATCATCGCTCGCGCAATCCGCGACGGCCAGTCGGACGGAACCTATGACGCGCGGACGTGGCGGGGTCGGGAGGCATGACCCGCTCCCTGTTCCTTGCTCTGTTCGCCGTCGCCGCGGCGATCGCCGGCGAGATCGGGGCGCGCCAGGCGATCGTCCTCAACGAGCAGAGGGCCGTCGCAACGGCCGCGCGCGTCACCGAGGCGCGCAAGACGCACGAGATCAACGTGCCGCGCATCAAGGACGGCGGCGTCAAAGGCTACGCCGTCATGCTGCTCAGCTACACGGTCGACGTCAGCGCGCTGAAGACGGCGGAGATGGCGCCCGACTCGATCCTCGTCGACGAGGCGTTCCGCTACGTCTACAACGACGACACCATCGACTTCGACCATCTCGACCGCTTCGACTTCGCCAGGATGAGCAAGGCGCTGATCCGTTCGGTCAACGCGCGGGTGAAGGGCGAGGTGCTGCTTGACGTCGGCGTGCAGGAATTCACCTACGCCACCACCGCCGACACCCATGCGCGGCCGTGAGGCGCGCGGGCCTCGTTCAGACGGCGTATTCGTCGTGCAACTTCACCCAGCTCATCGGGAACGGCAGGCCCTCCTCGTGACGACCAAGCGCTGTGACGTCGAGAAGGTTATAGGCCGTATTCAGGATGTCGAGCCCGCGCGCGAAGCACGAATAGGTGTGATAGAGGGCGCCGTCCTCGCCCCTGATGAAGGCGCTGACCCCCGGCAGGTCCTTCATCGACCCCTGCTTCGACGCGTAATTGTAGGTCGCGGTTCCGGCCGTGAGATCCTCGTCGCGGAACGAGACCGCATAATCGTAGTTGAAGTCGCCGTCGCCCGACGACACCCAGGGGAAGGTCCAACCCATCCGGCGCTTCACCGCCTCGAGCTTGTCGACCGGCGCGCGCGAGACGGCGACGAAGGCCGTGTCGCGCGCCGCCAAATGCGGGACGATCCCGTTGAAGCCGTCGGCCCAGAACGAGCAGCTCTTGCACGGCTTCTCCCAGTCGGGCGCGAACATGAAATGCTGGACGACGAGCTGCCGCTTGCCGGCGAAGAGAGCGCCGAGGCTGAGCGGGCCTTGCGGACCATCGAAGCGATAGGGCTTCTCGATCTTCACCCAGGGCAGCGCGCGGCGCCTCGCGCTCAACGCATCGCGCGCGTGCGTGAACGCCTTCTCCTCGGCGAGGAGATCCTTGCGCGCCTCGAGCCATTCCTCGTGCGAAACGACGCGGTGGTCGATCATGGCGTCCTCCTTCATGAAGCGGCGGGAGCTTGCGTCGCGGCGACATAGCTCGGACGCTCGGCGAGCCGGTCGGTCGCGCGCCTGAGGTCCGGGACGGCGGCCATCATCTCCCGGCCCTCGGGCATCGCCTTCAGATAGGCGAGCATGGGAAGCATCAAAATGTCGGGAATGGTGAGGCTGTCGCCGACCAGGAAATCGCGCGCGTCGACCGCCCGGTCGAGCGCGCCGAGAATCTTGCGGATCTCCGGCAGCGCCGCCTCGATCGTGGCGCGGTCCGGCTGGCCTTCGGCCCCGCGCGGGAAAACGTACTGGAGCACGTAGTTCCTCACGATCGACGGGTAGGCGTAGCAGTTGAGCACGCTGATCCACTGCTCGGCCCTGGCCCGCGCGGCCGGGTCCGCCGGCATCAGCGCAGGGCCGGGCAGCGTCTCGTCGACGTGACGGATGATCGCGCTCGTTTCGTAGAGCGAGAGATCGCCGCAGCGATAGGTCGGCATTTTGCCGAATGGATTGAGCGCCAGAATTTCCGGCGAACGCGGCGGATGGACGTCCAGCCGGCAGGCGATGCCCTTCTCTGCGAACGCCATGCGGGCCGAGCGCACGTAAGTCGAGCGCGGGTCTCCGAGCAGGGTCGGCTGGGGCGTCTGCGGCTTCAAGCGGCCGGAGAGCGCGGCGTCAAGGGCGTTGAGACTCGAGGTCCAGCCTTCGTTGTGCCGGTCGCGTGCGTCCTCGGTCAAAAAGCCGGTCTGCTCAAGCGTGAGATCGGTGCCGCCGCCTTTCGACGCGAAGGTCAGGGTGACGACCGTCTCGGGCCCGCGGCCCGTCCCGTTGAGCCAGCCCCAGGTGTAGACGAGGCGTTCCGGCGGGTGGATTTCCCGGAACTCGCCGGTCACGACGTGGACCGCGCCCGACGCCGCGTGCATTTCGACGCGATACCTGCCGCCCACGCGCGCGTCGACTTCGCAGTGCGGAATCGTCGCATGCTCGGGCCCGTACCAGGCCTGCATCAGCGCCTTGTCGGCAAAGGCGGCGAAAACTTTCTCCGGCGGCGCCTTGAAGTGGCGCTTGAGGACGAGGCTGTCGGTCGGCATGCGCGTTTCCTATCCCTTGGGTTTCGCTATTATTTGGGTTTTGTCGAGTCCTGCGCATCGAGGAGCGCCTCGAGCCGGTCGAAGCCGCGCTCCCAGAAGAGGCGCGTCTCGTTGATCCAGCGCTCGGCCTCGGCGAGCCGGTCGCGCCGGAGCGAGCAGACGCGCCAGCGCGCGTCGACGCGTCGCTCGATGAGATTCGCCTCCTCGAGAACCTTGAGGTGGCGCGAGATCGCCGGGCCGCTGATGGCGAAGGGCCTCGCCAATTCTCCGACGGTCGCCTCGCCCGCGGCCAGCCGCGCCACGATCGCCCGGCGGGTCGGGTCGGCGAGGGCGGCGAAGGTCTGGCTCAGGAGGTCCATCCGCCTCATTTAACGTAATTGTTAAATGAGGCGCAAGTGGAGTCCGGCGTCGGGCTGATAAAAAAATTCCCTTTCAATTGATGGGAATCAATGTCGCTTCCCGACGAGGCGTCTAGCCCAATCTGCACTGCGAGTATTTTACCCGCGTCACGCAGCGCGAGCCGACCAGACGCCTCGGACGACACATTGATCGGCGAAACAAGAGAGCGCCAGACAAGGCGCCGGTTTGGACGTTCCTCGGCGGCGCCGGCAAGTGGAAAGGCGTCACGGGCACAGGAACGTGGACTATGGCTGGAGCAGGCAAGCCTGCCGCTGACGGCTCTATCGACATTTGCATCGACATGAGCGGTAAGTGGGTCTTGCCGTAATGCGAAAGCCAAGAAACCCGCCGCGCGACCCTCGACGCCAGGGGAACGGGCCAAATGCGCGGACCGAGAAAGACGCGCGGGCTACCATGAGGAGGCCTGAAATGAAACCATGCGACATTCTCGCCGTCTTCGCCCTCAGCGTCGCGGCGGCGGTCGTTGCGCCGGCGCATGCCGGCGAAACCGAATACGGCGGCACGTTCTGCAGCCACTCGAAAGCGACGTTGGTTCAGGCGAGCCCTGACATCACGGCGTTGAACGTGGAGTCCTGGGGCATTCAGACGTCTGACAGCCTGTTCAAGCCCTGGGCGAACGCGACCAACCACTGCGCGGGCAATGTCCTTGTCGTGCAGGGAAAGGCGTCCGCTCGCGGCGAATGTCTGTGGACGGACTCGGACGGCGACACCTTCATCGGGACGTTCGTCGACGAGCCTGGCAAGCCGGGCGCCTGGACCTTCGTTGGCGGAACCGGCAAGTGGAAGGGCGTGACCGGAAGCGGGACATACCAGTACGCCAGTTCAAGCAAGCCGCGGCCCGACGGAACGGGCGAGGGCTGCACCACGCATAGCGGCAAATACACTCTGCCGTGAGCGCGTGGACAACGGGCGTCGCCGTTGCGGCGCCCGGATGCAAGCGTGGCGGGCTCGCCGCGTTGAGAGCGACGACGCTCCTGCGGAACGCAGAAAGAAGAGCACCCAATGCATGGCGCCGCTTTTCCTCCGGTCCCGGCCAATATTGCGCCGAAAATCTGCGATCATGTCCGACGATCATCCGGAACGCGACGACGGTGAACGCGCCTCGCACAGGCTTTGCATGCGAGGATCTTCACGGCGCGGCGGCCGCGTCGCGGGTTCCTTCCTCCCGCAAAAGAAGGGGAAAAGGCTGGTTCATGTTCAAGTTCGTCCCATTTCCGTTCGCCCTTGTCTTCGACCGCACGCGATCCGCAATTCCCTTGAGCCTGCCCCTCGTCGCCCTCTGCGCCGCGCTCGCCGCCGGGCCCGCGCTTGCCGACCAGGACTATCCGCCCGGCCTGTTCGAAAACTCGCCGGTCGTTCGTCCGGGACAGCAATACGCTGTCCCGCCTTCGGGCCCCCAAGACGCAGCTCCGCCTTCGGCTTCGCCGGACCTTGGGGCGTCCGAAGCGCCGGGCCCCTCGATGCCGCCGGGACCGTCCATGCCACCGGGACCGTCGATGCCCGCGGGGCCGATGGGCGCCTTCGTCCCTCCGCCGCCAGTCGCTATGGCGCCGCCGGACGACTACTGCGCCAGTGTCGCCTTTCGGACCTTTGGGAGTATCGAAGAGCTAAGACGGGCGCATGCTCTGTGCGATCATTATCGCGGCGCCCCGCCGCCGCGGCCCGGTTCCTATTTCGGCCAATGATCAACCGGCGCCGCGTTGCGTCGGATCCTTTGTTGCGCCCGCTGACTCCGGGCGCCCGCAGCGTCCAATAAAAGAGCGAGGCGGAGTGAGCCTCCGCGCCGTCGCAGCTTCGTCTACGCCGCCAGCGTGCGCGCGTGGCGCAGCACGGAGACGACGCCGGTCAGGATGACGATGCGTCCGGATTCGTCCTTCACCCGGATCTTGCAGCCGGGCTGGTCGTGGCGCTTGGCGAGCCTGGCGATCTCTGGCCATGCGGCGCGCGGGTCAAACAGACGTACGGCGCGCTCGGCCGCCACGACCGCGCCGTCCATCAGCACTTCGAAGTCGTAGAGGTGCATGCGTCTCTCCGCTCCAGACGCGAACGCGCCGTCTTGGCAACGGCGCGTTCGCGATTTTGCGGGCGCACATCTCCACCATTTGGATTACGATCGTATGAAGAGGCGGGGGCGAAATTGCGACTTTCGTCGAAATGTCGCCGATCCCGCGACCTCGTCCCGAGATCCCCGGACTCGATCCGAAAAGGCGTCGCCTGCGGCGGCGCGCGAGACTTTGGGGAAGACCGGCGCGCGGCCTTGAAGTCACGCGAGAAGCGGAACGGCCCGGCTTGCACCGGGCCGTTCGATCGCCCTCTGCGTCGCGTCAGGCCAAGTGGTGGCGGGCCATGCTCTCTTTTTCCTGCGCCTTGAACTGCATGAAGCGCGGCAAAAACTTGTCCCAGTCGATGATGTGCGAGTCGAGCTCGGGGCCATCGATGCAGGCGTGCTTGCGCACCATCTTGCCGTCGATCGTCACCGGCACCATGCAGGCGCCGCACATTCCGGTCGCGTCGACCATGATGGCGTTGAGGCTCGCGACCGTCGGCACGCCGTAAGGCTTGGTCAGGTCGCTGATCGCGCGCATCATGAGCGGCGGCCCGATGGCGATCACTTCCGCGACCTTACGGCCCTTGCCCTCCGCATTCTCCTTCAAAAGCTCCTCGAGCGGCCCGGTGACAAAGCCCTTGACCCCGAACGTGCCGTCGTTGGTGGCGTAGATCACCCGGAGCCGGTCGCCGAACTCCTTCTGCAGCCCGTCCACCCGCTCGCCCTCGCCCGTCCAAAAGAGCGCGCCGGCGGTGCGGAAGCCGGAAATGAGGGTGGCGTGATTGCCGAGCTTGAGGTGGCTTCTCAGGATCGGATAGACCGGCGGCAGCCCGAGGCCGCCGGCGCAGAACACCACGGTCTTCTCGCCCTCGTAGCGATGCAGCTTGCTGGGCTGGCCGAGCGGCCCGGCGATGCCGGTGAAGGCCTCGCCGACCTCCATCGCATTGATGCCGATCGAGCTCGCGCCGACCGCCTGAATGACGAGGTCGATCGTACCCGCCTTCGCATCCCAATCGGCCAGGGTGAGCGGAATAAGCTCGCCCTTCGGCGTCGGCAGCACCCGCACGAATTGCCCGGCCCGCGCGGACTTGGCGATCATCGGCGAACGCACCCGGATCTCGACGATGCCTTCGGCGAGGTTGACCTTCTTGAGAATGGTCTGCGGCGCCTGGGCGAGGTCGGTATAGTGGGACGCCTTCTCGACCATCTCCACGATCTCAGGCTTAGAGAACGGGATGTCGCCGACGATCTCGCGCGCCGCCGCCTGGCCGTCGCCGGCCGCGAGAACGGCGGTTGCGCCGCCGCGAGTCGCGTCGCCGCCGGAAAAGACGCCCTCGAGCGACGTCTTCTGCGACCCGCCGTCGACCGTGATCGTCCCCCACTTCGACGTCTTCAGGTCCGGCTCGCTATTCTTGATGATCGGGTTCGAGGCGTTGCCGAGCGCCATGACGACAAGGTCGACCGGCATGGTCTCGGTCTTGCCGGTTGCGACCGGCGCGCGCCGACCCGAGGCGTCGGGCGGCCCGAGCTCCATCACCTCGAGCGTGGCGTGGCAGACATGCGCGGACTTCTCGCTCAAAAACTCGCTCGGCGAGCGCAGAACTTTCAGCGCGATTCCTTCCTCGAGCGCGTGGTGCAGCTCCTCGACGCGAGCCGGCATTTCAGCCTGCGTGCGGCGATAGACGATAGTCACGATTCCGCCGAGGCGCTTGGCGGTGCGGGCCGCGTCCATGGCGGTGTTGCCGCCGCCGATGACGATAACGTTCTTGTCCTTCACCTCGGGGAGCGGCGTGTCGTAGTCTTCGAACCGCGCCTGCATGAGATTGACGCGGGTCAGGAACTCGTTGGCCGACATCACGCCGAGCAGATGCTCGCCCGGAACGTTCATGAAGCGCGGCAGGCCCGCGCCGGTGCCGACGAAGATCCTCCAGAAGCCGTTGTCCTTGAGGTCCTCGAGCGTCGCGGTCTTGCCGACCACGAAGTTGGTGACGAACCGCCCGCCGAGCAGCCGGATCTTGCGCACCACGTCGTCGATCAGCGTGTTGGGCAGCCGGAACTCCGGGATGCCGTAGCGCAGCACGCCGCCGAGATCATGGAACGCTTCGAATATGGTGACGGGGAAGCCCTTGGCCGACAGGAGATAGGCGTTGATGAGACCAGCCGGCCCGGAGCCGACCACCGCGATCGGCGGCATCTCGGCCTTGGCCCAGGGGCTGACCCAGTTCTTCCACCGCTCCGCATCGGCGTTGGGGCGCACGATCTTCTCGCGCTCGGGCAAGAACCATTCGAGCTGGCCGATCTCGAGCGGCCGGCCGGTCAGCGTGCACACGCCCTGGCACTGCAGCTCCTGCGGGCAGACGCGGCCGGTGACGTCGGGCAGCGGGTTCAGCGACTCGATCAGCCGCAGCGCTTCCCGGAACTTGCCCGTGCCGACGAGCTGCAGCATCTCGGGGATGTGGATCTTGACCGGGCAGCCGCCCTTCGGCTCGCGGCCCGGCCTCGGCACGCCGAACTCGCAGGCGCGGTCCTCGCACTGCTTGTCGCGCAGCGTCTCGAGCCAGACGAGCAGATCGACCTCGCGCGCGCTGTAGCCGAGGTTCATGTAGCCGAGATAGCCCTGGTTCACGAGCTGGAAGTCGCGCGCCCGCTCCTCCGGCGAGCGGATGTAGGGCGGGATGCCGTTCTGCCCGGGCCAGCCCTGCGACAGGCCCTTGAACATCGGGTAGCGGTCGGAGAGATACTTGTCGATCGCAATGATGAACTTGCGCTTGAACTTGAGCGGCACGTTCCAGATGAAGCGCAGGAGCAGCCCGCTCATGTCGTCGTCGCGCAACAGCAGGCGCCACAGCGTCTTGGTGAACTCGGGGCCGAGCTCGTCCTGCTTGAACTCCCAGACGATCGCCTGCATGCCGTCGTCGACGAACATCTGGCGAAGCGAATGCGGGCTGTTCAGAAGCCGCTTGCGCAGGAGCTGAAGCTGCTTCTGGAACACGTCGAAGGCCTCGGTGTGCTCGAGCTCTTCGACCTCGCTCCGCGTCGCCTCGAGGGCGTTCGCGGCCTGCCGGTAGCGGTCGAGTTCGGCGTCCGTGGCCGTTTTCGTCTCAACACTCATGGATGATCTCCGAATCGCAGTTGGCGGCGACGCGGGCGATCTTCGCCTTCAGTTCCGGCGTGACCTTCACGCGCGCCAGAGCGCCCGGGATGAGGTGCCCGACTTCCTTGGTCTCGCCGTTGACGACGATGCGGGTCTTTTCAAACAGCTCCGGGATCTCCTGGTAGCAGGTCTTGCAGTTGGAGCACTTGGCGACGTCCTCGTCCGCAAGCGACACCGGCGCTCCGCTGACGTCAGCGACCGGCGCCGCGGCAGGGGCCGACGCCGGCGCCCCGCCGATCAGCCGCGTCACCGCGCCGGTAGGCGCGCTCGGCGCGAAGGCCGCGATCGGCGGCGCCTTGGAGGAGGCCGCGAGCTCGGACATGGCGCGCGCGATCGAGTCGATCGAGGACTCGCGCGCTTCCGTCGCTTCCTTGAGCTGCAGCTGCAGCGCCTCCATCTCGACGTGATGATCGCTGTCGAGCTTCTGGACGTCGAGGCCGGCGAGCACCTGCAGGCTGCGCCAGTTGCGCCGGCGCTCCCGCACGAGATGGACGAGGTCCTGCGACACTTCCGCTTTGATCAGCTTCCTGTCGTCGTCGATCGACCAGACGAACGGCGTCTTGCCCTCCCGCTCCGCGGGGCTGAGATCGATGTATTCGTGGATCGGAACGTCGGCGGCGTCGGCGGCCAGACGGCGGAACTGCTTGCGGAACCTCCCTTCGGACAACGCGAAGTCGGCCGGGGTCATCGGGACCTCGAGCAGCTTCGTCTGGCCATCCTCCACGTACTCGACCGTGCCCATCGCCCAGTCCTTGTCGACGTCGGGGTTTCCCTCGAGCGAGAAGCGCTCATGCAGGCTCGCGCCGCGGCGCGGATCGTGCACGAACACCGGACTCATCCGGCTCTCGACGGCGAGCCGCGCATGGCGGTTGGCCAGCGGATCAGCGATCCCCTGCTCGCCCTGGCACGGCGTATAGACGTCGAGAACGGCGGGCGAGTCGTTATGGTTGAGAAACTCGACCACATGCTTGAGGAAATGCCCCTGCAGCGCCGGGCAGCTCTGCACCACGTAGACGTTCGGGTGGAACGCGGCGAGCAGCGCGAGTTCCTTGCGCTCGTCCTGCTTGCCGTGGTGGGCGGCGCCGAACCGGGAGAGGTCCGAGTCCTGCGCTGTGAGGCTCGCGGTCGAGGCCTGGCCGCCGGTGTTCGAATAGGCCCCGCTGTTGAGCACGACGACCTTGATCGGAGTCGTGGTGCTGAGCACGCGCGACAACGCGCCGAAGCCGATGTCGTAGGTCGCGCCGTCGCCGCCCATGCTGATCACGGTCGGCATCTGGCCCATCTCCTCCTGCGAGAAGTCGGCCCAGCTGAAGGTGCGGAAGAAGCGGTCGTGCGTCTCCGGATCGTACTCATCGCCGAGTTCGAGCTCGGCGATGCGCAGCGCGCGGATGTCGCCCGCCGCCTCCGCCCCCAGGCCCTCGAACACGCCCTTGGCGACCGCGGGCGTGTCCTGGAACAGGCTGTTCACCCACGGGTCGTTGTAGGGGTTGAACGGGAAGGTCGAGGCGTAGACGC
>Ga0074045_10001050_pt1 | contig 26778 bp, 21 predicted proteins | sample BogForMeECP23OM2_FD_94442 | JGI IMG/M metagenome (GOLD analysis project Ga0074045, IMG submission 94442) | Bog forest soil microbial communities from Calvert Island, British Columbia, Canada - Bog Forest MetaG ECP23OM2 | ecosystem: Environmental > Terrestrial > Soil > Wetlands ...
CACGCCCATTGTACATGTAGCGGCCCTCGCCGCCTTTCGGCTGGCGCAACAGCTCAGCCATGGCCTGGAGAAAGGGCGGCGGCGTTTGGGCGTCGGCGAAGCCCACCGACTTGCGCGGAACCGCGGCTAGAGCCTGGCGCGCCATCTGCTCCAATTGCGCGTGATGTACTGCGGAGAGTGACGACGGCGCCATGAAATTGGCGGTCGCGGTTTCCATCGAATGGCTTTCGACCCGGGCGTCCACCGCCGTATACGCCACCTGGCTGTCGGTGGGGTGAAGCGCCTTGCGAGCTTCATCGGCGCTCTCTTCGGCCGAGGCCGTCATCAGGCCGAAGTAGATGGCCTCCACCATGCCCGCTTCGGCCAGCCGGATCCTCTCCTGGATAAACCCCAGGCGGTTCAACCCGGCTGCGCGTTGGGGAAACGAATACGCGGCGAAATCGAGAACCCGTGTGGTGCCGTCCGCCTCGCTCGATTCCCACCATGCCGCTGTGCCCGCACCCACCCCGGAACGGCGCAACAGCGGCACGGAAAACAACACGACTTGCGCATCCACGCGGTACTTGCGCTCGATGCCCGGAATGCCGCGAGTTGGCGTGTCCCACGACAATGCGGCGGCGCGCGCCCTCGTTCGGGCTGCCGCCAGCAGTGCCGCGCCCGCCGTCAACCTGGCCCACTCGCGGCGCGTGATCCGGCGCGCACCATCATTCGCCAGCATGAGAGCACTCGCCGTCACGTCTCGTATCCCCACCGGTTGCCAGGTGTCGAGTAGAATGCCGGCGCCAGCGCTGGCTGCGACGCGCCTTCGCGAACCAGGGCGTGGAGTTGGTCGTAGAGATTGAAAAAACCATCGGTGACGTGTTTCCAGTCTAGCTCTTCGGCCGTGGCGCGGGCCGCCCGGCGTCTTTGAGCGGTGGCCTGCGGGTCGGCGGCGATGGCGCGCACAGCAGCGGCGAATGAGCTCGCATCCGGTGTAGCCAGCCACGAGTTGCCGCTATTGGCGTAGCAGGTGACACCACCCCGATCGGGTGCTACCACGGCGAGCCCGGAGGCCATCGCTTCCAGCGGGGCGATGCCGAATGGTTCGCAGGGGTTGGGATGCACGAATATATCGCTGTTGGCGAAGATGCGGGCCAGCATTTCGCGGTCCCCAATGTGGCCGAGCACCTGCACAGCGCCCGGTAGCAGCCGCTCGCTTTGACACTCGAATTCGGCGCGCGCGGGACCGTCGCCCGCCACCACCAGATGGAATGTTCCAGCCGACTCCGCTTCCAGTTGCACCATGGTATCCAAGAGAAGCCGAAGGTTCTTCTCCGGCGCCAGCCTTCCCGCGTAGAGCAGTAGCAGGCTTCCTTCCGGTGCGCCGGCCAGCCTTTCCAGCCACGTCCGCGACGCGGCGGTGCGCAGCGCAGGATCGAACAGCGCGCAATCGGCGCCCATCGGCCGCACCCACACGCCGCGCCGGACGGCATGACCGCGGGCCGCTATGCGCAATTCCTCGGCAGCCAGCGGCGAAACGGCGATGTGGTGATCGAACATCGGGAAATGCAGCCACTTCATATAGTGGCGGCAAAAGGCGAGCGCGGCCCGCGAGCCGGAAACGTACAGCGCCATGTTGCGATCCATGCGTTCGCAACTCAAGCCCACCACCGCCGGCCGGTAGTCGCGGCCCAGCAGCCAGCCCCGGCGCAGCAGCGCCGCCAGGTAGTTGAGCGTGTACTTGTCGCAGCACTCCACCAAGTCGGCGCGTTCCTCGGCCAGAATGCGCCGCAGCGCCGAGCCCGGCCAGAGGTATTGCGCTGGCATCATCATCCAGTAACCGGGGCTCAGCGGTGCGGGCTTGCCCGCAACGCGATAGATGCGGCCGTAGCGGCCAAGCTCTTCGATTCCGTCGTGCGCGGCGGGCACCACCAGCCGCATGGCGCGGCCGCGGCGCTCGGCCGCCGCCAGCATCTGGCGGTAGAAGGTGGACACTCCTCCGCTCTGGGCGTGCCAGTTGTTCGTGAGGTGAATTGTCTTGATACTCATCAGACTCTCGCACGGACGGCGCGGAAGAGCGCCCGGCCCGGCGCCAGAAGGAACTCTGCCAGCAGACACGGTAAACGCCGTAGATCTCCACCGAGCGAATCGGAACCGGCTCCGGTGATCAGCATCCCCTTGCGCATCAGGAACCAGTTCAGGAGCAGCGACCCTACGCTGACCGCGATCGAAACCACCATGCCAGCACCGATGTGTGCGGCATGTCCGGCCTCGAGCGCCAGATACTCGAGCGTGTGCGCGGCCGCGGGCAGCAGCACCGCGGCCAGCAGGCCCGACAGCCACGCTGGGCGCGCACCGCGAAATGCTTGCAGCAGCGATCCCCAGAAACCTCCCATCAGAATCCGGAATGCCAGCTCGATCCAGACCAGGCGTAGAGCGCCCGGGCCGCGCGGCAGGGCCACAACGAGGAAGAGAACACCGCGGAATATGGCGCTCAGCAGCGCCGCCTTCCAATTCCAATCGATCACGAAGGTCTTCCACGGCCGGCCGAGCACGGTGGCCGCGGCTTGCCACACCGTGATGCCGTCAGACCGATACAAGGTTGCTTGCATAGCCCTCATACACTTCGTCGAAGACCCAATCCCAGGATTGGTTCTCCACCTGGCGGCGCGCGGCGACGGTCATGCGCTGGCGCAGGCTCCGGTCGCGGGCGAGCGCCACCACGCAGTCGCAGAACTCGCGGTCGCTAGCCGCCACGAAGCCGGTTTCCCCATCGCGGACGATGAAGCGCGGGCCGCCGGCATCGGTCACCACGGCGGGCACTCCGGAAGCCAGGGCCTCCTGCACCACATTGCCAAACGTGTCGGTGCGGGAGGGGAAAGCGAAGATGTCCATGTCGGCGTAGGCGCTGGCCAGGCCCTCGCCCGTCAACACGCCGGTGAAGGTGGCGCGAGAGAGATTGCGCTCCAGCCAACTGCGTTCGCCGCCAGCGCCGGTGATTTGAAAGCGCGCGTCCGGCAAACCGGCGTCGTGCAACGCCGCCTCCACGCGAGCCAGCAGGCGCAGGTTCTTCTCCGGCGTCAGGCGCCCGACGTAACCCACCACGAGCTCGTCGCCCGTGCGCGTGCGCCGCGATGGATGGAACAGTTCGGTATCGATGCCGCGGCCCATCGGGAAGACCGGCTTGCCCGTGCGTCGGCGCAGCAGGCCGGCCAGTTCCGGATTGGGCGCGAAAATCACCGAGCTGCGGGCGAAGAACCAGCACACACGGTCCATCACAAAGTTCTCGACCCTGTGTGCCGCCGATGCGCCGAGTCCGTGCGGGGCCCACTCGAGCATGCGAGCTACCCGCCGCGCCGCGAATTCGTGCAGGTTGGTGTGCCAGGACGCAGCCAGCGGGGTGTGCAGACGCGCCGCCAGAATGGCTCCCACGATGCCTAGGTCGCCGGGGCTGGTCACGTGAATGTAATCGGGGCGGAACTTCGCGATCTCCTCTTGGATCGGCTCGACTTGGCGCATCAGCCACGGGTCGAAGCGAAGGTCCGTATCCACCGGGAAGGCCCAGTGGCTGCGCACCAGTTCTAGCGTGCGCACGGAACCCTCCTCGATGAGGCCACGCGATGGGCCCCAGCGCGCGCAGAACAGCGGAATCTGGCGCCGGCGGGCGAACGAGTGCCATTCCCGGCAGGTGCGGGCTGCGCCATTCACCTCGTGAAAGGTGTCGGCGAACAATGCGACTCGCGGCGTGGCGCCCACATCACGCTCCGGTGGGTTCCTGCGCGCCGAGGGCGAGGCGCAGCGTGGCGCGGACATGCGGCGTGGCCAGCCAGCCTACCGATGCGATGAATTGGCGCAGCGCCCAAGGTCCGCCATTGGGCCAAAGCTCCGACAGCGCCTTCACACCATCGGTCTCGTGGTCGTAGAATACGCGGTCCAGCCAACGTTCCCGCCCGGGAGCCTCCGGATAGGGCTTGACGGCGTGCCAGAAGAACTCGATATAACGCGCGGCAAGCGGTTCGCGGTACTGCGGAAGAAACAGCACGTGGCTCACGCGGCCGCGGCGGATTTCGTCGATGAACTCTTCCAGACTGGCGGCGTTGGTCAGATTGAGACTGGCATTGGGCTCCAGGCAGTGGCGATCGCCGCCGGAGATGGCCGGGAGGCCGAGTGCGGCGGCGAGATGAATCGTCGCGCGGTTGTCGCTGGCGGGTTGCAGGCCGTTCAACTCGAGCGCGTGGATGCGGTCCCGATGCTCTTCCAGGAAACGACGCAGTTCCGCATTGTGGTCCGCGGGCGGAATGCGGAACTCGCAGCAGAATGGGTGGTTGAGCACGATAAGCACATTCGGAATCCGGTCCAATTCGGAAAGCAGCGAGGCCAACAGGCCGGGCGCGGGCGCAGCGGTGTAACGCGCCATCTCCGCTTCGAAGGCGCGCGCACGCTCGGCGGGCAGGTTGTGCACGCCAATGTGGAAGACGGTGACGCCGTAAGGCACGGTCCATTCGAGCGAGAACGGCGCCGGGATGCCGAGCGTTCGCAAGTCGGCGCACGCTTCGAGGTCGTCGTGATCGGTAAGCGAGACCAGCGGGCGGAGGCCGAGGGAATCGGCGATCTGCGCGGCTTCCAGGTTGTGGGCCGCCAAGGCATTCAGCGGCGGCCGCCAGAAGGCGCGGTCGAACGCCACCGTGTGGCCGCTGTGGGCTCTTCGTTTTTCGCTCATCCTGGCAATCAGCGCGTGCATGGGCGGCACTTTGCGGAGCACGCGTGGAATGAAATCGAGCGACTCGATGGAATGCATCGTGTGGCTGTGCAGCGATACGGCCGTACGGTAGCTGCGGGCCGCCGCCGGGTTACGCCAAAGGCAATCCACGAAATGGGCGGCTTCTAGCGACCTGCGAATTGTCCTCATGAAAACATTTAGCAATACTTGTGTTTTCACTGGCGTGACTGACGCGTGAAGATTGGCGCCGCGCGCTCATGGGCGGAGCTGGAACGGGCCGATTCGCTTACGCTTGCGTGACGCGCTTCGGCCAAGGTCAGGTCGTACTCGCCATTTTCGCCGGCAGCCACTCTCGATTGGGCGCCCGATGCGACACGTACTTCGTCGGGACTGATAATGCAGGCGCTCGGATACGCCCTGCGCCTATGAGCGCCGACATCGGTGTGCCTTGGATCGTCACAGTCTGTCGTCGCACTGTCATCAAGCCATCACGCTTCGATTGTTGCGCTGAGTTCCCGATCCTTCTGCGGAATACCGCGAGCGCCGGGCCAGCTCATGCTATGAGTGTCGGTGCCAGTGGGACGAACCCGACCAATGCAGTGTTCGGCAATTATCAAGGCAGTACCATCTTCGTGAATCAGCGCGAGTATTACCAGCCGACAAACGCCATCCGGCGCTCCCACACCCGGCAGGCTGGCCACGACTGCGGCCGAACGGGCCGGAAAGTCCGCAGCGGATCGCTTTGGCTCGGGCCGCGCAGCAGATCGGCCCACCGTGGACCGTCAGCCCGGACACGCTTCCGCCACATGGGGAAACTTGGTACAGTCGGGCCTTTCGGAAAGGCGAAAGGAACGATGCAAGGTAAGCGCAAACTGTTTTGGTTGGCAGGTGCCGCCCCGGTGCTGGCCGCCGCGCTGGGATTCTGGTTACGGCCGGTCGCCTGCTTCAACGGAATAAACTATCTGCGGGAGTGGCTCTCGGGCGCGCAAAGCCGCTCTGTACAGGTTGCGGGCTTCCGTGTGCACTATGTGGTGGAGGGGCCGGCTGGCGGCCCTGTGGTTGTGCTGGTGCATGGTCTCAGCGGACGCGCGGAGGATTGGCGGGCTCTCGCGCCGTATCTGGTGAAGGCCGGTTGCCGTCTCTATATGCCAGATTTGCCCGGCTACGGGCGCAGTGAACAGCCGGCGGATTTCTCTTACTCGGTTCACGATGAGGCCGAGGTTGTGGTGGGCATTCTCGATGCGTTGGGATTGCGGAAGGTGGATCTAGGCGGCTGGTCGATGGGTGGCGGAATCGTGCAACACGTGGCCGCCAGGCATCCGGAACGGGTGCGCCGGCTGATGCTCTTCGACGCAGCCGGCATCCGCGAGATGCCCAAGTGGGACCTGCGCTTGTTCACGCCCACCTCCCCCGCGCAGTTGGATCAGCTCGACGCGCTGCTGATGCCTCATCCGCCTGCGGTCCCGGGATTCGTGGCGCGGGATGTGTTGCGCGTGATCGGAAACAACGCCTGGGTGGTCCACCGTGCGCTCGCTTCCATGCTCACGGGCCAGGATGCCACCGACGGGCTCTTGCCCCAATTAAAAATGCCGGTGCTGATCGTGTGGGGCGCCATAGATCGGATTACGCCTCTCAGTCAGGGCGAAACCATGCACCGCCTGGTTCCGCAATCGGAGCTGGCTGTTGTTCCCGGGTGCGGCCACATGGCGCCATTGGATTGCGCCAGCCAAGTCGGACCGAAGGCAGTTGAGTTCCTGAAGCGGTAGTGTACGCCGGGGACCAAGTCCTTGGCTGGGGAATTCGATGTTAGTCAAGGACCGCCCCCGTTGGTCGCGGCTCCGATCGGAGTCGCAATGGCCGGAAACGATGAGAGAATGCGCCCGCAAGCGGGCGTTGGCAGGCTGAAGCCTGCCTCACCTACCGGGCGGCCATCAGGGCGCGCAGACGGCGGGCGCGCTCGGGAGCGCGCAACTGGCGGAGAGCTTTGGCTTCAATCTGGCGAATCCGCTCGCGCGTGACGTCGAACTCCTGGCCGATTTCTTCCAGCGTGTGTTCCCGCTCGCAGCCGATGCCAAACCGCATCCGGATGACCTTCTCCTCTTTCGGAGAAAGCGTCTTGAGAATGCCTGCCGTTTCGTCGCGCACGTTGGTTTCGATCACCGCATCCACCGGCGAGCCCACCCAGCGGTCTTCGATCAGATCGCCTAACGCCGACTCCCCGTCGCGGCCCACCGGGGTTTCCAACGATACAGGGTCGCGGGAAATGGTCTTCAACTTCTGGACTTTCTCGACCGGGATTTCCATGCGCCGGCCGATTTCGTCATTTGTAGGAGTTCGACCAAGTTCCTTTTCCAACTCGCGGGTGGCGCGCAGGAACTTGTTCATGCTCTCGTTCATGTGCACCGGGATGCGGATGGTGCGGGACTGGTCGGCGATGGCGCGCGTGATGGCCTGCCGGATCCACCAGGTGGCGTAGGTGGAGAACTTGTAGCCGCGGCGGTATTCGAACTTGTCGGCCGCTCGCATCAGGCCGATGTTGCCCTCCTGAATCAGATCCAAGAGGTGTAACCCTCTATTTACGTATTTCTTAGCGACCGAAACCACGAGCCGCAAATTGGCTTCGACCAAGTCCTTCTTGGCCCGCTCGGCTTCGGCTTCGCCGTGGCGAATCACGGTCAGGGTGTGGCGCAGCTCGGGGAGGGTGGCGCCGGCGGCGGCTTCGCGCTTGCGAATCTCGCGCTTCAACTCGCGTAGGCGGGCTTGCAACATGGGATTGTTGCGGGTTTCGAGCTTGCGAATTTCGCCATCCAGGTGGTTGATCTCCTCGACGGCGCGCTCGATTTCGCGCGAGAAGTCCTTCCAACGGTTGACCCGGAACGGGCAGCGCCGGATGGCCAGCGAGGTTTCCACTTTGGCACGATTGAACTTACCAGCCAGCCGTTTACGCGGCTTCTTGTTGGCAACCGGGGTGGCCTCGACCCTCTCTTCCAATTGCTGCTGCTTCTTGTACAGGACGACTACGTCGGCGAATAGCTTGGAAGCGTCCGCCCGCACTTTCAGATCCGCCGGAGAACCTTCCTCGACATCGCCCAGGTCGGCAACCGATTCCAGTTCAATGACGCCTTTCTTGAGCGATTCCGCCATTTCCAGAGCCACACGCTGCACCACGGCGGAACGGCTAATCGCCTTCTGCATCCGTAGTTTGCCGCGCTCCATGCGGCGCGCCAAATCCACTTCGCCTTCGCGCGTCAGTAGCGGAACCGCTCCCATTTCCCGCAGATACACGCGGACCGGGTCGTCCGTGTAGATGGACTCTTCCACCGGCGGCTGGTGCAGAAAGTCGGTTTCATGGGCAGCCTCCGCGTCGAAGAACTTGGCGTCTTCTTCGAAGCTCAGGCCCAGACTTTCAGGGTTCTCGGCGAGAAAATGATCTTCAAAACGGTCCACTAAGAGTCACCTCCCCAGAGGCACGCGCAAACGCACGCAAGTCATGGGAAATAGGCTACTTTCTGAATTAAAGTCGAATTGCGGGTTGTCCCCCGGCCACATCGCGCAACCGTCAGGCGCAGGGAGGATCTTCCAATCGATCATAACACCCTTCCCCACTAAAGTTAAGCTCTATTTTAACTGATGCCTTGAAACTGATAAGGTTACACGAGATTTGCGGACTGGCATGGGTCAAGGAAGCTTCTGCCGCATCAGGTTCTTGAGCTCGTTGAAGAACGCCTCCTCGTCCTGAAAGTCCCGGTAAACCGACGCGAATCGCACATAGGCGATCTTGTCCAGCTCCCGCAGTCCTTCCATCAGGAATTCTCCTATCTCTGTAGTCGAAATCTCCCGATCCGGTGAATCGCTGACCTTGGCTTCCACCCGGTTCACCAGTTCGGAGAGCCTAGCCATACTGATTGGACGTTTCTCACACGCTTTCAGTAACCCGCCCAGCACTTTTTGGCGATCGAATTTTTCGCGGCGGCCGTCTTTCTTGATCGCCATGTAAGGAACTTCGTCGATGCGCTCGTAAGTGGTGAATCGCCGCTCACAAGCAAGGCATTCGCGCCGGCGGCGTATGGCGCCGCCCTCTTTGCTTTCCCGCGAATCTACCACCCTGTCGTGTAGATGACTGCAAAAAGGGCACTTCATTGTTCGGTTCGTCCCATCCGGCGCAAGCTGCGCCAGTCCAGTCCTTCTCTTACTGCTGTAGTTAAACCAACTGGAACAATTACTACAAAACTAAGAACCCAGAGCAGCATAGCGAATGAAGTTGCCGGCTCCAGGCGCACACGGAACAGTTCGGTTAGGACCACCACCGCGACTACCTGTAAGCCACCTCCGATACCAGGGATCTGCACCGCCGCACCAAACGAAATGAACCCCACAAAAATCAAGACGTCCACGAACGAGAAATGCAGAACCGAGGCGAACGAGCGGGCCAGACACCAATAGGAAGCGGCGATCAGCATCCATTCGAGTGCCGAGTAGAGGAAAATCGCCACCAGTGCGCCATCGCTGCGGGTGGATTCGACTCCTTGAACGCAGGATACCAGCAGTTTTTCGGCACGCGCGAAGTGACGCTCCGGCCAAAAGCGGATGGCGTGGGTCAGGTAGCGGCGGACCGGCTCGGCGAAATGACGCATGGCGAACAGCAGAATCAGCAAGGCCAGGCAGGACGCGGCGACGAAACGCCCGCCGGCGGCCAAGGCCCAGGCGATGCGGGGTCCCACGTGGACTCCGGTGGCAGTGATGCGCATCATGGCGAAGGCGAAGAAGAGCAGCGCCATTAGCAGGTCGAAGATCCGCTCCAGCAGCCATGCCGCCAGTTGGGAAGGGAACGGGACCTTTTCCTTGACCGCAATCAGGTAGGGACGCACGAATTCGCCGGCGCGGCCAAACAGAGTGATGGCGGCGAAGCCGATCACTGTGGCCGAGAGCAAGTTTCGCATCGACGGGCGTGGCTTGAGGGGCTTCAGGAACACCGCCCAACGCAAGGCCCGCACATAGTACGAGGCGGCGACGGGAATCAGTGCGGCACCAACCCATCGCCAGTCCAGACCGGCCACTGCGGCAGCCGCCAGACGCCAATCGAAGACCGGAGTGCGGAATCGCCATGCCAGACCGACTCCCGCTGCGGCCACAGCCAGACCGGCCGCAGCCCATTTCCACCGAGCGTGCTGTATCGGACCTCCTTGAAAAGCGGCAGCCGGTCTCCCCAAGTCGGGCAGCAGCGCCTGTACAAGTATCTCAAATGAACCGGAATACCGGAAAAGATTGAACTTGGCGCGAAAAACGCTCGTTTCTTGATATGAAGGAACGCAAGGCATGGCAACCGCGACGCTGATCTTGGGAGTCTTCCAAAATTCGCCAATCGGCGATAGCGCCCTGGGCGGGTTGGCGAACTTGCAGAGCGGCCATGTGGTAGAACGAATCTTGGACCAGGATTCCTCCCTCGTTTCGCGTTGCCTGCGCGGCGATGAGCCGGCATGGGAGGAACTCGTCCGCGTACACAGCCGGCGCGTTTACGGATTATGCTACCGCTTTACCAACAGCGCTTCGGAGTCGCAGGATCTGACGCAGGAAGTTTTCCTGCGCGTGTTCCGCACGCTGCATTCGTTCCGCGCGGCGGAAGGATCGTTCGGCACCTGGCTGGCGCGGCTGACGCGCAACCTGTTGATCGACAATTACCGGCGGACGCGGCAGGAGCGGGTGACGGATTCGCTCGACGATCAGCTCCCCGTGATGGGGGACCCCAGCGCCGCGGGCAGCGCTCGTCCGGACCAGGCGCTGGCAGGCCGCGAGGCTAGCGAGATTCTGCAGGCCGCATTACAGAAGCTGTCGCCGGACCTGCGCGAGGCTGTGATTTTGCGCGACCTGCAGGAAATGGAGTACCGGGAAATCGCGCGCGTGCTGACCATACCGGAAGGCACTGTGAAATCGAGAATCAACCGCGGCCGCGCCGAACTGGCGCGACTGTTGCGCAAGCAGAAGCTGGTCGTATGAACTGCGCCGAACTGGACATCCTGCTCTGCGAATACGTGGATGGGACGCTCGACGCGGCCACGCGGGCCGCCGTGGAACGCCACTTGGCCGGCTGTCCGGCCTGCGCCGAACTGGCGCGGGATTCCGCCGCCGCAGTCGCCTTTCTGGAGCGCGCGGCGGATGTGGAGCCGCCAGCCGAGCTGGTGAATCGCATCCTGTTCGCCGCCCCCTGGCAGACCCGGAAATCGAAGCCGCGCACGTGGCTGGCCGGGCTGCTGAGCCCTGTGCTGCAGCCGCGCTACGTAATGAGCTTCGCGATGACCGTCGTTTCGTTTTCGCTGCTGCGCTCGGTGATCCCAGTGCGCAGCATCCGGCCGGACGATTTGCGCCCCGCCAAGGTTTGGGCCGGTCTGGAAACGCGTGTGGAATACGCCTGGGGACGCGTGGAGAAGTTTTACGACAATCTGAAAGTGGTTTATCGGATACAAACCACGCTGCGGGATTGGCAACAGCGGGAAGAGGAGCGGGAGCCTGCGGCGCCGCTCCAACAGCCCGCGTTCAACGACGAGCGGAAACTGCCGGTTGTCTCCGCTCCGCCGGCAGGGGAACCACGGAGTGGGACGGTTCCCACGGAGCGACCGGAAACATCACACTGAGGGAAATGCCATGAACTGTCAAAATCATCCGGACGTAGCGGCAATCGCTTATTGCCGAACCTGCGGCAAGCCGGTGTGCGGCGATTGCCGGAGGGAAGCATCGGGCACTGTGTACTGCGCCGAGCATGCGCCGGCCGCTGCGCCGCCGCCCTTCACCGCCGCGCCTCCGCCGTACACCGCGCCGCCCCCGCCCTACACTGCGCCGGTCGCGCCGCCTTATGCGCCGGCCGCCGCGTCCTCGCCCCGGGTTCGAACCGATGTTTATCCCGGCCTGGCATTTGCGCTGGGTTGGATCCCCGGAGTTGGCGCGATTTACAACGGGCAATACGCTAAAGGCCTGATCCACGCCGTGATCTGGGGCGTGTTCATGAGCATCGCCAACTCGAGTGCGGTTCACGATATGCAGCCCATCTTCATCATGCTGGTGATGGCATGGTGGGCCTACATGGTGTTCGAAGCGTACCGCACCGCGCAGAAACTGCAACGCGGCGAGCCGGTAGATGAGTATTCGAGCGTGCTCCAGTTGGGCGGCGGGCCAGGGCGGTTTCCGATGGCCGCGGTGGCGCTGATCGTGCTGGGAGTGCTGTTGCTGCTGCACACGCTCGACCTGGTGGATTTCGAAAGGATCGTGCGGTTCTGGCCGGTGTTGTTGATTGCGGCCGGAGCCTATATGCTGTGGGCGCGCTTTGCCGGACAGGAAGCGGCGCCAGGGGAGATTCGCCATGAAAGGTGAACGCAGCAGAATCAGAAGCATTCGTGGACCCGTGACGCTGATCACGGTCGGCGTGCTGTTCGCGCTACAGAACTTCACGCCGTACGATTTCGGCCAGACCTGGCCGGTGTTGCTGGTCGTGCTCGGCCTGTTGATCCTGCTGGAGAGGACCGTAGCGCCGCCGCCGCCCGTCCCGCCGCCCCCGCAATACGCCTGGCAGCCGCCGGCATGGCAACCACCGCCGCCCGCCGATCAGCCGGCGCCCGGCGGATACCGCGCCACAACGTATGCACAGCCGCCGGCCGGCGCGGATCCGGCTTCGTCCTCCAGCGCAGCCAAAGGCGGATTCGGCACCAGCGCTCCGCCTAGACCGGATGTTCCACCGGACAGTTCCACGCCGGGAGGTGCTGTATGAGACCACGGTCTATCACAGGACCGCTGATTCTGTTGATCATTGGCGGCCTGTTTCTGTGGCGCAATTTCCACCCGGAAGCGCCTATCTACGAGATCATGGCGTTGTACTGGCCATTCCTGCTCATCCTCTGGGGCGTGTTGCGGCTGATCGAAGTCTCCTGGCCCGGCTCCAGTTGGAGGAGCGGCTTCAGCGGCGGCGAGGTGGTGCTGGTCGTGCTGGTCTGCATTGCCGGCACGGCGATGTGGGCCGGCTACCGTAACGGCATCCACTGGTCGGGGGAAGGCCTCAACGTCTTCGGCAACGAGTACGATTATCCGGTGTCCGCCAAAGCGCCCGCGGCCGGGATGAAACGCATCGTCTTCGACATCGCGCGCGGCAACATCAAGGTAACCGGCACCGACGGGCAAGAGGTGGTGGTGAGCGGCAACAAAACGATCCGCAGTTTCGCGCGGGACGACGCCGACCGCATCAATAACAACACGCCGCTCGAGGTGGTGCCCGAAGGCGATCACCTGCTGGTCAGCGCCAATCGGTCTCAGGGGTACGACAACCAGCGCGTCTCCGACGACATCGAAGTGACCGTACCCCGTGCCATGACGATCCTAGCCCGTAACCGGCACGGCGATTTCGAGGTCGGCGATGTGGATGGCGATATCGATGTGGGCGGTGCGCATGGCGACGTGCGGCTGTCCCGGCTGGGCGGCAACGCCCGGGTGGAAGTGAGTCACAGCGACTCGATTCGCGCCGTGGATGTGAAGGGCCGCATCGACGTGCAGGGCGAGGGATCCGACCTTTCACTCGAAAACGTGCAGGGGCAGGTCACCATCAGCGGCGCGTTCACCGGCACTGTGGATTTCAAGAACCTGGCCAAGCCGCTTGAATTCGAAGGTGCGCGCAACACCCAACTCCACGTGGAGGCGCTGCCGGGCAATATCAGTATGGATATGGGCGAATTCACCGGCAACGGGCTGGTGGGGCCGGTGCGGCTGATTACGCGGTCGCGCGACATCAAGATCGGCCGTTTCAGCCAAGCGATGACCATCGAAACCGAGCACGGCAACATCGAGCTCGATCCGGGTATGCCGGTGCCGGCGATTGAAGCGCGCTCCGGAGCGGGCAACATCGAATTGACGCTGCCTGAAAAAGCGGCGTTCCGTCTGGATGCCACCGCAGAACGTGGCGACGCCACCAACGATTTCGGCCCGCAGATTCAGAAGGAATCTTCGGGGCGCAGCGCCACTTTGAAGGGCAAAGTCGGCGACGGCCCGGCGATCCGGCTCACCGCCTCGCGCGGCGAAGTGGAGGTGCGCAAGGGCGACGAATCGGTGCGCCCGCCCGACGCTCCCGCCGCGCCGTCCGCGCCGCCGCAACCACCTAAGGCTCCGGTGAAGGATCTCAAAGACTCCGAGCGCAGCCTGTGAGCCGCAGCAGCGGGGCGGCCGCCACCGTCCCGCTGCTGATTCTCTTCCTCGTCAACGTCCTCAATTTCTACGACCGGCAGGTGCTGGGCGCCGTATTGGAACCATTGCACCGCGAGTTCGGGCTTTCCGATACGCGGTTGGCGGCACTCGCCACGGCCTTCACGCTGGTATACGCCGTGGCGGGGCTGCCGCTCGGGCGGCTGGCCGACCGGTGGAGCCGCAAACGTCTGCTGACAATCGGTGTCAGCGTTTGGGCCGCGCTGACCGGCCTCGGTGGTTTCGCTTCCAGTTACGGTGTCCTCCTGGCGACGCGCCTGGGAGTGGGGATCGGCGAAGCCACCTGCGCGCCTGCCGCCACAAGCTGGATTGGCGAGCTGGTTCCGGCCGGCCGCCGCGCGCGCGCCATGGCCTTCTTCATGATGGCCGTTCCGTTAGGCGGGTTTCTCAGTTTTGCGGTGGGCGGCCCGGTGGCGCAGGCGTGGGGCTGGCGCATGGCTCTGGTGCTGGCTGCGGTTCCCGCGGTGGCGCTGGTGCCGGCGCTGGCGATGCTGATGGAACCGGCGCGCAACCAGTTGGCAGGCGAAAGCGCCTGCCCCACCCGCAAGCACAGTGGGACAGACGCTTCCGTCTGTCAACCGTCCGAACAGATCCGCGAGGGTGAGCGAGCGGTCTCCCGCGAGGGTGCGAGATTACATGCCGCGAGTCTGAGCCCGTTGCTGCTGGCGCGCATTCCGGCGTTCTGGTGGATCGCCGCCTCCGGCGCCATCGTCAATTTCATGCTGTACAGCTTCTCGCTGTTTCTGCCGGCATTCCTCACCCGCTATCACGGGCTGTCGGTGGCGCGCTCGGGCGTCTGGAGCGGCGTTGGATCGGGCACGGCGGGCGTGCTGGGTGCGCTAGCCGCGGGTTATCTGGGCGACCGGGTGGCGTGCGACCTGGGCCGGCGTCGCCTGCTGCTGGCCGCGGGCGCCGCCGCCCTCGCCTCTGCGCCGGCCTTCGCCGCCATAAGCCTGCCAGCAGGCAATGTCCTCGCCGCGGTGTTACTCCTCATGTTGGCTTACGGCTTGTGGCAGACTTACTACGGCTTGGTCTACGCCGCGATCCAGGATATCGTGCCCGCACAGTTACGCGGCACCGCGATGGCCACTTACTATCTCGCCATGTACTTGTGCGGCGCTTCGTTTGGCCCGCTCGTCACAGGACGCCTAAGCGACCATTTCGCGCGCGCCGCCGCTGACTCTGGCATCGCACCCGCCGCTGCCCGCGCTATCGGCTTGCATGAGGCGATGTATCTGATCCCTGCGTGCTCCACCGCCCTGGCCGCGGTGTTATGGGCGGCCGGGCGATCTTGGAAGAGGGAGTAGGTCCCGCGGCCTTCCTATTTTCGAATCCTGTCCCCACCGTGCTGGCGGGCGGGGAGCAGTGCTAGGAAGTTATCGTGGGCGACCTTTCGCGCGGTATCCGGCTGGAGGGCGTCGAGCAGCAGATAATATCGCTGGATCGTGGGCTTGTACTGATCGAAGAAGCCGACCGTATCCGAGCCAATCACGAAGCGGTCCGGGTACGCTTCAATCAGGCTCACCCAACGGCGGTCCAAGACACCGCCGGGCGCGATCTCCTGATCGAAGATGACCCAAGACAGATCGATGGTGAGATTGGGGTATTGCCCCAACATCCGGCGCAAGATCTCGGTGTGATTGGCGATGACGATGCGGCGGCTAATGCCGGCGTGCGCCCAAACGATCCGAGTGTTCGGATGGGTGCGGATGGCCGATTCGATCTCTCCGAGGAACTCGGGTTGCTCCAGCCAGGCCGGCCCGATGTCGCTGTGGACCAGCACGGGCAGCCCGCGCTGCGCGGCCAGATCGAGCAGCCGGCCAAAGGCGGTCGATGTTGCGCGCGGGACCGGGCCGTAGGTGAGCGCGGTCAATTCGTCGTGGCGCAGAAACACCTCGCCGATGCCCTGCCAGAAGCCGGGGTAGAGGGCCAACATGCGTTCGACATGATCGACGGCATTTCGATCGGCGGCGTTGAAACCGCAAATGAAGGGATGCAGACGGGCCTGCTGCGCCTGTGGCAAATCCAGCACAGCCCGCGCCACCAGGAAGTCGGTCGCGCTGTACCAGTAGGTACGGGAATCGTTATCCAGGTAATAGGTGGGCCGGTTGGCATCGCCCTCGTCCCACTCCTTGACGACAGGCATGCCGATCACCACCGACTCCACCACGCCGGTATCGTCCATGGCCTTGAGGAATGCATTCATTCCGCCGGTTTCCTGAACGAAGCTGAGGAAGTGGAAGTGGCCATCGACGATCTGGTAGCGGGGTGCCGGCTGTGCGGCGGCTGCCAAACCGATCGACAGGAGCAGGAGGAGGCGGAAATGGTGGAGGTTATTTCGTAGCTGCATCGGAGTATTGTCCACTGGTTCGCGTCTGGATGCAAGTCGCGCTGCTGGTCGCACACGATTCTTCGGCGGGTATGGGGGCAAGCTGGAGCCTGCCCCACCCATGGCAGCGCGCGTTGCGAGCTTAGCGCGGCGAATACTGCACGGTGATTACGCATCCGTGGCCCGAACAAAGATTGGCGCCATGATTCACCCGGATGCTGGCGATGCGGTGGCCGTCGCCATGGCCGAACTCGCGTTCGTCGGCATTGGAGGTGCGCTTCCACTGGTCGAAGGGGAGCGCACTGTGGGTCAGGTGCACGCCCCCGTTGGAAGAGACGGATTCGATGGTGACCCATCCACCGCCGTAGTTCACCTGAATCGTCCAGGGGCGCGCCGGGTCGACGCCGCATGTGGGCGAATCGGCACAGCGGTGGACGCCCGCATCGACGATCTGCAACCCGCTCAGTACGCCTTTCGCGTTCCGGTGCCGTACTTCGGCCCGGGTGAACGACCAGTTCTTGCCTGCGTCGAGTCCATCCGCGCGCAGCAGAATGGAGCCTCCGTCTTTGATCACTATCTTGGTGTTGCCTTGGGCCTGTACGTGCGATGGACTGCCGCAGAGGAGCAGAACCGCGAGGGCGAGAGCGGGTGCGAGTGGAATCCGTGTCATGTGCTGTGTCATTCCTTTCTGTCAATTGAATGTGGGCGCCATCGGGAGAGCGCGCAGCAGTTCCACATGCAGGCGCCGGATCACGGGGCGGTTCAAATAGGAGCGAAAATCCTCGGCCGGCCAGGAAGCCTTCAACTGGCCCAGCGCGGCGGCGGCCTCGGCGGCGACAGCGCGGTCGGGCTCTCCGGACCGCAGCAGCAATACGCAGGCGCGCCAGAGCGATTCGGGCCGCTTGGCCGATTCGAGGGAGGTGCGCGCGCGGCCCGCGTATCCAGCGGCCAGTGTGCGATCTCCGGCGGCAAGCGCCGCTTCCGCCGAAGCCAACAGTGCATCGGCTTCCTCGGCGGGATTGCCGGTCGCTTTGGCCAGTTCGAACGCCTTGCGGCACGCCTCCAAGCCACGCGCCGCGGAACCGGATCGGGCTAGCGCGAGGCCCAGCACGAGGGTGGCGTCATATTGCATATCGAGGTCGCTTGCATCGGTGCTTTGGAGCAGGGCCTCGGCTTTGGCACGAGCCTCGCGGAACCGTTCCTGCATCAGCATGATCCTTGGGATGGCGGAAGAACCGGATTCCGCTGCCCGCTGCGGCTCGGCGGCGGCATCGGGCTTGTGACCGAGCATGGCGTGCAGGAGGGCCACGTTGAGCAGATTGATGGTCACGCCGGAGGAATTGCCGATGGCCTCGAAGTTGTGGCGCGCCTCGTCGAACATGGGCAGCGCCTGCGGCCAATGGTCCTGCAACAGTTCGAGCGAGGCCAGGCCTTCCTGCGCCAGCGCCAACGGGAACGATGGTTCGACCGGCTTCAGCGTGGACAGCGTCTCCGCAAAGGCGCGGCGCGCGCCCTCATAGTCGCCCTTCTCGCGTGCGGCACGGCCGAGCAGGATCAAGGCCAGCGCGGCTTCGGTGCGGAAGTTGCCCTGCCGGTAGTACGCCAGCGCGGTCTGCACGTCCTGCCAGCCCCGCGCCGTGTCCCCGGTCTGAATGCGGATGCTGCCCAGGTTGACCAGCGCGCGCGCTTCGCTCCGCTTCTCGCCGTTGCGGCGGGCGATCGCGAGCGCTTCCTCGATGGTGCTGATGGCCTCGGCGGTGCGGCCTTTGAAAAACAGGGCGTTGCCCATGTCGATGAGCCCGTGGGAGACCAGGTTCTCGATGCCGTCGGCACGTGCGATGGCGATGGCGCGATTGGCGTCGTCCAACGCCGCAGCGTCCTGGCCGGTTTCGAGAAAGCTGTTGCTCGACAGGAGCAGGAGCTTGATCTGCTGCTGGTCGTTGCCGGTGACGCGGGCGGCCGCGAGCGCTTTGCCGATCATATCGCGGGCATCGGCCGGAGTGGCTGCAAAGCGAGCGCGAACGTAGAGGCACTCGGTGGCGCCCTCCAGGTTGGAAGCGGCCTGAAAGAGATTCTCGGCGCGATCGAGCGAGCGGCGGGCGTCCTCGCGCGCGCCGGTGCGGGCCTGCAGGCCGCCCAGGCGCAGCCAGGCGGCGGCGTTCTGAGCATCGAGGCGAATCGCTTCGGAATATGCCGCCATGGCCTGCTTCGTATCCTGATTGCGTTCCTGCGCCCGGCCCAGTTCGAGCAGCGCGCCGCCGCGATCGTCCGCCGGCACCGTCAGGGAGATTTCCCGGTACCTCGCCGCCGCGGTCTTGAACTCGCCGATGACGGTCTGATGGATGGCGTCCAGGTGGAGTTGGTCGACGGCCGGAAGCGAGCCGTTCGACGCCATGGCTTTGAGCAATTCCGCCATGGCGCGCTCCAGGTAGTCGAGTTCGTACCAGGCTTCGGCCAGGTAGGCGTGCGCCATGGCGTAAGAAGGGTCGATCTCGGCGGCACGGGCGAGGAGCTTGCTAGCGCGGTGGTAGCTTCCGTTGTGTAGAGCGGCGAGGCCATCGCGATACCAGCCAGCGGCGGCTGGAGCCGGGTCGCGGTGGCGATGTGAATGCCACAACCAGGCTGCGGCGCCTCCGCCGGCGCAGACGACACCTCCGGCCAACACAGCCACGGCCCTGCGGCGGGAGTGCAGGCGTCCGGGCGTTTGCAGATCGGCTAGAAGTTCGCCGGCCGAGGCGTAGCGTTTCTTGCGGTCCTTCTCGAGCAGCTTGAGAACGATGCGGTCGAGGTGTGCCGGCGACCGCGGGTTCAGACGCGAAGGCTCCGGAGGCGCCCACGTCATCAACCGCGCCAGTACCGATGGGAGGCTGTCGGCGGCGAACGGCGCTTGGCCGGTCACGCATTCGTAAAGCACCACGCCGAGCGAGAACAGGTCCGAGCGCGCATCCAGGAGTTCGCCGGAAACTTGCTCGGGCGACATGTAGAGCGGCGTTCCCGAGAAACCCTCGAGGGTTCGCGTGACGTCCGTGGCGGCCTCGCCAGCCGGGTGCAAGGTGGCCGGCCGAGCGATGCCGAAGTCGAGCACCTTCACCTCGCCCTCCGCGGTGACCTGGATATTGCCCGGCTTGATGTCGCGGTGGATGACGCCGTGGCGGTGGGCCTCCTCGAGCGCCGACGCAACCCCGGTGGCCAGTTTCAGCGTTTCGTCGACCCCGAATCGCCGCTGGCCGAGGATGCGTGCCAAAGTGGCGCCGGACACCAGTTCCATGGAGATGAACGCGTCGCCATCCGGGTCCTCGACGAATTCGTAGATGTGCGCGATGTTCGGGTGCGAGAGCGAGGAAGCGGCGCGCGCTTCCTTGAGCAGGTTGGCGCGGAGTCGCGTGTCATCGCGGCCGCTCGAACAGAATTTGAGCGCCACGCGGCGTCCCAGAGTGAGGTCCTCGGCTTCGTACACCACTCCCATCCCGCCTTCACCCAACTTCGAAACGACGCGGTAATGGGAGACGGTTGTGCCGATCATAGCCTGGTAGGTCTGGCCGGAAGTTCCCCCTTGGACTCCGGTATTCGTGTCAGTATACACCCGGCCACGTTCGGACATTATCTTTAGATGTGCCATGTGTCCAGTGGGGTGCGGGAAGCCGCGATTGTGGCATCGGGGCACATCCGGCGCGCCGGAATTGCGGAGTTGTTCGACGTTTTCCGCGCGGAAGCCGCCAAACAGGCCGCAAGATCCATTCTGGGGCTTGCCGCAAGAGAGCCTGCGGCGCATACTTCCCACTGAGGGTAATTTTCGATGGGCCTCGAATCCGGCGCGCCGGGCCATCCGCCACGAAAGAGCAAGACCGAACTCCAGGCTGAAATCGAACGATTCAGCAGGCTCTACGTTGCGTCCAGCCAGGTCAGCCACGCGGTGGTGCGCAGCCGGTCGCGGCAGGAACTGCTGGACGAAGTGGTGCGCGTGCTGGTGGACGCCGGGAAGTTCGCCATGGCGCTGGTTTCGTGGTGCGACCCGGCGACCCACGAATTGGTCCCGGTGGCCCGTAGCGGGGATCCACGCGGCTACGCGGACCGCATCCGAGTGTTCGCCGGCGACGTGCCGGAAGGCCAAGGCCCATCGGGAGTCGCTTTCCGGTCGGCGACTCCCTATGTCTGCAACGATTTTCTGAACGATCCGCGGACGCTTCGCTGGCGGGAAGCCGCGCGCGAATCCGGTTGGCGCGCTGCTGCCGCCTTCGCCATCGTCATCGATAGATCGCCGCGTGGAATCCTCTCGGTTTACGCTTTCGAGCCGGGCGCGTTCGGTCCAGATCAAGTGGAGTTGCTGGAACAAGTCACGCTGGATTTGGCATTTGGTCTGGAACATCTCGATGCCGTGGAGCGGCGGCAGCAGGCGGAGGCGGCGCTGGCCGCCAGTAAACGCCGCCTGCAGTTGGCAATGGATGCGGCAGCGCTGGGAGCGTTCGATTTCGATCTTCGGACGGAGGAGCTTCTCTGGGACAGAACCACAGAGCGGATGTACGGATTCGAGCCCGGCGCTTTCGACGGAACACTTGCGGCTTTTGCAAAACGCGTCCATCCGGACGATTGGTCCAGAGTAAATCGAGATGTGGATGCGGCGCGCGAATCTCACGGCATCTTTTCTCACGAATTCCGAGTAGTCTGGCCGGACGGAAGCGAGCATTTGCTCCTCGGGCGGGGAGGATTCCTCTACAGCGACTCCGGCGAGCCGGACCGGATGCACGGTGCGGTGGCCGACATCACGGAGCGGAAGCGCGTGGAAGCGGCCCTGCGCGAGAGCGAAGAGCGGCTACGGCAGGCGGTGCGGGTTTCGCATATCGGGATTTTCGATCACGACCACGTCACCGACACGATTCACTGGTCGGCGGCGCAGCGGGCGATTTATGGCTGGGGCGACGAAGAGCCGATAGCCCTGAAGGCGTTTCTCGAGCGCGTCCACTCCAGCGACTGGGAGAGAATCACTGCGGCGGTCCAGCGCGCCCATGACCCGGCAGGGGATGGCATGTTCGACGTAGAGTATCGGATTGATCGTCCTGACGGCAGTACCGGTTGGGTGAGCGTTCGCGCGCAGACGTTTTTCGAGGGTGAGGGTGCGACCGGGCGGGCGGTGCGGACCATTGGCGCCACCCGGGACATCACCGAGCAAAGGCACGCCGAGGAGGAACAGAAGAAACTGGCGGCGCTGGTGGCGATGAACCGCGATTTCATTGGGATCGCCACGCTGGACGGCCGGGTCGTCTACCTCAATCATGCCGCAATGGCCCTGGTGGGGCTGTCGTCCATCGAAGAAGCCTGCCAAATGACCGTCTTCGACTTTTTCGCCGAGAGCGTGCCGAAGCGCGAGCAGGATGACTTCTTCACAACTGTGCTCAGCCGCGGCTACTGGTCCGGCGAGTTGCGTCTGCGGAACTTCAAAACCCGCCAGCCGATCGATGTGGAGGCCACTGCTTTTCAGATCCGCGATGCCGAACGAGCCCCGCTATATCTCGCTGCATTTGTCCGGGATGTTAGGGAGAAAAAGCAGGCCGAAGCGGAGAAAGCGAAGCTGGAGGAGCAACTGTTTCAGGCGCAGAAGATGGAGTCCATCGGCCGCCTCGCCGGGGGCGTGGCGCACGACTTCAACAACCTGCTGACGGTAATCAACGGCTACAGCGAACTGGCGCTGGCGGAGCTGACGACTTCCGATCCACTCTGGGGTTCGATCGAAGAGATCCACAAGGCCGGAGAACGCGCCGCGGGTTTGACGCGGCAACTGTTGGCCTTCAGCCGCAAGCAGATGCTGCAACCGCGCGTGCTGGATCTGAACCGCGTGGTGCGGGATCTACAGCCAATGCTGGAGCGACTGATGGGGGATGACGTGGAGGTGCGCGTCGCGCTCGAAGCCGCCAGCGGCGTGGTACGCGCCGATCCGCATCAACTGGAACAGGTAATCATGAACCTCGCGGTGAACGCGCGGGACGCCATGCCGGACGGCGGCTGGTTGCTGATGGAAACGGCCGCCGTCAACCTGGACGCCGGCTATACGCAGTCGCACACTGGGATGAGCGCGGGCAGCTACGTGATGCTGGCGGTGAGCGACGGCGGCGTGGGAATGGACGAGGCGACCCGGCAGCGTATCTTCGAGCCGTTCTTCACGACCAAGCCAGCCGGGCACGGGACGGGGCTAGGGCTGTCGATGGTGCAGGGCATTGTGGCGCAGAGCGGAGGCCACGTCACCGTCTATAGCGAACCGGGCCAGGGGACGACATTCAAAATCTACCTGCCTGCGTTGGGCGACGCGGCGGCGGATGCGGAGAAGCCGGCAGGCACTGCGGCACTGGGCGGGAAGGAGACCGTGCTGGTAGTCGAGGACATGGCGCAGGTCCGCCACCTCGCGGTCATCGCGTTGAAGACATACGGTTACCACGTGATCCAGGCGGAAGACGCCGAAGAGGCGCTGGCGATCTGCGAGCGGGAGAGTGGGCCCATCCACCTGGTGCTGAGCGACGTGGTGATGCCGGGCTTGAACGGTCCGGAGTTGGCCAAGCGCCTGGAGCGGCTTCGGCCTGAGATCAAGGTGCTGCTTATGTCCGGTTACACCGATAACGCCATCGCTCACAACGGCGCGCCTGGGGGACGAGTGGACTTCATCCAGAAGCCTTTCAGCCCGGAGGGTCTGGCGAGAAAGGTCCGCGCTGTACTGGGACCGCCTGACGGTAGCGGCGTATGACGCCGGACCGGTAGCCGGATAGACACAACCATAAGTCGCGATCCACGGCTTGGCAACCGAGCTCAGTCTTCGTTCGCACGGAGCGCCCAAAACGTGATGGCGAGGGCGGTGAGCGTCAGCACGCCGGCTGTCGCGTAGAGGATGGGTCCCGTGAACGAGCTGACAGGCGGCGCCACAAACCAGACCACCATGCCTCCCGCGAATGTCACTGCGCTCCACCCCACCATGTCGAGGATCGCCGGCAACGCGCTTGGCTCGCGAAGCGGAGCACGGGAAAGGCGCCGGCCGAGGCGGCCGAAAAGCGCAGGGGGCGCGCAGACGTCGCCGTATTCCGCACGCAAGGCCGTTTCGACATCGGAGAGCGCCTGCGCCAGGGCAGCGCAGGCCGCGCACCGCGCCACGTGCGCATCGACGCGGGCCCGCTCGCTCTGGTCGATCTCGTCGAAGACGGTCAGAAGGTTCTCGAATTCGCTGCAGGCTGTATTCATACTTCCCTCACCGAGGTCCCCATCAAGTGCCCCGCCAATTCCAGTTTCGCGCGATGCAACAGAGTCTTCACGGTGCCCATGGGTAGATCGAGCATCCGTGCGACCTCTTCATACGACCGCTCCTGCATGTAATAGAGTCGCAACACCTGCCGGTACTGCGGCCGCAATTGCGCGACCATCGCCTCGACGTCGAATCCCGCGCGCGCCGGCGCGCCCGGCGAGCGGTGGCCCTCGGTGGCCGCCAGCACCGCCGGATCTTCCATCGAACTCGCCGCGCGCGAGCGCGACGCCGCCAGCGCCGTCAGACTGGCATTCCGGGCGATCGAGTAGATCCACGTGCTCAGCGACGAGTCGCCGCGAAAGCCGGGCAGGCCTTTCCAGATCCGCAGCAGCGCCTCCTGCGCGGCATCCTCGGCCAGCGCCCGATTCCCCACGATCGCCACCGCTAGCCGATAAATCCGATCCTGGAAGCAGGCCGCGAGCAAATCGAACGCCTCGCGTGTCTTGCCTTCATCGAGACGATTTCTGATAAGATCTTCCATCCGTGGCGCGCCGTTTTACCTGCCATTTTAGACCCGGCCTGCGCCGCCGAATGTTTCAGCGCAGAATTGAAACATTCGCGAGGCCTCGCAAGGTCTCAACGGCTGAAAAGGAGAATACGAAACCATGTCCGGTGCAACCGCTTTCCATGGAATGCTCATTTCCGTCGTGGCATTCCTCGCCTTTCTCTCACTGGTTTTTTACCTACGTCATCGCGAAGCAATGGCACGCCACCAGGAGCGTCTGGCGGCGATTGAGAAGGGCGTCGCAGTTCCTCTGGTCGAAACCCGGCCGCCCAAGCTGCCGCGCATCTTCCTGTTACGCGGGCTGCAATGGTTCTTCGTCGGCGTCGGTATATCGCTGATGCTGCTCTCGATATCCGCCGCCGGCCGGCGACCGCTTTCGCTGTCGGGCAAACTCAGTATGGCGCAGCTGTTGAAGACCCAAGGCGCCAGCGAGGCACAGGTCGCCGAGTATATGAAATCCGCCGCGGACGAAATGGACGGCCTGTCCTACGCAGCGGCATCCATTGGACTGGTGCCGATGAGCGTGGGGCTGGCGTATCTGGTTTTCTACCGCAAGGAAACGGAGATTGCGGAGCAGCGCGAGGCGAAATGACGGACCGGCCTGCGCCGCGGCTCACTCGTAGCGGAGCGCGGTGACCGGGTCCACGCGCGTGGCGCGGCGGGCGGGGAAGTAGCCGGACAGCGCGGCCACGGCCACCAGGCAGAGCGTGGCGCCGATGGCGATCGCGGGGTCGTGCGGGGCGATGCCATAGAGCTGGCTTTCGAGCAGGCGGGTGACGAAAAGCGCGGCGGGCAAGCCGATCAGCACGCCAGCGCCGGCCAGCAGCAGCACCTCGCGCATGACGAGCCACACGACGTTTCCGCCGGAAGCGCCGAGCGCCATGCGGATGCCGATTTCGCGCGTGCGCCGCGCCACCAGAAACGCCATCACGCCGTAGATGCCGATGGCGGCCAGCACGGTGGCGAGTACGCCGAATGCGCTCGAAAGCGATGCCGAGAGGCGCTCGACGGCGAGCGAATCGTCGCGCTGTTTCTCCTCCGTCTTCATCTGGTATATGGGCAGATTCGCATCCAGCTTGCGGACGGCGGCGCGGATCATCGGGAACATCTGCGCGGGGCCGAGCGGCGTGCGCACGTAACCGGTCATCTGAACAGCCCGTTCGTTCTGCAGGTAGGGGAAGTAAACTTGGCGCTGCAACTCTTCGTTCATGCGGCTGTACTTGGTATCGCGCACCACGCCGACAATCTCGAGATCGGTCTTCGTGCCCGGGTCGCCACCCAGGCCGATATGCCGGCCCAGCGCGCCGCGGGAGCCAAAATAGTGTTGGGCAAATTTCTGGTTGACGATCACCACTTTGGGCGAGCCCAGCGTGTCGGCTAGAGTGAATTCGCGCCCTTGATATAGGGAAATCTTCAGCGCGTCGAAGTACCCGGGCGAGATGTAATTCACGCGCGGGCTCATGTCTTCGCCCGGCTTGGCGAGGTAACCTTCCACGCTCACCGTGCTGTCCCACTCATCGTAGGCGAGGGGCGGAACCACGCACAGAGCGGCGGAACTGGCACTGGGGAGGGCGGCAAGCGAGTCCTGCATTTGCCGGTAGAAAAGCTTGGCGCGCTCGGGAGTGTACCCATTCAGGGTTGGGTTCACCTGGAAACTGAGCAGGTTGCCGACTTCGAATCCAGGATCGAGGCTCTTCAAGTTCTGCAAGCTGCGCGCGAAGAGGCCGGCGCCGATCAGCAGTAGCAAGGAGAGACTCACCTGCGCCACCACCAGCAACTTACGCCAACGGGCATGTCCGCCGCCCACGACCGCGCCAGCTTGATCCTTCAGCACGCGCGCAATCTGTGGCCGCACGGATTGCAGCGCCGGCGCGAGGCCGAAGATTACCGCCGTCACGACGGAAATCGCCATGGTGAAAAACACGACGTTCAGGTTCGGATCCATGGAGAAACGCAGCGGCGGGTCTGTCTCCGGCATGATGCGGAGGAGCAAACCCATGGCCAAGGGCGAAATGAGCAGCCCCACGAAGCCGCCGGCCAGGGCGAGCAGCAGGCTCTCGATGAGGAGTTGGCGGACAATGCGGGCGCGACTGGCGCCGAGCGCCAAGCGCACGGCAACCTCCTTCTGCCGCGAGGCCGCGCGCGCGATCATCAGGTTCGCCACGTTGGCGCAAGCGATCAGCAACACCAGCGCGACCATCGCCAGCATCGCCCACAGCGGCGCCTCGAGGAACTGGCGCACCTCGTCCTGCCCGCGCCCGCCCGGCGTGGCGTCCAGCGTCCCTTTCAGAAACTGTTGCCGCGTGTACGGGGTGGTATGCGCGAACTCCTTGTCCTGGACCTCCATGGCGAGCGTGCGATGGTAGAGCGGGGCGAGCGAGGCCTTGGCTTCCCGCAGGCCGATGCCGGGCTTCATGCGGCCGAAGACCTGGACCCAGCGGTGCCGCCGGTTTTCGAGCGGCTTTTCCTTGTCCGTCATCTCGGCGGCCATCGCCACCGGTACGAACATCTGCTCCTGAAACAGCGCCTGCACGCCCTCGAACCTCCGCTCCGCCACGCCGACTATGGTCAGCCGATGGTCGCGCACGAGGAGCTGCTTGCCGACGATCGACGGATCGCCGCCGAAGCGGCTCTGCCAATAGCTGTAGGCAAGCACGACGTACGGCTCGCCGCCGGGAGTGCGGTCGTCTTCCGGTGTGAAGAGGCGTCCCAGCGCGGGCTTCACGCCGAGC
>Ga0074045_10001052_pt1 | contig 26749 bp, 24 predicted proteins | sample BogForMeECP23OM2_FD_94442 | JGI IMG/M metagenome (GOLD analysis project Ga0074045, IMG submission 94442) | Bog forest soil microbial communities from Calvert Island, British Columbia, Canada - Bog Forest MetaG ECP23OM2 | ecosystem: Environmental > Terrestrial > Soil > Wetlands ...
CCTTCCTTGTACAGGCTCCGGGCCATTGAAAGGTGCGATATCAGCCGCTCAACCTCCCGCTCCCCGACCAGTTCCATTTTTTCCGTCTCAAGCAGGTCAAAGTAGGCGATAATGAAATCGAGGGCCACGATGTTCTTCACTCTGGCAATGTTCAAGGCCGCGTTATCAAGAGCAGCAGAGGCAGCCTCGTAGCGCGACGACCGACCGCCAAAATCATACAGCACCTGCTGAACATCAAAACCGTAAGACAATGGGCTCTTGTTCGCCTCCGGCAGTGAAAGAGGGCCGAAGATTGCGATTAACTGGTTAGAAAGAAATGTCTGGCTCATCGAGGCATTGATGCTCGGCAGATACCGTGAAAACGCAATAGAAACATCTGCCGATGAAACATCCCTGCCCCGCGAGGCTATCTTTATGAGCCGGCTGTTTTCAGTAGCAAGTTTAAGCCCCTGACTCAGTGTCATTATTGCCGGACTTTCGTCGGCTCCGACCGGGGCTTCTGCCTGGCAAAGGGGCTGCAGCAGCATTCCGCAGAGGGAAAAAAGCAGCAAAAATGTACCGCATGCCGTTCGCGGGCACTTACTCATTTCACAGTTCCCCTCGCAAAAATATCCACATACGCCGAGATCGTAGCGTCGAGTCCGGCAGACCTGTATTTCTTGCGCATCAAAAATTCCTCCGCATTAAAATAAGAAAAGAACATGCCGAAAAAAAGCCTGGCGGCATACCCGGAGTCGAATTCCCTTAGCACACCTTTTTCCTGCATCCCTGAAAAGTATAATGCGAGCACTTTGTGCACTTCATCGCTGAACGAATGGTGGATCTCGTGTATTTTTTCAGGATAACGCTGCATCTCAGCCTGAATAATTTTGATTATATCCTTGCGGCGCATAAGCGCCTCAAAGAATCTCTTTGCAATCACTGCCAAAGCGCTCTCGTACGGCATTCCCATGATTTCAGGCAAAAGCCCCCGCAGTTCGGGAAGAAAGGAATAGGTTTTTAGAGTTTCCTCAAAGAGCATTTCCTTTGACGGGAAATACCTGAAGAGTGTCACCTCTGCTATTCCTGCCTCCATAGCGATCCTGCGAGTAGTCGCTCCGAGATAGCCTTCCTTGGAAAACAGTTTTAATGCGGTTTCAAGTATTTTGTCCCTTGTCGGGTGCAGTTCCTGAGTCTGGTGCATATTCTGATCTTCCTTCACTCCAAAAAAAACTATGCCCTTGAGGCGCCGGGTGTTTGCAGTAGTTCCTGCACATTCTGATGTAAGCGCTTACTTACATCAGTTACCTTATAGCAGAGACGTAAAGATTGTCAACATAAGAGCCGAAAATAAGCTGGCCGGAGAAAGTTATTTTTCCGCAAACCCTTGCTGTTTTAATATGGCCGGAAACACTTTTCCAATCATCAACTGCGGGATATTAAGGTAAAAGCTGGAGTATCTCGCCAGGGGAGAAGATCCCATTATGAAGAGCACGGCTACAATTAATAAAAGCAGGAACACCCGCCCTCTCCGATCATACTATGGTATTGTAAGGATGCCGCAATGTATAATAAACAAATTTTTTAAAAGGGAGGAGACTTCATGAAGCATCTAAAAACTCTTACTGTTATGATTTTTCTGCTGTCTGTGCCTGCACTTGCATCTGCCTTCGGTCCTCATGACGGGCTCAGTTGTACCGGTTGTCACGCAATACATACCGCAAAGGGGGAATTGATATTTGCCGTTGAGCCTAACAAAAAGGCCATCAACCCCAGGACGAAAACCCCCTACACAGGTATCACGGCCCTATGCCTTGGGTGTCATGAAACACCTGAAAATGGCGGGATGGGTATGGCCCCTGTTTCGTCCCTTCATAGTCATCCATTTGGTCTGACTCCAAATCCGAAAAGAGCCACCGTGCCCGATTCGGTGCTCAGAGACGGGAAACTGGAATGTGTGGGCTGCCATGATCCCCACCCTTCAAACCCTAATTTCAAGTACCTCAGGGTGGACACCGAAAAGGGCTCGAAGATGCAGAATTTCTGCGGCATGTGTCATACATCAAAGGTTGATCCAAGTTCTCTGAAGGACATAAGGATATTTAACAGCATGGATGAGAGAAGATAATCGTTAGGTTACCTGCAAGAAGTATTTCTCATAGATAGAAAACGGGCAAGACATTTTTAAAAAGTGCCTTGCCCGTTTAGAATTGTTTCTTTACTATCATACTCTTCCAAGAGTTGCGCATACACTACGTGAAAAGTCGGCGTCAGTGGGGTCTTAAGCCCTAAAAATAGTTAGCTCCGCTAACGCCTGGGTAGTGTAATATAAACGCATGGAGAGCGGCAGGATACTTATTGTCGAAGACGAGAAGAAGATATCCGGTATCGTCAGGTCCTATCTTGAACGCGAAGGCTTCGAAGTGACTGCCGTGGAGACTGGAGAGGCCGCCATCAGGGAGATAAGAAGCGGCTTTGATCTTGTAATTCTCGACCTCAAGCTACCTGATATAGATGGCGAGACCGTTTGCAAATTTATCAGGGATGTCACCGACATACCTGTCATCATGCTTACCGCCAAAAGTGCTGAAGACGACAGGGTGAAAGGCCTTGGCCTCGGGGCTGACGATTATGTGGTAAAGCCCTTTAGCGCCAGGGAACTGGTAGCGCGGGTAAAGGCCCATCTGAGACGCTCAAGGAAGGATGAGAGGATAGAACTTTCCTTCAACAACGGCTCATTGATTATCGATACGCTTTCCCGTGAGGTGAAGAAGAAAGGGAAAAGAGTAGCGCTTACAAACACAGAGTTCAGAATCCTTCTGACCCTTGCCGAAAGGCCTAATGTCATATTCAGCCGGCTGCAATTGATTAATATTGTGCAGGGCCTTGATTTCGACGGCTTTGACAGGGTTGTCGATGTCCACATCAAGAACCTCAGACACAAAATTGAAGACAGTCCGCAGAAAACAGCGTTGATAGAAACTGTGTACGGCGTTGGGTACAAATTTATGGGGGACCCCGACAAATGAGAACAAAGCTGTTCCTGGCTTTTATCGTAATCATATTTGCGGCCCTTGTCTCTACTATTGCTTTCGAGTGGTTGATCCTGAGAGATTTTGACAGTTACGTGCATGGCGTCAGGGAGGACCAGGTATACTGGATCATTGCTTCCATAGAGGGCGGATATAAGGATGGGACATGGGACAAAGGAATACTTTCAGAAACCATGCATTGGGCCATGATGCTGGGCCTCGACATCAAAATCCTCGACATGCAACGCAGTGAAATCATTCATTCTCATCATGTTATGGAATCACTGCCGCCCGGAATGAAGCGCCGGATGGAAGAACTCTTCCGTGTTGACATGGACGCTCACCGCAAATACGATGAGTTTCCCATTATTTCAAACGGCTCAAAGATAGGCACTCTCCTCGCGCGTTCATTTCAGAAAAAGAAACTGGCGGAAAAAGAGGCCATATTCGAGGGCCGGGTAAGGCATTTCCTGTATATATATCTTCTCATCGCCGGAGCCGGCTCTCTTTTTATCGGCCTGATGCTTACCGAGTATCTCTCGAAGCCTGTCATGCTCCTCAAAAAAGCATCCGAAAAGATTGCCGCAGGTGATTTCGCAGTAAGGATCTCAGCAGAAGCTCCCGACGAAGTCGGCAATCTTGCAAAGACCTTCAATAAAATGGCTGAATCTCTTCAGAAAGAAGAGACCCTGCGAAAACGGCTGATGTCGAATATAGCCCATGAACTGAGGACGCCTTTGACTATAATGAAAACCCACGTCGAAGCTATGGCCGATGGCATAGTGACTGATACTTCGAAAGGACTCGACAATATCACTAACGAAATCGAACGCCTTATAACACTCGTCAAAGGCATTGAAGATATAACCGCTGCAGAAGCGAGCTTCTTCACCAAAGGAGAAGAAATTGATATACATTTAAAGGAATTCCTTTCCGGTATCGTGGACGATCTGAGGCCCTTATTTCAGGGGCGGGGTTTATTCATCACCATAAAGGAGAAAAGCGCTCTTGTAGTGTCCGTGGATGTTGAAAAGCTCGAAATAATACTGAGAAACATTCTTTCCAATGCCCTGAAATTCACCGAAAAAGGTGGGGTCTCCATCGATTATGGCGCTCTGCAGCCAAAAGTCCCGCGACTTTCAGGGGACCCCGGCGCAGAAAGCAGCAGGTTCTTTGTCGAGGTATCAGATACCGGCAGGGGAATACCTGAGAATGAGTTGTCTCAAATATTCGACCGGTTTTACCGGTCCGGAGAATCCGGCATCGATGGCCTCGGACTGGGTCTCGCCATCGTAAAAGAACTTGTCGATATTATGGAGGGCGAGATAGCTGTGCAAAGCACCCCCGGCGAAGGGACCAGTTTCCGGATATTGCTACCCTCGGCACACATATGAATTGAAGCACTAAGACTCTATCGGGTCTCTTGCCTTATACCACCCCGCCTTCTCCCCGCAGGTCGGCGATTACATGCTCATCGGGCTTGGGGAGTCCGGCTATTTTCCATGCAGTAAGGGGATCGAGAAATTTCTCACTGAAGCACTCCTTTGATTGGTGGACATTTTTGCAAACAGCGCGCAGGATTGGAAAGAAGTTATATTTCTTGTAGTAATCGCGCATAAACCGTATTATCTCCAGCCTGTCTTTTGTGAGTTCATCTACCCCCTCGTTCTCGGCCAAAGCACACGCTATCTTGTCATTCCAGTCCTCGCTGTTTGCAAGATATCCCTCATCATCGACAGCAATTTTTAATCCTGCGTATTCAATGTACGGCATAGTTTCAGACCTCCATGATGATATCTTACTCTCTTAAGAAAATTATATTACAAACAATACGAAATGACAATATCTCAATTGCAGAATTTTTTACAATCCAAGCGCTCTGTTTACTGCATCTTCGGCGCCGCGTGCCTTGATTATCCCCTTAATGTCCCAAGTCCCGAGGCCGATTACGGTTTTTCCGGTCTTGAGCCCGAAGGCTATTTCGGAAAGGGTGCCGTATTCTCCTCCGATTGCTATAAGGACATCGGCGGAACGGACAATGATAGCATTTCTTATTTCTCCAAGTCCGGTAGCAACCGGCACATTTATATAAGGATTTGCATCACTCTTTTCAAGCCCCGGAAGTATGCCGACTGTGATACCTCCCTCAGTATTCGCTCCTCTGGCAGCGGCCTCCATCACTCCGCCGAGCCCGCCGCAAACCAATACCGCCCCATTCAGCGCTATAAGCCTTCCAACTTCCTGGGCTATTGTGAGCAACTCCTTATCCGCGCTTCCGGCGCCTATGACAGCTACAATCTTTTTTTGCATTTTACCTATTATATCCCAAATCCGGCGATAATAAAGGCAATGTTGAATTTTAAATTTTAAATTTTGGATTATGGATTATGGATTATTTTCATTAATTCAACATTCAAAATTTAGCATTCAACATTTCCTTTTTTTGGTACACTATTGTTTATGAGAAATATCAAACTGGTTATCCAGTATGACGGGTCAAACTATCACGGGTGGCAGATTCAGCCAGGATGCACCACCATACAGCAGGTGCTGCAGGAGCGCATCTCAAAAATAACCGGAGAAGAGGTATCAGTTATTTCGGCCGGAAGGACCGATGCAGGGGTGCACGCTCTTGCGCAGGTGGCTTCCTTTAAAACCGCATCGACACTTCACTGCGACACTATCAGGGACGCGCTCAACGCGCTGCTTCCCTGGAACATAAGGATCACGGAAGCCTGCAACGCTGATGCGGCCTTTCATCCGAGATATGACGCCAAAGGCAAAGTATACTTTTATATAATTGCCAACATGCGGATCATTTCTCCCTTTCTCTATAACTATGCATGGAGAATTCCCCAGCGCCTTGATTTTGACGAGATGTGCAGCGCCTCAATTCCCTTGCAGGGCACACATGACTTCACATCGTTCAGGGGAAGCGGTTGCGGGGCAAAAAACCCCGAAAAGACCATCTTCCATTGCTCTATGGAGAAAATCGATGTCATGGATTTCATGACTGCTGGAGTCCGGGGGGATTTTCTAAAGTTGCGCGTTGAAGGAAACGGTTTCCTGAGACATATGGTAAGAAATATTGCCGGGACAATCATTGAAGTCGGGAAAGGCAGGCTCAGATCCGAAGCAATTTTAGAGCTTCTGAACGCCAGGGACAGAAGGCTTGCCGGACCCACGGCGCCGGCAAGCGGTCTCTTCCTTGATCGGGTCAACTACTAAAAATTAGCGCCCTTCCCGCTCAATCCTTTCCATTATTTCTTTTTTTTCCTGGTCATCCCTGCAGTAAATTGCAAAAGGCATTATTTTCAGCCGTTCCTCGCTGATATTTTCGCCGCACTCTTCACATATTCCATATGTGCCCTCCTCCAACTTGCGGAGGGCGGTATCTATTTTTATCAGGGTCTCTCTATGTGTACTGAGCTGCTTGAGGCTGATATCCTCAGCCATATCAACAACAGACAAGTCGCCATCATCCATTACAGTCTCAACAAGCTGTTTGTTTTCGCCGGACTTGAACTTCTTTATCTCGTTTTTTGCCTCCCTGATTATTTCCTCTCTTTTTTGAATTAATAGTTTCCGTAGTCGTTCTTTGCGATCGCTCTCATTTTCAGCGGTATTCTCCCTTGAGAGCTTTTCAGGCTTTTCTTTCAAAGTTTCTTTTGTTTTCCCTTTTTCCTTATGTGGCATAATGCCTCCCTCCCCGCCTGCACTTGTATATTGCCGAATATCGCAGCAGCAGGTACTGTCGAACAGAAAGCGCTTTAGGACTCGCCCTTATGAATTTTCAGAAGGAGTTTCTTCTTTAAATACTTCAACGATGCTTCTGACCTTTATGCCTGCCTGTTCGAGCGCCTTCTGAACATCCGGCAGCTTCGCATCCGTTACTTTCACTATAAAGTTGTTGTTTACAGCCATTTCAGACCTCCATTATCTCTGTTTCTTTATGGTGAAGGACCTCATCCACTTTACTTATAAACGAATCGGTAATCTTCTGTATCTCCTCCTGGAGCTTTTTTACGTCATCTTCGCTCAGGTGCTGTTCTTTCTCGGACTTCTTCACCTCATCTATTATGTCCCTTCGTATATTCCGCACAGCTATTTTCCCCTCTTCGGCCCTTTTCCGCACCACTTTAACCAACTGCTTCCTTCTTTCCTCTGTAAGCGCAGGGATATTAAGCCGTATGACTTTACCGTCATTCCCTGGGGTAATCCCGAGGTCTGATTTGAGTATAGACTTTTCTATTTCGGGAATAAGCTTCTGCTCCCAGGGTTGGATCGTTATCTGCCTGCTGTCAGGCATACCAAGCGTTGCGACCTGGGATATGGGGGTTTGAGTACCGTAATAATCAACAAATATGCCGTCAAGCAAAGAAAGAGACGCCCTTCCGGTCCTTATGGAAACAAGTTCCTTTTTCAGCGCCTCCAAGGCTCCATTCATTTTGTCAGTAGTCCTTCTATTAATCTCCTGCATGCTCCACCTCGTTAGTTATCACAGGCACAGCCTCCGTTTTAAACTAGGCTATCACCGTTCTTTCGGTTCTCCTGAAACTATAGTGCCGATCCTTTTGCCATTAATAAGATTTTTTATATTATCCGCTTTTCTAATATCAAAGACAACAATTGGAAGGTTATTATCCATGCACATCGAAATTGCCGTAGAATCCATAACCTTCAGGTTATATCTCAGAACATCCAGATACGATATTTTATCATACCTTTTCGCGGAAGGGTCTTTCATCGGGTCTGCAGTATAAACACCGTCAACTTTGGTACCTTTGAAAATAATTTCTGCCCCGATCTCCATGGCCCTGAGAGCCGCAGCTGTGTCGGTGGTAAAATAGGGATTACCCGTTCCCGCTGCAAATATCACCACCCTTCCCTTCTCCAGATGGCGGATAGCCCTTCTCCTTATATACTGTTCTGCAAGTTCTCTCATTTCGATTGCGGACTGAACTCTCGTCTGCAATCCAAGCCGCTCAAGCGCGTTCTGGAGGGCAAGGGCGTTGATGACCGTTGCAAGCATACCCATATAATCAGCCGAAGCCCTTTCCATGCCTCTTACCGAGGCCTCAACACCTCTGAAAATATTGCCGCCGCCTATCACAACAGCAATCTGTACGCCTAATTCAATACCCTTCTTAATTTCAAAAGCCATGAATTCGACAGTGGCAGGGTCTATACCGTATCCGCGGGAGCCCATAAGCGCCTCTCCACTGACCTTCAGGAGAATTCTCTTATAGCTTTCGACCGGGCCGCCCTCCTGGCTTCGCGTATTTCCGTTTCCACGTTTCTTTGATTTAGCTTTCACAGTTACCACTCTTCTCCTGCAGCCCTTCGCCTAATTGAAAGCGGGCAAACCTTCTAAAGACAATATTCTCTCCCAGTTTTGCGATCTTCCCGGTGATAAGATCTTTGATTTTCTGCTTGCCCTCCGGGTCCTTGATGAATATCTGGTCGAGGAGACAGGTATCAGAGTAAAATTTCTCCAGCTTGCCTTCAAGAATCTTTTCGATGACCTGTGGCGGTTTATTGACAATCTGTGCACGGTAAATCTCTTTCTCACGCTCAATGACATCCGGGAGCACCTCCTCCCTCGATACATATGAAGGATTAGCAGCCGCGATATGCATAGCAATGTCTTTCACCAGGTTCCTGAAATCTTCCGTACGGGCGACAAAGTCAGTCTCGCAATTGATCTCAACCAAAACTCCGAGCTTATCCATGTGTATATAAGAGCCTATAAGACCCTCCGATGCCGTTCTGGCCGCTTTCTTTGCAGCAGTAGCAAGTCCCTTTTGCCTGAGCATATCAATAGCTTTTTCAATATCGCCGTTGCTGTCCGAAAGCACCCGCTTGCAATCCATCAGTCCGGCGCCTGTCTTTTCGCGCAATTCCTTTACCATCTCAGCCGTAATCATTCTGCAGCTACCTCCATCCCCTCTGTTGCAGCAATTTTTGAATTTATCTCATCTTTAGCAGCCTGGTCCGCTTTTGCCTTTTCAAGTTCGTTCTTGCTTTCCAGGATAGCATTGGCAACCTTGGAAGAAATGAGTTTTATGGCACGTATCGCATCGTCATTGCCTGGAATGACATAATCTATTTCGTCAGGGTCGCAATTCGTGTCGACAACAGCTACGATAGGTATGGAAAGCCTTTTGGCTTCGGCTACGGCAATTCTCTCTTTTCTGGGGTCTACAATAAAAAGCGCCCCTGGCAGCGCGGTCATCTCTTTTATTCCGCACAAGTTCTTTTCGAGGTTGGTCCTCTCCTTCTCCAGCGATGCAATCTCTTTTTTCTTAAGAACATTGTAGGTGCCGTCTTCCTTCATAGTGTCGATCTTTTTTAACCTCTCGATGCTCTTTTTGACCGTAGAAAAATTTGTCAACATGCCTCCCAGCCATCGGTTGTTAACGTAGAACGAGCCGGCCCTCCTGGCCTCGTCGGAGATTGAATCCTGGGCCTGTTTCTTGGTGCCTACAAAAAGCACCGGAGCCCCGGTGGCAGCGACGTTTTTGACGAAATTGTACGCTTCTATAAGTCCTTTAAGCGTCTTCTGAAGATCCACAATATGGATCCCGTTTCTTTCTCCGAAAATAAACTTCTTCATCTTCGGGTTCCAGCGTTTGACCTGGTGTCCGAAATGGACTCCGGCTTCCAGCAGTTCCTTCATTGTAACAATACCCATTGTTCCCCCTTAAGGTTTTTCCTCCGCCTGACCTCATTAACTCATTGGCCCAAAAAATAATTTGGACCTTTGAGACCATTTGAGAATCTTTACCGGCGTGTGTTTTTGAATATGCAATGTAGCATAAAGACAGGTTATTTTTCAAGGCAAATCGATGCTTGTGCCAAACTTGATAATGACCACCTGCCGCGGCACTCGTATTTCCGGAGTAAATCTTAAACTTCACTGTCGGACAAACACCGATAGCCGGGCTCGGCATATTCCTATACTATTTTCGGACAAAAACCTATATCCAGGAAGGCTATTGACGTTATAGAATAGAAACGTTCACAGAAATATTATCAGTATTCGATCGGAGGCCTCGCATGTCCTGTATCTGGCGTCGACCATAAGGTTATGAGGGGTTGTCTTTTTCCTTAAAAAAATCTTGGACCTGTAAAGGAGAAAAGAAATGAGAATACTTATTACTTTGAGTAATTATCTATTTTGCGAGGCTATTAAGAATCTCCTGACAATCCATAGCTCTACCGATGGGGAAACCCCATTGGTTATTGCATGCGGACGCAACTTCAACAGCGAGAAGTTCATTCCGGATATTATGTTAGTGGACTTTTTCAGTCTCGATCAAAAGCTGCTTTCCACGTACCCTGATGCAAAGGTAGTTCTAATCAATACGGGATTGGACCAGAAAGTTATCTCATCTCTTATGTTTTCCTTTAAAATAGATGGCCTGCTTGAGGCGGAAACAGATATCAATCTTTTAGTCAAAGCGCTGAAAGCGGTGAATGGTGGTGAAATCTGGCTCGACAACAAACATGTTAAGGCGTTGCTTCACAAAGAGGCCTGGCTCCCCAAGGGTTCCGAGATGCATGCCGCAACCCCAAGGGAGCAGGAGGTTATCGAATGTGTGAGCCTGGGCTTATCGAACAAAGAGATCGCCTCGAAGCTCTTTGTGAGCGAGCAAACCGTAAAGGCTCATCTCAACCGTGTTTTCAAGAGATTCAATATCTCAAGCCGTTCTAAACTGGCAGCGCTTGTTATGAATGGCAACAAACACGCTCATGACACCATCGATAGTCTGGTAAAAATAGACAGAGACGTACGGTCAAGTTTTGCGCAGCCCCTAAGTTGAGAAATTAAACTTGACCGCAATAAACGCGCCTGCCTAAGGCGCCAACAGTAGGTGCTTAAAGCACCTACTGTTGGCTGTGGTTCGCTGTATCAGGTAGTGGATTCCGGGGCTGGCGGGTCAGTGGTAAATACTCTGTGGTTAGTGGTAGAATTTCAAATCATGATACGTTTGGGTTTTTCTCCTTGTCCGAATGATACCTTTATTTTTTTCGCCATTGCAAACAAGCTGATCGACACACAGGGATTCGACTTCACTCTTCATATAGAAGATGTTGAAACACTGAACCAGCTAGCTGTCGGCAAGGAGCTTGAAGTGACAAAGGTATCATGTCACGCGTTTCGTTATCTTCAGGATGACTATCATTTTCTGAGTGCCGGAGGTGCCCTGGGCAGGGGATGCGGCCCCCTGGTAATAGCAAAAGACCGGAACATTTTTTCCTCTGCAAAGCCATTCAAAGACCTGAAAATAGCTATTCCCGGCAAACTTACTACAGCAGCACTTCTGATGGAGCTGTATTTTGCTTCTGCCTTTAATACGCAACCTGCCGGGTTGGTCAGCATGCCTTTCCACATGATTATGGACTCAATTAATGAAGGACTGGTGGACGCCGGGCTTATAATACACGAGAGCCGCTTCACATATCAGGATTTTGGCCTTGTAAAGGTAACTGATCTTGGGGAATGGTGGGAGGAAGAGACGGGTTTGCCCATTCCTCTTGGCGGCATTATTGCAAGAAAGTCTCTAGGAATGCAGGTCATAAAAACTATTGAAAACCTGATAAGGACAAGTATAAACTATGCGCTGGATCATGGAAGCGAGGCAATCCCTTATATTAAAAAATACGCCCGTGAAATGGATGAAGAAGTAATGCTGAAGCATATCGGACTATATGTTAACGATTACACACTGGATCTGGGAGAAAACGGGCAGGCAGCGCTTGATGAACTGCTAAAGCGTTCAGCGTTGTGCGTTCGGCGTCATAGCGTTTAGCTTATTATGTCATACTGAGCCGGATGCTGACAGTTATTGAGTAAATGTTTTTTTGCGCTATGCCGCGCAATGCTTTAAGGAGGACCATGTATGAAATATAGTATGGATGCTTTTATCAAAGAACCAAAAATAGCATATTTCTCTATGGAAATTGGAGTTCGGAGCGATATGCCTACCTATAGCGGCGGCCTCGGCGTACTGGCAGGAGATACTATCAAATCAGCGGCCGACCTGAAACTCCCCTTGGTTGCAGTAACCTTACTGACAAAAAAAGGATATTTCAGGCAAGAGCTCGATATATACGGCAGGCAGACCGAGATTCCGGATGAGCTCGATCCGAAAAAGTTTATGTTTCCCCTCGAAGAACGGGTAATAGTTTATATCGAGGGGAGAGAGGTTGTCATAGGGGCCTGGACATACATTATTGAAAGTGCAACCGGCGGGAAAATTCCCATTATTTTCCTCGATGCAGACTTAGGAGAAAATGCGCCTCAGGACAGGGGCATTGCCCATTGTCTCTACGGAGGTGATAACGACTACCGGCTCAAACAGGAAATTGTGCTCGGTATAGGCGGCACACGAATGCTTGAAGAGCTGGGATTCCTTATCAAGAAATATCACATGAACGAGGGGCATTCGAGCCTTCTGATACTTGAATTACTCAAAAGATACAAAAAAGATATTGAAGAAGTGTGGGATGAAAATCTCGTATGGGATGTCGAGAAAGTGAGGAGTTTATGCGTTTTCACTACGCATACCCCTGTCGCGGCAGGGCATGACAAGTTCACGTATGATACGGTGCAACGGATAATGGAGGAGATCATTCCATCGAACACTGTTAAACTGTTTGCCGGGCAGGAGAGCCTTAACTTAACGCTGCTCGCCCTGAATTTCAGCAACTATATTAACGGAGTGGCAAAAAAACACGGCGAGGTTTCTCAGGGAATGTTTCCAGGATACGCCATCCATGCCATAACAAACGGGGTACATTCTTTTACGTGGACGTGCGACAGTTTTAAAAGACTCTATGATAAATACCTGCCCGGCTGGGCCAATGAGCCCGAGATCTTCGTAAGGGTCGGACGCATCCCGGACAATGAGTTATGGGAAGCACATATGGAAGCGAAAAGGCACCTTATCGACTATGTAAACCGCGAGACGCAGGTGGGAATGAATTATGATACTTTTACCATAGGGTTCGCCAGGAGGGCAACTGCTTACAAGAGAGCAGACCTGCTTTTTACCGATATGGACCGGCTGGCACGCATGGCCGAAGGGAGACTTCAAATTGTATATGCGGGAAAGGCCCATCCGCATGATGAATCGGGTAAAAAGCTGATACAACACATATTTGAAATAAAAGAACGGCTCAAGGACAAGATACGCATAGTATTTCTGAAAAATTATAGTATGGATATAGCACTTAAAATCACATCCGGGGTTGATGTATGGCTCAATACGCCGCTTAGACCGCTTGAGGCCTCGGGTACAAGCGGAATGAAAGCAACTCATAACGGAGTCCCCAATTTCAGTGTGCTCGACGGCTGGTGGATCGAGGGGCATATTGAAGGGTTTACCGGATGGGCCATAGGACCTTCACCCGATGTCCCGGCCGATCCGGCCCGTGACGCAGATGACCTGTATTACAAGCTCGAGAGCATTATCCTGCCGACGTTTTATAATGAAAAACATCTTTGGATACGCATCATGCAGAACGCCATAGGCAAAAATGCCTATTACTTCAATTCCCATAGAATGATGCGAAGATACGTAACAGAGGCATACATAAGATAAGGCTATAGGTAATAGCTTACAGGTTTCAGGTTACAGGAAAAAAATAAAACAGCCCCTGGCCTATGACCTGCTCTGAGACATTCTATCTAAAATCTCTCTTATCTTTACGAGGAGGTCATGGGGCGTAACCGGTTTTGAAATAAAATCAATCCCTTCTCGCTGGACGCCATTTTTATCAATTACATCTGCCGTATAGCCGCTGGTAAAAAGGACCTTCACCTCGGGCTTTGTCTTCCTTATCTCTGTAACGGCTTCTTTACCGCTTTTCTTAGGCATTATTACATCCATCGCAACTAATTTTATCCGGTCTTTGTCAGCAACAAATTTATTTACAGCATCTTCTCCGTCCACTGCCTCTATGACACTGTAGCCATATTCTTCAAGAACATTTTTCATGAGAACTCTCACTTCCTCATTGTCCTCGGCAATCAAAATAGTCTCCGTACCACCTCTTGGATGGACAGGTTCAACGGCTTTTGTATCCTCAAGCCCTGATTTGGCCAGGGGCAGATATATCTTAAAAGTCGTACCCTTGCCCGGTTCACTGTATATCGTAATGTTGCCATTGTGCTGTTTTATTATTCCATAAACAATTGAAAGACCCAGCCCTGTTCCTTTCCCCAACTCCTTAGTCGTGAAAAAGGGTTCAAAAATCCTCTGCCTGGTTTTTTCATCCATGCCCATGCCCGTGTCGGTCACCGACATGAGCGCATACTTGCCGGATCCTGCCAACCCTTGTGTTTTCACATAGGTTTCATCCAGCTCTACAATCTCTGTGCCTATAGCCAGCACTCCTCCACCGGGCATGGCATCCCTTGCATTGGCGCAGAGATTCATTACGACTTGCTCTATCTGGCCAGGGTCTACCATCACGATCAAATCCCTCTTTACAAGTTCTGTTTTAAGTTCTATATCTTCGCTGATAAGTCTTAACAGAAGCTTTTCCATCCCTTTGATAAGAACATTAAGGTCTGTCTCTTCGGGGGCTATTTCCTGTTTCCTGCTGAAAGCAAGGAGTTGCCGGGTCAGGTTGGTCGACTTCTCCGCAGCGCTCCGTATCTGGTCCACAAATAGCTTTAATTCACTGTCTTTATCGATTTTCATCGCTAAAAGATGCGCATATCCGATTATTGCAGTCAGCATGTTATTGAAGTCATGCGCTATCCCCCCGGCAAGCTGTCCTATTGCTTCCAGCTTTTGCGATTGCCGGAGCTGTTCTTCGAGCTTTTTCAGTTCAGTTATGTCTTCCTTGATCGCTATGAAATGGGTAATTATGCCTTCAGCGTTTCTTACCGGAGAAATACTGGCTGCTTCCCAGAAGAGTTCCCCGTTCTTCTTCCTGTTATGAAATTCTCCGCGCCACACGTTACCCGAGCTGATTCCCGCCCATAATGTTTTGTATGCCTCCTGCGGCGACTCACCGGACTTAAGAAACCTGGGATTCTTTCCTATTACCTCCTCCCCGGCATAACCTGTTACCTCGGTGAATTTGGGATTAGTGAATTCTATGTCACCCGCAGCATCGGTAATCATAATTGAAACGGGGCTCTGTTCAATAGCAAGAGATAATTTTATGAGAGATTCATTTTTCCGGAGGAGTTCTTCCTGATAACCGTGTATTGCATCACGCATGTCACTGAAACTTTCGACGAGAGTTCCTATTTCATCGCGGCCCATTTTTAGCAGCGGCACATTAAAGTCTCCATCGGCCAGCCTTCTAGATGCACTGGCAAGACGCTTGACAGGCTTGCTCACAATCCTCTCTATCGTAAGCCAAACCGTTAAAAAGAAAACTCCGATAATTATCAGCAAGGAGACCAACAACTCTCTGTGCAGTTTCCATACAGCAGTTAATCGTGGTCTGCAGTTTTCAACCAGAATCAGTTTGCCGAGGTTCATATCAAGATAATTAATTTGCTTCTCAAAAGTATGGATATCCTGCATGACCCCGGGATCCAGCGGTTGAGGCGCGCGAAGAGGGTAAATCATTTTGCCGTCGGCAGTAATAAGCTGAATGCTTATCCAATCCTTATTTTTCCGCCCGAGCGAATTCAAATCATCGTAAATAGTGTCAAGCTGGTGTCCCAGCAGCAAGGGAATCAACAGTTCTACCACGCTGTCAAGGTTCAGTTCTAATGATTTGTTATGTTCGATTTCAGTGTAGTCAAGCATACGCGGCATCCAGTATCCGTAGAGAAATGCAAATAGAAGGAAACTGAAACACAAAAGGGGCGCCAGCACCTTTACCCTCAAACTCATGAAATACTACTCCTCTCTCCAAAAGGGGTCCCAGTAGGCATCGAGACCCCAATTTCGCATTGCTGCATAATCAGCCGTACCGGCAGGTATTATTTCTTTAATCGGTATCTTAGACAACAATTCCCTGCCCTCCGGGCTGTTCCCCATATCAAGCAGCGCACGACGCACCTTCTCCCTGTCATTTTTTGCCACCCTCGGATTAGCGGCAATGGGGTGAGACGGCATCCCGCGCGTTGTATATAAGACCCGCAGGGAATCACGGATCGCATGGTCCTGCTCCTGCAAAGTCTTTTCAACACCCCCTCCGGCAGCGGCAAGGCCTTTTACTACATGAAGATATACGGAACTGTGTGTTTTAACATAAAGAGGTATGACATTAACGTGATACAGCCTTTCGAAGTCAGCACGAATCAGCAGTGAGGCGGCAATTGCATTCGGCGAAGGGAAAGCGACTACCTTTCCCTTCAAATCAGATATTTTTTTTATAAGACTGTCTTTCTGCACTACCAGTATCCCGCGCAATGGGGCCTTATCACGCACAAGCGGGATATATCTTTGGGACATGCTTCTCTTTAGCATAAAATATGGGTTCATATATACAAAATCAAAATTTCCATGTAGAAATTCCTTTTCAAAATCCTGTATTTTAAGAGTAGTAACTAACTTAAAGGCAAGTCCGGTGCGTCTTGCCAGTTCATCTATGACAGGTTTCCATATGGCATAAAGCTTGCGCTGTTCAAACTGGGGGACCACACCAAATGTATATTTTTCAGCTGCAAAAGTATCATTGCTGTGTACCAGGTCCAAACAAATGCATATAAGAGATATGACAGCGAATAACGGGACAATATTCAGGCCCCCGGATCGCTTCTTTCGTTTCTTCATAGCACCGCCGCCCTGCATAACCAAATTATACTCCTTTTAGAAACCCGAGTGTTTTTTCGTGACTGAGCAGCCACTGTTTTACCTCGACACCACCGGAATAACCGCCAGGAGACCCGTCAGATGCAATGATCCTGTGACAAGGGCGTATTATAGGCAATGGATTCTTCTTAAGCGCCTGTCCTGCCGCTCTCGCCGCTTTAGGACTGCCTGCACATTCAGCAATCCACCGGTATGAACGGGTCTCGCCAAAAGGTATGCCGTTTAAAGCCCTCCATACCTTGTGCTCAAATGCCGTCCCTTCAATAAATTTAATTTTCTGCCTGAATAACTTCTGTCTGCCGGCAAAATAGGCGTCCAGTTCGGTTTTGAAACTGTTGTTGAGCGGCAGTGCGCTATCAGACAGACCGGTACCGTGAACAGGCCGCTCCCGGATAGCGATTTCGACCAGAAAAGGGCCCGCGAAGACACAATAGAGGTTGCCGACAGGGCTGATATATTTAAAAAAATCGAATGCCATCCGCAATACACCATCAAACCACAGAGGACACGGAGAAAAACTCTGTGTCCTCGCTTAAGCGCGCCTGCCTAAGGCGCCTACTGTTGGTACTGTTGGTACTGTTGGCTGTACCTTGGCGCGAAGGTGGTGGATTCTGGCCATTAAGCCTTGTTGTAAAATTGTATCACATCCTTTTATAATTAATAAATGCGTTTCAAGCTGGTCTTGTTTATTCTGGTTATAGTCCTGGGTTCGGCAGCCGGCGGTTATCTCGCCATTGCACAGGGCACCCCCTCAATAGCTGAACTTAAAAAATACAGTGCCACCACCGGGACAAAAGTATATGCCGATGACAACTCGCTGATCGGGGAGTTAAAAGTCGAAAGGGGAATCTTTGTCTCTTTTGAGAAAATTCCCGACAATGTAAAAAATGCTGTAGTGGCCGTCGAGGACTCCCGTTTCTGGCGCCATAAAGGCATTGACTATATCGGAATCGCCCGCGCCCTGGTCCAGGATGTTATTCATGCAAGTCTGAAAGAGGGCGGCAGCACTATTACACAGCAGCTTGCCAAGATAATGTTTCTTTCCCCCGAGAAGACCATCAAAAGAAAGATACGCGAGGCCCAGCTTGCCATGAAACTCGAAAAGGAGCTTTCGAAAAAGGAGATACTGGAGATATATCTTAACAAGGTATATTTCGGGCACGGGGCCTATGGTATCGAGATGGCCTCGCGGGTATATTTCGGCAAATCAGTAGGGCAACTGTCGCTTCCCGAGGCAGCCATGCTTGCAGGGCTTATCAAGGCGCCCTCTGCCTACTCTCCATATAATGACCTGGTCAAAGCAAAAGAACGGCAGGAAATCGTACTGGCGAGAATGGAAGAGGAAAAATATATAAGTGCCTCTCAAAGGGCCGCTGCAAAGAACGCATTGCCCTCCCTTTCGTCATTAAGGTCAAATACAGACACATACAATTATTTCCTTGAGTATGTCAGACAGCAGTTGGAACAAAAATACGGAGTTGAGATGGTATACAAAGGCGGCATGAAGGTGTATACGACGCTCAGCAAAAGTGATCAGCTGTATGCCCAGCAGGCGCTGCAGGAGGGTTTGCGTGAGGTTGACAAGCGGCACGGCTGGAGGGGGCCTGTCGGCCATAAGGATTTGATAAAAGAAGATACGGCAGAGCACAAAGTCTCCTTTACTGCATCTGCAGGAGACATATCAACAGGGGTCGTGATGTCGGTCGACCCTAAGGAAGCGGTTATCAAAGCACGGGGACTTACCGGCAAACTGCTGCTCAGCGATGCACTCTGGGCCGTCAATAGCACTGGCAAAGCCGTAATGAAGCCTGAATCTGCAAAGACGTTCAGACTAACGGATATACTCCATCGCGGGGACATAATATGGGTGAAATTCAGGAGCATTACAAATAAGAATGTCACCTTCAGCCTTGAGCAGGAGCCCGATATTGAAGGAGCAGTGGTGGCGCTGGAGCCTGAAACAGGGTATGTGAGAGCAATCGTGGGGGGGTATAGTTTCATCAGGAGCGAATTCAACCGCGCGCTGAATGCACAGAGGCAGCCCGGGTCCGCCTTTAAACCTATAATATATGCTGCTGCGCTGGAGAACAATTTCACGCCGGCAAGCGTTATCGACGATGCGCCGGTCTCATATCCGGGAGGGCCTTCGGGTGAGTGGCGGCCGGAGAACTATGACCGTAAATTTTACGGTCCCACCAGGTTGCGGGAGGCCCTCGCTTATTCGAGGAACGTAGTGACCGTGAAGCTTGTCGAGGCGGTAGGCATTGATAAGGTAATGGCCTTTGCACGGAACGTAGGCATAGAGACTAACATGCCCCGTGAACTCACCATTGCGCTCGGTTCAGTAAGCGTCACTCCTATGGAACTGGCATCCACTTATGCCACGTTCGCCAACCGAGGGGTAAAAATGACGCCCATAGCAATTAAGTACATCACAGATGCAAAAGGAAACGTACTTGAGAGCAATGCGCCCAAAGGTGTCGAAAGCTTCTCTCCCCAAACAGCATTTCTGCTTACCTCAATGATGGAGGACGTTATAACCTACGGCACCGGCATGAGGGCAAACATCGGACGGATTGCCGCCGGCAAGACAGGTACCAGCAACGATTACAAAGACGCATGGTTTGCCGGCTACACGCCGCAGTTGGTGGGATGTGTCTGGGTCGGTTTTGACGATATGAGAAAGTCCCTTGGCAGGGGCGAGGTCGGCGGAAGGGCCGCTGCTCCCATATGGGCAAACTTCATGAGAAACGCCCTTGAAAGCGAACCTGTAGAGGAGTTTGCCGTTCCGGAGGGTATAGTGAGGCTTCCCGTTGACCCGGCCACCGGCCTCCTGGTGCACGATGAGCCTACAACAATACTAGGGTTGCTGCAGCACACTGAGACTCCGAAGATATATGAGTTTTTCAAAGAAGGCACGCAACCCTCTGAATACAGCACACTTCCTGCCAAAGTGGAGAAAGTCCCTGCCTCTGAAGCCAATGTGGACTAAGTTAAGGAAGGGCGCGGCAGGGGCAGTTTCAGCGCGTCTATAAACAACTACTCCTCTTCTCCTGTCTTCCTCTAAGCAGTAGTTTATAAACAGATTCTAATTATGGTATAGTATTTCTGTTAATGCGATTTGGAATTTTCTTGGCCTTTAATAACCTTTTCTCGTGCATTTAAGGAGTGCCCCTTGAAAGTCCTGCTGGTATATCCGGAATACCCTGATACGTTCTGGAGTTTTTCCTATGCCCTGAAGTTCATCTCAAAAAAAGCCGTCCATCCTCCCCTGGGGTTACTGACAATCGCCGCAATGCTTCCTCGTGATTGGGAGAAGAGGCTGGTGGATATGAATGTGCGAAAACTGGAAGACAAGGATATTATGTGGGCGGATTATGTCTTTCTGAGCGCTATGTCTGTACAGAAGGAATCAGCAGTAAACGTAATCAAACGATGCAGGTCCATCGGTGTTAAAGTCGTAGCCGGAGGTCCGCTTTTTACCAATGAATACGAAGATTTTTCCTATGTTGACCATCTGGTTCTGAACGAGGCTGAGATAACGCTTCCGCTTTTTCTAAACGGCATAAGAGAGGGGCAGCCGGCGCGTCTCTACGCATCCAATAAATGGGCTGACATTACAACTACCCCCAGCCCCCTCTGGGAGCTGATAAACCCGAAGCACTATGCCTCCATGAATATCCAGTATTCAAGGGGGTGCCCTTTCGAGTGCGAATTCTGCAACATCACCTCCCTCTACGGCAGGGTCCCCAGGACTAAAAGCAGTCAGCAGGTCATTGGGGAACTGGAGAAACTCTACGAGCTTGGCTGGAGGGGCGGGGTGTTCTTTGTGGACGACAACTTCATCGGCAATAAGAAAAAGCTGAAGGAGGAGATACTGCCTTCGATTATCCGGTGGATGGACACTAAAAAACATCCGTTTAACCTCTCGACCGAGGCGTCCATCAATCTTGCCGACGACGAGGACCTCATGAGAATGATGGCCCGGGCTGAGTTCAGCACTGTCTTTGTGGGCATCGAGTCTCCTCACGAAGAAAGCCTGCTGGAATGCACAAAGATCCCTAACAAGAACCGGGACCTCATAGCCAGTGTCAGGAAGCTTCAAAGCTTAGGGCTTGAAGTCCAGGCGGGGTTTATCGTCGGCTTTGACAAAGACCCTGTCTCGATATTCGAGAGAATGATAAGGTTCATCCAGGAGAGCGGGATTGTAACAGCAATGGTGGGACTCCTTAACGCGCCGCGGGGGACAAGGCTCTATGACCGGCTGGTCAAAGAAAACCGCTTATTAAAGACGGTGACTGGAGACAACACGGACTTTTCCATGAACTTCGTTCCGAGGATGAACTATGATAATCTCATCAGCGGTTATAAAAAAATCATCGATACCATTTACTCCCCGAAACATTACCACGCCAGGGTCAAGCAGTTCCTGCGTAATTACAGGCCGGTACAGAAGAACGTAATCCACATGCGGTACAGCTACCTGAAGGCGGGATTCAAGTCTGTTTTCATACTGGGAATAATCGGAAAAGAGCGTTTCTATTACTGGAGGATCTTCTTCTGGTCCCTTTTCAGGCGTCCAAAACTCTTCCCCCTGGCAATAACGTTTTCAATATACGGCTTTCATTTCAGGAAGGTATTCGAAGATCACTTCCGCATGACCGAGGGTAAAAGCGTTACATGAGAACACGTTCTTTAAAGCTCCTTCAGCCATTCTTGGGATGTATGCAGTACACCCAATATTCCTGTCACGGCACTTCTTACCCGGTACGGGACAATATAGGAAAGACCAGGGATTATTAGTTCACGCTTGCCAGGAATCCGCCGCTGATGAATATCTTGTATGCGGGCTTTGCGTCTCGGTGTGCCCTGTCCAGGCGACTGTTATGCAACAACGGCAGACTAACACCTGAGGATCATCATCCTGATATATTGTAATGGCCATCCATGAATCTTGTTCTTCTTTTTGAGGAAGACTTTGTCGGGGACAGGAACCTTGTGCGCCTGAAGGGGCGTCGTCATGCCCATGTTCGGAACGTGCTCCGCGCATCGGCAGGAGACCGCCTGTGCGTCGGCATTGCCGGAGGAAATATCGGCGAAGGAACAATAACGCTGCTGGATGATGAAGCCCTCGACATGGAAATAAAGGCGGACTGCCATCCTCCCCCGCCCTTGCCCGTAACCGTTATTCTGGCGCTTCCGAGGCCCAAGGCACTGAGAAGAGTAATCGCATCCATTACTACTATGGGGGTAAAGCGCATTATTATTATCAACGCTTACCGTGTGGAGAAGAGTTACTGGAAAAGCCCCTTTTTGGAAAAGGCTGAGATGGATAAACAGATCATTCTCGGCCTTGAACAGGCCCGGGACACAATCTTTCCGGAAATTATGCTGCGTCCGCTTTTCAAGCCTTTTGCAGAAGACGAATTGCCCGGTATTATTAAGGGATCACTGCTTCTTGTTGCCCATCCCGCAGCAACAGAAGCCTGCCCCTTTGATGTGAAACAGCCTGTCACTATTGCAGTCGGCCCGGAGGCTGGGTTCATTCCTTACGAAATTGAAAAGCTCTTCGCGTGCGGTTTCAACCCGGTCCGCATGGGAGACCGCATTCTTACTGTAGAAACGGCAATCCCCGTACTGTTGTCGAGATTTTTATAAACCACGCCTTACAAACTCTGCCGCGCCTCGTACTCTTCAGGCACGAGCGCTTGAGAAATAATAAAGCACAAATTTTCTACCGTGTCCGTAGCATTCCGGAGCTTGAATGCAGGGTATGGCAAAAGAATGCGAGTTGTTTCATAATATAACAATGGCTTTGTTTCCATAAACATTCCGGATTTATCCGGGGCGCACTATATATCGAATGAAACAAAATGAGGGAATAACCATAGAACATTCTGAAAATAGCGGATCCGCCCCATCTTTGATTGAAAAACTCAAAAAAGGGACCGATCAGAATCGGACCGCTTATGAACACTTATATACGCTTGATGAGGGACAACTGGCGGTTGCGGTAACCGAAGCCACAGGCAACTATATTATAACACTGCTTACCGATGTACAGGGGCCCCTGCTTCTGCATTGGGGAGCAGCATATAATTCGAGGCATGAATGGGTTTTGCCTCCATCCTCCATGCATCCTGCCGGAACAGCCGTATTCCAAAACACAGCGGCCCAGACACCATTTACCGATGATGACGGGATTAGACGGTTAATACTGGAGATAGACGCAAAAGAAGCGCCTGTGGGCCTTTTGTTTGTTCTCAGGCAGAGCGTGACAGGGCGCTGGATAAAAGAGAAGGGACAAAATTTTTTCATCCCTGTTGCAATTCCTTCCGGGCAGGAAGCTTTTACAGGAAGTCTCGACCTTGCTTCTCTTGCAGATAAAATCATCGAAAATGAAATGGGCCGCAATTCATGGACCCTGATGCACAGGTTCAATCTCTGCTATGACCTGCTGGACAGGCTTGGAAGCAAGAATGCCGACGGGGTCGCGCTGATATTTGTCTGGCTGCGTTTTTCGTATATCAGACAGCTGGACTGGCAGCGAAACTACAATACCAAGCCCCGGGAATTAGGCCACGCCATAAGCCGGCTTACGGACAAACTGGCAGGCCGCTACATTGATGAGCCGGCAGAGCGGGAGTTCATCCGCCTGACAATGACGACTCTCGGCACGGGGAAGGATGCGCAGCGGGTCCGTGACGAGATATTGAATATAATGCACCGCCATAATATCAAAGAGACTGCAGGACATTTTATGGAGGAATGGCATCAGAAGCTCCATAATAATGCCACGCCCGACGATATAGTCATCTGTGAGGCCTATCTGGAATTCCTGGCAAGCGACGGTAACCTTGACCTTTTCTATAAGAGACTGGAAGCAGGCGGCGTAACCAGGAAACGGCTGGAAAGCTATGAGCGCCCGATCAAGTCCCAGCCGGGGTTTATTCCTCATCTGAAAGAGGCCCTGATGCATGATTTCGGGCACTTCCTTGGAATACTCAGGGAGGTACATTCCGGCGCGGATCTCGGCACAGCCATTCATACTGCCGGGTATCTGCTTGATGCAGATACGCACAACCTTATAGATTATGTATTGATACATCGGGATGACTCCGGAAAGCAGGGGGACCTCGTTCTCGGAAAGATCATCGGAGCTCGCCGTCTGGTGGCAGGCAGGCTCGGCGAGCACCAAAGCAGTGTTCGTGACCTCCTTTTTCTCGATCTGGCACTGGAAGACTTCTTCAGGGCTGTTGTTGAAAAAAGACTGGGACCGAAACTGAACGTAGATCAACTGGCGGAATTGACGGTAATGTCCCTTGAGAATCTGTGTATATCAACCCCCGATGAGGAATTTGAAAGCTGTCTTGCTTACTGGAAACGTCTGGGGAAGACGCCTCCTTCTCCGAAACTGCGGCCGCTTCAGGCCAAGGCCGTGGTCGACCGCCTTCAGCGAGGCCTGGGCAATTTCATCGACCGATATCACCAGATCCTTCAGCCCAAGGCGGAAGCTCTCGGAAAGGCCTTTCATGCAGCTTCATGGAGTATCAGTCTTTTTGCTGAAGAGGTGGTGCGCGGAAGGCCGGCATTTGTCCTTTCGCTGCTTTTGCATAAACTTGATACCCTGTTGCGGAAAATTGCAGACCTCGGGAACTGGCAGGTGATCAGCCTGAACAGTGGGACAGGAGTCATTAAAGCAATATCACATTTAAAATCCATCCAGGGCAGGAGTTTTACCAGCCCTGCAGTAATAGTCGCCGACGAGATGGAGGGGAATGAAGAAATCCCTGAAGGTGTCATCGCCCTAATAACACCTGCCTCGGTAGATGTGCTGTCCCACCTGGCTGTCCGGGCCAGAAATGCGCATATACTCTTCGCAGTTTGTTACGACTCCGATGAGCTCGCAAAGTTAAAGTCGCAGGCCGGAGTACGGATCAAACTGGATGTCAGCGCGGGTGGTGAGGTTACATTCGAGGAAAGCAGGGAAGATGTGAGGGCGCCATCACCTCATTGCGGGCCTGCTCTAATGCAAACATCAGCGATTCCAAAACCTTTTTCGAGCGTCTACGCAGTGCAGATAAACTATTTCAACGAAAAAAACACGGGAGGCAAATCCAACAATCTGAGACGTATGCAGGGCAAGCTGCCGGATTGGATACATCTCCCTGCCTCGGCAGCGTTGCCTTTCGGGGTTTTTGAAAAGGTACTCACCCGGCCTGCCAACAAAGAACTCGCGGAGCGTCATAGCGAACTGCTCCGGCAGCTGAAGGAAGACAAGGAAAGTTCGCACGACGTTTTGCTTGAAGACATAAAAAAAACCATACTGGCCCTTGAAGCGCCTGACGAATTATTCTATTCGCTCTGTGCTGTAATGGAAAATTCGGGAATCGGGAGGCCTGGAGACTGGCCGGGCAAATGGGAAAACGCATGGACCTGCATCAAATCGGTTTGGGGCTCCAAGTGGAATGAAAGGGCCTATTTAAGCCGCAAGGCAAACGGCATCCCTCATGACTACCTCATCATGGCTGTACTCATCCAGAGAGTAGTTGAAGCGGATTACAGTTTTGTGATTCATACTGCCAACCCTTTTACGAACAATAAGAATGAAGTTTATGCAGAAGTTGTACTGGGACTAGGGGAGGCTCTGGTTGCCAACTACCCGGGCAGGGCGCTCAGCTTCTCGTGTGTGAAAGGCGGACGGGAACCGCAACTATTATCATTTCCCGGCAAGAGCGTCGGGCTTTTCGGCGGCGGCCTGGTCTTCCGTTCAGATTCAAATGGAGAAGACCTTGCAGGTTTTGCGGGCGCAGGACTTTACGACAGCTTCATGCTGCCGCAACCCGTTAAGGTCAACCTGAATTACGCGGAAGAGGCGCTTGTATGGGATGAGGATTTTCGAAACAAGTTTTTGTTGAACATTGCCGGAATCGGGACATCAGTTGAAAAGGCCCTCGGTGGTCCTCAGGATATTGAGGGCGCATACACTAACGGACAATATTATGTCGTGCAAGCTCGCCCCCAGGCTGGGCTTGAACATGACTGAAACCGCGCGCATACGCATCGGCAATCAGACAGCCCTTTCTGCATATTCCGTGATGCAGCCCTTCCAATATGCTGTTGCCAACCGTTTTGACGCCTTTGAATGGTTTCCGGATAAAAATGAAGCCGGGGCCGGCTGGGACGAAAACGACATATCCAAAGAAACCCGCATATTCATCAGGGATACCGCAGTTGCAGGTGATATCCAGCTTTCTGTCCACGCGCCGTGGCAGTTAAACCCTTTGAGAGCCGGGGCCGATGAGCGGTTCTCCAAAATAATAGCGTTAGCACAGGATACCGGTGCAGCGCTTCTCAACATTCATCTTTATGCCGATGAAGGGACCGCTGCCTTCGTGGATACTATTGTCCCTCTGATAAAACGCCTTGCAGATGCCGGAATCAAACTCGCCGTTGAAAACACTCCTGCTACCGGGCCCGAAGATTTCAACGAACTGTTCAGGCGCCTTCGCAGTCTGAACAATACGGCACATGTGGGAATGTGTCTGGACCTTGGTCATGCAAACCTATGTAAAGCAACCCATAACGACTACCTTAAGTATATTGACATGCTCGATCCGCAGGCGCCTGTAATCCATATACATATGCACGAAAACTACGGTGACAATGACAGCCACCTGCCCCTTTTCACAGGCCCGGCCGGAAAAGACCAGACAGGCATAAGGGGCTTAATAGAGCGCATGAAAAACCGTAATTTTTCAGGCTGCATCATCCTTGAGCAATGGCCGCAGCCGGAGAGCCTTCTCATTGAGACACGCAACAGACTGCTCGAAATCATCGGTTAGCAGACGACTGCATCGGAAACCTGCTGCCGTTTATTTATGATATACGTTTCCTCAGAATAAAAATTCACTTCGTGAAATGGAAGTTCAGCGATATGTTTGA
>Ga0074045_10001053_pt1 | contig 26738 bp, 23 predicted proteins | sample BogForMeECP23OM2_FD_94442 | JGI IMG/M metagenome (GOLD analysis project Ga0074045, IMG submission 94442) | Bog forest soil microbial communities from Calvert Island, British Columbia, Canada - Bog Forest MetaG ECP23OM2 | ecosystem: Environmental > Terrestrial > Soil > Wetlands ...
CTCTACAGGCTCGACCGGATGATGAATCACCTCAAGCTGGCCGGAATACTGCCCCTGCTTGGCGCAATCCTGCTTGGAGAATTTACCGGCTGCGCCGAAAACAATGATGTATGCAGGGTGGTGATGGATCATGTGATCGAATATGGCTTCCCAGTCGTACACGGCCTGCCCTTCGGCCACGGCGGCCGCAATGAGGTGATTCCGTTCGGCGCGCCCTTTGTGCTGGATACCGATGAACGCGTGCTCAGAATACTCGAAGCTCCGGTTGCCCGCTGATTCAGGGCGACGCCTGGATTCCGAATTCAAGGAGGCCATCCGCCGAGGTGCTTTTTCCGGGGCCTCGCTTCTCATTTCCGGGGGCTGGGCGCCCGATTTTGAGCGCGCCTGGGGAACCGTTGAATCGGGCGGCGTTGCTGTGATCCAATCCACTCGCTTCGATCTGGCTTCTTTGACAAAGCCCCTGGTTACCGCTCCCCTTTGCATAGCTGCGCTTGAACGCGGATTACTAAACCTCGACGATCCTCTTTCCCGATTCTTTCCAGGTTCTGTGCCCGGGGACAAAGAGGGGATCACGGTAAAAAGCCTGCTTTCGCACTCGTCCGGGCTTCCGGCATACGAACCTTTTTATCTGGAACTGATCAAACTGCCTCCCAAAGCCAGACCAAACGCGCTTGCGTCAATGATTCTGAAAACGCCCCTGGATACTCCTCCCGGGAAAACAGCCAATTACAGCGACCTTGGTTTCATGCTGCTGGGGTTGATTCTTGAGCGACAAATGGGCTGTAGGCTGGACCGTCTCGCCCAAGATTTTCTGTTCGCTCGGCTTGGCATAGATGAACTCCATTTTTGCCCGATTGACGAACGGAGGACAGGGAACGGAGGACGGAAGACGGAGGACAGAGGGCGGAATAGGGACTTCCGTTCCACGTATTCCGACTCCCGTTATGCCGCCACCCAGATCTGTCCCTGGAGAAAGCGGCTTCTTTTCGGCGAAGTGGATGATGAAAACGCGTGGACCCTAAACGGAGTGTCCGGGCACGCCGGGCTCTTCGGGACGGCGCGGGGAGTCTTTAGGCTGCTTTCTTTCCTGTGGAATATTTATGAGGGTAGTTTAACCGACCCACTCTGGCCCCGTGACCTCGTGCGGCTTTTCTGGACCCGGACCGCAGTCGCCCAAGGTTTGAGTGACTGGTGTTTGGGTTACGACACCCCGAGCCGAAAGGGTTATTCAAGCGCCGGGCGGTATTTTTCCCGCAATACCATCGGGCACCTTGGATTTACCGGGGTCTCTTTCTGGTTGGATCTGGAAAAACGGGTCCTGGTGATTCTCTTAACCAATCGTGTTCATCCAACACGGCAAAACGACGAAATCAGGCAGTTAAGGCCGGTTCTGCACGATATCATCATGGAAGCGCTCACATATGGAAACTGAGGGAGTCAAGAAAGTCTACCTGGTGGGGATCGGGGGGATAGCCATGGGGACCTTGGCGACGATGCTTAAACAGAGCGGCTTTGAGGTGGCCGGATCTGACCAAAACCTCTATCCGCCGATGAGTACGCATCTGCGGACCCTGGGCATTCCTGTCTTTGAGGGATTCTCGCCGGAAAACCCTCAAAAGTTCGCTCCCGATCTCTTTATCATGGGCAACGTCATACGGCGGGAAAATCCGGAAGCCCAGTTCATCATGGCGAAGGACCGGCCCTGTCTGTCGATGCCCCAGGCGATTTCCCGGCTTTTTCTCCCCGGGCGAAGGAGCATGGTTGTGGCCGGGACCCATGGAAAGAGCACGACCTCATCTCTTCTCGCATGGGTCCTCGAACGAGGCGGAAAAGACCCGGGGGCCTTTATAGGGGCCTTGGTCAAGGATTGGGGCAGGAGCTTCCGGCTGGGCTCGGGCGAATACATGGTGATCGAAGGCGATGAATACGATACGGCCTTCTTCGATAAAGGACCCAAATTTCTCCATTACCAGCCCTATACAGCCGTAGTCACAGGCATCGAATTCGATCATGCGGACATCTTCTCCGGCCTCGACGCAATTTTGAAAGCGTTCCGAGACTTTGTCAGGCTGATCCCGGAGCGTGGACACCTTATCATCAATGCTGACGACCCAAACTGCATCGCGCTCGCCTCTGAATGCAAAGGGCACGTGATTACCTACGGCCGCTCTCACCGCGCGGATTGGCGTATTAAATCGGTTGATTTCCGCTCCGGCGAGGTATCTTTTCAACTTAGACATCCCGGGACGTTTCGGGAAGAGACATTCCGGTCCCGGCTCCCCGGAAGGCACAATGTGTGGAACATCACAGCCGTGATCGCCGCCTCGAGCATCGCCGGAATGACTTTGGACGGCATTCAGGAGGCGGTGCTGGCTTTCAATGGAGTAAAGCGGCGCCAGGACCTCATAGGGGAGTTCGCAGGAGTTCTCGTGGTGGACGATTTCGCTCATCATCCAACTTCCGTTCACGAAACGCTCCTTGGTCTGAAGCTCTTCTATCCCGAGCGCCGCATTATCGCCGCTTTCGAGCCCAGGAGCAACTCGAGCAGGCGAAACGTTTTCCAGGAGCTTTACCCGCGCGCATTTTCTGCGGCGGACATAATCTGCGTCAAGCAGCCGCCTGCGATGGACTCCATTCCCGAACCTGAACGCCTCGACGCGCAACGGCTTGTGGATGATATCTGCAAACGGGAAAAGGATGCGCGTTTCTTCCCGACTACCGGCGAACTGCTCCGATTTCTGCTTCAGTCGGCTCGACGCGGCGACCTGATCGTCTGCATGAGCAACGGGAGCTTCGATGGGCTTACGGATAGATTGGCCGCAGATTTAGCGCGTGATCGAGCGAAAATGAACCAGGATTGAATCAAATGTCGCGAATTCTCCTCCATATTTGCTGCGCTCCCTGTTCGATCTACCCGGTTTCTGTCCTGCGCGGCGAGAACCTGGCCGTACACGGTTTTTTTTACAATCCGCACATTCAACCATATCAGGAATTCGAAAAAAGGCTCAACACACTTCAAGCCTTCGCGCAAAGCGAGAACCTGCCGCTTATCCTCAGGACTGACTATGATCCGGAAACCTTCTTCCGGCAGGTAGCATTTCGCGAAACGAATCGCTGCCTTTACTGCTATTCTCTGAGGTTGAACGCTGCGGCGGGCATGGCGAAAAAGAGCCGCTTCGACGCGTTCACGACGACACTTCTCTACAGCAGACGCCAGAAGCACCAGTTGATAGTATCAATTGCTGAAGAAGCCTCCAGAAAACATGGCATTGCTTTCCTTTACAAGGATTTCAGGTCCGGATGGCGGGAGGGTCAACAGAGGGCAAAGGCGCTCGGCATGTATAGACAACAGTATTGCGGATGCATCTACTCCGAGATGGAAAGATTTTACCCAAAAGCCGCCAGGAGTGAAAAGTGTGAATAACTCGATCAGAGAGCTTGAGCCTTGCGGCATCCAGGTCGATGAAAACGGCGACTGGTTTCATAACGGAAACAGGATCTTCCGGCCGGAAATCCTGGAAACTCTGTATGCAAAACTGGACCAGACACCCGCGGGCCAATTCATCCTGGCCGATTTTAAGGGACCCTGCCTCCTCGATGTTGCTGATACCCCCTTTGTGGTTTCAAGAGTGGACCTCGAGCGGGATGAGTCCGGCAGGGAGCGAATTATAATTCGACTCAAAAACATTTCACGACCCGAAGTCCTGGATCCCGATACGCTGGAAATCGGAAGTGGTAATATTCTCTATTGCAGGGTGTTCAGCGGACGCTTTGCGGCCAGGTTCTCCCGCCCCGCCTATTACCAACTCACCGAGTTAGTACGTGAAGATGATATTGGGCAAGGCTTCTATATCGAGCTTAATGGAAATAGGTACCCTATTACTTGATTTTGCAATGTCGATAAGAATCTCCACCCCTGCGAAAGAACGTATTCCGAACGAATTGAGAAATTGGGTCTTGATCCTTCGAAAAAAACCGGCCCGGGCATGGTGTCAAAACTTCCGTGCCGGGCCGCTGCAAACTGCGTCAATTAAATGTCGGTTGTTAAATTATTTCATCGAGCATTTTCCCAGCGATTTCACTGGGTTTTATCTGGTAGTTTCCACTTTCCAACTGATTTTTGATCCGTTGGACCATTTCGGTGCGGACTTCAGGGGTCCCCGTAATCGACTTTTGCGCTTGAGCAAGATCCTGATAATCTTTCGAGAGCTGTACCCGGTCCGAAGAAACACCATTTACAACCGCGGCCTTTTCTTGCGCGCCAGGTTTCCCTGATGTTGTGGAATTCTGCACGGCATTTGTCATATATGGCGGGATTTTGCTTATGGCCATCTGTTTCCTTCCCCTACCCTCCGTCGCCGACTAGGATGTCTTTCCTGCCGGGCCGACATAATCACCCTGTTTAGGGCACATCTTTTCCAAAACCTGACTGGTCATCCGGTCCATCATGAGCCTGCGCTTGCCTTCGCCGGAGATTGACACTTTCTCCGCGTTTGAATCAGCACCGCCCGTGTCCCGGCCACCCGTCGCCAAAAGCTTCGACCGCTGCAACTGTCGAGTATAGGTGCGCAAAACACTCTGTACTCGATAGTCGGTGATAACCATGTTGCTATTCCTCCGACCAATATATCGGTTTAATGCATCTGATACTTAAAGCAAAAGTGCGTCCGAAAACAATTAAAAATGTCTTTCCCTTCTTTGCATGTGAGTTTTGAAAAAACCTTGAGTAAAGTTCACATAATCCGGGCTGGCATGATAATTGCCATAATCTGATTCGGCGGGAATTTACGGCCGCTTGAGTTTTTTCAAATGGGGGGGCTGTGTGGAAAGGGCCGACTGCACACGTTGCAGCCACTTTTTCATAACCTGGGACACTGGAGCTCCTTACGGCTGCTCTGCGTGGAGCATTAAGTTTGCTCAGCACCCGCACAATGCCGTTTACGCTTCATCGGGCATCCAATGCCAGCTTTTCAAACCCAAGTCCGGGGGGAGGCGAGTTCAAGGGGCCGTAAGCAACCAAAAGAAATAAGGAGGGTGTTCACACCATGGCAGATTCGAATGGCGGTCATTGGGACGAAACCGAACCCGGGAAAAATGCGTATCCGGGCGCGGCAAAAATTTTCGCCCATGGAACCAACATCAGACAGGCAGTTGAGGACCAGGAAGAGGCAATAAAGATGCGCGATTTGCTGAGGCGCTCCATTGCTGCCCTTTCCGCCCTGGCAAAAAATGAGAGCGCAGCCGTATGTGAAAGGCTCGCCGATTTCAAGAACTCGGTGCAGAAAGCAACTGCCATCGAGCAGATGGAGACAAGTCTCTCAGCTCTAAGAAACGCGATGTTCAATAGCGAACAGCTTGCCGGCGGAACCGGGCCAAATGTGCGCGACACCCTCTGCAAGCCTGCACAAACGGCTCCGGTAACCGACGCAGACGGCCACCTTAAAAAGCTCCAGTCGATTTTTCTCGGTTTGATTTCCGAATTCGACCACGACTTTGGAGAAGAGTACTCCGGGCGTCTGGCCACACTTCGAAAAAAAATCGAACAAAGCACCCAAATCGAAGATCTGGTAGGGTTCAAGGATGATATTATCGCACTCGCCCAGACCTACAACCATATGATAAACGAGGAAAGGAGCCTGGTCACTGACTTTATATCTGAGATTGGCGTCGGCCTCTTGGAGGTAGAGCGGCAGTACCTGGATTCGATCAATCAGACAGGGCAGAGCCAGGGCGAGAACACAAGATTCAATAACCTGCTCGAAAATCATGTGGAAGACATGAAAAAATCGGCACAGCTCAGCACTACACTCGCCGAGTTCAGGGGCCTCGTCATGTCCAGGCTGGCCTCCATACGAACGGCACTGGAGGAAAAGCGCCGGTCTGAGACGCTCCGCCAGGAGAAGCTCACCGAGGAGATGGAATCTCTGAATGAAAACCTGAGCAGGATGAAAAAAGAAGTAGACCAGGTGCATGAGAAGCGCAAGGCCCTCGAAAAAGAGATCCTTATCGACCCTTTGACCGGTGTAGCCAACCGGCGAGCTTTGAAGGAGCGCCTCAAAAGCGAATTGTACCGCTTCCAGCGATATCGGCAGTTTTTTTCGATGCTCCTGTTTGACGTCGACCATTTCAAGGTGATAAACGACCAGTACGGCCACTGGGCCGGGGACAGATGCCTTAAGGAGATCATAAAACGCATCAAGCCCATTCTGCGCGAAACGGATTTCATGGGACGCTGGGGGGGAGATGAATTCCTGGTAATCTTTCCGGGTACCGACCAGGAGAGCGCGGCTGCGGTTGCGGAAAGACTCCGAAAGCTAATCCAGAATACCCGGTTCGTTTACCACAAGCAGGAAATCAGCCTCACCGTAAGCATCGGCGTTACTGAAATTCAGGACCCCGATACATCCCAGGAAATGGTCTTTAACCGAGTGGACAAAGCCATGTACCAGGCTAAGAAGAAGGGCAGGAACATGGTTGCCGTGACCTAGAATGAGTCGGACCCCGCCCAATAGATCCATGTCCATACGGACACTGTAACTCCTGCGAACCTCGGATCGGAGCCTGTCGCGGACTTGATCCGCGATTGGGGGCAGGCGCCCGGACCCAGCGCCTTTTCGCGGGCGCCGGCTTGAACCCAAAAAGATCTAACCCCCCCGAGTCCCCCACTCACCCTCCGCATTGATCCCGCAGACGACCATATGGAATTGGATCTCAAAAAATATACCAGTTCGGTCATTGCCAATCAGAAATACTGTTATCTGATATGAAGTTGGTTTCCCCAACTTGAGTCACTGAATTTTGCTCTAAAATATGGGCCACACCCCAAAGCTGGAGACTGCACGGCAGACCAAATGGCGTACGCGCACCACATCTGGAATCACTCTTTTTTTTGCATTTAAAACAAAACAGTGCGCTGATAAACAATACTGGGGTATCCGATGGACCGGAACTTAATTCATGTGTTGCTCGTTGAGGACGACGAAGACGATTGCATGCTGATTTCAGCGCTTCTCGGGCAGGTAAGATCAACCCGCTATTTCGTAAAAAGGGTTTCCGACTTCGACGGCGCACTTTTAGAGCTTCAACGCAACTCCATTGATGTTGTACTCCTGGATTATCTGCTCGGCGCCAAAACGGGCCTGGATGTACAAAAACACATCAACGCAATGGTCACAAGGCCGCCGGCCATACTGCTGACTGGACACGGGCTCTCAGTGGACCTGGAGGCGATGAAACACGGGGCGGCCGATTATATCGACAAGTCGCAGCTACGGCCCGATGTTCTTGAGAGGTCTATCCGGTACTCGCTTGAACGCGAAAAAACAAAAAGCCTTCTGAGACATAACTGCATCCTCAACATGATCAAAGAGTGCGGCCTCGCCATAACCCAGGCAAGCGGGGAAGAAGGTCTTTATCAGGAAATATGCCGCATCGCCGTCGAAGTCGGGGGATACATGTTCTGCTGGGCGGGGCTGACTGACGGACATAGCTCCCTGCTGCCGGTTGCCCACGCAGGATTCGAAGACGGATACCTCCGGAACATCAGCGTCGGTTCAAAAGACGGGGAAACAGGGCAAGCTCAATTGGGCGTTCCGATCCGAACGGAAGATCCATTCGTGATCAAAGACATTGGTTCGGACCCGACTTTTGAACCCTGGTGCGCCGAAGCAATCAAACGGGGCTATGCCTCATCCATTACCCTCCCTCTTTTGGTCCACCACGAATTTGCAGGCACACTCAATATTTATTCCGGCGAAACTGACGCCTTCGATGAAGAAGCGGTGAACCTTCTGTGCGATCTGGCGCGCCAACTCTCTTTGGGCATATCTTATCTTAGAAACAGGTCGGAGCTTGTCCGGGCTCAACGAGCGCTTCAGGAAAGGGTTGAGTTTCTGAGGCTCCTGATGGACACCATTCCCAATCCGATTTTTCATAAAAACGCCGAGCTGCGCTACGAAGGCTGTAATAAGGCATACGAGGACCTTACCGGGCAAAAAAGCGAAGAGATTGCAGGGAAAAACGTCTTTGAGACAGGAGTTGTTGAAATTCCCGAAAACAGCCACACCATGGATTTGGCCCTGCTGAAAAGAGGCGGCTCGCTCACGTATGAGACAACCCTGAAAGGGGGTGATGGAACGGTACACTATGTACTGTCAACCAAAGCGGTTTATCCGGACTCGGAAGGCAAAGCGGCGGGAATAGTCGGCACATGGGTGGACATGACTGAGCAGAAAAAGGCCGAAAAAAACCTGCAAGAAAGAGAGCGCTATTTCAGGTCGATTCTTGCAAACATGCACGAAGACATTTTTGTGATCGGCCCTGACTACCGCATTAGCGACGTTAACCGGCATTTTCTGGAAACGATAAAGCGCAAGCGCAAGCAAATCGTCGGACGCCCCTGTTATCATGTACTCCTCAACGCCCGAAAGCCTTGTTTTCTCGATGGAAAGCGATGCCGTCTGGAAGAGGTGTTTCGGACCGGAGCGCCTGATTCGGTAAATGGGGAGATGGTTCGCGCGGACGGGGAAAAGGCGACTGTAAACGTGCTCTATTCCCCTCTGAGGGATGAAACCGGAAAGGTAGTAAAAGGCATATTAGCCGTTCGCGACATTTCTCACGAAGTCCGGCTCGAATTGGAGCTTCGCCAGGCTCAGAAAATGGAAGCGATTGGGACTTTTGCGGGTGGCATTGCCCACGATTTCAACAATATCCTCGGGATAATCCTTGGCTATACGGAGCTGGCCCGTTTCCAGCTTCCCCCTGAGAGCCCGGCATCTTCAAATCTTACACAGATTCAGGACGCCTGTCTTCGTGCAAAGGAAGTGGTCAAGCAAATTCTGGCCTTCAGCAGGAAAAACGAACTTGCAAAGCATCCCTTATATATCGGTTTCATTCTCAAGGAAGCCCTCAAACTGCTCCGCCCGGCTCTGCCCGCGACTATAGAAATAAAGTTGGATATCAATACGGCCTCCGGATCCGACCTGATACTGGCTGATGCCACCCAGATGCACCAAGTAATTATGAACCTTTCCACCAATGCCGCTGACGCGATGTCGCGGCAGGGCGGGACGCTGGAAATAGATCTCAGTGAAATTTCGATCTCATCTTCCGACCGGGTTCATTTTTCTGACCTGACGCCCGGGTCCTACGTTTGCATTAGCTTCAAAGACAGCGGTTGCGGAATCGAGCCGTCCAACATCCAACGCATTTTCGAACCCTATTTCAGTACCAAGGGCTTGAGCCGTGGCACCGGGCTGGGATTGGCGGTCGTTCATGGGATCGTAAAGGAGCATAAAGGCCAGGTGAAAGTCTACAGCGAGTTGGGCAAAGGATCGGTATTCAAAATCTATCTGCCCAGAATAAGCACTGTCTCGCCTGTCGTGGAGCAGGGGCTGAACAAGCCGGTTCCCTTTTTTGGTACTGAAACCATCCTGATGGTTGACGATGAAAAACATCTAGCCGATGTGTATTCAAAGCTTCTCGACAGTCTCGGCTACCACACGCTGGCAAAGACCGACAGCAGGGAAGCCCTTGAAACCTTTCGCAATTCTCCCGGCAGTTTCGACCTGGTCATAACGGACCAGACAATGCCAAGGATGACCGGAATGGACCTGGCGAGGCAAATTCTGCAAATCCGCCCCGATATGCCCATTATCATTTGTTCGGGCCGCAATGACTCGCTGAACGTGCGTTCGGCCAGGCAGGCGGGTATCCGCGAATTCATGATAAAGCCTCTTCTGATGCAGGATTTGGCTGGAAAAATCCGTGAGGTTCTGGACGAAGGGAAAAAGAGCAAATCAAATTGATGGAGAATTGAGCAACTGGCAGGACCGGTTTCTCGGGCAGACAACGCTCAATCTGTCCAGAGATAATAGGCGATCAGCGAAGTAAATATCTGCATGCAGAGGATGATCGCGATACAACCAGACCATCCGGTTTGCTTCCAGAAGAGGCCGGGAAAAACCGATCCGGCGCATCCTCCGAGATAATAGAACGCGACGTAGAGACCGGCGGCGGAAGATCGGGCCGAGGAGGCAGCTTTACCAACATTGCTGGATGCTGCTGCCTGGCAAATGAACACACCAGAGGCCGCAATCGCAAGCCCGCTGATGATGACGGGAACATAGTGAACTAAGGTCAGCAACATGCCGGTTGCGACGATCCCGGCAGCTCCCATCAGTGCCAGACGGTAACCGATACGGTCCAGGATACGCCCGGCAACCGGGGTTACGGCTGCGCCAACCAGGTAAACGGCAAAAATCATTCCCAGAGCGGCAGGCCCCAGGTAGAAGGGTTTGTCGGCCAGATAAAAGTTCACGTATGTGAAGGCCGCTACCATGCAGAATAGAACGCTGAATCCCACCGCATATGTGGCCAGGAGCTGAGGATTACGCAGGTGCATGGTGATCGATCGAAGCGAGTCGGCAGCACTATTCTGACGAACAAATTTTATGGGTCGCGGGAGAAGCCGCCAGATGGCCGGAGCCCCGGCCAGAGTGACTGCTCCAAGAACGACAAAGGGGACACGCCAGCCCCAGTGGTGTGCGATCAGACCAGTGATGAAGCGTCCCGTAAACCCGCCGACAATTCCGCCTGTTAAATACATAGCCATGGTCGAGCCGACATACCGGCTGGGAGATTCCTCGCTGATGTAGGCCATGGATGAAGCTATGATTCCAGGAACAAAGAAGCCCTGCAAAAAGCGCCATAAGATAAGCTGGTTCAAATTGGCCGCCGTTGCAGTCAATGCTACCACGATAGCCAGACCCAGCACCGCTATAACAATTACCCTCCTGCGTCCCACGGCATCGGCAAGCAAACCTAGAAAGGGGGCTGCGAGAGCCACTGCCATGACCGGAGCGCTCACAGTTAGACTTACCATCAGTTCTGACGCCCCGAAAATTTGCCGGAACTGGGGCAATAGCGGCTGGGTGGCGTAAAGGCCGATGAATGTGGCGCCCCCCGCCAGGAACAAGGCCGAAAGTGCGGCCGGTGACAGCCTATGTTCTTCCAAATTCCACATACCCCCGAAAACATTCTATCTACTCGCGGCAAGAGCGCTAATCATGATCGCTTCGAGGGATCCTGCCCATCAAATATGTGCAGGGCAGCCAGCCGATCAATTTAGCCTCCATTTTCGGCTATCTCGTCAAAACTCTCCTTTGGCTCCCAGGATATCTCTCCTCCTCAAAATCGCTCCTCTATGTTCGATGAGCCTCAGCCAATTTGTGAAGATTGCCTTGAGCAACGGTTGATAAGTCACATTAGACGGCCATAATGCGTCAGCATCTAATCTCAAGGTTCCGATGTGATCTCAACGCTCCGCGAGGCGGGGATGGCTGCAAAGGGCGGCTGAGGTTGCCTCTCCGGACTCAGTTCAGAATCAGGTACACTCGCGGGGGACTGAATCATACCGTATCCGTGGAAAGGATGGCGGAAAATAATGCCCGGTCCACATTTCCCTCCGAAATAACCATGGCGATTCTGCGCGTTGCGCGGGCTTTCTCCTTGTGATTTCAGGACAGCATTGACGGACAAAGTGACGTAATAAGCAGGGGCAAAAATGGAGAAAGCCAGGTGGGGGTCTGGCTTTACGGGGTGTATGGTTAAGGGGTCCTTAAAACCAAAACTTGAGAAAGGGGCCCAATCTTATGGTCCCGAAATAGCAGATTTCCCCCTTTTGAAAATCAGGGCAGGAGTGTATTTTCCATTTACTAATACAGTAATACGGAACCAAAAACATCTCTCTCACAAGGATTTCGTGACCATATGATTCGGAAATGGCGAGAATCTCCGGGCGCCTTCTCTCAATGCCCTGGAGAGGCGTGTGAACCTATTGGCGGCAGTTTCCAGGAAACTAAATAAGGTGAAGGCCTTTTGGGGGATCACCCTCTGCTGTTACAGCAAGGTTCATTCGACACCATGAACATCCACTATGATGTCCCGCACGGATCAATCGAGGCCAAGGAAAAACGGATCGTGCCATCCTCATCACTTCGCCGAATAACACCTTTGACCTCGAGATAGCGAAGGTGTGCGAGGCACTCTGCCGTAGCAAACAACTGCTGAACGACAGGGAAATTGTCCCAGGAGTCGGCTTCAATGCTCCAGGTCATCCTTGCAGCTACCTGATAGGCATTCATCCTGGAACCGTTTAGGATATTCAAAACATCCAGCAGCTGAACCTGGTGATGTTCAAGGATTTCCAGAATTCTCTTTCGGTGATCGGTAAATGGACGCCTATGGCCGGGCAACACCCGTTCGACCTCTAAGGTCTGGACATTGCGAAGGCTTTCCATGTACTCACTGAGCGGCTCTTCATCTTCTGACGAGCATGCGATATTTGGGCTGATATCCTCCAAGATATGGTCACCCGATACGAGGATTTTCGTGTCCGGCTCGTAAAGGCATGTGTGGCCCGGGGAATGCCCTGGAGTAAGGATGCACTTAAACCTGTATTCACCCGCTTTTACGATCTGGCCGTCCTTGATAGAGGATAGCAAAGGAAAGTGTAAGAACCGCAGTTGCTCTGTATTGCCATCCCAGCTCTGCCAGTGCCGAGCTGCTTTTCTCAACTGTTTTTCAGGAAAACCGTTCCGTTGGACGTAGCTGCTAATCGACTCGAAGCCTCGCCAGCCTCTAAGGAACTCTGTCTCTTTTTGATTGAAATATACTATGGAAGTACTGCTGGCGAGTCGTTGAAGGAGACCGATATGATCCTGATGCATGTGGGTAATCAAAAAATCGGTTCGGTTGCGGTCAATCCTCAAGGAGTTCATCGCAGTGATCACCGTTTTATGACTGTCCGGGTGATCAAACCCGGTATCGATCATCAGACTCCTGCCTGATGATCTAATCAAATATACGTTCGTGCTCCCCAAAGGAGAATCAGGCAGCGGAACGGTCACGCGGAAAAAATCCGGTAAGATTTCTTCAATCATATAGCCATCACCATAATAGCCGCATCAGAGGGGCGACGCTGGGCACGTCCTCATCGATTGCCGCTTATTCGGTCTCTTTCAATGGCAAGTGAGATCATTACGCCTGCAATGCCCGGCCAATGGTCATGATCTCCGCTTCCTTCGTCCCTTCGTAGATCTCAAGAATCTTGGCGTCGCGGTACCACTTCTGTACGGGGTATTCTTCGATGTATCCGTATCCCCCGTGAATCTCCAAAGCATTGTTGGCGCAGAAGACGGCTGTCTGACCGCTAAAGAATTTAGCCATAGCGGCCAGAAGATAATCGGGACGACCTTCATCAAACAGACAGGCTGATTTATAAACCAAACCACGGAGAGCCTCGATCTGGATGGCCATTTCCGCCAGCTTTTTTTGTGTGAGCTGGAAAGAACCCAACGGTGAGCCGAATGCTGTCCTTTCCTTCGCATACTGGATGCTCGCCTTCAGACATGCCTGGCTGAGTCCCAACCCCTGGGCCGCAACCATAATGCGGGTGGTATCGAAGAAATGCATCAACTGCTTAAAACCGTTCCCTTCCTTGCCCACCAGATTGCTCTGGGGAACGCGCACGTCCTCGAAGGCGATTTCAGCAGTGTCAGAGGAGCGGATACCCATCTTCCCTTTGATCTTGTTTCTGGAGATGCCTTTTGCATCTGCGGGGACAATGATGAGGCTGAAGCTGTTGTGCTTCTTTTCCTCCGGATTCGTGATGCACTGGGCCACCATGAAGTCGCAAACCGACCCGCCGGTGATAAAAATCTTGCTGCCATTGATGAGGTAATCGTTTCCGTCCTTAACAGCTCGAGTCTTGTATCCAGCCACATCGGTCCCGGCATTGGGCTCCGTGAATGCTCCTGCGCTCACCTTCTCGCCCGAGCAGACCGCCGGCAGGTAGGTCTTTTTCTGCTCTTCCGTCCCATAGTCGACTATGGCTTCACAGCCAAAACTGGCGGCTACGACATTCAGCGCAATTCCCATGTCGACCTTGCAGAATTCCTCCGTGATCAGTGTGTTTCCCATCATGCCAACACCTGCTCCGCCGTACTCTTCCGGGACCCAGGCGCCGACCAGGCCGTACTCGGCTGCCTTCTTCCGGATCTCAGGCGTGTAGACCTCGTGCTGGTCGCATTCACGGGAGACCGGAGTAAACTCGGCGACGGCAAACTTGTAGGCCATGTCTTTCAACATTCTTTGTTCTTCAGTCAGATCGAAATCCATCTTTGGCTCCCTTTAGAAAAAGAATTTGCAGTAGAGCTTAGTGCTCGGACCAGTCAGACCTGCCCATCTCATCGGGCCGCCTTTGTCCGTTATGAAACCGCGTCCCGTACAAAACCTCCCAATCTGATTTAACAGATGGATTTCATTACAATAAAAATCAATTTAGCGCACGGATTATATGGGAAGTTTTGCAACAAACTAACTAAATTCCACTATTTGACTTTTTCGCTGAGAGTCTTGCCTGCTTTGAACTTGACAACCTTTGATGCCGGAATTTTGATCTTTTCGCCGGTACGGGGATTGCGGCCTTCACGCTGAGACCTTGACCCAACACTGAAAGTCCCGAAGCCTACCAGCGAAATCTTGTCACCGCCTGACAAAGCGGCGGAGACAGCCGAAACAAATCCGTCCACCGCTTTTTCAGCCTGTGATTTTGTAATTTTACCTTAACTTGCGATTTTTGCAACCAGTTCAGCTTTCGTCATTTCCTTTCCTCCTCAAAGTTAGATGAAAACCGCCTCCTCTTAAGACCTCTTAGCAATTCAATGTTGCACCCTAAGCTAAAGCACATTTCCACCGACAGTCAATTCGATTCCCTTCCTGGTCAAGTTTTGATTGAATTTGGTTCTATCCGGAATAATCCGTCAAGTTGGGAGCGATGCAAGCCGAACCGCATTTTTGAGTCGTATTCTGCCCGAAAAAACTTCTTGAACAACCCCAAATCCTGCAAGACCATACGATTTCCCTATCGACCAAACAACTGATAAGCCAATGAGGCCGGTTTTGGCACTTCCGAAACACACCTCCATCCCCGCAGTTGATAGCTCCTCTTCGCAATGCAAGCTCGGGTTACGAGGGCAACTCTTTCAATTGATGGGCATTAAGGTGAAGAGGTGAATCGGGCAAGGGTTGGAAGCCAGAATGAAGGGCTTTGGTCAGTCTGGCTTATTTTCAAAACGGTTCAGAAGCGCGTTCTTTCAATCCTGTTCTGGCATCGCTGCATGGCATAAGGTGACAGACTCAAAAGCTGCCTCTGAGACAAGGACTCTTAGCGGAAGGAGAAGACAATGGCCATTCCCAGCGAAAATCAATGAGCTACTCAATACAGTCCGATCGGCCTCTTACACCGCGACCTGCGGTCACAAGGATCAGGTTCAAGAAAACCCTCCTGAAGATGAGCAGGAGGAGGAAGGGATGGCCACGGACCCTCTCTTGGTCGTTGAACCCCTGGAGGAAAAGGTGGAAAACAATAACTCGGCTTCACCTTGGCCGCAGGATGGGCAAAGCACATTATCCTTTTCATCGCTTCGAAGGCACAGGTATTCGAAAATATGGGCGCAGCTTTTACATTTGAATTCGTGAATAGGCATACTTGTGCCCCTCCTTAATTTCGATGAGTAACTATCTCTGCAATTTGATGGTGCAACCTCAAGGATCCCTCCAGACACTTGCTCTCCCGTCCAATGTCCTCTGACGGCCTCTATCCCTGCGTTACCAGGCTTTATGAGGTTTGCAACGGAACTTTAACCTCTTCGAGGATTACCTTCAAGTATTATGCAGTGGGATCTGATCTCTCATGGGGTTTTGGTCAACTGAGAAAAACATGAGCACCCTGAGATTTTGATAATGCTGATTCCCTCCAGTTAGAAGTCAGTGTCGGCCAATGTTTTTGGAACTGGAACCGATCGACCATAAAAAACTGGAGGGAATCAAGATGCTTCATCGTTCATTGGATCTTATCGAAGCCGACGAAGATACTCCAAGCCAAAAAGTCGTCATCTTAGTTCGCTTCATTCAATTTTCACTTACATCCGGCCGTACATTTGTTATATACATCTTGCGAGTTGCCGATGCACATCGCCAGATCGCCTGAGTCTAAAGGATCATTGTGGATTGACTTGCATATTTCAACTCCTGATGTATACTCATCACTGCAGCGAACTGCAGTTGCCGTATCCAATTTACAATCAGCCCAGGCAGAAGTATAGAACGCTAGAACTATTGCAATTATTAAGACAATTTTCTTCACAATATCCTCCTATGTACATGCTTCATGACTGAGTTATCTGAGCTTTTTCTCTGTGGACTCCTTTATTACAATAGTCAAACCCGCTCTTAGCCCGTCATCGTTCCCGTTTCGCAAATTTCTTTCTCTGAGTACATGAATTCATACGATTCTCAAACTTTCCCTTATCCGATCCCCAAATAACAATATCCGTATCAAGTCTTCACGGGTGTCATTAGCTCTTGGTTGTAACGGGCATTGGCAACTTTCCTCCGCAATGTTTTTGCCAGCCAATGAATTTGAGATGCACAATCCTAAATAGACCGGCTAAAGTCCCGCCCTCTTCGACGTTTACCTCATCCGAAGCTTCATGGGAGCAGAAGTTCGGAAATCTGACATCACACACCAATTATAATCACTGCTTCTCAACAAAAGGGCACACCCCTGAAACTTTAAGGCAGCAATCGCTGGTAGAAACGTTTCCTTCTAGAAAGCAGGTCAGGACAAAGATCGGCCGGACAATCACCATTCCTGAAAATGTTACGGATACTTCGCTATTCTGTCTGCCGGTCCAGACAAATGGAGCCGATGGTTTTAAACTGACCCTGTTCCTCATTTCTCGCAGGCTGAAAGGGGTAGATGCGCGTATTGTGCATACACAGCATGATGAAATAATAGTGGAGGCGAGAGAAGACATAGCGGCTCAGGTGCAGGCGATTGTGAAGGAATGCATGGAAGAGGCATTTAAGAAGATCATCCCAGAGGTCCCGTTTGCAGAGGAGATCAGAGTGGCTGAGGCTTGGGGCTGAAATGGGGAATACAACACTTGATCATCCCCTTAGCCAAAACAGCTGCGGGATATCAACATGATAAAAACGGATGCGACTTTCTCGCTGTGTGGGGTCAACATAGATAAGAAAACATTAGTGGATTCGATATGCGAGAATGTTGGTTGAACGAGCATGTGATCAGCCGAGTACGATTTGATGGGCCAATATGAAATAGTGCCCCCCATCCGGTGTTGCTGATTGCAGACCAACTGCTATAAGCGCATTAGTGCTGACAACAGGTGGAGTCTTCCGTCGGGCTGCTGGGCAATACTTACGAGGAGTGCTAGAAGGTCACCCGCTGCCAGCCCACAGCGGATGAATTTCGGGTTCCCAGGGTCAAACTCTCCCCCCGCTTGCCCGGGCGGGTCGTGCTTGCGTCCTGGCTGCAAAAACTTCAGGGTAGACTCCAATCCTGTAATTCGGCTAACCCCTCGTCGGTGGCCGGAACGTATCGGTACATCAGTCGGCGCAAAGAATAACCCAAGCTCCTTCAGTGCCGACTGAGATAGACTTAACAAAGTCTAGCTCAGGCATGTCGGAGACATGCCAATTCATTGTCGCAGTTTACCATAAATAGATGCAGAACGACCATGGGGTGCTATGGCGGCGTATCGCAGGCACCGCCGGCCCTGATCGTTGTGCATAATCATTCCGGCTCGATTTGAGCCCGGCCGGTTCAAACGTCCCACAACTTTCAAAAGCTCATAGATGGACACGGTTAAACCGGCACTCCATAGAACGAGCGGGTGAAACACGGGACCGACCCAAAGCGCACCCGCTCAATTCCGCAGCCCTCGCCGGCGCCGATCAGGGCGTTCAATTCCCAAATCACGTCCAACACGTCGAATAAATTGAGGCGAGCGATCCAGACAAAAAGCACAAGTGAGAAAGGCGCTGTAATGTGTGATTTTAGGTGGGGCACAAATCCGGGGTGGGGTCTATCATTTGCGGCGGGCTGCTGCGGAGCGCCTTTTCGTCAAATTGAGACGGTCTGCCGGGGCGTGGATGATCCTCAATTGATCGAAGGCCCTCCCGGTTGGCTTTTGAATCAACTTTATCGCCCCCCATCGGCTCAATCCAAAGAGGTCGGCAATTTGAGTGGACCTCCAGCCAGCCAGCATCAGCATGAATGCAGCGACCCGAATACCGACCCATGCCCCCGGCATGTCCTCCGCCGTGCGCGGGAGAGCCTCTCGGGTCAACTCCTTATGCTACAACGTCAGTGCTTTCACTGTCCCCCTCCTATTGATTGGATCGGGAGATATGATGCGACAGATGACATTTATATCAACTTGTCTATGACGCCTACCATAGAGTCCTTGCCTTATTTACAAATTCATCCTAAATTACGCGGAAACCTGAAATTTTGACGGCCCCGCGTTGATAACCGTCCGGAAAGAGTCTCTCCAGATCTTCAATTTCGATTTCATTGTCTTCACAGGTTTCATAAACGGTCGGGACTGAGCCGGTTTGTTGAAATCGTTCACGCAGGAATCTGATTATCCTCCAGTGCTCATCGGTCAGGCCGCCAGGCATTTTCAGTTCTTCACTTTTATGGATAGCAAAATCTTCATCCCATTGCGACGGATCCACGAGAAATCCAAAAGCATCTACTCGATACTCTTTCTTTTCCAAAAACTCGGGAATTTTTTTCACACCTTTCTTTTCAAGCCACAAAGGATGGATGTGCTCAGCTCTGTAAGTCAGCCCTGCCAATTTGCATGCTCCCCGAAGATAACCTGTCGGAAAGAGTTTTTTCAGGTCCTTTATGCGCAGGTTCAGACTCCTGAGGGTTTGATAAACACCAGGACAGCGGCCCGTTTCCATGAAAGTATTCCGAATAAAATAGATGACCCCCCAGTGTGAAGCCGTCAACCCACCAGAGATCTTGACTCTCTCGGCCATTTCCTCAGCAAAACTCTCATCCCACGCGTACGGATTCTCCAAAAAATCGTCTCCATCAGTCTCATAAGACCTATTCTTAAGTTGAAGAAATGGTCCCATAACTCTCCTCCTGTTTTGTTTGAAACCTGAATAATGCATCAACTTGATCGCAAACGGATGCTGAAGCGAATTTGCATCCAGATTTCACCTGAAAAAGTTCTTGGAACGCGCAAAGTCAATAGATCATACGATATCCGAATCAAAACGCAAGTGGGAATGATTACCAGACCATTTTGGTCAGTTTCAGGAAAGCTCCAGGTTCTGGGATGCGGAAACAGCAGGTCCTTTCGCCGAGCTGTCTTGGGAACCGACCGAATTGTGACTTGACCACGCTGTACCGAGAAGCCAATCTGCAGAGGCTCGGCGTTTCTTAGGCTGCCAAAGCCCTTCTCATAAAGGCTTTAATCGATGCTGGAGGCCCTGCCACGTTGCGGCAAATAGCCCTTAATTTCCTTGTGCAGGATGAAAGCCAAATCTTGTACTACGATGACCGGATCAAAAACATGCCTGTCCCTGTTCTCAAGAGGCATGGTGTTGTTGAACGTGAAAAGAACCTTGTATCTCTGAGTGTCGAAAAACTCACCTTCGAGCAGAAAGCCCATATAAAGATGCTCTGTGAAAGGAAGATGCAAGCATTTGTAAAAAAGAATGGGCTGGCGATTTGGGACTATCGAATGCTCGATACAGAACCCATTCCAGATAGTATCCGCTATCAGGTTCTTATGGATTCCGAAGGAAGATGTGCGCTGTGCGGAGCCACCAAAGACGACCGGCCTCTCGATGTTGATCACATAAAACCAAGATCAAGAGGTGGACTGACGGTCAGGGAAAACCTTCAAGTACTCTGCTCAAAATGCAATCGATCAAAGGGGAACAAGGACGATACGGATTTCAGGGAATTCACACCAATTGAGTCGGATTCTCACTGCCCATTCTGTTCACAGCAGATCAGACCACGAATCGTGGAGGAATTCGATTCAGTTTTCGCTGTGGAGGATGGATTCGCCGTTACGCCAAACCACATGCTGATCATACCCTTTCGACACACTGAGGATTTTTTCTCAATGACCTCCAAAGAGAGCAATGATGCAGAGGATCTGCTAAGGATCATGCGCAACAGGATCTCTCTGACAGATTCATCTGTTAGCGGATTCAATGTGGGTGTAAACTGCGGTGAATCGGCGGGGCAGACCATCTTTCATGCTCATATTCCTAAATCCGTGAGCTTATAAATATCAGTTTCCTAGCGTTTTTCTATTTAAGTGTTTGTAATAGTTTAGAATTTATGGCATTATGCCACCTCACGATAACTCACTTGGGAGGCGAGGCATGAAGCAATTCATCATCGCACAGTCCAAAAAGGAATTCTATACCTCTCACTCGGGGCTGGCCCTCGTGGGGCTTAGTTTAAACAAGCTGTGTTCGTTGCCGGCCAAGGTCATGGATGCGTTTCCCAGGAAACTCGCCGGCATTGGGCTTGACGATATCCTGCGTAGTTATGCAGGGTTTCTGACAATGGGACAAAGCGATTTCGAGGGCATAACCAACCGCAGGGAAGACGATCACTTTAGTCAATCTCTGGGAATTGCGCGGGTCCGCTCGGCTGAAACCCTGCGTCAGCGTCTGGACGAGGTTGCGTCTACCCTGCGTCCTATTGCCGATCCCTGCTCTGTGGGATTCTTGAAAGAAGCCCGGGCGACCATCACCCCTCTGGATACAGGACATATCCCCCTGGACTGCGATGTCTTTCCGATGGACAACTCCAAGACCAAAAAGGATGGGGTGTCCCATATCTACAACAGGGAGGACAGGTATGCGCCCATGGCGGCATACCTGGGCACGGAATGGTGGTGCCTGGAGCTTGGGTTGCGTGAAGGAAGCCAACACAACCAAGATGGATTCATTCCTTTTGTTGAGCGGATCATCGAGAAGGCCCGCAGCCTTACTTCCAGAAAAATCCTTATGCGCCTTGACTCGGCCCACGATGCGCTTGATACCCGTGTTGCCTTGGCGGGCCAAAAGAATGTCAGCTACATCATCAAGTGGAATCAACGAAGAGAAGACCAGCTTGAATGGGCGGGGCGGATTTTCAAGGAAGGTAAGGTCACTACTCCCCGGGACGGGAAAAGGGTTGGGTTGCTCACCGTCTTCATCCAGCAGGTCAACAAGGAGAAGACCTACAGGTTCAAAAGGGTTATGCGGGTAGTCGAGCGCACCATTGACCGGCGCGGGCAACGTCTTCTCTCGCCGGAAATCGAAGTCGAAGGATGGTGGACCCCACTGGATGTGCCCGAAAAAGATGTGATCAGGCTCTACGAGGATCGTGGCACAAGCGGGCAGTTCCATGCTGAGATCAAATCCGACATAGACATGGAAAGGCTCCCATCGGGCAAACTCGTCACCAATGCCTTGAGCCTGACTCTTGGGGGACTGGCATACAACATTCTGCGCGCCATTGGGCAGCTCGGACTTGTTTCCGGAAAAACCCCGTTGCGCCATGCCGCAAAACGACGCCGGATAAAGACTGTGATGCAGGAGCTGATGTACTTGGCGGCGCGGTTGGTGCGGACAGGCCGCCGCCTGAAACTTGTCTTCAGCCGTAATTGCCCTGCTTTTGCGGCTTTCCGGACCGTTTACACGCGCTTTGCTTGAGGCTGATGGCGCGTATAGGGGCTTACTGCACGCAAAATATTTAGTAGAGAATAAAATCAAAGGGATAACTCCGGCCAAACTTTGCCCAACTGGCAGATATTGATTATTTGGCAGGAGCAATTATCGCCCATTAGGCCGCCAGATCCGTACTTTTTTGCCTTCGCGTTGCGTTTAGGCAAAAAAAAATGAATTCCAAAAGCTTGATAAGTAACCTCGCTCAATTTGAGCTAACGGATTCAGGATTATATTAATTAGTTATTGGATCGGGAAAATGGAGCCAATTTATGATTGAAATACTTTTAATCATCTCTGTTTTACTACAAGTTGTTGCAGCACTTTTAGCATTTAGGCTTATTAGAATTACTAATTTAAGTGCAGCATGGATTCTAATAGCTATTGGTTTTATTCTGATGGCTGTCTGGCGCATTATAGAGATATTGCCTTTCTTCTCTATTAATATAATGTATGAAATAAGCTATTTCAATAAATGTGTTGATGTTTGTGTATCAATTGTAATTGTGGTAGGTATGGCATTAATTCAGCCTTTTTTTTACACAATCATGAAGTCAGAAAAGGCCCTTCGGGAGAGTGAGGAAAAGTATCGCTCCATGGCCAAAACCGCAGATCCTATATATATGATAGACAGACATTACAACTATATATTGATGAATGAAAAGCAATTGTCAAGGTTCAACCTGCCACTAAACAAGATAATAGGTAGATCCTATGGTGAGTTCCATTCCGAAAAGGCAACTAATGAGTTTATGCAAATAGCAGAACGTGTTTTTAAATCATCTATACCTATCCAGCACGAGTATAGGAGTAAGAGAGACAATCGCTACTTTCTCCGAACTTTCAATCCTGTCAAAAGTCCTGATGGAATGGCTACAATAGCTGTAACAGTGGCGGCAAAGGACATTAGTGACCGCAAGCAGATGGAAGAAAACCTCATAGAAAGCGAGCAGCGGTTACATAATATAATTCAGGGTTCTCCTATCCCTGCATTTGTGATCGGGAAAGACCATAAAGTATTATACTGGAACACAGCACTGGAAGAAATTACACGCATTAAAGCTGAGGAAATCATCGGCACAACTAACCACTGGACGGCATTCTATAGCAGCGAGAGGCCCTGTATGGCGGATCTGCTGGTCGATCAAGCGCTGGATGCAATTCCTCAATGGTATTTGGATAAGTACGTCAAATCCAGGTTGATTGAGGAGGCATACGAGGTAACGGACTATTTCGCGGAACTGGGAGATGGCGGCAAATGGCTTCGTTTTACAACAGCTGTGATCAGGGATTCTCGTGGGGATCTGGTCGGTGCCATAGAAACCCTCGAGGATGTCACAGAACGGAAACTTGCTGAACAGGCACTAAGAAATAGTGAACTGAGGTTGCAGAGTGTGATTCAGGGTTCTCCCATTCCTACGTTTGTAATCGGGAAAGATCACAGAATCATTTACTGGAACAAGGCCCTGGAGGAACTCAGTGGCATCAAGTCTGAAGAGGTGATTGGAACAACAGATTGCCATAGGGCGTTCTACAGCGAGAAGCGCCCGGTTTTGGCGGACCTGATGGTGGACCAGGCTCTGGAAGCGATTCCCCGCTGGTATTTTGAAAAGTATACCAAGTCCAGCCTGCTGGATGAGGCTTACGAAGCAACGGACTTTTTCTCGGAACTGCAAGGTGGTGGGAAATGGGTTCGTTTTACGGCAGCTGTGATCAGGGATTTTCGTGGGGATCTGGTCGGCGCCATAGAGACCCTCGAGGATGTCACAGAACGGAAAAGGGCGGAAGAACAGCTAATCATGATCAAGAAACTCGAGTCTCTCGGGGTTTTTGCTGATGGAATTGCACATGAATTCAATAAGTTGGTATCTATCATGTTGCGAAATATATTTGCTGCCAAATTGTCTCTCGCCGATGAACAACATGGGCCTTGGGGAGAAGGACTGGAGATAGCGGAAAAGGCCGGACTTCAGGCAAAGGAATTAGCTCATCGCTTGGTCATCTTTGCCAAAGGGGGTGAACCCATAAGAAAAATTGGTTCTATTTCGCAATTGCTAATGGATTCTGTTGATCTGTCTCTGTCCGGTTCCAATGTCGTCTGTGAATTTTCCCTGCCCGGTGATCTTTGGCTTATTGAAATGGATGATGTACAGATCCGACAGGTAATCAACAATCTGGTCGTCAATGCTCGAGAGGCTATGCCCGAAGGCGGCACCATAACCATCGGTGCCGAAAATGTGAATGTAACAGCAGGTTGCGGTCTGCCTCTGAAAGAAGGCAAATACGTTAAATGGTCTGTAAAAGACCATGGCGTAGGCATTCCTCAGGAGAATTTGCAAAGAATATTGGACCCTTATTTTACGACCAAGCCGACAGCAACCGCAAGGGGCAAGGGTCTGGGACTTGCTATCTGTTATTCCATCGTCAAGAGACACGATGGATTTATTGGCGTTAAATCTGAACCGGGTGTTGGGTCTACTTTTTCCGTGTATTTGCCTGCGTCCCCTCAGGGAGCCTCTATTAAAAAAGCTAAGGCGGATCAAGGTGATACAAGAGGAGGGAGAATCCTGCTCATGGATGACGAGGAGACGGTGCGCAATGCAACAGGTATTGTCCTCAACTATCTCGGATATGACGTTGAATACGCAAAGGATGGCAAGGAAGCCATTGATCTCTATAGAACAGCAAAAGAAAGAGGCTGGCCGTTTTCTGCCGTCATATTGGATTTATATGTGCCGGGGGGCATGGGGGGCAAGGAAGCCATGAGGGAGTTACTTGCAATAGATCCATACATCAGGGCGATCGTATCCTCCAAGCATTCAGACGATCCGGTCGTTTCAGAATTCAGGAAGTATGGATTCTTTGGGGCTGTGGATGTTCCCTATGATGTTGAAAAGATGAAAAAAATCCTGAGCGACCTCCCCCGCATGGAAACTTGATTGACTGATTCCTCCAGTTCATGTCAAACTTTGGGCGTACCCCCGGACGAGCCGGGGGTATACCCAACAGAAATTATCCCATTACGTTAGCCTCTGGCCAACACAAACATGGTCTGGACCTCTCCCTTGAGAACATGTCGTTTGAATACTTGGCGCATTTTGTTTGCATCCAGTTGTCCGTAAATGATCGGTTCCTGCCCGGGCATTTCCAGTGTGATCATAGGTTCTTTACTGCACATGCCGGCACAACCGGATGTCGATACCTTGACATCTGTTACTGCTGCACTGGCAATCTCACTCATCAATGCATCCATTACTGCCCTCGCACCGGCGGCAATGCCACACGTACCCATATGTACGGTTATCCTTGCTCTCTGAATGCCTCCCTCCAATGATGTCTCTGCGGCATAGATGCCACAGCAGATAATCAGGCCATCAACCTTCTCAAAATAAACGGTTTTAGGAAGCTCCTTCCTGGTTATTGGATGATGCCATTTGTAACTCACCCAGCCACTCCCTTTAGCGTTGGCAGTGTCGACGATTTCTTTAATAAAGGGCTTGCTGTCGGAATCCTTGAGGTCAATGAAGTCCTCCCCCACATATTTTTCATTGATTCCATGCGCAAGCATGGTTCCCTTGTCGCTCAATACAAAAATATACAATTCATCTTCAACAAATGGTCCTTTAGGGTTCGTGTACTCAGCCAAAGCGATTCTCTTGCCAGAATGGCTGTAGAACGATTTTGCTTTCTCCACCCAGGCCTTAGCGTCGTGTTGAATTCTTGGGCTCATGGGGTCCTCCTTCGACGATGAATAGGGTCTGAACTTACTCCGCTCTGCCGAATATATTCCTTCCACACGGGAATATAGCAACTGTGCTTGCGGCCAGATGGGCTCTCACCTTCAGGGAAATGAATATTTCACCACCTCCTCTCCTACGATCTATTCTCTTTCGTCACATCTCTGTCAAGGTAGAAATGCCTCTTTCACCAACCAGTATGATCTCGGTATGGGAGAGACGGTTCCGTATCACTTTTGCTATGGCATGCATAAACTTAAATCCCAGGGCTTTGTCTCCGTTTAATATCTCCCTCATTTTTGCCGAGTCAATGGCAATTACTTTCGAGTCATCAAGGCAGCGCGCAGCTCTGGTATAAAGATAAGGTTCCACGACAGCCGACCACCCCAGGCCTTCACCCTTGGTCACAATATCGACGGTGACCCGTATCGGTGGTGTATGGGGGCCTGTGTCAACATCCAATGTCATGAGGACCTTTCCCTCAACCAACAGGAGGAGACTTTTTGCCGTATCCCCCTTTTTCCATAGCTGGGTGCCCGCCTTATAAAACTCCTCGGTGGCAATGTCCGCAAATTTTTTTAGATCTCCGTCACTGAACCCTTCGAACAACCCAAAATTTTTTAGCAGATCTACCGAAATCATATGTCATTCTCCCCTTTTTTGAAAAAAAGACACAGGTTCTAGTGTTGTTCCATACTTACCGCTCTTTTCCGGTAGTAGCAGACTACCGATGAGATCCAGATCTTTTTCATCCACTTGTGCCGAAAGGTAACGAAGTCACCAGTCGGAGGATATATTCTACTGCCGGTTCTACAAGAGCCTTGGTATCCGCAGAAAGGTCACGGTGGAAGTCAAAGTCGTAGCCGCGGATAGACACAAGGTGTCCGGTGGGTCCCGGATAGTGCAGTAGCTTGAGCAGCGCAAGAAGCATCGCTGGGGTCATGTGGTGCGTGAATGTAGACGGAGCGTATTCCGGAGATATGGGTGCGCAATGGAGATTGTCCAGGCTCTCATAAACATGTGCATCTACGAAGATGGCCTGATGGTAATCAGCCAACACATCCATTAGCTCCGGCGCCAGTTGTACCAGGAAGATGGAATCCACCTCTGCGCCAAGTTCATCTAAGCCGGTGTTGTCCTCGCTCAATACTTTTTGATCCAAGCACCGTCGCAGAGCATTGACTACGCAAAAAGCAACACCATCGTCAGCGCGGTCTATGTTCCCGTAACCAATAACCAGGGTACGAGGCAGTTGTTTCTCGAGTTTCATGGCATCCCGATCCATCACATTGTTTCATTACGGGATATGCGATCCAGAACCGTGCCATCCGCCGACATGAGCGTGATTTCCAGCGGCATTTTCCCCAGGGCATGCGTGGC
>Ga0074045_10001054_pt1 | contig 26724 bp, 21 predicted proteins | sample BogForMeECP23OM2_FD_94442 | JGI IMG/M metagenome (GOLD analysis project Ga0074045, IMG submission 94442) | Bog forest soil microbial communities from Calvert Island, British Columbia, Canada - Bog Forest MetaG ECP23OM2 | ecosystem: Environmental > Terrestrial > Soil > Wetlands ...
GGGAAGAGCCGGTGACATATTCAATCAAGGGAAGTGTTGAAACCTGTGGCTAGTAGAGCGATCGCTCCCATCCCGTTGAAACCCGTCCGTCCAACCGGCGAAGTCTATGAGATTGATCCAATCCGCGAGCCTCGCTGGGCGGCTTTGGTCGACAGCCACCCGCGATCATCAGTATTTCATAGCCCGAACTGGCTGCGAGCCTTGCACGAAGTCTACGGTTACAACCCTGTGGTTGTGACTACATGCCCTCCCGATGCGGCGCTGACGAACGGACTTGTTTTCTGCCAAATCAAGAGCTGGCTAACCGGTCGTCGTTTGGTGTCATTGCCTTTCTCTGATCATTGCGAACCGCTGACCGACCCGTCGACTGATATCGACGAGATGGTCTCGCACATAAGGCAACGCGTTGATATCGACAAATGGAAATACATTGAAATCAGGCCGGTGCTCTACCAGCCCGGCAGTGCGACGCAACTGCGAAGAAGTGTAAGTTATGTGTTTCACCGCCTGGACCTACGACCCGGCACTGACGAGCTGATGCGCCGCTTTCACAAGAACTGCGTGCAGAGAAAGATTCGCCGCGCGGAGCGGGAGAGATTGACCTATGAGGCCGGCGCTTCGGAGGATCTGCTACAGAAGTTCTACCGGCTTCAAGTGATGACCCGCCGGCGGCAGTACTTACCGCCGCAGCCGCTGAACTGGTTTCGGGGTTTGAGCGCTGCGTTTGGAAAGGACTTCAGGATCCGCCTGGCCTCGAAAGACGGCACTGCGGTGGCTGCGATTCTCACGTTGGCGCACAAGAAGACTATGGTCTACAAGTACGGCTGCAGTGATGCGGAATACAGCCGGTTTGGCGGAACGGCGCTACTGTTCTGGAACACCATACAAGAGGCCCGGAGCAGCGGATTTGAGAAGCTGGATATGGGCCGCTCCGCGATTGACAACCTGGGGCTCATTGCCTTTAAAGAACATTGGGGCGCCACGGGAACGTCGATCAGTTATTGGACTTACCCCCAGTCGCATGAGGAACTGCTAAACATCTGGACCAAGAAGGTTGCGCGCCGGGTAATTTCGGCGGTTCCCGACGGGACTCTGAAGGCCGCCGGTAAACTGTTGTACAAACATATCGGATAGGATACCCCCGCTCTAAAGCTAAAAAGTCCGCAGCGATGGACGGCTGCCGAGGAATCGTTCTGCCATGTTGATAAACCGAGCCTATTACCTTCTCAAGCCGGTCATGCCCTGGCGCTTGCGTTTGGCGTTGCGGCGATGGCGGGCCAACCGCCGCCGCCGGGAATTCGCGGATGTGTGGCCGATCGATCCTAAAGCGTGTCGAACTCCTCCCAGTTGGCCGGGCTGGCCAGATGGCAAACGGTTCGCGCTGATCCTCACGCACGATGTAGAAGGTAATAAAGGAGTATCGCGGGTTAAGCAGTTGAGAGATCTCGAACGGAAGCACGGCTTCCGTTCCTGCTTCAATTTTGTGCCGGAAGGGGAGTACCGGGTTCCCGACGCGGTGCGAGAGAGTTTGGAACAGGTTGGATTTGAAATCGGTGTGCACGGTTTGGAGCATGACGGAAAGCTTTACAGTTCGCGAGCGGAATTCGTCGCCAAGGCCTCCCGGATCAAGCAATATCTCCATAAATGGAATGCCTCTGGATTTCGTTCTCCACTGATGCAGCACAGGTTGGGATGGCAGCATGTTTTAGGGGTTGACTACGACGCGTCTACTTTCGATACCGACCCTTTTGAGCCTGAATCCGATGGAACGGGAACTATCTTCCCCTTCTGGGTGCCAGGTCCGAACGGTAGTGGCTATGTCGAACTGCCGTATACCCTGGTTCAGGATTTCAACCTTTTCGGGGTGCTCCGCGAGCGGAGCATCGATGTTTGGAAGCGCAAGGTGGATTGGGTCGCCGAGAACGGTGGCATGGTATTGCTGAATACCCACCCCGACTATATGTGCTTTGACTCCGAGCCGGAGAGAGATGAATATCCGGTAATGCGATATGAAGAGTTTCTGTCCTACGTGCGCGAGAAGTATGAAGGCTCCTATTGGGCCGCGCTGCCGCGGGAGGTTGCCCAGTATTACCGTGACCAAGTTCCCATTTCTGAGCGCAATACACGCAGGAAGGTATGCATGGTGGCCTATACCCCATACGAGGGCGACAATCGTGTCCGGAGGTATGCGGAGACACTGGCAAAACGCGGCGATCAAGTAGATGTGATCGGCTTATCCAGAGAACTTTCCCAGCCTGCGGTGGAAGAGATAAGCGGGGTTACGGTTTATCGGGTTCAGCATCGCGAGCACAACGAGCGCGGCAAGTGGACGTATGCATGGCGCCTATTGCGTTTCCTGGTCAGGTCCTCAGGGACGCTAAGAAGACTGCACATTCGAAATCGATATGACGTGGTTCATATCCACAACATGCCGGACTTCCTGGTATTTGCGGCGTGGTATCCGAAGCTGACGGGCAGCAAACTGATTCTCGACATTCATGATGTCGTCCCGGAGTTGTTCGCGAACAAGTTCCGGTCGAGCTTTAAGAGAGCCTATGTCGAACTACTGAAGGGAGTCGAAAGGCTATCGGCAGGATTTGTTGACCACGTCATTGTTTCGAATCACCTTTGGCATAAGACCGTGATCGAACGCTCGGCTCCGGAAGAGAAGTGTTCTGTTCTTATCAATCACGTCGACCCGGAAATGTTTGCCCGGCGTGCCCGAACCAGAACTGACGGGAAATTCATCATCTTGTTCCCGGGAAGTCTGCAGTGGCACCAGGGCGTTGACATTGCAATCGAAGCGTTTGCTCGGGTGAAGGCTAAGGTCCCGAATGCCGAGTTTCACATCTATTGTGGGGCTGGTGGCGCGCTGAAAGACCAGTTACAAAAGCTCGCGCGACAACTCGGCCTCGAGGACAGCGTCAAGTTTGACCGGGGGGTGCCTCTCGATGAAATGGCGCAGGTGATCGCCAACGCCGACCTCGGCGTAGTCCCCAAGCGAGCCGATTCATTCGGGAATGAGGCCTATAGCACAAAAATCATGGAATTCATGTCCCAGGGCGTGCCCGTGGTAGTCTCCCGGACGAAGATTGACGCCTTTTACTTCGAGGAAGGTGTGGTCCATTTCTTTCGGTCGGGCGATAGCCAAGCCATGGCGGAGGCTATGCTCGACGTTGTCAACAACCAGGACTTGCGTGAGTCTCTTTCCCGGCGCGGATATGAGTATGTCCGGCGTCACGGCTGGGATCAGAAAAAGAAAGAATACCTGGATCTGATTGATTCTCTTTCAACTGAGAGGTTTAGCGATGTTCCTGGTGTTCAACTGTCTGACATTCAACTTTCTCTTACCCCGCCAGCTGCGCTACAGCGGGAGAGCCACCAACTGGCAAAAGCAGCTTCGGTTGAAGAGGGAGTCAGCAGCTTGCCGGTCCCGGTCGACGACCGATCGTCGGTCGCGTCGCTGGAGGGCAGGTAGTCCGAAGAGTCCCACAACGAACAGACGAGCCCAAAGCCGGTGACCAACAAATCATCAGAATGCAATGTTGTTGTCCTGGGCGCAGGTCCGTATGGACTTTCCGCAGCGGCATACCTGCGAGCGGCGGGTGTGGAAGCGCGGGTGTTCGGCGAACCGATGGCCTTCTGGGAGAATCAAATGCCGGCGGGGATGTGTTTGCGATCGAATTGGGGGGCCTCGCACATTGCCGATCCCAAACAGGAGCTGACTTTAGACGCGTATTGCCGCGAGAAGGGGAAACACGTCTCGAAACCGATTCCGCTCGAGCACTTTGTCGATTACGGCCGCTGGTATCAGAGCCAGGCAGTCCGCAATCTGGAACAACGCAATGTGCTCAGGATTGATCTCGACCCGCGCGGGTTCAAGGTGATTATGGCGGATGGCGAAGAATTCGACGCCCGGCGGGTCGTGGTGGCGGCCGGGATCAGCGTGTTTACGGCGCGGCCCGCGGAGTTCGCCGGCATCCCACCTGCCCTGGCGTCGCACACCAGCGAGCACAATGATCTCGGAAAGTTCAAGGGGAAGCGGGTGGCGGTCATCGGCGCTGGGCAAAGCGCTCTCGAATCGGCTGCTCTGTTTAGGGAAGCCGGTATTGAGGTCGAGGTGCTTGCGCGCAAGAAGACTCTGAACTGGGTCGGGTTGCATGCGAGATTGCACCACCTGGGCGTGATTTCCAAAATGCTGTACTCGAAGCGCGATGTTGGCCCGGCTGGGATAAGCCGCCTGGTTGCGATGCCTCACCTGTTCCGGCGTTTTCCCCGGGGTTTTCAGGAGCGCACCGCCTATCGTGCGATCCGGCCCGCAGGAGCGGGTTGGTTGCAACCGCGAATCGCAGGAGTGCCTATTACATTGGGACGCAGAGTGGCTTCCGCGACGGTCGCAGACAGCCAACTTCGCCTCCAACTTGATGACGGAAGCGAGCGCCTGGTCGATCATGCGCTTCTCGCGACCGGCTTTCGCGTGGACGTTGCACGATACCCTTTTCTGTCTCCGTCATTATTGAAGCAACTGGAAATAGTCAACGGCTTCCCGGTGCTGAAGCGCGGATTGGAGTCCTCGATCCCGGGCTTGCATTTTGTCGGCAAACCTGCCGCCTGGAGCTTTGGACCGCTTCTCGGCTTTGTCTCGGGGGCCGAGTTCGCCTCGAATGAATTGGTTCGCTCCCTGACTCGCTCTATCACTCGGAACAACGGAAACAACTGATCGTGAGCAGCACTTTAATCCAACGGGTCCCGAAGCCTAGTTCTGTGCATACCGCAAACCGGACCATAGGCGCGGTAGTGCTCGGGGGCGACTACCAGGGACTGGAAATCGTTCGCAGCCTCGGACGACGGGGGATACCCGTGTGCGTCGTCGATGATGAGCTCTCCATTTCACGATATTCGCGTTACTGCACGAAATTTGTGAAAGTGAAGCATCTTCGCGATGAGCGGGTCGTGGTGGATAGGCTGCTTGAACTCGGAAAACAGCTAAACCTGGAAGGCTGGATCCTCTACCCCACCCGCGAGGAATTGGTGGCCGCCTTATCGCGCCACCGTTCACAACTCAGCGAAGTATTCCGGGTTCCCACGCCCGAATGGGACAGCGTGAAGTGGGCCTGGGACAAGAGAAATACCTACCGGCTCGCGCAAGAGCTCGACATTCCGACTCCTGTCACACACTACCCCGAGAATGTTGACCAATTAAGCTGGCTCGGCGAGTGTGCGCCGCCGTTTGCGATCAAGCCGGCGATCAAGGAACACTTCTTCTATGCCACCAAAGCTAAGGCCTGGCGGGCCGACAGCCATTCTGAATTAAAGACGCTGTTTCAAAAAGCATCAGAGCTTGCTGGTGGCGGAGAAATCATGGTGCAGGAACTGATTCCCGGCGGCGGCAGCCAACAGTTCTCCTACTGCGCATTTTTCCGTGGCGGGGAAGCGGTGGGCAAAATGGTTGTTCGACGCCGGCGCCAACACCCGCTGCAGTTCGGGAGAGCCAGCACCTACGTCGAGACGCTGGATTTGCCGATCCTAGAAGAGCTTTCAGAGCGTTTCCTGCGCGCCATCAACTACTACGGCCTGGTGGAGCTGGAATATAAGCTCGATCCGCGCGATTGCCAGTACAAGCTGCTTGATGTAAATGCCAGGACGTGGGGGTACCACAGTCTTGGCGCTGCGGCAGGTGTGGACTTCAGCTATATGCTTTACGCGGATCAAGTTGGTCTGCCCGTACCAGCCTGCCAAGCCCTGCCGGGGGTGGCGTGGGTACGCATGACCACAGACCTACCGGCCGCTTTGATGTCTATTCTCGGCGGTGAAACGGATTTGAAAGGCTATCTCCGGTCGATGAGAAACTGCAATGTGGATGGTGTATTCAGCCCCAGGGATCCAGCCCCGGGATTGGCCGAACTGATCTTGATTCCATACCTGGCAATCAAGAGAGGTTTCTGAAAATCCTGGCCTGACATGCGGTATAAGGAGTTTGCGTTATGACAGCCCTCCCCCTTCGTCGGCAAGATCCCGCTCCGGTTTCCGGCCAGTTAGTCAGCATCGATTCTGAAAGCTCCATCTATGGGGACGGCAGCTATCTCAAGAACAATCCCTCATGGCATGTCGAGGAATCGCCTTTCAAGGTGAGGCAAATCCAGCGAATGCTGAAGCAGCAGAAGCTGGCGCCAAAGACTGTGTGTGACGTGGGCTGCGGTGCGGGCATGGTGTTGGCCGAGCTGCAAACGCACCTTCCGGCCGATTGCGTGTGCTGGGGCTATGACATTTCTCCGGATGCGCTTGCCATGAGCGCGAATCGAGGCAACGAGAGGCTTCGTTTTCGCCTGCGTGACATTCGCAAAGACGAATGCGACACCTTCTTTGATCTGCTGCTGATGCTTGACGTCTTCGAGCACGTTGAGGATTACATGGGACTGGTGAGGGTGGTGCGGTCCAAAGCAAGGCAGAAACTGTTTCACATTCCGCTGGATCTCTCGGTACAGGCGGTCCTGCGTAAGAACGGTTTGCTGCTTCGCCGCGATCATCACGCCCACCTTCACTATTTCACCAAGGAAACTGCGCTGCGCACTCTGACGGACGTGGGATATACCGTGGTCGATTACTTTTATACTCCACGCTGCATTGAACTGGGAGATCTGCTGATCCAGAAGATGGCAAGGATCCCACGGATGCTCGCTTTCGCGCTGGCATCGAACCTGACGGTGCGCGTGCTGGGCGGCTACAGCCTGATGGTGCTGGCTGAATAGAAAATGCTCCTGCGAGCAATCTGTGTTCTCGTTCTATCCGGCATTCTGGTGGCGGGCCTGTGGCCGTTTCATGCCCCCAAGAACCAAGTCAGCTGGATAAGTGGAGAAAAAGGCCTGCTGTTCGGAAAGTACGGAAGCATTGCGAGCGCAGGTGAGTTCAAGGGGCACTTATCGCAAGCGGACAGTTCCTGCAGTCTCGAAATCAGGCTGCAACCAAAGCGGGTACGGTCCTCAGGGACGATTCTTGCGTTTTACCGGCAGAAGAACCAGGTCGTTCCGTTTGCACTGCGTCAATCCTGGAGCGACCTGGTGCTACAGCACCCAAGTCCAGATCCGAGGCGCCATGCTGGAAGGGCCAAAGTCTATGTCGACGAGCTTTTCAACCAGGGAAAGCCGGTGCTGGTTACCATTAGTTCAAATCAAGCCGGTACAACGATCTATGTGGATGGCGTGTTCGTAAAAAAGGCCGCGACCTTCCGGCTTTCAAGCCAGGATTTGACTGGCCTACTGATAATCGGAAACTCTCCGGTTACAACCGATGACTGGTCCGGGCAGCTGAGGGGGCTAGCCATCTATGACCGGGATCTGACGCCAGCAGAGGTATCGCGGCATTACGAAGGCTGGACAGGGAGCGACACAACAAATCTGGCTGCAGACGAGCGCGCGGCCGCCTTATATGTCTTCGATGAAAAGGGGGGAAACATTGCCCGTAACATCGTCGATTCGTCGACGGACCTGGTCATTCCGGAACGCTTCTTTTTGTTACATGGAAAGTTTCTCGAGCGGCCCTGGAACGAATTTCGACAGGACTGGAACTACTGGAAAGATATCGCTGTTAACGTGGGCGGATTCATTCCACTCGGACTGTCTTTCTGTGCAATTTATTCGCAGAGTAAAAACGTAGAACACCCGGCAGCGGTGACCATCGTTTTTGGATTTGTGGTTAGTCTGACCATCGAAGTCTTGCAGGCGTTTCTCCCGACCAGAAACTCAGGCATGACAGATCTGTTTACCAATACTCTGGGCACTGCTGTGGGAGTGGTGTTCTACAGATCTGATTCAGTCCAAGCCATTCTGGCCAGAGAGTTCTTTGCTTCACGCCGGCTTGATAGTTCCATTTGCAAGAAAGTCGCACCAGCAAACTAAAGGAGATTGTGCAATCTATGAGTGCTCATACCATTCCTGCCAGACTGGCCCCTGGAATAAGCGGCAAAATAAAAGAACGCCAGGCGCGCGTGGGGGTGATTGGCCTGGGTTATGTCGGACTGCCTCTGTCGCTGTTGTACGTAGAACAGAAGTTTCCGGTTACCGGCTTTGACATCGACGAACGCAAGGTGGATTCGCTAACAGAAGGGAAGTCGTACATTTACCGAATTCCCACGGAATCGATTGAGGAAGCGCGGGGAAAGGGTTTTTCGGCGACCTCAGATTTCTCGAAGCTGTCAGAAATGGATGCGATCATTATTTGTGTGCCTACTCCACTCGACGAGCACCACGAACCCGATCTGAGTTACATCACAAACACGGCCCACGCCATCGCTCCGCACCTGCGTGCAGGCCAGCTCGTGATCCTTGAAAGCACAACCTATCCTGGGACTACCGAAGAAGTGATGGTGCCAATTCTCGAGGCAGAAAACCGGAGTGGTCTTAAGGCGGCGCGGAAGGGGCTGTCGACCGCGCCCGAGGAAGCGTTCTATGTCGCGTTTTCGCCGGAGCGGGAAGATCCGGGCAACACCTCGGTGGCGCGTCACGACATTCCGAAGGTGATTGGCGGGCTCGATCCGGAGGCCACTGAGTTGGCTGCGTCCCTGTACGGCTCAATCTTCAAACGCACGGTTTGCGTTTCCTCGCCGGCGGCGGCGGAGATGACCAAGCTGCTGGAAAACATCTATCGCTGCGTGAATATCGCCATGGTCAATGAGCTGAAGCTTCTATGCCTGCGCATGGGGCTGGACATTTGGGAGGTGATCGAGGCGGCGTCGACCAAGCCTTTCGGGTTTCATGCCTTTTATCCGGGGCCCGGGCTGGGGGGACACTGCATTCCCATCGACCCATTTTATTTGTCATGGAAGGCGAAAGAGTGGGATTTTCATACCCGCTTCATCGAGCTGGCCGGCGAGATTAACAGCTCCATGCCATATCATGTGGTGACGTCGGTGGCGTCCGCTTTGAACCGGCAGAAAAAGGCTCTGAACGGCGCCAATGTTCTGGTGCTGGGTGTCGCATACAAGAAAGATATCGACGACCTGCGCGAATCGCCGGCTCTAACCATCATCGAACTTCTGCAGGCGGAAGGCGCACGGATCAGCTATAACGATCCGTACTTGCCGTTCATCGGCAAGGGGCGCAAGTACAATTTGCAGATGGCGTCCACTCCCGTGGAAAATCTGGGAGACTACGACTGCGTCCTCATCGTCACCGACCATTCCAATTATGATTACCGGAAAATTGTGAGCGAATCGCGACTGGTTGTCGATACTCGAAACGCAACCAAAGGGATTGAAGGGACAAACGTTGTGCGCTGCTAAAGTTGAATGCAGACCGTGTTCATCGAAAGAATAAGGAGTAAGAAAGGCGAATACCGTCAGGCGGTGCGCAAGACCGATGGGTGAACCCAATATCACGGTTCGTAACGTTAGCGATACCGCCCTGTGGGTGGCCTACTTTCGAGCGTTGGAAACTCAGCGTCCCGACGCTTTGTTCCGCGATCCGTACGCCGAACGATTGGCTGGCGAAGAGGGCTTTCGGATCGCGAACACTTTGGCAGACGGCAACAAACACGAGTGGGCCTGGGTGGCGCGCACCTATCTTTTCGATCAATTCATCGCGCGCGCGATCGACGAAGGGGCGGACCTGATTGTGAACCTCGCGGCCGGGCTGGACGCCCGACCCTATCGCATGGAATTGCCGGAGTCGCTGCAATGGGTGGAAGTCGATCTGCCGGAGCTCATTTCCTACAAACAGGAAATCCTGGTGGAAGAAAAGCCGCGATGCCGCCTGGACCGCGTCGGTTTAGATTTGTCCGACATTGCTGCCCGTCGAGGGCTGTTCGCGGAGTTGAATAAGCGTGGCGCGAGGGTCGCCGTGGCGAGCGAGGGGCTGCTTATTTATTTCACTCCTGAGGAAGTGGCTTCTCTCGCAAGTGACCTTGCCGCGAAAGATAATTTTCAAACCTGGGTGATCGATCTGGCGTCGCCGGGCCAACTGAAACTGATGCAGCGCACGACCGGGAAGCAGCTCAGCGAAGCCGGAGCGGCCTTTAAATTCGGGCCGACGGAAGGCGCAAATTTTTTCTCGCCACAGGGGTGGGAGCCGAAGGATGTCCGGGGATTGCTTAAGACCGCGGCCCAGTTCAAACGCGCGCCAGCTGAACTCTTGTCACTTCTGCCAGAACCCAAACGGATTCTGGGAAATTATCCGTGGACCGGTGTATGCCTGCTCCAGAAGCGGTAGGAGGTCCGCTTTCTGTACAATTTAACGACGGAGCACAATGAGAGTCAGCGTATTCGGAGTGGGATATGTCGGCTGCGTCACTGCGGCCTGCCTCGCGCGAGAAGGGCACAACGTCATTGGCGTGGACGTTGATTCCTTTAAGGTGGATGCAATTAATTCCGGCCGCTCTCCGTTCTTTGAGCCGGGCCTCGAAGAGTTGGTCCACGAAATGGTGGCGTCGCGCCGATTGAGCGCCACGGTGGATCATGGCGAAGCGGTGCGGAACAGTGATATTGCCCTGATCTGCGTGGGAACGCCGACCAATCTGGACGGTTCGACTCGCCTGGATTACTTAAAGCAGGTTTTGCTAAGCATCGCGCAAGAGCTGCGACAATTAGATCGCCACTTTGTTGTTGCCCTCAGGAGTACGGTCCTGCCAACTGCGTTCGAGGAGGAGCTGATTCCGTTGTTGGAAGAGCACTCGCGAAAGGCTGTAGGAGAACGAATTGGATTCGTTTATAACCCCGAATTTCTTCGGGAAGGTGTGGCGCTGAGCGACTTTCAGGATCCGCCGTGGACCATCGTCGGATCGAGTGATGCGGGTTCCGGCGACGCCGTTGCGTCTCTCTATCAGAAACTGCCGGCCCCCATCGTCCGCACGGATCCTAGAACAGCAGCAATGGTGAAGTATTTCAGCAACGCATTTCATGCGTTGAAGATTGTGTTCGGCAATGAGGTAGGAACTTTGTGCCGCGAACTCGGGGTGGACGGCGGCGAGATGATGAAGATTTTTTGTCAGGACACGAAGCTGAACATATCTGCGCGTTACCTGAAGCCTGGGTTTGCTTTCGGGGGCTCTTGTTTGCCCAAGGATGTTAAAGCGCTCTTATCCGAGGTGGGCCGGCGGGGTCTGAAGTTGCCGGTGCTGGAATCGATTCTTCCGAGCAATGAAGCCCATCTCAAGAGCTGTATCAGACTGGTGGCGGATACAGGCAGGCGAAAAATTGGTTTAGTTGGCCTGGCGTTCAAAGAAGGCACCGACGATTTACGGGAGAGTCCGGCGGTAGAGCTGGCAGAACGGCTGATTGGCAAGGGTTTCGATGTGCGGATCTATGAGCCGAGTATTGCGCCGGGAAAACTGCATGGCACGAACTTGAGGTTCATCGAGCGGTCCATTCCCCATATCTGGAAGCTGTTAGTTGGCGGATTGGATGAATTGATGCAGCATGCCGAGGTGGTAGTAGTGATGCAACAGGTAAAGAGGGAAGATGACCTCAGATACTTCAAGGCGATGAATACCCGGCAGCTCTGCATTGATTTCGCTAGAACTCTCTCGGCTGCGGAGGTCGGCGCAGAGTATCGTGCGATGGACTTCCCAGGGCCCACCCCCGCGCTAACCAGCATCTCCTAGTGCATCGAGAATTTCCCCGCCGGTAGTTACCATAAGCCTAAATAAGCGACAGGCTTTGGTTTCATTGTCATAAGAGCTCGCCGTGGTACGATGAGCCAATATTTGCTTAATTAAAAGCGGTTAGTCGGCAGCGCGCTCCCCAAGGAAGGTCTTTTCTTAATTATGCTGAATACAGTCATTATAGGAGCAGGTCCGTATGGACTTTCGATCGCCGCGCACTTGCGGCGGCGCGGAATCCCGTTCCGCATTTTTGGGCGCCCCATGGACAGCTGGCTGGCGCACATGCCGAAGGGCATGATGCTCAAGTCGGATGGCTTCGCCTCGGACATCTACGATCCGCAGGGCGCTTTCACCCTGCGGCAGTTTTGCGCAGAGCGGGGGATCGAGTATGCCGACACGGGCGTGCCGGTTCGCCTCGAAACTTTTACCGCGTACGGGCTTGCCTTCAAAGACCGCATGGTGCCGGAGCTGGAAGACAAGCTGGTGGCGAGCGTCGACCGGTTGCCGGAAGGCTTTCGGTTGCAACTCGAGGACGGCGAAACGCTGCAAGCCAGAACAGTGGTGCTGGCTGTAGGCATCACTCACTTTGAGTATGTTCCCGAGAGTCTGGCGCACTTGCCGGCGGAATTTCTTTCCCACAGCGCCCGCCATCGCGAGGTCGAACCTTTTCGAGGGCGCGACGTGGTGGTGATCGGCGGCGGAGCCTCCGCTCTGGACTTGGCGGGATTGCTGCACGAAGCGGGCGCTAACGTGCAGCTCGTCAGCCGCAGAACGGAATTGAAATTTCATAGTCAGCCGACGGGCAAGCCGCGCTCTCGCTGGCAGCAGATCAGGCATCCGCAATCGGGGCTGGGGCCGGGTTTGCGGTCGCGTTTCTTTGCCGATGCACCGGGAGCATTTTATTACCTTCCCGAGGGCCTTCGCGTGGAGGTCGTCCGAAGAAGCCTGGGTCCTTCCGGTGGGTGGTTCATCCGGGACAAAGTCATAGGGAAGGTGCCGTTGCATCTCGGATGCACGCCACAAGGCGCTGAAGTTCGAAATGGCAGAGTGCATCTGAAGGTTCAAACGGTCGATAACAACGAGCAAGAAATTGTGACCGGGCACGTCATTGCGGCGACCGGTTACAAGGTGGATCTGGAGCGTCTGAAGTTTTTGAGCCCGGAAATTCGCTCGAAGATTAAGGTTCTCCATGGTTCGCCGGTGCTCTCTTCGGGTTTCGAGTCGTCAGTGCCCGGTGTTTATTTCGCGGGAGTTGCAGCGGCAAACAGCTTCGGGCCGGTGATGCGATTCGCATATGGCGCCGGCTTCGCCGCCCGCACGCTCACTCGCGCCCTGGCGAAGTCCCTCTCCCGAAAGCCGGCATCGGTCCCGGTTGCGAGAGCGATGACGACCACGAAGTGATCGGACTTCTGCGATCCCGTAGTCCCTTCGATCCGGTTCGCAACTTTTAATTGGCAGACGCATGAAGCGAGAGACGATTGCCATTCACGCCGGCTACGACGGCGATCCTACGACGAAAGCCGTCGCGGTGCCGATCTACCAGACGGTCGCCTTCGAGTTTGACAGCGCCGAACATGGGGCTGCGCTTTTCAATCTGGAAGTTGAAGGGAATATTTATACCCGCATCGGCAATCCTACAAATACGGTGCTGGAAAAACGCGTAGCCGCGCTCGAAGGCGGAGTCGATGGATTGAGCGTCAGCTCGGGCATGGCCGCGATCGAGTATTCCCTGATCAACATCGCGGAAGCTGGCAACAACATCGTTTCGCTTCCTCAGCTGTACGGCGCGACCTATACTCTGCTGGCGCACATCTTCCCGAAGCGCGGCATCTGCTCGCGTTTTTCCGCGACCGATCGTCCCGAAGATGTGGAAAAGTTGATCGATGAGAATACCCGGGCGGTTTACTGCGAGAGCGTAGGCAACCCCGCGGGGAACGTGGCGGATATCGAAGGATTGGCGCGGGTGGCGCACAAGCATGGCGTGCCGCTGGTGGTCGACAACACGGTGGCTACGCCGATTCTGCTGCGGCCCATCGAGTATGGCGCCGATGTCGTGGTCCATTCTTTGACGAAATTCATCGGAGGAGGCGGCACCAGTATCGGCGGGATGATTGTGGATGGCGGCAAATTTCCGTGGCGCGAGCATCCGGAAAAGTTTTATATGTTCAACCGGCCGGAGATTGCGTATCACGGCGTCGTCTACGTCGAGCACTTCGGCGATACGGCGTTTGTCGCGCGCTGCCGAACCGTGTGTCAACGCAACACGGGCGCAACCCTTTCTCCGTTTAACGGCTTTTTGTTTTTGCAGGGCATTCAGACCCTTGCCCTCCGTGTGGAACGCCACGTAGAGAACGCTCGTAAGGTCGCGGAATTCCTGCGCGATCATCCCATGGTCGATTGGGTGAACTATGTGGGGTTTTCAGATAACCCGCTCTATCCGATGGCGCATCGATACCTGGGCTCTAACTTCTGTTCGCTTCTAACCTTCGGAGTGAAGGGCGGCTACGAAGGCGGCAGGAAATGCTTCAATGCCTTCCGCCTGTTCAAGCGCATGGTGAACATGGGCGATGCGAAATCGCTGTCGTGTCACCCCGCGTCGACGACGCACCGGCAGCTCACGCCGGAGGAACAGGCGAAGGTTGGAGTCACACCAGAGATGATTCGTCTTAGTGTGGGGATCGAACACATCGACGACATTCTCGAGGATTTGGGTCAGGCTTTAGAGGCCGCGGAGAAGTGAGCTTCGCACCTACGAGGCCGGAGGTATGACATGCCGTTGATCATCAATGGGGGGCGAGTTCCGAGCCACTGGGCGGAGAGAGAAAATTCGCGTCCGCTTCCGTCGCTCGACAGCCCTGCCAGGCGGGCGGAGACCCTCAACCTCGCGCTGATTAACAACATGCCAGACGCGGCGCTCGAAGCCACCGAATTGCAGTTCTTCGAACTGCTGGACATTGCATCCGGGGACCTGCCTGTAATCATCAAGCTTTATTCTCTCTCCGGGGTGCCCCGGGCCGATCGCGGGCAACGGCACATCAACAGCTTTTACTACGACTTTGAGGATCTTTGGAACAGCCGGCTGGACGGCATGATTGTTACCGGAACTGAGCCGCGCGAGACCGATCTGCGGAATGAACCCTACTGGGGACAGATGGCCAAGGTCTTTAATTGGGCGGAAGAAAACACGGCGTCTACTGTGCTGTCCTGTCTGGCGGCGCACGCGAGCGTCCTTCACTTCGATGGCATCCCGCGCCACCGGCTGCCCGACAAACAGTTTGGCGTCTTCGAGTCCGGAAAGAGTTGCGAGCACCCGTTGTTGAGCGGCGTGGGAGGCGTTTTGCGCTTTCCCCATTCCCGCTGGAACGAATTGCGGGAGAGTGAACTGACCGCTTCCGGGTATCTAGTTCTCGCCAAAGCAGCGGATGCCGGTGTTGACCTGTTTGTGAAGAAGAAGAAGAAAAGCCTGTTCGTACACTTCCAGGGCCATCCCGAGTATGGAGCGCAAACTCTGTTAAAGGAATATCGGAGAGACATAAGGAGATTTCTCGGGAGAGAACGCGAGACATATCCTTCCATGCCAAAGGACTACTTCGACGCAGCCGCCGCGGAACTTCTGACCGGTTTTCGAGATGCTGTGCTCACCGACCGGCGTGAGGAATTAATTGAAGGTTTTCCTGAAGGCGCCGGGGCCGGTCTGCGGAACACCTGGCAGAGCTCGGCGGTAAGTATTTATCAGAACTGGCTGCAATTTCTGACGACGAAGAGGACGGACGTATCAGAATTCTCAGCTATGCCGATTGTCTATCATCAAGCCTCGAGAAAGCGCTCAGCGCTGCCGTAGAGAGTGTAGGAGAGTAGAAGCATTAGGGCCAACACTCGCTCTATTTCCACTATGGCAGAAGCAATTCATGACGGCGTGGCTGAGCTCCTGACGAGCCTTCCTGCACGGATCAGCGACATCATCAAGCCCTGGTCCGAGCGCTCGGCGGAACGTCCGGCGCTGGCAGAGACTTCCGGCGCCTGGACCTACCGGCAACTCGCCGATGCTGTCTCTTACGCGCGGCGATGGCTGCTCGACTCCGGAGTTCGCCCCGGCGACCGGGTCATGCTCGTTTGCGAGAACTGCCGGTCATTCGTCGCGATTCTGCTGGCCTTGGCCGAGATCGATGCCTGGCCGGCATTGGTTAACGCTAGGCTCTCGGCGAGCGAAGTCGATGAGATTCGCGACCACTGTGGGGCGCGCCGGGTGATCTACACCACGAGCGTTTCACCGCATGCCCGGGAACACGCCAAACGGCATGGAGCCGCCATTCAGGAGGCAGGGAGCTTAGGTCCTATTGCGATTGGACCACCGAACGAACGAGTGGATCCCGAAGCACTCGATCCTGAGGTTGCGCAACGTGTTGCTGCGTTGATTTATACCTCTGGCACGACCGGGCTTCCCAAGGGAGTAATGCTAACGCACCGCAACCTGCTCTTCGTGGCGGCGGCGTCAGCCCAGATCCGGTCCCTGAGTCCGGACGATCGCCTTTACGGGGTCCTGCCCATGTCGCACGCAGTCGGTCTTTCGGTAGTTCTTCTGGGGGCGCTGCTGAGCGGCGCGACATTGTATCTGGCGCCTCGTTTCGACCCCGTCGCTGCCCTCGCCACGATGGAGAAAGAACGGTTGACGGTGGTGTTGGGCGCTCCCGGAATGTTTTCTCTGCTTGCGGACTACGCAAGATTAAAGCGATTGAAGTCGCTCACTTATCCATCCCTCCGCATCATCTCATCTTCCGGAGCACCGCTGCAGCCGGCACTCAAATCACAAGTCGAGAGCCTTTTCGGGATGGTGCTTTACAACGGATATGGCGTCACGGAATGCTCGCCCAACATTTCTCAGGCGGTAGTGGGAGAGCGCCGAACGGATACTTCCGTGGGTAAGGTTCTGCCGGGCGTGGAAGTCAAGCTTGAGGGTTCAGACGGTGAACGGGTCGTCGACGGTGAGGTCGGAGAATTGTGGGTGCGCGGACCCAACGTGATGAAAGGCTATTATCGGGCGCCGGAGGAGACGGCCGCGGCCATCGACCCTGAGGGATGGTTTAATACCCGCGACCTCGCCCGCCTTGAGAGTGGATATCTTTTCATTGTTGGCCGAACCAAGGAATTGATCATTCGGTTTGGAGAGAATGTCTATCCGGCTGAGGTCGAGGCAGTGCTGAATGCGCATCCTGCGGTGGTACGTTCGGCTGTTATCGGCAGGGCGGTCGAAGGAACGCAGGGCGGTGAAGAAGTCGTTGCCTACGTGCAACTCGCGCCGCACTCACCGACCTCGGAAACCGAATTATCTCAATACGCAGCGCAGCATCTTGCTCCCTACAAGCAGCCGTCGCACATTTTGCTTGTGCCTTCCATGCCGCTCACTCCCACCGGAAAGGTTATCAAAAGCGAACTCGCCAAGCTTTCCCCAATCGTTCCCTTGCGTTAAGCTCCGCCGAGCCGGACGTCTACAACGGCACTTCAATCAGCGCCGGTCCTTCCCCTTCCAAACCCGCCCGTAACGCCTTTCCGAATTCATCCAACGAACTGACGCGGGTGCCGGGCACTCCCATGCCCTTCGCCAAATGCACCCAATCGAGATTGGGACGCCCGATCTCGAACATGTCCAGGGCCCGGGTCCCCGGGTTGCCAATTTCCAGATAAGAAAATTCTCGCTTGAGGACGGCATAATCACGGTTGGCGAAAACCACCGTGGTGACGTTTAGGCCCTCGCGTGCCATCGTCCACAACGCCTGGAGTGTGTACATCGCACTGCCGTCGGCGGTCAGGCATAAGACTCTTCGAGTGGGACAGGCCACAGCCGCGCCCAGGGCCAGGGGCAAGGCAATGCCAATCGAGCCCCCAGTGTTACCCAGCCAATCGTGCGGCGGAGCGCCTCTGGTTGCCGCCATCATTCCCCGCCCTGAGGTCATGGACTCGTCGACCACGATCACGTCTTCCGGCAGGAATGCTCCCACGGTAGCAGCCAGACCGGTCAGGCTGATGCCTCCGCTCGGCAGAGTTGGCTGGTCTGCCTTCTCCGGCGTCAACTGACTTCCGCGCAGTGACAGGGCTGTGGCCAGCGCATCGAGCGCTCCGATGTAATCTTCTCCGGGATTTGCCAGCGTGTGGGCCGCACAGTTGGGCGATGCGAATTCAACGTTCTTCCCGGGGTAGGCGAAATACGCAACTGGAGGCTGAGCGCCTACCAGGATCAGCTGGCGAAATTCTTTGAATTGCTCGATGCCCTGTTCGAGGACATATTGAACTCGCTCGACTCCTGGCATTCCCACCCCCCGTTGGAGGCGAGTGAAGGGGTAGGGAGCCATGAGTTTGGCTCCGGTGGCGGCTGCGATGCGGCCGGCGATAAGGAGTCCGTTGCCGTAGAGCGCGTTCCCCGAAAGCAGAATGGCGGTTCGCAAACCCGCCCGGAGCATGACGGCGGCTCGCTCAATGGTTGCAGTTGGGGGCTGAGGCGGTTTCGGTAAAGGCGGCAGCGCGGCAACTTTGCCGCCGTCGCTCCAGGCCACATCGGCAGGGACAATCAGCGTCGCAATTTGTCCCGGCGCGGTACGCGCCGCGGCGATTGCCTCCGCGCCATCGCGACCTAGTTCCGAGGCAACTCGAGAGGTCCGCAGCCACTTGGAACAAGGCCGGGCGATGGCTTCGATGTCGGAAGTGAGCGGGGTATCGTGAGACAGATGGTAGGTGGCGTGTTGCCCGACGATGTTGACGAGCGGCACGTGTGCCCGGCTCGCATTGTGCAGGTTCGCGAGTCCATTGGCGAGGCCCGGACCGAGATGAAGCAGGGTGCAGGCCGGTTTTTCAGCCATGCGGGAGTAGCCATCGGCCGCTCCCGTGACCACACCTTCGAAGAGACCAAGCACGCAGCGCATTTCCGGGGCGCGATCAAGGGCAGCGACGAGATGAATCTCCGATGTGCCCGGGTTGGTGAAGCAGGTTTCAACTCCTCCGGCTGACATCGACCGAATCAGACTTTCCGCACCATTCATCTGTCAGACAACCCTTTCTTTTTTCCAATCGACTACCGATCATTGCAAATTGGCCGCGATGGCCACTAACGCAACTTTCAAAGCATGAATGCCAGCGTGCACGTTTGCACTTCGTTCCGAGGCAGGGTATCACAGCAAGGACATCGCGGTCGGGTAGAGAATCTGTGGCGGATTAACTTCGTATCTAGCAGATCGCTTTTTCCAGATAGCGGGAAAGCACAGAGGCCAGGTCTTCGAAGTGTGTGGTGATGATCCCCAGGTGATCGCCGGGTACGGTTTCGACCGCGAATTGTTTTGCCAAGGGAGTCCAGACTGCCGCGGCGTCTTTGGGGAAGGCGGAGCAGGTCGCAGCTCGCACGAAGTTTATTTTGCCGGGGTAAAACCGCGGACGGTAACGGGTAAGAGCCAGGTAAGCCTTGTCGCGCACGCGCTGCATCGCCGGGGTAAAGGATACTCCGGCAGGAGGTTGATAGGCCGTGCTGCCCGTCAGGTTTTCGAAAGATCGCAATCCCCGCCTCGCCTGACGAGCGATGAGGAGAGCACGTTGTCCGAACGACAGATAGCGCATGTGCGGATACGCGTCGATCATCGCGAGCAACGCGACCCGCTCCCCGCTCGCGGACAGGCGCTGCGCCATTTCTAGCACAACCAGGCCGCCTAGCGAGTAACCGATGAGGAGGTAAGGACCGCGGGGCTGCAGCTCCTTGATCGCATCCAGATAAAACTGGGCCATATCTTCGATGCGCTCCAAGGGTTCGTCGAGCCCGTCCGTGCCCCTTGCCTGCAGTCCGTAGATGGGATGATCGGATGCGATGTGCTTGATAGGTTGATAGAAGTCCATAACGCTGCCACCCAGACCATGGGCGACAAAAACCGGCGGTTGTTTGGCGCCATCTTTCAACAAGACCAGCGCAGGGAAGCGCGGAGCGGCGGGCCGCTCCAGCAATGCGGCCAAGGCTGCAATCGTAGGCGCCTGGTAGATGGTGACAGGGGGCAACTCCCGATCGCACGTTTGGGCGATTTCGGTGAACAGCTGAAGCGCTAACGACGAATCTCCGCCAAGATCAAAAAAATTGTCGTTCACGTCAACGGACGACAGTTGCAGCACGCGCCGCCAGAGCGGCGTCAGCACGTCGATCATCGACGATTTGGTTTCAGGCCTCACTCTGCACCAGGTTGGCGGAAGTTAAACGGAATCGGTGTGCTTCAGGCCGACGTTTTTCTGAACGCCCCGGAAGATCTTCGCGCTGGACTTCGGGCATCATGAATGTGCAAACGCCCAGTAAAGTTCTCGAGCTTTGGTGTAAATGGGGCCGAAAGGAAGCGGACGCTCCCCGATGCGCGTCACTGGAACTACCTTGGAATAGTTTCCGGTCGCAAAGATCTCATCCGCCTTCTCAAAGTCGTGGTAAGCGAGCGTTTTCTCGACCACGCTCACATTGCTCTGACGCAGCAGGCCGATTACTCGCTGGCGCGTGATGCCTGCCAGAAAAGTTCCATTCGGAATGGGCGTGAACACCACACCGTCTTTTGCCATGAAGATATTCGAGGTAGCGAGTTCAGCGACATTGCCCAGCGTATCGCAGACGATGGCATTGTCGAAGCCCCGCGCGCGCGCCTCAAAAAGCGAACGGGAATTGTTGGGATAAAGACATCCCGCTTTGGCATCGACCGGCATGGTTTCGAGAGTGGGCCGGCGAAAGGGAGACAGCGTGATGGAGAAACCCTTGGGCGTGCGCATGGGGGCTTCATAAATCGCAAGACACCAGCGGGTGGACTCGGGATCGTGAGCCTGCACCCAGGGCCCTTCGTTCTCCGCCCAATACATCGGCCGAATGTAAAGCGCGGCGTCCTTATCGAATTTCTTCACACCCTCGCGGGCCAAGCCGAACCACTCTTCGGTCGAAACGATTGGTTTCAGGTAAAGCTTCGACGCAGAGGCGTTCACGCGCGCGCAGTGGAGGCCGAGGTCGGGCGTAACTCCTTCAAAAGCACGGGCGCCGTCGAATACCACGGAGCACAGCCATGCGGCGTGGGTGCGCGGACCCATGATCGGGACATTACCTTCCCGCCAATCACCCTCGAAATAGGTCCAGGTCCTGGACCAGCCGCTCCCGATGCTCAATCAACTCCTCCCGCTACGGGCTATCGCGGCATCTATCGACTGCCGGAGGGCGCGGGCGAGGTGCCCGACGAAAGGCTCAACCAACATGCTCGCAGGATTCACTGGCAGAACGATGACTTCCTGTCCCTTGGCCAACCGATCCCACTTATATTCTGGTTTGCTGAAAACGCGGTACTGCTTCCGGGGACGAAAGTCCGTCACCACGCCGGGATAGGGTTTTGGAACGTAGCTCCAACAAGCCCGGTCATTGGCCTGCCAGATCTGTCCCAATACCCACGAGTCAGAGGCAGGGCCATGCTCGTGTCTGCCAAATCTTGCGAGCAGCGATCCTTGCCACACCGGTATCCGGTTTCTGAGTATCTCGACTTTCTCTTTAAAGAATTTTTTCTTACCCTCAAAATCGAGACTGAAGAAACTTGCGGCGTGGAAGAACAGCCGTTGGCAGGTGTGCGAGCTCTTGCTCCAGAACGAGAGGGGAATTTTGTGCCAGTTCATGGTGTCGAAGAGGGCTAAGAGAGCAACGGCTTCTCCCTGATCGTGAAGCTGTTGAGCGACTTCATACGCAACCGTGCCGCCCATGCAATAGCCGCCGATGAAATATGGCCCTTGCGGCTGCGCCTTCCTGATCTCCTTTACATAAACTTCGGCCATCTCTTCGACTCTGGTCAAGGGCGGGCAACTTCCGTCCAGCCCTTGCGCCTGCAGGCCATAAAATGGTTGGTCATCACCCAAGTGCTGCGAGAGTTCGCGGTACATAAGAACGGTTCCGCCAGCCCCGTGGATGCAGAAAAAGGGTGGGCGGAATCCGGTGGGTTGAATGGCTACCAGGGGCGACCATCCAGAGGCAGAGATTCCGTCGCGGAGTACCCGAGCAAGTTCTTCGATTGTGGGCGCTTCGTAAAGCGTGGCCAGCGGCAGCTTGATTCCGAAGACCTTCTCGATCTGCGAGAACATCCGAACCGCCAGGGAAGAGTCTCCACCGAGGTCGAAGAAATTCTGATCGTTGCTGACGACATCAACTCCGAGTTGCTCTTGCCATATGCGCGCGAGTTGCTGCGCAGTATCGTCATTCGACGCACCGGCCGAAGGCAATGACACATCGGTTGCTGACGTCGATACCATGCTCGATCCCCGGTGGGTCTCTTCAGTCTTCATGAACGGGGACTCCCATTCCATTTGGAGTTGCCGACCGCGGAAGGGGGATAGATAACCGTGCGCGTCCGCAACTGGGAGTCTCTGCGGTTCTTATTCGTCTGCTGTTTTTCGTCTTGCGAAGTCCACGTCGTGCCTTACATAAGCATATGTAAAGGCTCATGTTATGTCCAGTGACGGGAGTCACTCCCAGAGGCCGGCGTCGCGGCCGGAAGAGGGCGTTTCTATCGAGTCAAAAAACTATTGTAAGGTCTAATGCTAGGCGAAGAACCTCAGTTATCGGGGGCATAACCGAAAATAGCTTTCAGCTCAAGGAATTCCTCGAGGCCCTGTTCGCCCCATTCTCTCCCGTTGCCCGACTGCTTGTAACCTCCGAAACTGCCCGCGAAGTCGACCCGCGCGCCGTTGATGTGTACATTGCCGGATCGAATGCGCCGGGCGACCCGGCGGGCGCGCTCCAGATCACCCGATGTTACAAAGCCCGACAACCCATAGCGAGTATCGTTGGCGATTCGTATCGCATCCTCCTCATTTTCATAGGGGATAATGCAGAGAACGGGTCCGAAAATTTCCTCGCGTGCGATGGTCATGTCGTTGCTAACGCCCGCGAATACGGTTGGCTTGACGAAATAACCTTTCGTGAAACCATCGGGACGGCCGGGACCTCCCGCGATCAACTCTGCCCCTTCGGCAATGCCCTGAGTGATGAGGCGCTGCACCTTCTCGAATTGGGCTTTGCTGGCAAGCGGTCCGATGCTGGTAGTTTCGGCGAAAGGATCGCCAACTTTGGTTGCCTCAGCCGCCTGCTTCGCGGAGGCTACCACCTCAGTCATTTTCGAACGGGGAACGAGCATCCGCGTCGGAGCATTGCAGGACTGTCCTGTATTGCGGAAGCACTCCTGCACGCCCTGCTTGACTGCGCTTTCGAAGTTGGCATCGTCTAGAATGATGTTGGCCGATTTGCCGCCAAGTTCCTGCGTCACCCGCTTCACCGTTGGCGCGGCCGCTACGGCTACGGCAATACCGGCACGCGTGGACCCGGTGAAGGAGACCATGTCCACGTTGGGATGGGAAGCAATCGCGGCGCCGACCGTGGGACCATCGCCGTTGACCAGGTTGAAAACACCGGGTGGCACGCCCGCCTCATCCAGGATCTGGGCAAACAAGTAAGCCGAGACTGGAGCCATCTCGCTGGGCTTGAGAACCACGGTGCACCCCGCGCCAAGAGCGGGTGCCACTTTGCACACGATCTGGTTCATGGGCCAGTTCCATGGAGTAATGAGACCGCACACTCCAATGGGCTCTTTTCGCATCAGGGTTGAACCCTTAAGCTCTTCGAACTTAAAACGCTGGAGCACCTTCACCATCTCCAACAAATGTGCGAGGCCGGCGGGAGCCTGCGCCTTTCGAGAGAATGAAACGGGGGCGCCCATTTCCAGCGAGATGCTGTCTGCCATCTCTTCCATTTTTGACTTGTAGACTTCTACTATTCGTTGCAGAAGCCCCAGGCGTACATCCACCCCTGTTTCCGAGTACGACTCGAAGGCTCGTTTGGCGGCGGCAACGGCCCGGTCAACATCCGCGGCACCGCCAAGCGAGATAGTCGCAATGGGTTCCTCGTTGGCAGGGTTAACTGCTGTGCAGTCATGAACATCAACCGGATCGACCCACTTCCCACCAATGTAGAATTTTCGGCAGTCCTTCATGATCTCCTTGAAGTATGGTGCAATCAATGACTTGTGATGGAGGGATCAGACTTCGACGGTGGCGAGGCAGACGCCACTGCGTTCGTCGTCCGTTGGTTCTCCGTTAATGAGAGCACGGCAAAAGCAGTCGCAGCGTCGCTCATGAAGCGTCCGGTGTCTGAGGACATGTGTCGTCGCTTGTTCACCGAGGAAGCAGGCCAGAATCCTTCCGCTGCGTCCTGGTTACTCATCAGCCACGAGATGCCCCGCTTGAGTTGAGGGTTGTCTCGGGGCACGCCTGCCTCCTGCAAAGCTAACGTGACAAGGCCGGTGGCCACGCCGTCGCTTCTGCCGTCCATGGGCGTCCCGTCTTCTCTCAGCCACATATTGACTAACGATTTGAGAGTCCAACCGTTCCATTTCCACGCTATCGAAGCTGTTCTCCAGCCGCCGTCGGCGCGTTGCTTGCTGAGAACTTCCTGAATGATTACTTTTTGTTGTTCCGGCGCGACGAGCCCAGGCAATTTGGCCGCAGCCCACAAAAGAAACACACGATTAATTGTGGATTGACCGGCGCTCTCCCGATTCAAATAGTCGCGCAAACGACCGAGGTTATCCTGGATTTCAGGAGTCGACGCATAGTTTCCGGGTGCGATTCCAACCGCCATGGCAGCCAGGCAGGCGCCGTAGTAGGCGGAATCGCTCGCTTCCCAGGGTTCCTGGTCGAACTGAAGCCATTGCCACGATCCTTTATTTTCGCCGTCCGTTCGTTGCAATGCCCACATGGTGTCGAAGGCGGCGCGCGTGTCGCCACTGAGTTGGCCGTTCTGCGCGTCATAGCTGGCGAGGATTAGCGCGTTGAGAACCGATTCCGTGCCGCGCGACTCGGCGGTTTTGTGATCGTAGCCCTGGTCGCTGTAATACGGTCCAACACTCTTCCAAAGCCGAACCCGCTTTGTGACATTTTCAATTAGTCTGCTTTCGTTGACCGACGGAACTGACACAGCGGGATCTTTTTCGGCTGGCCCTCCTTCCGCGAGAGCGGTGCGAAGGGCAGGTCGCGCGAGAGCATAGGGCATGGCGGTATGACACGATACGCAGAAGGTGCCATGATCGCGGGCGGAACCGGTCCATTGCGACCACCAGCTCTCGCGGTAGTCGAGGTAGGCTGCCGCTGCTTTTGGATTCCAGGAGTTGGAGACCTTCGGCACCGCGTGCGAGCATGCCAGCAGGGCCGCGGCAACGAGGCTAATGACTGTTGCGCCTAGTATTCGCCTGCCTGCCTTCATTAGGGTCTATCTCCTCTACAGCGCTAAAACGGACAATCCGACACCAAAACAGACTTAGAAGAAAGGGGGGCGAAACGGGCCAAGGGCCATCGACTAACCTTGGTTTATTGTACAGGACAAGAGGTAAATCCTTCGAGTTCCGACCTCCAAATTAGCCGGGGCCCGAGCCCGCCGGCAGAGCCGCATAACCAAACGAGATCGCCCGCTGCATCGCTTGCCGGACGACGAGCAAAAGCCAAGCCAATCTACCGATGGAATGCTCGCCGGCAGTCTTCCACATTGACATGAGCATTCTCAGCCGCTCCCGGTGGGTCGCTCGAATTCTGATCCCCATGGAAGCGATGATTTCGTAGGCCCGTCTTTCCAGATAGGCCGATTGCACGTCCTTCCGGAGGCACGCGAGCAGAGACAGCGGGATAACATGCTCGACGATAGCCTCGGGGATGAACAGGGGCAGCTCCCCGCGTTGCATCAGGTTGACCAGTAGAAGAGTGTCTTCGGCTCGAAGCGCAGCGGGATTAAACAGACCGGCCTCGATGTTCGTTCTGGCGCGTCGAATGGCGAAGCCCGCGGTGTTCAAGTATCGAATGCGACCGTCAGTCTGAAGCATGTGGTCCTGAAGGGTTATGAGTCGTAGTTGTTCGGCTCGTCCAACCAGGCTGGCGGGATCTCCAACCAGCCGCAGTTGAAAGCAATCGTGCTGGAGCGAGTGAGCGATCGTCGAACTCAGTATCGCTAAACAATCGGCACGGAGTTTGCAGTCGGCATCCACGAATAGCACCACTTCTCCCCGGCATGCGCGTATTCCGCGATTTCTCGCGGTTGGAATCCCCGCATGAGGCTGTCGTATTGCTTCCAGCGGAAACGCCCGGGCTGAGGTGCGAATGAATTCCGGGACGGGTTGTTTGCTGCCGTCATCAACCAGGATGACTTCGAAACTTGGCGCCTCGTGTTGCTGGCTCAGAGATTGCAGACATTGATCGAGGGGGATCCAGTCGTTGTAAACAGGAATCACAATGCTGAAGCGCGGTATTGCAGTGGCGTCCTGTCCCTGAATCATGAGCTGGCCGGCAAACGCCTGGAAATTGTGCCGTGAGCAATGTAGGATTTCACACTCGAAGGTGAAATCAAAGTTCACTCGAAGGTACTTTGGTCATCGGACGCTGCTCTTCCCGCTCAGAAATTTGCCGGAATGATGAAATCTCTAACTTTTGTCAAAATAAGGCGTCGAACGCGGTCGGGCCGCCTGATTCCAGCTCGTTTGGCACATCCGCCTCTCCTTGCACTGTTTGTAGTGGTTTCCATCCTGACCTCTCTGCTGACTGCCTGTACGAGCTGTCGTGTCGCCGGGAATCCAGCCTCAGCCTCACAATCGCCCGAAAAACCACGGCAGAGTGTGATCTCTCCAGGTCCTTCTTCGGATGCGCGTCTGGTATGTCCCAGCCGGGCTCCTGCCATGGTGCAGCCGGCCCTCCAGGCCAACGCGGGGCATAGAGTGATCCTCTCGTGGAAAGCCAGCGCGCCCCGCAACTCCAAACACGAAGCCGCGATTGGCTATTGCATCTATCGCAGCAAGAAGGATCGGGATTCATCCCCTGAACTGCTCAATTCCATCCCATTTTCCGGCACGAGTTGCGCGGACGACTGGGTGGAGATCGACAGTCGATATACCTACGAAGTGCGAGCGATCAGCGCCAGAGGCATCGCCAGCGATCCTTCGAACCTGGTGCACGTCGCGATTCCTCACAGCCCGCCCCGCAACCCTACGGCTTCGATCTCCTCGGTCCTTCTATGCCGCGAGCCAGCCCCGGCGAAATAGTCTCTAGGAATCTCTCGCCGAGCCGTAGCCC
>Ga0074045_10001055_pt1 | contig 26712 bp, 21 predicted proteins | sample BogForMeECP23OM2_FD_94442 | JGI IMG/M metagenome (GOLD analysis project Ga0074045, IMG submission 94442) | Bog forest soil microbial communities from Calvert Island, British Columbia, Canada - Bog Forest MetaG ECP23OM2 | ecosystem: Environmental > Terrestrial > Soil > Wetlands ...
CATGGTACAACAAGCTGGTGGACATGCTGTGTCTCCAATCTGAAAGGAGTACTTGACGCAACATTAGATTGGGCAAGCATGTCCACTTTTTTCAAGGCCTGTACGCTTCCCCCGGATGAACCCCTTTTTGCCTCCAAACCGGCGTCATAGCCATCGCCGAGCTGCCGCATGGCGACGGACTGAATTCCGCTGTCGGGGACCCTGCGATGTAGAACCGCAGGAATCTCCTCGCCCAGCAGTTAGAGACGCCATGCCTTCCGGTTGTCCGCGTGGCCGAGGCGACGACCGGTTTGGTCCAAGACTTCAGGAAGTCCACCGGGTCGGCGAGTGGCGGTCTGCGTGCCGTACTCAACTCGCGACAATCCTCGGGCCGCGGGCCAGGACCGCACCGAGGAAGAGCCGCACCAGCCTGGCGGCGAATCTGCGATCGAGGGGTAAGGCGATAGCTCCACTGGCACGATGTCGCGTCCTGGTGCTGTGATGTCATGGCCGGCTCCGTCCCGGGGCGCATGGCACCCCGCGAGCTGACGGAGGGGATCAGGTTTTTCACTCGGCGAAGAGTGAACGTAGGGTTACGGCCGAAGGATGGGCTGGATCGTGTGAGGATGTTCCGCTGGTAGTTTTGCCTGCGGAAGACTCGGACCTGACCGCTGGCAAGACTCGGAGGACGGTTCGGACCCTACACAGTACCGTGCCGACTCGCAGCTACCCGCCAGATCCGGACATCGTGTCCACCATTTTCTCACTGGAACTGGCAAGGGTGCGGAATAACATTATTCCACTCAACTCAGAGTGCAACCGAACCATATCTCTTGGCACTCACCCGAACCCGGTTTTTCGGGTTCTTGCTCAAGGGAAGGTTAAGGCACACGAAATTCCGGTGAGTCAAGGGTTCGACGGATCGAGGTTCAAACTGACTGAGGTGGCGAAGGAGCAATTTGACGATCTTGCATCATCGTTCCACAGCGCGGAACAGAAAAAAGCGATGCCAGCGTTTCAGCTCGGTTTCTTCATGGACTGAGCTTCGACCGCTCTAACTGGCGTTTCCTTACTGAGCTCCGGGCCTCCGGCCGCAATCGACTCAAGCTTTCTTGACAAATCCATGGCCGTCTTCGCAAGTATCTTCAACTCCTCCCGGATCGCCAACACCCGAGCTCGAAGTGATTCGCCTACCTTCATTGTCGAAGGCGTTTGATTCAGGAGATGGCTTTCAGTCCAGTGCGAAAGATGCCGTCGGGACTCCCCCGTGTGCATCTCCAGCCGCTGGAGCAACTCGGTCAAGTTCTTCGGCGCGGCCAAGGGGCGAGCCCCTTTCGATCGCTTCGTCCTGAAGACGTTCTCGCGAAGAAAGGCCTCAGTATCTCTGACCGACCAGCTCTCGTCCGCGGCTCGCAGCTCAAGTTTCCTGCGCATCTTTTTGTCCGGCACGGCCATGAGCTTCCGAATAATTCCCCAGCCCAGAGGCGTTCCTTCTTTCTTTGTGCGCAGCTTCAAGAGCTCTTCGAGCTCTTCGGAAGTGTACGCTCGGGCGAATCTGCGACACTCTTTCTCGTAGACGCGGATGGATGCTGGCGAAGGGCCCGCACCATCTGTGAATTCGGGCTTCGATCGATTCGCACCAGCCCTGGTTGATTGCTTAAGGAGCCGCTTCCCGATCTCATAGTACTTCCGGACTCGAGCCTCGATCTCCTCTCCCGAATAGCCACCTCGTCGCGCACCTTCGCCCAGCCTCGGCTTCTTCGACACGTGTGCTGCCTCCACAACGGGTCTTGGGATAGCACATCGCACTCGAAGCCAGTCTACTTGGCTGGTGCAGGCGTGTCTTGGGGGACGAAGATTACTTGGACCTGGTTCATGAAGGAGAGTGAAACAACTCGGGCTTCGGTTCAACGCTCGAGGCCCTGCCAAGTCCATCGTGATCGAGTCGATGCGGCTGGCCAAGGAATCGTCCTCGCAGATGTCACGGCACGTTCCTGGAAGGTTGAAGTTATCGCCTCGAAGCGTGAGTATCGACGGCATCCTGAACCCGGCCGAGTCCCCGGCAGACTTTGTCGTCGAACGGGCGCGAGCTCGATCACCTCGTCGCCGCCTGCCACCAGCGGCGGAGTCCCTTCGATTTCGAGCGAGGAACCGGCGCGCGGCTCAATTCGGAGGCTCGCCGCATCGGTCGGATCGTTGCTGAAGGGGCGTCATCTCCCGGTGGTCGCGGCAGCTTTGGCCGTCCTGCTCGCACTGCCGGCTCTGGGTGCCGAGTGGATCCTCGATGATTACTACCACCGGACGATCCTGCTCGGTAGGTCGCGGCTCCGAGACCTGCTCGGGACTCCCTCGGAGATGTTCCGATTCTTCCGCGGGGGACTCGGACCGGCCAACTCATCGACATTGGGCTCTTCCCCTGGTGGACCGACCCGGATCTCAAGGCCGAGTTCCTGCAACCCCTGACCGTCCTGACCCATCGGCTCGATTACGCAATTTGGCCCGACTCCCCGGCGCTCATGCATGCCCACAGCCTCTTCTGGCTCGGCGCTATAGTGGCCGACACGGCGGCCTTCTACCGGCGGATGCTCGGCATGACCTCGGCCGCGCGCATCACGACCTTTCCGTTCGCGGTGGAAGGCGCGGGTGGCGCGACTACCGGGTTCCTGGCCAACCACCGTGAAAGTCACCTTGGCCGAGGGGCTCTGGGCCAGCGTGCCCAGGCTGGCCCGCGCCCCCGCCTTGGCCGTGATGGCCGCCTTGATCGTGATGACCGCCTTGATCGTGATGGCCACCTTGATCGTGATGGCCACCTTGATCGTGATGGCCACCTTGGCCGTGATGGCCGCCTTGATCGTGATGGCCTCGGCCACCGTGTAAGTTCACGCAAGGGCCCCGCGTCGATGCTGCTACTGACATCTGAGAACTGGGGATGATCCCTTGGCCTTGTGAACGCGTAGCCGCCGTCCGTCCTATCTTCTCCAGGCGCGTCATGGGCCGGGCCTATCACTCTTGCCACCACCGAGCCTGCGGCGGTAGTTAAAGAACGTCGCTCGGCATCCCCCGCCCTGATCCACAAACGCTCTGACCCGCGATGCCGTACTGTTATAGTCCGTGCTTGAGAGCAACTCGGCTGCTAGTCTGGCCCGTGGGTTCTCCTCCTCGGCGGCGAGCACCGCGGTCCAATCCATACCCGCGGCTTTCAGTTCCTTCGCCCGTTCGTAGTGCCGTAGCGACGGCTCGCGGACCCGGTGCAGGTTCACGGCGAACCACTCATAAATCTCCCGGTCGTCGAACCACTTTCCTGCCTGGGCATGGACCTCAGCCGCGCTTGGCTGGAACAGCACCACATGCCCCCGGTCCTGAAGCGCCGCTACGTTCTTGTTCAGGGTTTTCCAATCGTTACATATGATGATAACCCTGCTTTTGGTGACGAACTCCCTCGGAATCCCCTGCCGCTCCAGGCTGCGCGCATCCGTGTGCCAGGCGACGGATTTGGCCTCCTCGGTCTGGCACAGGCACTTGAGCAGGCGCACGCCGCTGCGGTCGGCATAAAGGGCATCGACATCGTCGATGACGATGAACTGATCACGATGCTTGTATAGTTTGACATACATGCCGAACGGCGTGGCGTTGCCCTCGATCCAGCAAGCCTTGCCGTCAAGCACAGCCCGCACCAATCGGCTTTTCGCCAATCCCCCAGAGCCAACCAGGATCAGCAGGTGGAAATCCCCGCGGGCAAAGGCGCCCAGGTACTCCTCCAGCCGCTCGTAGGTGGTCAGATGCAGGACCTTGTGAGGCTGTTCCCTGCGGCGTTTCCTGCTTAGTGACATGACCTCTCTCCGGCGATTTGCAGTGCTCAGCTGTGCTGACTCCATACACTCCAAGGCTACCCTATTTTGATTTAGACTCATAGACTTATCTCAGTGACATTGTTATTTCTAGCCCTTTTTCGAGCGACTCTATGAGTCCACGATTCTTTAGTAATTCTGGATCTTAGACTCATTTTACCACCACGCGTCGCGCCGCAGACGGGAGGTTACAAGCAGCTGCAGACTGGGTACAACGTCTGCCACCGAAGACACTGGCAAGACTTCCTGGCCCGGGGGGAACCGCGTGATGGCATAGCACGGCGTCAATGGCGTCTGCCTCGACGGCACGCCGGAGCCCTGGTGCTGCACGAACCGCCGACACGGCGCCGCTACGAGAAGCCCGACGGGGCGGTGTGCTCGGCTTACCCGATCTTCGCCACCCGGCGGATGATGAAGCGGATCGCCACGATCGTGACTCAGCGGCACCCGGCCGGGCAGGTTAATTTGCACCAGGCGAAATGCATGACGATCCCGACCCTGGCCTTCGCTACAAGCTACTGAGATGGCGAGCAGCTGCGGTCCGTCCTTGACAGCATCTCGAGGTGAAACCGCAGACAAGAAGATTCAGCGTGCTAGCTGTGAGATCCCGGCAACTCGGAGCCGGGGCCACCCGTTATCGTTTTCGGGTAAGAGAAAAGCCGAGAATTGAGCCTCGCCAACTCCTCGATTCTCCTCAAACTGGTCGACGGTCGGGGCAAGAGACATTAGCCGTCGAAGCGTGCCCAGTGTTACGAGGCTCATCAATAATCTGCGATTCACTCCGTCGAGCCGCTTCGAGAGGAACGAGGCTATCGCTACCGAAGCGCGCGTCGACTGGGCGTCAGCGGTCTCGGCATGCAGAGTCTGCAACCACGTAGCCTTGACACGCTCCACAAGCAGGCGTCCCAGAGCGGAGAGCCGAGGCTCGACCAGATCGCGAGCAAGTTCCTCGACCTTGCGGGTGATTGACTCCCGGAGGATAAGGTCGGGTCCGGCGATCAGGTCGATCCAGGATCGGCGGGCGAGGGAGGCGAGGTCGCCATAATGGCGCCACACTTCCGGCTCGATATGCACAAACGCCCGGAGCCTGGGCAAGATCACCTCGTCGTGAACGGTACGTGCTACGGCCCGACAGCAGAGTCCACGGAATCAGGAGCGCCCTCTCCGACGACACGTGAGCCAGTCCCTGTCAGCGGCCTCGGGTAAGAGGGGTCGGAGGAGGAGCAATGTTCGGTCCCGGAGTACATTTCGGTTAGGCTCCCGGGCACGAGGTTATGCATTTCCGATCGGTGCCACGATGGACGCATCCGGGACGATGAACTGCGATCACCCTCCGCCGTGATCGACGAGCCGGAGCGGAGGCCCGGAGCGGGTCGGATCCACGATCGGTCCTTCCAGTGTGGAGTTTGAATCATCACGTTGGGCAGTGGTGACCGCAGGGACTGTCACCGCGGACAGAAGCCTCCGCAGCGTTGCCAACGCAGACAAACTCACCAAGTAGGAGCGCTCGGCCCGGGACTGTCGCCTTGCCCAAAACTCGGACAGTTTCGGCTTGTTCAGTTCCTGGGTCCCGGCCAGCTCGGCATAGTGAAGCTGCAGCCAGTTGGCAACTATCCTGTCAATCAGCAACTGCTCGGTCACCGTGGGTTGGCTGGGAGCCAGTTCCCGCTTCATGTCGTCTAATTTCCGAAGGATCGATTCTCGCAGGACGAGATCGTTGCCCGCGATCAAGCGCAGCCAAGCGTCGCGGGCTTGTTTACCAAGATCGCCCCATTGGCGCCACACAGCCGATCGATCCAACCATTCCCGGAGCTCTAGAAGCACGTCCGGGTCGCCCTGGCGTGCCCGCTGGAGCAGCCAGTCGAGATGGTCGATTTCGGGTGGTTCAGTTTTTTCTTGCGAGCTCTCGAGCATGGCGGACACCTCTCCAATTGCGGGAGCAGCGATGGTAACCCCGGGACCTCAACTCTGCCTCGATTAGCCGTACAGTCTCTTGTTCTAGCTGTCGCATAAGCTCGTCCACGGGCCGCAGGCTCTCCCGAATGGCACGAAGCTCCTGCCGGGCACTACCTTGTTCGGATCTTCGATTCTCGATCTCGTCGGCCAGCAACTCGGCGAGCGGACCGCGGTCAACATACTTGTTCCGAGCTCGCCCCTCCGACCATTCCGATCGGTAAAAATAGTTCTTTGACCCGCGACGTTGCCAGCCCACGAAAACCTCCTTCCCCTGTGCGATGTTGGAGCTCGCGCGACAATCTATCCTCGAGGCTGTACCCGGCTGCCTTGCCACGCCTAATTCAGGCGGTCTGCTGCAGAGTGGCCACGATTGTCACCTCCGAGGACCGGGTCGGACTCGGAACGGGCTCGTCCCTCTCGACTACGTCAATCGCGGGCGACATATCTTCGCTCGAAAGGAGTGGGAACGTGACCCCGAGAGGCCTGGATCGCTCTTCGCGCTTGGCTTCGAGAACTGACAGCAACTCCATGATCTGCTTGAGATCCCTGACGCTCGATAAGTCTCTCGGCAAGCAGCGCGCAAACACGGCGCCGCGGCACGCCTTGATCAACCTTGCCTGCTCCTCTGGCGTCGCCCGGAACGAGGCTGGCCAGGGCCTTGGCTCCCTACCGGGGAAGGTGTAGAGCAACACTTCAAGCGTATGGCGACCGCGCATGTATCCGAAGAATCTCCAAATCGATCCGAGATCATCCAGCGAGAATCCGTGGGTAATCGGCCGTCCGATAACTCGGTGGAAGATGTAGCCAGTCGCATCCAGATAGGGCCTCACATCGAAAAAGACAGCCTCGTAAGCCGCAACCACCTCGACGCTCAGGTTACAACGTTCGGCGATAAACTCTGGGTGGCTAGCTGCGAGGATCCAGGCTTCGAGTTCCGCGGCGATCAGCGGATCGCTGGCGAACCGGATCCTGGCGGCATCGCTCAGGATCGCGTCCGAGGAAGCTCTCCGGCGCGGCCGACACGATCTGCTTCGCACGCGGTCGGCTCGCATGAATTTCGCGCACCGTCGGACCCAACGGTCCCTAAGCTGCGGTCGGCGAGGTAGCTTTTCCTCCAAAGAGAGTCGGGCCAAGCGCCACCGCCAGTCCGGAGGCCGGAACGGCGATTCACGCATCCAGGTCAGGTCGCCATCGTTTTCGTCAGGCGGTTGCGCCACTGATGCACCGGGTGGTTGAGTACTCATGACATCGACCTACGAGGAGAGTCAAAAAGCCTTACCGCATTGAGATTCGACCCGAGTCTTCAAGGGCATCATCGACGGCGCTCCCAAACCCGGGTCGTCCGCCGGGTCTGCCGAAGGTGCCTGCTTCTCGTACCCACCGCCGAGGTCCCGGCGGCCAATCGCAGCGGAGTCGCGGCATGCCGCCCTCAGCATGCGTCGGGCCAGCATTCTCCCGAGGCTCTCGGCCCACGAAGCGACAACTTCAAACTTACTCAAGATGACTCGTTTGCAGCAAACAATTGCGAGGTATTGACTGCGGTCGTGACTCCTCAAGTCCAACTCTCGCTGTCCCGGGGAGGTCAAACACTGCCAGTTGGCTGTAGTGTTCGACCTGATCCCGGGTCGTGGCTGATTGGCGATATTCGGGGGCAAGACCGCGGGGCGAATTACGTGCGCCTCTGGCCAAGTCCGACATCCGTTGGGAATAATATTATTCCCACACTGCTGTGCTGGGGCATCGTCCAAGGTCGTCACGAGCTGGCCGTGGTCGCCGACGAACACACACGGGAGCCCAAACGAGAGCGGGTCTCGATAGAGCGTCTCACCGACCATCGAGGCCTCGTCGGCGAGGAAGCCGCGCGTACCGGGCTGGATGGTATCGCTGAGGTGGAAGAGGACATGGCCGCGCTCCTGGGCTGGCGCGTAGATCGCTGCGTGGACCGTGGTGGCAGCGTCGCCACGTCGCGTCGGCAGGAGTTTTACGGGGTGGTTCCACAAGTAGTCTACACTTGCAGCACTATGGCGTCTTGCATTTCCCTGTGGGGCGAGGGTGTATGCAAAACGACCTTATATAGGAGGTCGTTTTGCATACAAGTGAGCCCGGTCAGGACCGACGATACTCCGTGTTCTTGTTCGGTTCATCGTTGCCGGTCACCGGACTACTTCGTTCTGTGTCACCCGGTGTATGCAAAACTACCTCCTATATAAGGTAGTTTTGCATACACGAGCTACTCCGCGAATCGCCGGCGGAGCTCAGCGAGCTCGGTGTTTGTCAAGGTACGCTGTGGCGACCACGTGTTGCGGAACGTTCGCCAAGACATGCCAGCTTTCAGCGCTGCCTCTGCTGCTTCCAGCAGATCCTCCTTTCGGCGTTTCGGTCGCCCTCCCCGGCGCTCGCCGGTCCCGACCCGTGGGTTCGAGGACGGCCACTCACCACCTCCGGCGTCAAGCCATCGACCGGCCTGCTCGACCAAGGTATTCAGGTCGTGGCCGGTGGCGACCACTGGCGCGATCTCCGAGCCCTGAATAATCGCCGGGGCTGTTTTCAGGACATCGAGAAGCGGCGGGTCGGCGTTGAGCACGAATACCACGAGGGTCTTGTCTGGCTCCCCGCGGAGGGCCCGGCCGATGTTCTGGAAGATCAGGCCTAGCTGCTCCACGGCCCTCGCCCGCTCGAACGCTTCAGGTGAAACCTCTCCTGGGGCAAAGCCGCCGATATGGCGGAAAGCGTTCCCGTACACAACTAGGTGCCTGATGCCATGGAGATTCGTCCCGGAACCCAAAACGCCACGAATGTAAGTCACATATGTACCGACCTCGGTATCCTCAAGGATCGTCTGCTGGACCTCGCCACAAACATCCGATTCGAAGACCGCCCGTAGGGAGGGCTGATGTATGGAGACCGCCCGGTAGACTGTACGCGCCGCGTCTTTGGTTGGCAGGAAGATCAGCCCCAGGCCGCGTTTCTCCAGCTCTACGGTGATCAGACGGTCGTCCCGTCCTATGAGTGCACCAGGGCCACAGTAGCCGTCGGGGAACACCAGTGCTACCTGCTTGATTTTGCGACTTGGGGCGTCGTAGCTGCGCTCCTCCAGATCCGGCCAGATCGTCTTGAGGACGTCCCGCTCGTCGGGCGACAGGGGCGGGCCTACGAGAACCACACCGACCTCTTGAGCCTCAGCATACCGCCGCATTTGCTCAAGGACCGCCAAATCAGTGAACCGGAGGCGCGCGACATTGCATGTCGCGCGGGGAAAGATCAAGTCTGTGTCCCACTTGGTCTGCCCTTCCCCGATCTTGGCGGCCAGTACTATTGGATCCACGGTCTCGCCGGACGTTGCCTTGACCGGCCGCTCCCAAGTGACGACCGCATGGTGGGCGAACTCGAGCATGCTGGTAATGATCTCCCCGGGCAGTTCCTTCGGATGCTTGCCCGACTTACGGTCGCGTTCGAAGAGTCTAATTGGCGCGGTGTGGCGGGTTAGCTGCCCGAGCATTCGGCCCTGGTAGGCGACCACTGCGGCGGCGAACGTGGTTGTCCCTACCCGCACCTCTGGACCCAGCTCGAAATCCTCGATCGCCAGCGTGACGGGGCTGTTGAACTGCCGAAGCCGCTTACCCTCGCCGTCGAACTTCACGGGTGCGGGATGCCGTAGCTCGCGGATCGCGATCCTATGTCCGTATTCGGATTCCGGACCGACCAGCTCAAGCACGCAGTTCCCGCAGTTGCCTGAGCGAGACTTCTTGGGGCACTCGGACAGATAGACGATGGTCCCACCATCCCCGTCCGGGTGGACCCTCTTGCTGAAACGATGGCCCAGAGGAATCTCCATCTGTAGGTGGCGGATCAGCTCTTGCGACTCATCGACGATGATGGCGAAGGGTGCCCGGCCTGGCCGCTGTTCCTCTCGGTCCGGTCCGGGCTCGACCGCCTCCAGGTGCCGCCAGAGAGCCCGCAGGTACCGCGAGAACCCCCGACGGGCTAGCTGTGCGTGGGTGCAGACGATGATCCTCGCGCTCTTGTCCATCGCGTTTTCGCCGAATAGATCGGCGTCATTTTCAACGAAGCTCTCGTCCGGGCGTGATCGGTAACCGAAGATCTTGGCGACGTGACCAGATGCGAAGGCCTCGGGCACAAACTTCTGCAATCTCTCGATGCACTCACCGCAGAGCCGGATCGTAGGGAACGCGAGCACCGTTAGCTGTCCCTGACGGTAACGCTGTGCGCCTGCCTGAGCGATCGCGAAACTCTTGCCGCCTCCCTGCGTGGCCGAGTGATGGGCCACGAGGCCAGCGGCCAGATCATCCAGAATCGAAATCGCGATGGGGCCAAGATCCAGTTCTGATTTCGGCGACGCGACGGCGAGTTGCCGTCGGAACCAAGCCTTTAAGTCTCTATTGATCTCCGGGATCGCAGTGCAAGTGGTGTGGCTGCATCGGACATAGGGAAATCTCTCGCGATTATACCCAGCCACGAGATCGGTAGAGTTGCTCGATCCAGACTCGTGTAGGAATGGACAGCGGCCTACCCAGATCTCACGACTGTCGCGCAACGTTATCGTGTGCCAGCCTATCGAAGAGCGCGCGAGCTCAGGCGCCAGCTCTTCCAGGATCTTCGGTAGGCCTTCGAGTGGGAGAGCGGCGGGGATCTCAAGCTCAGGTCCTCGACTTGCGGCGGACCGCTTACCACTGTTATTCCTCGGTCTCAGTCCTTCGATGAGCCAAGCGGGGGCTGGGGTCAGCTCGCCTTCCAGGCGATACGGTGACCCATCAGGATGTGCACCGAGGACCGAAGGGATCCCGCCCCCGAAGAAAATATCGACGCCCAGCTTCTTCCGCCAGTAGCCGACCGGCAAACTAGCCAGCGGATGGTCAGGCTCGAGCGGGCAGTGGAACACGAGCTTGCCCCGAGCTTGACCGCGCCTGACCTGCTCGGCCGTGGCATCGCCGCGGACAACTGTGAGGCAACCTTCCAAGTCGTGATGACGACCGACCAGTTGGGGCGAATCGCCGCCGAAGGCCCAGGCAGCAAACTTGGCGTGTTCGTCGATGTCCAGGATCATCGTGGCGACGGTTGGGCCTGTGTAGGCGCCGACCGTCTGGACGCCGCTCCAGTCCCAGATCGGCGATGGTGCCCGGGCGTCAGAGCCCAGGGGTTGACTCTTCCCGTCCCATTTCGGGCAAGGCATGAGCCCATGGTTGAAGACGGTCGAGGCTAGCGGGTGGTCGCCGATCAGCTTCCTAGCCACGCACTTCGGGACCCTGACTTTCTGAAGCTGCTTGCGAGCCTCCTTGATGTACCAGGAGTAGTCGACGTCCTGGGGAACCAGGCCCTTTGACAGGTCGGGCGCGAGGCCGACGTCCGTGGCCCCCGTGAGCGTCCGGGTCAGACCTGACTCCAGCGTATGGACGATGCAGTTCCCCGCGCCGCGTCGTTTGTACCAGCGAGTGACCTGGGGTAATTCGATCTCGGCCTGGGTCGAATTGGTCCTGAGTACGGCCCGTGCCACCTTGGAGGTTTGCCTTGTGACGCTGCAGAATCGGATCGGGTCGGTGCAGTTGCGGATCGTGATCTCGGGAGGAACGTCGTCCAGCAGGGCTCTAGCAATGGCTTCGTTGACGACCAGGAAACTGGGGACGTGCCTGGTGTCGATGTCGCCGCGGAGCGTCTTGCCCCGCCGCTTGTGCTTCCCATCTCGTCCCTTGACCGCGTAGCAGTTCGTGGCCATGACGGCGAGCCGCTGGATCGCCTCGATATCGAGCTGCATCCCCGTCTCGACCTGCCACTCCTCGACCACCTGGCGCCAGGGTTGGTCCCGGCGGCACCGCAAGGTCAGGCCGTCCGTGTTGACGCTCAAGATCCGGATATCGGCCGCAGTGAGGCGCTCGACCAGATCCAGCATCATGAGTTGGCCGGAGATCGTGACCCTGACCATGGATTCTGGATCGTACAAGGTGGAGTACGGGCTGCCCAGCTTCCCAAAGGTCGCATTGAGTACGATCTTCAGGGCATACGACTGCCGCTCCAGCAGCTCCCGCTCCTGACCGACCGCCTGGCTAATCCGCCGCTTGAGATCCATCCGGCGATCGAGGATCTCCCGAAAGATGGCCTGGCCGTGCTCCCCGTAGGCCCGTGGGATGATCCCTTTAAGGGAGATCAGGCTCGGGTAGAACGAGATCGCGTCGATCGATACGATCTGGTGCTTGGGGCTCGAGATGTGTAGGGCAGAAGCATCCTGGCTGTGCAGGCCGCCACCGCCGACGCTCAGCCAGGTGCGGCCGATCCGGAACTTCGCCACCGGCACCGTCACACGGCCCTGCTCGCCGACCTTCATCGGCTGGGTTGTGACCCTGTCGAACCAGGCGGCTGCCTCCGGGGTCCGGGGCCGCCGCACGCCCGCGACGGGCTGGTAGGTGACCTCCCGTGGAGGCTGGGGTTGGACCGGCAAGCGTCCGGTCTTCCGGTAGTAATGCGACTCGAAGAGTTCCTCGACGACCCGAGCTTTGGGCACGGACCGCAGATCGCGGCCCACCTCGGGAGCCAGGGTCTCGATCGCCTGGATCTCGGGCAGGAGGTGCTCCAGGACGGCCCACACTTGCCAGAGGACAACTTGGTTGAAGGCTCTGGCCCCCTCCCACTGCTCGTCGGTCAGGACCGTACCGGGCGGGAAGGGCGACTCGGCAATGCTGGCCTCACCGAGGTTGGCGGCCACGCTCGTGAGCGACGGGGACTGCCCCCTCTCACTCAGGCGCATCGCCAGGTCGACATACTCGCAGGGCAACGCGGCCTGCCGTGGCCGGTAGCAGCCCTCCTGCTGGGACGCGGCAGTCAGCTGCAGACTGAGCTCGCGCGGGTCACGGCCGGCCATGATGGCAGCCAGGAGGTGCGTCTCGTGCCCGGCGGGGTCGTACGCGACCAGGATACGCCCTTCCCTGCGGAACTTGAGGAGAGCTTCGGCAACCATGCCTGGCTCCCCATCATACCAATCAGTTCGCCACCGCCCATGGTCGGGAACAAGGAACCCAACACACGAGTGTCCTGGGAAGACCGTCAACGCAAAGGCCACACACCGGTCAAGCGTGGTGGGGGTCGAGGGTTCGTTATTTGCGCGGATTTGTGGTACACTCATTGTTGCCACTGATCTTGCTTCGCGCACCCGCGGCGCAACTCCTCGAGGTGCGTTATTCCCTGGTGAGATCGACCGGTTTGGGGTGGCACGAATTGCCTGTGGCGCGGTGCTGGGCACACCGACCCACGAGATACGGACCTTGGCGGGGCCAACCGCCAGGGTCCCATTTATTTGCTGATCTCAGAGCAGTAGAAAGACTTCGAGGCTGTCGGCGGCCTCCTCTTAACTCGCCGTCTCGAGGCGGGCCCACTCCAAGTCGCTTTCCCCCTTCTCATCTCTCAGCTTCCCCCTCGAGCGTCTTCAGCATCCGCTGGTAATCCTTCAGCACGCCGGGCCGGTGTAAGACAAGGCTAAATCCTCGACCTTGAAAAGCCTGTTGGATTCTCCGCGAGCTGGACTGGGCCTCGAGAATTCGACCCTCCTTTCCTGGCAACTTGTGGCCCGGTAGAGTACAATTCTTTGGCCCACAACATGCCCGGGAATTCGTGACGATTTTCCGATCCGCGGCTCTGGATCAAAGGAGATCCCGCCCGAACGATGGGCTCGCTGCTTAGGGCAAAATGGGAAAACCCGGCGGTTTCCCGATCTCAACCCCAAGCGATCATCTGGTGGCCGATAACACCATGCCCGGGAATTCGTGACGAAACTCGCGAGATCGTGAAATGACTGCAGGTAGCACGTGGGGAAGAATTATATGTGTGCCTGACAGTGGACTGCCCTCTCTCTTTGAATGGCTGGACCACGATCCTGGCGGCTTCTCAGAGCTGCTGATTTGGTTGCCACCTGATGATCTAGCCTCGGAGCTGATGGAGGGCTTCCACCTCCCCCTGCGATGCTACCGGGGTACGGACGGTGTCAGGCGATTCTCACCGGTTGGCGTGACGAATCAGAAGGACAGGCGCAAGGAACCAGTTGCCTCGTTCGACGGGTTCCTCGCCTTGGCTTGGCTCGGCGGCTTTGCTGTACTCTGTCGAGAGTTCGACTTGTGTAAAGAACAACGTTTTTCTTATCGCCTGATGTGGTTCCTCTTCCAGCGTTTGCGCAAGATGCAGGAGCACATTATGCGTGAGTTTCGGTGGTCCAGGGATCTCTCTCTGCAGCACGGGAACCGTGAATTCTCGGAGGACAGTAACATCCTGCGCTCGATCGTGCTGCCCGGCGACTACCTAAATAATAAAGGAAGGCAGAGTATCAGGATCCTGCGCAGGAAGGGGAAGCAAGCGGCTCAGGACGCAGGGATTCTGGAACCCACGGATTACGAATGTCTACAATTCGGCATCTGGTCCGCGGCGAAAGAGTGGCCGCTCCAACTACATGACAGCGAGGCTACTACTCTCCTGATCAGGCAAGCACTCTTCGATGTCGAAGGGGAAAGCCATCCGGAGGATACCGAACTTCGCGAGATCCTTGTTGAACGATTCAGTGTTGCGTTCGAAAACCACCTCGACGATTCGACCGATGCTTTCAACATGTGGTTCTTTAGCAGCTCGGTCATCAAGCAACTGGCCAAGAAGAAAAAAGCGCGAGGCGGCGCGCTCGAGGGCAAGCTGGTTAGAGATGGTCTGATAAGGCTTGGATGGGATGCCTACACCTACGTGGCAGGATGTCTAAACGTTCAGATGCAGGCATTCGCCAATGCCTTGCCTGAGCCGCTCACCGACCGGGAAAGCCAGATCTTCAAGGAGATGCATCGATGGCAGCCCCATTGGGGCAATCTATGCCTCCTGCAGTTGTGGGAACGCGTGAGTTTCGCTGGTCCCGCGTTTCGCCATGCAATCGAGAATCACGGAGATCGGGATGCCATCAGTGCATGCAAGCGCATGCTGCAATACTATTCCGCGCTTGCGAGAGCGAGACGAGGTGCGGATCGAAAAGAGAAGACAACAAAAAAACAAGGGCAACCGTTAGAGTTCAACGAGAACAGGGATTCCGAGCGCAGCGTCTCGGCTTTTGATCCTGGCGACAAGGTTCCAAAACCGGGGCGCATATCCGATTCTCGAGATGATGTTCGTGGCGCGAAGGCGTTTGCTGCTCGGGTGTTCGAGGACCTGAGAGTTCGATGCAAGTGCCAGACGCAAGAAGAAGCAAACTTGCACGTTTTGCCCGAAACGAACTCCACTTATGGGGGGACAATCTCGATCCTCCTGACGTGTGAGACATGCGGCTTTGAGTCCGAAAAGAGGGTCGACTTTCAGCATCTTAAGGCTCTTGGGCAAGCCGTCTTCGGAACGGATCGTGCTGACTGAGGAGCTGAGGGCTCAGCCAGACCATGCCGCGCCATGCGTTACGAATTCCTTCATGAGCGACCCCGCAGGATAGTCGCCTGTTTCCTTCCTGTTCACCACGTCAAGTTTACCTAGCCCATGCGCGAAGATCAGTCCCGCCCATTCAACGACGCGAGCCAGGCTCGACCATCGGAAGATAACCGGCTGGACAGTTGCTCTTCGCGTCAAAGGGCCAACCTCCTGAACGAGTGATCGATCACCGGCCTCAGCGGCGGCAAGACTGAGCTGTCTTTTCGGGACTGTGATTCCAGTCCCAGCTCCCTGCACTGGTTTTCGCTGGCCGGTTGCCAACCATCACTTCTGTCCTCAGTTTTCGAGCCCGAAAATCGTCCCGAATTCCCGGGCATGGTGAGAACTTTTCTTGGCCCACAGCACATGGAGAAACCCGACCACGTCAGCAGGTTCGTACTCGACGATTGGTGCCGTTGCCCAACAGGTGGGAATTCCTCGGTGGCGTCTGGCCTATCTCATCGAACGCGGAAACGTTCCCGGTCCCTCGTTGCAGGTGCCGGGGCGCCGCCTATTCAGCGAGAAGGACGTGGATTGCATCCGCAAAGCCCTGGAAAGCCAGATCGCAAGGTCCGGCCGTGCTCCTGAGTGAGCTGGGAACGAGAGGGTCCTGGGCCGATTGCTGTTTCTCAACTCAAGGGAGGATGGCTTGACGGGGCCGTGGCCGGCCATAGCCAACGAGGAACAATGGAGCGCGCTACGATGGACTTGGAAGTCGTGACGAGGCTGGATCGCATTGAATCGCTACTGGCCGCGCTTCTGGAGCGCGAGGCCATCAAGGATTACTACTCGACGGACGAGTTCGCGCGTCTGGTCGGCAAGGCGGAGTTCACCGTGCGCGAGTGGGCGAGGCTGGGCAGGATCAGGGCCTCGAAGCGGCAGTCCGGCCGTGGAGCTTTCGCGTCGTGGGTGGTTAGTCATCAGGAGCTGTTGCGATATCAGCGGGAGGGGCTGTTGCCGGACCGCCGCCGTCAGCCGAATACGGAAAGCACCGCCTGACTCTTGAACTCCGGCGTCAGGTGGCGGTATCGCCGCCGCATCTCTTCCGATACATGGCCCAGCATGTCGTCGATGATCCGTTGATCGACGCCCGCCGCCGCGAGGCACGACGCGACCGAATGGCGGAGCGTGTGCAGTCCGCGTACCACCTGCCATTTCGATCCGGCCAGCGTCCGCTTGAAATGGTCGTGGCACTCTCCGACCGTTAGCGGCTCCGGCCCAGGCGGCTTCTCTCGTTTCTTCACCGAGGCCGAGCGGCCCTTGAGCGTCGTCGCCCTCCCCTTGCCGTTCTGATGGCCGGTCGTGCGGCTCCGCTTCTTGCTGCGGGCCACCTCGCCGGATTGGCAGAACAGCGACGGGCCGCCGGGGTGGATGGCAAGCCATGCTTGAAGGGCTTCTCTAAGCAGCGGCGTCAGCGGTGCCCGGCGGGTCGAGCGTTTGCCCTTCACCCGCTTCTTCTCGCGGACGATGACGCTGCCGCCCGCGAAATCCACGTCCGACGCCAGCATGCGGATCAGCTCGCTTCGCCTGGCCCCGGTGTGACCTGCCATGCAGGCCAGCGGATAGATCCACGGGTGCCTGGCGTGGGTGCGGACGTGCTCCAGCAATTCGGCGATCTCGTGCGGCCGGAGATAGAGGGCATCCCACAACTCGTCGATCTGTTCCGGCGTCAAGCCGCCCGCCGCCACTTGCCGCTCGATTTCCTCGCGGGTCTGATAGGGCGGCAGCTCGTCGCCCTTGGGATAGATCAGCCCCTTGTTCGGGTAATCGCCCGACAGCAGGCCGGTGTGGACGGCCCAATGCCAGGCGGTCCGAAGCGTGGTGATTTCCTTCTTGATCGTCACCGGGGAGATGTCGAGCCCGGCCCGGCGTTCGACGTGCCGCTGCAAGTCGGCCTGGCCCAACCCTTCGAGCGGGAATTTGTCGCCGAGGGTGGCGACCAGGTGGTTGAAGTGGATGCGGTCGGTATAGAGCGTGCTCTTTTCCCGCCCCCTCGCCCGCGTCGCCAAGTAACGGTCGCGGAGCGTCGCCAGTGTCAAGGTTTTGCGGCTGGCACTGACAGGGGTCGCCGGTGCGGGCGGCTTGCCGTCGTGCTGGACGAATTCGACGATGTCGATGCCGGGGGGCAGTTCGATCAGCCCTTGCTTGAGCCGCATCAGCAGGTATTCGACCTGTGCGGCTTTCGCCTCGGCCTCCTGCGGCGAGACCTTGCCAATCATCACGAAGTGCTGCTTGCCGTGGAACCGGAAGATCACCCGATAGGTGCCAGTCCGCTGTTGAAGGCTGGCCATTGGACGACTCCAATGCCACCGCGACGATGTTGCCAAATTGTTGCCAAGTGCCCCAGAATCCAAAGAATAAGGGGTTACGCCGTTCGACGCAACCCCTTACCCCGCTTAGTGCCGGAGACAGGACTTGAACCTGCACGAGCATGGTTAGCTCACTAGCCCCTCAAGCTAGCGCGTCTGCCAATTCCGCCACTCCGGCGTGTGATCGTATGCATGGAGCGGAAGACCCTTAATCCTAATTCAACGCCTTGGGTTGTCAAGACCCGAGGAAGCGCAGGCCCGTTTCGTTCTTCGATTGGCGTTGACAGCACTTCGATCGATTACTCTGGGTGGCACATGGAATGGCGAATGGCCGCGGTCAGGCTCGACCTGCCAGACTAGGCTGGCAATTGGTCTCGCCACTGGCGGTAGGCCTCGAAGTTCCGGGAGGCGTACCCGAGGTAATCGAACGAGAGCTCGGATATCACGGAGTGGATCACAGCCCAGAGGGCTTCGCGGCCACGCTCTGGGCAGCCGCCTCGCTGCGGCGGTCGATCCCCAGGAGCGGCAGCTCGCGGCAAACCCGCGCCACCAGGGTACCTCCCTCGCTTTCGACCCGGAAATTCTGATTGGTAATCCCTCCCGGCAGGGGCTCAATAGACGCCGAGGCGCGGCAGAGGCCGAGCTCCGCCAGCTTGCTCAGCAATTGATGATCAGATCGCATGTTTTCACTGTAAGCCACAGGCCCCGCCTCGCGTTGGTTCGCCGCCGGGGTCGGATCGGGCCTGGGCGGACTGGCTCGCGTGGGCGGCTCATGCCCAGGGTGCCCGCCTGATGCGGTGCAGGTCCTATGGTAGCCGAGCGCGCGCAGGAAAGGCGATGGCCATCACGTGGTGTGGGACCACGCGGGCATGGATCGCCTGGCAACGGGACATTTCGCCTCGCCGGACTGTCCGGCGTCACTTCCGTCGCTTGATGGCGGCCGTCTTGACGCGTGGAGTTCGTGCGATGGCGGCCGTCTCGACGCGTGGAGTTCCTGCGATGGCGGCCGTCTTGACGCGTGGAGTTCGTGCGATGGCGGCCGTCTCGACGCGTGGAGTTTGTGCGATGAAAGTGGCAATGAACGGAGATCCCGGAACTCCGTTGCTCCCCGAGAGCAGGTTACCGGACATGTCGACCAGCCCGCGGCCCAAGAGCGGATTGGCCAGTCCATCGATCGTGATTCGCTCGAAGCGATTCAGGGGCAGGGGCTTCGAGGGAATCACGGTCACGGTTAACGTGGCGGGATTGTACAGCGCCGCGGACAGCGGGATGTAGCTGTTGCCTGAGGTCCCGAACCTGCCGTTGGCACCCGCGACGTCGACGAAGTATCCGTAATTGCCCAGATCCGGGACACGGCTGGGATTGAGCGGCTTGCTGAACGAGAACACGACGGCCGTGATTCCAGCCGGGCCGAGCACGAGTTGCTCACCCGTGATCTGGGGCGGGACCGTATTGGTGGGTCCGCCCGGGTTGTAGGGGGACGACCCGGCCATGATGGTCAGCGTGGCCGCGCTCATGGGTCCAAGCTGCCCGCCGCCGGTGGGCCCGGATAGCACCAGGCCGACGGTCTTACTGACTGTCGCGACGCCTCCTTGAAGAATCGGCACGGTGAACGTTGCCATGGTCTGGTTGGCCAGGAAGGTGAGCGTTCCCGAGACCGGAGTGTAATCGACGCGGGCAACGGCCGTGCCGCCCGAGACGGTGGCGTAGTTGACCTGCACCTTCGTGCCGCGGCTGCCACCCCCGCGCGTGACAGTGACTATCGACGAGTTGGAACCCGTATAGGTGGTGTACGCGCTCGATGAGAACCGGAGAATCGGTGGCAGGTTGTTGTTGATCGTCAGTATTGCGGTGCTTTGCGAGCCCAGCGTCGAGCCCCCCGTCGGCTGGCTCAGAGCGAGATTCACAGTCACCGAGCTCACTGCCTGGGACGGGTTGGGCAGGATTGTGATGCTGAACGTCTTGTCGGTCTCCAATGGCTGGAATGTCAAGATACCGCTGGCGGCTGTGTAATCCTTGCCCGCAACGGCTGTGCCATTGCTCGTGGCGTAATTCACGGACACGATCGCATTCTTGTTGCCTATACGCTCCACATCGATCAGGGCCGTTCCCGCGGTGGCATTGACCGAGATGGTGGAAAACTGGAACTGTACGCTGACCGGCGTCGCCGAGACGGCGTTGGAGAATTCCGAGGTGTCCCCCGTCGCCGTGTTCGTGGCCGTCGCGGTGACCCAGATGTTTGCCGGCAGGCTGCTCGATGGGGTGAATGAGAAGGCGGCATTTCCATTGACATCGGTTGGGACGGTCGTGGAACCGATCGATGTTTGACCCTGGCCAAAACCGGATGGGTCGGAAATCAGACTGGTGAAGAACTGGATCAGAAACTGCGTGCCTGCAATGCTGGCCAGCGTTCCTTGAATCCCACTGCTTGGCCCGCCACCCACGGCGGTGACCAGGACCGGCGCCGTTTGCAGGTTGTTGGGGCCCGGCGAGACGGTCGTCGGCACCAGAATGATTCCGAGCTGTCCGTTGGAGTAGATGCTGTTCGTGAGGATCGAATCGCCCGTGCCCGACTCGACTCTGACTCCCGTGAGGACATTGAAGGCGATCGTGTTGCCAGCGCCGGATACGGTCCCGCCGATCGTGTTGGAGAATGCGTTGTTGCTGACGATCACACCGTTCACTTCATTGCCCAAGGGTGCCTTGCCGGTGATGTCGGTGCCGATCAGGTTGCCCTCGACCAGGTTGCCCTCGAGCGGGTAGACCGGAACCGGCGTATCATCGAGCCGCACACCCCAGTTGTTGGCCGAGATCAGGTTCAAGGCCGCCGCCGTCGTTCCACCGATGGTGTTGCCGGTTGCCCCGAGAATCGCGACTCCCTCCTGGGCGTTGGGAATCGCGTAGAGTCCGGTCTTGTCAGTGCCGATCAGGTTGCCTTCGACCAGGTTCCGGGTTGACGTCGCTCCTGAGATGACGACACCTTGGTTGTTGCCCGAAATGACCTGTGAGCCCTTGGCGTCGCCCTCGATCAGGGCGTCGGTGGCGTTCTGGATAAGGATTCCCTCGGTGGCGTTGCCCAGATCGATCGCCCCGGTGCTGTCGGTGCCGATGAGGTTGCCTTGAACCACGACCTCGCTGGCCGATGAACCGGAAATATTGACACCCCGGAGGTTGCCCGAGATCACGTTGCCCGGACCAATGACCGTCCCAGGCGAGTAGTCGGCCACTCCGTCCAGGGCGTTGCCCTTTGCCGCCGTACCGTCCGAGGTCACGCCGATCATGTTGTTGAGGATGGTGTTACCGGTCGCCGTGACACCCGTAATGTAGACCCCCGCCCCGAAGTTCGACGAGATCGTGTTGGCCCAGGCAGTAGTCGGCCCGCCGATCTGATTGTCGGCCGAGTCTTCGATGCGCACGCCGTCACCGTAGTCGCCATTGCCCGGATTACCCGTGCCGAACACGTAGCCCCCGCCCGGCCCCAGGCCGATGATGTTGGCGGCGACGATGTTCCGGGTCGCCACGGAGCCCGAGATCCTGACCCCGTACGATTGGTTGGCAGAGATCAGGTTCCCGGCGGCGGTAACCGGCCCGCCGATCTGATTGCTCGACCCGTAGTCAAGGATACCCTCGGCACCATTTCCTGCCTGGAAATAGCGACCGTTGGAGGAGGGGCCGACAATGCCGATCTGGTTTCCCTCCACCACGTTCCCCGTAGCGGAGGGCTGGATCAAGACTCCCTGTTGAACGTTTCCCGAGATGACGTTGTCGTCCTGAGGTTGGGTCCCGCCGACGGTCGTATTGTCCGAGTTCAGAACAACGCCTTGCGTGTTTCCAATGCCCTCGAGTTCAACGTTGTCCGGCGCCGGTAGAGGGGCTCCGGTGTTAGGATCCACGGGGTATTCCAGGTACTTGCCGATGAAGTTTCCCTGGATCAGGTCGCCGAAGAAGTTGGGATTGCCCGATGAATCGAGCTGCGGAACCGAGACCCCGACTCCGAATCCATCGATGATCAGGCCTCTCAGAGTGCTGTGCGAGGCATCCAGCACGAAGCCGGTCGGGTCTGGGAATGTAGTCGTGTTGATCTGACTGCCGTCGATGATCACTCGAGACTCAGCGTTGTTGCCGTCGATGGCCGTGACCGTATTCGGAGTCGAAGTGATCTCAACCGGAGTGCCCGAAAAGGTCACATTCGGGTTCGTTCCACCCGTCAGGTTGCTGGAGGCGATCAGCAGGGGAATCGAGTCGCCCGCGTAGATGCCCTCGAACGTGATCGCGAACGTATTGGGGACGCCTCCCCCGATGACCGTGACATTGCCGACCCCCACGATGCCCTGAAGCGCGGCTCCGATTTGGGCAGCCATTTGGGAAGAATTGGCTAAATACTGGATCTGGACCGTCGCGACGGGTAGGGGCGTCGAAGTCGTCAGGGTGAAGTATCCCCCAGTCGGATTTCCATTGATGACGAGCGTCTGTGCCGCGCCGCCCAGTGGGTAAACAAACGGGATCGGGAACTCCCCCTGAGAGTAGCCATCGATCGTGACCGGACTCGTGATGGCGGGCAGGGGACTACTCAGCGTGATGGTCCAGTCCTGGGTGCTAGGATCGAATCCCTGAACTGGAATATCCAGGCTCGGGTCCGTCGAGGCGGGGATGTTGAAGACGATGTCGGTGCTCGGTGAGTTCGGGCTCAGGAACACCTGCTTTTGCTGCTGCTGCGAGAGCGCGGAAAACAGAAGAGTACCGTTGCTAACCTCGATAGCCTGGCGGAGCGAAAGGAAGTCAGGCGTGTTGTCGTCCAGTGCTGTGTTGACCTTAATGAGCGAGAGCAACTGCCTCGTTTCAAGGGCCTCAAGGCTGGGCCGGCTTCTTCTGCCAGCCACTGGCGACGTCGTTGGCCTCCGCCGTCGCTTCCGATTGAGATTCGTTGTGCCGCCTGAATTCGATCCGCGCGTGAGAAACATGGTGCCAGCCGCCTTCTCGAGGAGCCGACCAGAGCTTCCCGCAGGAACTCCCTGGTTCCCCGAACTTTTGCATGCAATCACTTTGATTTAGTCGAGAGCTTCCGCATCGTTCCTTGCCCTAAGAGCACCATAGAACAGGGAAACCGGAGGGGAGAATTTCGGTCGGAATGGTGGCCCGGCGTCAACACTCCGCCACCTGGCAACACCACGACGATCGTCAAGGTCGCGAGGCGATCCCAGGTTGACTCCCAGGGCGAGAGGCGCAAAGTTAGTAAGAGCGGCTGGTTGGGCCGGTTTGCGCGCAATCTCACTTGAGGAACATCCATGAGCTGGCGACCGAGATCACGCCGCCTGGCGATCCTGGGCTTATTTGCCCTCCTTGTCCTGATCTCGATCGAGGGAGCCGCCCAGGTCCGGAAGCGTCTGGACCCCGAGAAGTCCACGCCCGACGTCGCCGACCTGCGTTACGGTCCGTTCGCGCGGAACGCTCTGGATCTTTGGAAGGCTCCGCACCGGCCCGGTCATTCCGGTCCGGCGCCCGTTGTGGTCTTCTTCCACGGTGGAGGTTTTGTCGGCGGCGACAAGAAGAGTGTGCCGGCGTGGCTGGTGGACCGCTGCCTGGCGGAAGGGATCTCGGTGGCCTCGGCCAGTTACCGGCTCTCAACCGAGGCGCCGTTTCCGGCCCCGATGCTCGACGGTGCCCGCGCTATCCAGTTCCTCAGGCTCAAGGCGGTGGATCTGGGGATCGACCCCGGCCGGATCGCGGCCTGCGGCAACTCGGCCGGCGCGGGGATCGCGCTCTGGGTCGGGTTCCACGACGACCTGGCCGATCCCAGGAATGACGACCCGGTTCTTCGTCAGTCGTCGCGGCTGGCCTGCATGGGAGTGGTCAGCGCGCAGACGTCGTACGACCCTCGGTTCATCAAGCAACTCATCGGCGGCCGGGCACACGAGCACGTCGCCCTCAAGCCGCTCTTTGGCGTGACCTCGCCCGCCGAGTCCGACACCCCGCGCATCCACAGGCTTTACGAGGAGGCCTCACCGCTGAACCACGTCTCCTCCGACGATCCGCCGGTGATTCTCTTTTACTCCGAGCCCAACGCACCGCTTTCCCCAGCCGCCCGTTCCGGCGAGGGCATCCACCACCCCCGCTTCGGCGCCGCGCTCAAGGCCATGCTCGATCCACTCGGCGTCGAGTGCATCCTCCGCCACAACGACGACTATCGCGGCCAGGAACACCCCGAGCAGGCTATGTACCACGACCTCGTCGCCTTCTTCGCCAAGCACCTTCAGTAAGTCAAACGGTGCGTCGTCGAAGACTCGAAGCACCCTGCCTGATGACTCTTTACCACCGCGTGGTCTTGGCCCGCAGTCGCCAGGCGATGGCCATCGGGGCTGAACGCCACGTCATGAATCTCGCCGCCGTGACTGACCGATCGCTCCATCAGCCTCGACCGCGCATGCCACGACCCCAGGCTCGACCGGACCACGCGCTCGAGGTCGGCAGAATCGGCGGGCAGGTTTTCCATCGCACGCGCCAGCCAGAGCATCCGTTCATCGTGCATCTCGCGGCCGAAGAGGTTCAAAGCGCGCTCGATGCAAAGGCCAGAGCAGAAACGGGGACGAGAGCAGAAACGAGAGCAGAAACGGAGCAGAAACGGGGACGCAGCTGAGGAGCAGAAACGGGGACGCAGCTAGAATCAAGAACTAGCTGCGTCCCCGTTTCCAGCCCCGTCCCCGTTTCCAGCCCTCAACGACGATCGCGATTCTCATGACCGCGCTCCCATGCGGCCCATTCGCCACACTTCATCCAACGTGTAATCCTCAAGCCACTTCTCCAGATCAAGCTCATCAGCCCGGGTTGCCTCAGCCGCGCCTTCATCATTCACGTTGATCGTCACCACTTCCGATGGTTTAAGAAATCGGATCAGCCGGTCGGCGTGGGTTGCTACGATCAACTGCGTCCGTTGGGACGCTTCACGCAGGAGGTCCGCCAGGAGTGAGAGCAGCTCCGGGTGCAAGCTGACTTCCGGCTCGTCGATCATCGTGACGGCCGTCAACCCTGGACTTTGCAGCAGTGTCACCAGCCACAAGAATCGTAACGTGCCTTCGGAAAGCTGGTGCATGTAAAATGGATTCTTGCTTGTCTTGTCCTTCCATGTCATTGCCAAGGTGCCAGCAGCCACGGGCGGAAAATTGAGTCGCTCGAAGCCGGGGAATCCCGCTCGCAAAGTGGCCTCGATTGACTCAAAGCGATCCAAGTCGGTTTCGCGCAGTGAGTACAAACAGGAGACAAGATCCTCACCGTCATGCCCAGGCAGCCGTGCGTCCCGCATTTGTTGTGGCAGACGGATCGGTGCGCGGGGACTTACGTCGAGAACATGATAATGAGTCGAGGAGGCCAGACGCTTGCGGAAGTCCTCTGGCTCCTGAAACATTTTCGGGACCTGAGATAGCGCCGATTCTGTTTGGATGTACTCCCAGTTCGGTCGCACCAGCCCCTTTTTCGTGTTTTGCTGCTCGAAGTATCGAACGTCGCTGTGATGTGCCTGAATGTGCTTGAACGGTTGCGGCTTTTTATCTCGCTGCTGGGTCAACATTTCGTCTGAAATCTCATACCCCACGCCCACGGGGGTCAGAGCGATGCGATACTCGATTGGGTTGTGTCCAAGAACCCCCATCGTCAGATCGACTGCCATGAATCTCGCCTTCTCGCCCTTCGCGGCCAGTAGGTTTGTCAGGTTTGCGTCGATCCCACTGAGATCGCTCATGGTTTCTTTCAGCCTGCCGGATGCAGACGCGGCCAGCAGTGAAAATACATCCAGCAGTGACGTTTTCCCACATCCGTTAGCACCGATAACCACGTTGAGCGGTTTCAGCTTCAAATCGACGTCATACAGACGTCGGAAGCCCTGGATGTGGATCTTCTCGAAAATAGTCATGGCTTTGATCCAACGGTGAGAATCGTCGTTGGGTGGTTGCTTGATCGAAAAGGTGTCATGGAAAAGGTGTCGGGAACCGGTCACGGAAAAGGTCGGTCATGGAAAACGTGTCGGAACCGAAAACGGTTTTCTTCGACCAATGTGCCCGAAATCAGTTCCGGACACTTTATCTGCGCGCTGGACGCGGACCTCGCTTGAGAGTATGTATCGGACGCAACTTGCACCGTGCATGATCTCCGTTGGGTGCCATTGACGTGGACCCGCACCTCACCATTTGTTGGCGTTGCCGCAGAGGACCAACGCCTCTGGCTGGTTCTTTCTAATGCCACAGTCTCGCAAGGTTGCGACAACCACGGTTTCGAGTCTTCTGGAATATGCTGCGCGACCGGCACGATGTGGCCGGTCGGGGATACTTTTCTCAGCATCGGGGAGCAGAAAAGGGGACGCAGCTAGAATCAAAAACTAGCTGCGTCCCCGTTTCCAGTCCCATCTTATACCCCTCTTCCGGCTCCGCGAATGCATCGGTGATTCTCACACCGAGTCCTGATCGCTCATGATACCCATCCTCCTATTTCGTGTCCCCTCACTAGAGTGCTGGACCGGAAATCTCGCTGACTTGGTGGGTGACATGCAGCGATACCTGAACGACGAGCCGATCGAGCCCCGGCCCCGAACCTGGCTGACCGATTGTCCCGATTGGCCCGCCTTTACCGGACGGCGGGATCGCTGTCTGCGAAAACGAGGGCTCCCGCGCGCACGAGTGTTCCAGCGTGTCGGATACTGAGAGTGGGAAGTCGGCTCTTTGGCAATCTGGACGAAGCGCGATCGGCGGCAGCCGTCAGACCCGGCACGACCCGCAAGGTCGGAGTCCGAGACGCCCGACCGGGGAACCCATGAAGGTTGAAAAGTGTCAAAACGAAGCCAAAACCTCAACTATGTAAGGCATTATTAAAAAAGAACTTGCGTGCGTCCGGCGGCTGCCGCCGGGCCGCAAAACGAAGTCAATGTTCACAGGTCCTTCACATTTGTCGCCGTCTTGCGGCAAGCTGGGATAAGCTCGGTGGCTTGTCCGCGCAAGGATGCTGGTGGCTCTCGAGTTCCGGGAACACCATACCTAACTGCTTGGGCGAATTCCGGGGGCCGCTCGTCGAGATCGGGTCCCGTTCGCTCTTTGGAAATTCGGCTGTGATTCGTAGCATCTTCTCGACCTGTAATGCGTTAGGCCAAGATGGTCTTCCGACATTACCCGATGTTCCGCCATCGGTCTGCTACCCCAGCGGGCGTCACCGGC
>Ga0074045_10001058_pt1 | contig 26680 bp, 17 predicted proteins | sample BogForMeECP23OM2_FD_94442 | JGI IMG/M metagenome (GOLD analysis project Ga0074045, IMG submission 94442) | Bog forest soil microbial communities from Calvert Island, British Columbia, Canada - Bog Forest MetaG ECP23OM2 | ecosystem: Environmental > Terrestrial > Soil > Wetlands ...
AGCGGCAAGATGCCGTTGTTGTAAGCGGCGGCACCCCAGAACATCGCCGTTGTCGCCATCAAGCTGCGCTCAGCCGACGCAATGATGCGCAGGTGACAGGCGCCGCAGGCTTCGCGGGCGACGCGATAGTCGCTCGGGTTGATAAAGCGGATAAATTCCGGCGACTCGCGGTTCAGCAAGGTGTAAGTGCGCGGCGGCTTGACGCTGGAGGGATAGTTCCATGCCTCGGGATAGCGCGGCTGGACATGCGCCGCGTCGAGAGCGCGGCGATATTCGGCGCTCGTCGGCAACGCGACCGCAGCGCGGAACACACCGGCATTCCCGCCATGGCAATCGGCGCAGCCAAGGGTAACTCCCGGGCTCGTGTGCATCGTCAGGGAATCGGTCGTCGTATGGCAGCTCATGCAGCCGGCGCTCTTGGTCGCGGCCTCGGCCTCGGTCTGCTTCATCGGCGCCGGCGGCGCGGCCCCGCTCTCGGCCGCACGGCACTGCGTCGCACTTGTCAGTAGCGCCAGGAGCAGAAAAGCCGCTGTGATGCCCCGCACCGTCTCGACCTCAATATGTCAGAATAACGTTGATCATCGCAGTGTAGAGAAAGCTCGGACCCGAGAATAGCCCAGGATTCGTCTGGTAGATCTCCTTCAACCCGTTCGCCGGGATCAGCACCCCTCCCGACACGCGGAGAATGATGTTCTGTGTGTCGAGCGGCCGATAAGTGAACGCTACCGACAGATCGTAACCAAGGTTGTTTGAGATGTTCGCCTGGTGGCGCAGAAACTCGAGCGGTTGGGTGTAGGCTGCTCTTAAATAATTGACATTCGTCGACATCCGCAGCTCTGGCAAAATATCGGTGTCGGTGCCGAAACCTGCGAGAATAAGGCCGGAATTGATGAAATTCGACTGCCCTTCGAGCTTGGACGAGCGCAAATCGGCCAGCACCCCGTTCGGCTGGTTGAGGCCAACGATGCCGCCGCCGATATAGGGAAGCGACTGTCTGATGAAATAACTCGTGTCCGACCCGGCAAATTGCGGGTTCTCGAAGATCGAATCGAAGCCGGTCGCATGGCCGCCCTGCGGGTTGCTGTCGCCGCTTTGGAATAGGCCCGAGAGCCTGAGCCGGACATAGTCGAAATCGATCGACGGCTCGGCGGCGGCAAAGAAAGCGTTGATGTGGGCTCCGTCGTTGTTCGGCACCGGGCTGAATTGGTTGTGGCTCAAATGGCCGAGCGCCCAATAGCCCGATCCGGTCAGGTTGAACCGACCGAAATGCCCGTCGCCATTTATGCCGAGATAATTCACGTTGTAGTTGTAACCGCGATTGTCGCCGATCTGCGCCGGAATCACCAGGAACCCGTTCTTGTCGTAATGAATTGTGTTAGCCTCGTCGTCGATGTTGAGGACGTCGACAATCTGTGAGGTGAAGCCCGGGACCGGGAAATCCTGACGGAAGAGGTTGGCGACGAAGACGTTGTCTTTCCTGAACATCTCTCCGAGATCGTTGAGCCCGCTGTTGGTGTCCTTGTCGAGCAGACGGAAGTAAGCGAGGTTGTATTGCCATTGATTGTTGTCTCGGTCGCCGAACAGGCGAATGCCGAACTGGTCGTCTTGAAAAAGAAAGCCTCGGAAGTCGACGTTGAAAGGCTGAATCCCTACGCGCAACGAATCAAAATCGTAATATTCGGACACGTTGCGCAGATGGTAATCGACGAAGGCTTCCTGCAGTGACGCAAACGTGTCGTTGCGTGTCGTCCCGGCCTGCGGATTGACGTTGATGACGCCGAGCTCGCCCACGCTTGTGTGGTTGAAGTTGAAGACCGGGGTGAGGCGGAGCTCGAAATCGGGCGGCTTGAAAGCGGTGTTGCCCTCGATCAGCGAAAAGGTCACGATCTCCTGCTGGCTGAAGAATGATTGGTTATAACGGCCGAAGGTGTTGTTGGAGCCCGGCGCTACCGAGGCCTGCGCGGCTACGGGCGTGGGGACGCGCGACGGCTCGTACAAGGTGTCGCTGATCGCGCCGAAATTAAAGAACCAGTCTTCTCCGAATATCGGTTTGTCCGCTTTCAGAGTATTGGTGTTGTACGGATCGAAGACGTTCTCCTGCCGGCCCAACGCATCGAGAATACGCCAACGATCCGGGATCGCGACCGACACGCTTGGCGTAACCGCTTGCGGCGGTAGGGTCGCAGCCGGGTTCTCGATCGGCTCCACCGGCTCGGGCGGTGGTGGCTGTCCGGGGATCCGACGCTCCATCTCGCCGGTGCGGTCGAGCCCCTCCAGGTACCGGCTCCAGTAGTCCGCCTCGGCTTTCGCTTGGAGCGCCATCCCCCGAAGCTGTTCATCCGAGAGTTTTCGCTTGAATACGCGCTCTACTTCTCTTCTCACCTCCGGGTCGGCTATCGCGCGCTCGAAGGTGTGCGCGTCTGAATTGGTCGCGTTGTACAAATCCTCGGCCGTCTTGCGATAGCTAGAGAGCTCGTTCTCACGCGAGGGCTCGTCTTTCGGTTCGGCAGGCAGCGCCATGCTGGCCGGCAGTGCTAACAAGGGCGCCAGCGCCAGGAACAGCGCGCGCCGGCGTAGATTTTTTCGCCGCCAGGTCATTGACTTGTCCCCCATCCGATCATCAGCACGCGTTTTGCACGTCTGAGTTCAGGAACGGCGAAGGCGGGCAATTGACAAATCTGAGGAACACGCCGCCCGCCGACAGCTGGTCGGCACGGATGTCGGCCGGCGCGTTATTGAGCGTGATCGGTCCATTCTCCAATCCGAGAAAGGCGACCAAACTATCCTGCTGGATGCCGTCGCCGGATACGCCGATGCCGCCGACGAGAATGTCCCCCCGGTAAATCGGTACGCCACCGGAGAAGATTTGCATTCCGTTGGCGAGCTGCGTCTTGCCGCCAGAGACGATGGGCAGCTCGACGCCGGGGAAGATCGCCGGCAGGGGGTTGTTGGCGCAGCCTGCCGCAGGAGGCGGAGCATTGTTATTGCTTTGATTGTTTTGATTATCTTGTTCGACTTCAATGACGTTATTTACGACGTCTGGGACGATGAGATCGGTCTGGATGCCGGTCGAGAAGATGCTCCAGCGGGTCGGGAACGGAAGGCTCAATGAGCCCGGGGGGTTGCCATCGATACCGTCAGGATAGAATGGTCTCGCGATCTCGCCGACCGCTACCTCGGACCAGGCTATGCCGTTGGCGAAGACGGAGGGTTCGACGAGACTCTGCGATCGGGTGATGTAATCCGTGAACGTCCCGGTGTCGGTGCTCGCCGAGATGGTGATAGCTTTGATCGTGCTCGCCGCGTCGGGACGCGAGAAGAAGACCGCCGTACGAGCCTTCTGCCGCGAGACATCGGCGCCAAAGATCGGCGCATCGGGGGTCCGAGCCTGTGCGAGGACATTGCCGTCCAGATCGACGATCGTAACATTCACCTGAGCGAAGCTGCCGAGCGGAACGCGGATCGCGGCGCGCGCCTGCATGGCGACGTTGAGCGCGCTGATCATCAATAGCTGCGCTTCGCCGGCGGTGATCGCTTGTCCGAAACCGGGGACGAGCCCGTTCGTCGGCGCATAGAGGACATTCCCGTTTCCGTCGGTGAATACAAAGGCATTGACGCCGGGATAAAGGACCGGGCCGATGGTGCCGTCCGGGACAATTCCCGACGGCTGAGTGCCGTAGGTCAAACCCGCGATCGCCGTGTGACCTTGCGCCGGCCCGGGGAAGTAGCCCGTTACCTGCAGTGGAACAAAACTCCCGGCGGCGGTGACGGGCGCCGCGAGATTGGCTACGGTGGCATCGGTATATTGCAGGGTGAGGCCGTTCACGGCGATGTTCGGCGCCGTAATGTTTGCCGGCGCTTCGTAGCCGGTTACCCCGGCGATCGCGATGACCTCATCGTTGTCGATCGGCACATTGAACACGTCAAGATTGAGAGAATAGGTCGCTTCCGACATCACCCCGATACCGCCCTCCAACATCCCGTTCTTGTAAATCGGCAGGCCCCCCGAATCGGCCGCGAAGCCGAGCGGTGAGCGATGCGGGCCGGCATTGGTAGAGCCGGCTGTCATCGGTGCAACCGCGTTGAAATCCGAGCACGGCAGCTGGCTGAACTGGACCCCGAACAGCGGCCCAGACGGAGTGTCGCCGACACCTGGGTTGAAATGCTGCTGGATGATCTGGTTGGCGGTGCGGGTCGAGAACGCATTCCCTTGCGAGGAAGACAGGTAGGCGCCAGTCACTGCCTTTGAAATTGCCGCCAACGTGGTCGGCACCATGACGCCTTCAAACCCGTTTTCCGACGGAGGCATTGCGGAGAGGTTGGTTGTAGCCACGCCGGTCCTCGAGGTGATCGTCGCCATTGGCGGGGCACCCGTCATCTGGGTTACCGCCAACACATTGCCGACGCGGTCGACGACGGCGATCGTCGCCGGTGCGCCCAGCGCGCTCGCTTGGTTCATCGCCTGGAGGACCACCGTGTTTACGTCACTCTCGGTCAAGTTCAAGGCCGGTGCGGGCGCAGGCGTCGTAGGCGGTGGCGGGGGGGTCGGAGGCGGTGATGGGGGGGGCGAAGTCGCTGCGATTTGAGCGCTATCGCCGCCACTATCTCCACCACTGCAACTGGGCGCTGATACCCCCAGCACGATGAGGACTGCCATCGCCACCTGGCACAAGGGGTGAGAAAGCAGGTCTCTCCTGAGCATTGGATTTATCTCTCGGACGTCATGGTGAGGATGCCGAATTTCACGCCTGCCGGAGTGCGATAGGCGACCTCGAGCGAAATCGGAAAGCTTTGCACCCGGAAATTTGCTCCGGCGACAGCAAAGACGAGGTGGCCGCCAGACGATGCAAACCGATTGTCTATCAGGCTTTGTGTCCGCTGGTCCCAGGGCACCCATCCACCCGCGGGGGTGCGCTGCAGCGCCAGCAATCCCCGTGGCCGGATAGCCATATAGCTCGCCATCGGGCGATCACCCGCGAGGTCGACGGTAACATTGATGTCGACATGCGCAGGATCGACTGTCACCGGCGCGAGCTCGGTCCCTGCATATGACAGCTGGGGTAGCGCAGCCGAGCCTGACGCAGTTTGGCATGCCGCCCACCGACTCGTAGCCGACATCAGCGCGGAAAGCGGGAACGCGATTACGGCCCGCCGGGGCAGTTTCTGGGCTAGGCGCAGCCACGAGCATGTTTGAGCTCCGGTCATTATTGCTCCCCCGCCATGACCTGGCGCATCGGCCCGAGTTCCTGCCGGTGGAAGATGTGGCAGGAGGTACAGGTCGATTGCGCCTTGAAAGAAGCGCTCTCGGCACCGTGACAGGTGACGCACGTCGCGATGCCGGGGACAAGGACGTCGCTGCTCGCCTGCGAATGCCGAGCATCATGGCAGTGGTCGCATTCGATCGGCGCGTGCTTGGCGTGATCGAAGCGGGCCGGGGCCAGAAAGCGGGTGAGCATCATGACCGGCGCGACATGGAACGGACCGCGGGTATTGTCGGGGACATGGCAGTAGAAGCAACCACGCTTTTCGTCGAAGATGATGCCGAGTGCCCGCGTCGTCTGCTCGCGCACCCAGGCGCGCCGGCCCGGCGGATCGCTCGGCGGCGGCGAGAGAGAGTCGGGCAAGCGGCGCTCGATCTCCGGCGCGGGCGCACCGCCGCTGGGGCCGCCTTCCCTGAGCGCGATGCTCGCGTAGAAACCCTCGACCTCGGTCATTACCCTCTCGTCATCGCCGTGCGGCACTTCCTTCCCTGGCAGCGCGGCGTCAAACTTCTGCGTATGGCAGTTGTGGCATTGGCCCTTATAGGTGATCGCGAGGAAGCCCTGGCCGCTTGGCTCGGGCACGTGGCAGTCGGCGCAGACCATTGGCTTATAGCCGAGCACGGGGAACCCTTCGGGAACGAGATGGGCAGCGTGTGAGAATACCAGGTTCGGGTGGTCGGCCGGCTTGGGTTGGGCGTCCAGATCGGTCCTGGTCAGGCGTTGCGTCCCGGCGTCGGCGACCACCGAGACGCGGAATTGCGGGTGTCCGTCGGGGAAGCCGCGCACGTCGCGAAGACCCGCACTCGGCATGATCTCGGTGAGCGAGCGATGGCAGCCAACGCAAAGCGCTCCTTCGCGAATCACAAGACTGCGCAGCCCGCGGTGCTCCTGATGGCATTCCGCGCACCGTGTCCGTTGGAGGCGCTGGTGTATCGGCCCGAGATCGCGTGATGCCGCCTCGATGTGGTTGCCAATCGCACCGTGGCAGGTGAGACAGGCCGGGTCCTTTACTGCGGTGAAGGCGTGCTGATGGCAGGTGGCGCAATGACTGGCGAAATAGCGGTGCTGGTTCGACAGTTCGCCCGGGTTCCACCACATCGCGACGAATCCGAGGGGCCCGACCTCAGGAGCTTCTGTCGAGCGGCTCATGACGTGTCCCAACGAATAAGCGACGATCGGAGTAGCGAGACAGAGAAGCGCGAACACCACAAACAGCGCCCAGGAGGCGCGACGCTTGCTCAGACCGGTCTCCTCCAACCTGATACGGCTTTGCGTCATCAGCCGCTGCAACGCATCGCCCATCGGTTGGACGAGCTCGACCGAGAAGGCCGCGTCAAACCCTTCGGGCGGCTCCGCCAGCACGATCTTGTAGGGGCCGATCAGAATCTCGTCGCCGGAATGGACGAGCGCGGCGGTGGTGCTCTGACCATTGACACGCAGGGGCGCATCGCCCAGCACCTCGATAAAGAGGCCGTCGGCGCGCTGCGACAGGCAAGCGGCTGAAAGATCGACGCGAAGATCGGTGAGCGACACCTCGTTTCCGGTGCCGCGACCAAACCGAATACTCGCAGCAGTCACGGTTTCGGGCTTCCGCATCACCGCGGCGCCGCGGCGGGTCAGACGCGTGACCTCAACTCGCATGCGCTTGCTTACGGTAGATGTTGCACGAAATCATGGTATTGCCCGGCAAGCACCACCACAAGATCGTCTAACGCGACCCGGGAGCATCCTACCATATCCGGATTTCCGATCCGCATGTTATTTGCGCACTACGCGAAAACGCGCGCGAATTTCGGCGATCTTCCCTCGCTAGTGCTCGGGGGAGGGTTCAGCTCTGCCCTTGGCAGCGCCTATGGGGGCAGCCTCACGGCTGTTCGGTTCAACGCCGGTTTGAGCCATGATGAACAGGTTCAGTCGCTTGCAACCCCTCGCCCTGTCTTGCAGGTGTCTTATCTACGATACACCACAGATAGTTGCACCCTCTCCCCGCAAGCCCACGGTATTCACATGTCTTGTTAATTCGTCATCCCCTGGGAACCGCGGGGATCTAGGGGTGGCCGGCACATCGCGCTGGACTCCTGGACCTCCGCTTTCGCGGCGGTGACGGAATAGGTAGGGGTCAACCGCAACAAAATGTGTGAGCCCCTAGCCCGGCGAGCGGGGAGGGGCTGGGTCAGGGGCAGCCTAAGCTCACCATAGGAAAAAGACCGAAACGACGTGCGCGAGAAGCGCAGCGAGCAGCGCAAAGGATAACGGCACGTGAAGATAGAGCCAGATGTCGATCACCGCCTTATAGCGGATGTCCCGCCTGCCGCGGCTGAGGAGCTGCGCTTTCTCGTCGAGCAAAAGCCGAACCTGACGCGTGGCCGCGGTGGCTGCGATGCCGGCCAGCGCCGCGGCGGTCGCGCAATTCGGATTGCGGCCGGAAAGCTGCCGCCAGAACGGGCCGCCGATCTCCGTCGTCTCGGTAGCACGCTCAACCAACGTCGCAGTCCTGTCGTCGAGGGCAATAGCGACGGAGCGCAACTCGTCATTCAATGCCGCGATCCGTCCGAGCATCTGCGGCATCGTGGTGCTGCCGCGGTTTTCGGTCATCAGCGGCGGATAGCGATAATAGCAGACGACGCCGAACACGCCGCTCGCGATCACCACGCACATCAACGCGTAAGCCAGCGTATGGATATTCCAGCCGAAATGAAAGCCTGTATGGAGCGTGGCGATGACGACGAGGGCCAAGCCCAGATAGACATGCGCCGACAGCCACTCGACCAGGTTTCCTTGGTTGGTCGTGTACGACCGCTTCCAATAGCCGAACGACATTAGCCACAAGATCAGTAGGGCGCCGATCGTACCGAGCGTGTAACCGGCCCAGGTGCCGCCATAACGAGACCCGTAAGGCGAATCGACGAGGTAGAGGAGGATCGAAACGACCATCGCCCCGCCGGCGATCTTCGGATAGCGGAAGCGCTCATAAACCAGAAACGACTCGTGCCGAATCGGCCTTATCCGCGCAGGTGCGGTCGCGGGAGGCGTTACGGTCATACGCGGCCCTGCCGGACGACGGAAAGGAACTGCTCGGGATCGACCCGGATCGCAGCACCCGTCGGGCACGCCCTGACGCAAGCCGGCCCACCCTCTATCCCCTTGCACATATCGCACTTGACGGCGTGCTTGCCGCCGCTCCGCTTGGCCATGCCCTCGGGCGACTTATCCTCGCCCGGCCCGCTGCCCCACCCAAACAGCAGCCAGCTGAGAAGCCCGGGCTTCTCAGCTGGTACCTCCGCCATCTGAATCACGCCGTAGGGGCAGTTGCGCTCGCAATTGCCGCAGCCGATACAGTTGTCGGCGATGAACACCTCGCCGGTCGGCGCACGGTGGATCGCGTCGGGCGGACAATCCTTCATGCAGTGGGGATCTTCGCAATGCCGGCACGAGGTCGGCACATGGATCGCGGCATAGGTCATGCCGGCCTCCCGGTTGAGGCGGCTGACCCCGTGATGGGTCTCGGCGCAGGCCTTCTCGCAATTGTCGCAGCGCACGCATAGCGATTCGTCGATCAGCAGCACGTCCGTCGCCTCGCCCAGCCCCTGCCGGGCGAAGAACTCAATCAAGTCCCCCGCATGCGACGCGATCTGCTGCTGCTGGCGCCGCTCCCGCAGGCGGGCCTCGAGCTCCGCATCGACGCTCTGGCGCATTGCCGGCGAGCGATCGAGCAGGGTTTGGAACATCCCGCGATCGATTTTGATCGCTTCCGTGGCAACCGTCGCCTTCACCGTGGCCGAGCGCGGGGCGTTTTGCAGCATGGCCATTTCGCCTACCAGATTGCCGGCTGCGACATAAGCGAAGACGGTATCCTTTCCGGCGATGCGGCGCGATACCGTCACCGAGCCCTTGCGGATCAGATAGACGGCATTGTCGTCGGTCGCCCCCTCGCGGACCAGCGTCTCCCGGTCTTCCTTGTCGGCAGGCGAGTTGGGTCTGAACTCGACGATCTCTGGCGGGTGCTCAGCGGTACGCACAATCTCGGTGAGGATCGCGTCATTGGCGTCGGTAGCGAGATAGGTTCTGATGAAGCGAATGACCGCCGCCTCGTCGATGACCCTCCTGATGTCGCGTTCGGTCCTGACGAGGCGGATCATCGTGTTGCGGTCGGCCTCGAGGAGCAAGCAAGGCGTGATCGCTACGACCGTCGCGGTGCGCCGCCGTCCGGCGATCAGTCCGATCTCGCCAAAGAACTGACCCTGCCCGAGCGCGAGCAACTGATCCGGGCGATCCGGGTGGATTTGGATCCCGACCTGTCCGTCGAGAATCGAGTACAGTGAATTGGTGAAATCGTTGCGCCTGAAGACGATGTCGCCCGGGTTCAGCTGACGGATCTCGCAGTGGATCAGGAAGTCTCGGGTCTGCAGCGGGGTCAACGGCGCGTAGAGGGGCAGCCTTTCGCGCACTGCCGTCACCAGCTCCGACACCGTCATAGACACGCCTTGGCTGTCGAGCTTTGCTTGGATCAACGGCTCATCGGCGGGTGCGATATTGCGGCCGAGGATATATTCGACGACCTCGTAACCTTGGTTGAGGCATTGCTTGATCAGCGGATAGCCCGCCAGCGCCCCGATGATATAGAGCCCCGGCACCTGCGATTCGTAGGTTTCGGAGACATTGGGAAAGGCAGTGGGGCTGTCGCTCGGGAACACGATGCCGCAGGACTCCACGAACCTTCGCGGCGGCAGGGCGCCGATACGCGCGATGATGCGATCGCATTTGACGCGGGTCTCGCCCTCCGGCATGTCGAGCACCAGGTAACTCGGTTCGATCCGCTTCGGCTCGGCGTTGAAGAATGCCGCGATGTCGCCGCGGTTGATCGCCGACTGAATTAGCGCCGCATTCGCCGGCTTGGCGTAAGGAAAGTCGGCGGTACGGTTGATGACCGAGACGTTATTATTGACGGAGAGCCCCAGGGCGTTCTCGATTCCGGCGTCGCCGGTGCCGATGACGACGATCTCCTCGCCCTGGTATTCGTCGGGATCGTCGAGCTGATATTGGACGAAAGGACGATCGGCGTCGGGGATGGTTAGATCGGCACCGGGGATGGTCAGCCGGCGCAGGTTGCCCTGGACTCCGATGGCGAGAACGACATATTCCGCGGTCAGCTTTTCGCCACCGGCGAGCCCGATCTCGAAGTTGCCGCGCTGACCCTTGACCGACGTCACCTCGGTGTTGAGCCGCGAATTAACGTGGGCGCTCGCAACCCCAGCCTCCCAACTCTCGATTACTTCCTCCCGAGATTCTTCCTTGAAATCGAGATCGCTGCGTCGCGGTAGAATCTCGGGAGCCGCCATCACATGCTTGCGCTTCTGGTATTTGAAGATCGTATCGTTCAAATGGGGCGCACGCTCTATGAGAATGTGCGTCTTCCCTTCCTGTGCGGCACGGGCGGCCGCGCTCAGTCCGGCGGGCCCTGATCCAACGATCGCGATTGTGTAATCCGTAGCCATTGGTCGCCCCCAGCTTCTGCGCCCTGCCGTTGCCCCCTCTCGGAGTGCCCTGGTTCGGGCGCGGACTTCTGCGCCGGCGTTTGATGCCAACTCTATCAACCGGAGAGGCTGAAAGATAGCGGTTCTCCCCGGGACTCAAGCCCAGCTCGCGGGGGTGCGCTCGTCGCTGCGAGCGCGCGCTCGAGATCCTCGCGTTTTTCGGCAACCGGCTGCTGCCCCGCGCCGACCCTCCCGCGTCGAGCCTCTCTTACGCCAACCGCAGGCGCACCGAGATCGCCCGCGCGCTCGCTGCGCAACCAAAGCTTCTGATGCTCGACGAGCCGACGCCTGGGGCGAACCCGGCCGAGACGTTGGAGCTTGCCGGCCGGATCAAGAGCTTGAACCGGCAAGGGTTGACGATGCTATTGATCGAGCAAAAGCTCGATGTCGGCGCGACGCCAGCCGACAAGGTCGTCGTGCTCGATCACGGCGAAAAGATCGCCGAAGGTCCGCCCGATGTCGTGCGCCGCGACGAGGAGGTGATCAGCGCCTATCTCGGCCGGAGCGCGGTCTTGCAGAGCTGATGACGCGTCCGCCGGGGGCGAATCAACGAAAATTGTGTTTCGCCACAAGACAACCTATCGCGAGCGCTGAAGGAGTTCCAGGCGGAGGTCGCACTCGCGGTCGGACTTGCGGCGAAGGACCCCGCTAACTCCCGCTGGGCGCGGGAAGTAGCAGTCGGTCATAACCAGGTCGCCGCGCCTCAGACTCAGGGCGATCTTGGCAGGCGCCCTGGCAGCAGGAGCTCGCCGGCAACCATAACCGGATCGGCGGCGTCCTGGAGGTTCAAGGGGACCTGCCGGGAGTTCGAAGCTGAGCTGGCGATCACGACCCGGCTGGCGGAGAAGGACCCCGCGAACGCCAGCTGGCAGCGCGAGATTGCAGTTAGCCATAGCCGGGTGCGCTATGTGCTGGGTGATCTAACGGGCGCGCAGAACGAATTTCAGTGTTCGTGGGCCATCACGTCACGGCTGGTGGCGAAGGATCCGAGCGATGCCGGCTGGCAGCAGGATCTAGTCGAGCTACATCGCGCGAGAGCGCGACGCGGCGAAGGCAGCGGGCGACAATGCGGGGAACCGCGAGGATTGCGAAGCTTGCGCCGGGGCTGCCGAGCCGATGGCATCGCAAGGCTCTCCCAACAAGAAGCTCGCCGAATTGACCGCCTGCTGCCGGTCGCAATTAACCGAGACCGGGAGCAGCAACGGGCGGGCCGACGCCAGTCCGGCGTCCTCGCTCTGAAGCCGAGCCACTCGCGGCGGCGCCATCGTTACCTAACCTGGATCTCGCCGAGATGGCGCTAGATCCGGCCTTCCGCCGGGATGACGATGGGTGTTGCGGGTTTCACGCATCATGGTGAGCGCGCCGCGCGCTGGAGATCTCCCAAGAAAATCTTCGAACACCCACGCCTGCCGCCCGCAACCGCCTTTTCGCGAGGCTTGATTGCGTACTTGACAATTTTAGTCTTGATGTGGTATCAGTACGTGACAAATATTGGATCCTAAGGAGGCAGCATCGATGCCGGTGTTAGCACAAATACGGCAAAAGATCGCGGAGAGAGCGGCCCGACTCAGGCTGACGGGGATCTGCTCGCATTTATCTCAATTAGCGCCAAGACGGCAGCGGACGGACGGGGCGGAACCCTGCGCCATGGATTTAAACTAGAGGAGACCGAGCCAAGCCTGAATCGCGCGTGCAATATCAGGTGGAGCGGACCTCGGAGGGCCACTTCGTGAAGGGCCAATCCGACAACCCCGCCGACGAGCCGCCAGGATGCCGGAGTCACGCCTCGACGTCGCCGAGACTCTGCTCGACGGCGACGTCGAGGAGCTGACCCGGGCCAGGGTGATCAGCAGGGCCATCGGCCCGTACTCGTCATATCGCCAGGCGCCTTCAATCGGCTGACAAAGGTGCCGATCGTGCTGCCGATTACATGCCGTTTCATTACGCGGCGAGAAAATTTGATCGGCGACGACGGCACCCTCACTCGCCTCGCTGCACTCGGCACGCTCTCCCGCACTGCGGGAGCGGGGGGGACCCAGCCCGCGGGCTGGGTGGGTGAGGGTGTCTCCGACTCTAAGCCCGGCGTGGTGTCGGTTCGCCTCCGGCAAAATAACACATAATCAATTCTTTAATTGACAATTATCGGCGGCTCTGCTAAAAGGGCGGATATTCCGCTCTGGCAAGACGGCGGCAGGTGACCGCGACGGCTTGCTGCCAGTTGTCGCCGGCCGGATCTCTCGCCGCGAGCTGGGTCCTGACCTCCAATTCTGCGCGGAATTCTGATAAGGCACCGGCGAGGTGGTGTTGCGCCCGCAATATTTCACCCACCAATTGGTGGCTAATAGCGAGGTTCAGCTGCGAATGCTATCCGAGTTCTGCGAACATAGGTAGCATGTGGAACAGCACCGATTGGGAGGACCGCGGCCACTTGAGAAGTTGGAGATCGACATCCATGGCGATGTCGTTGATGTTGTCATGGGCTGAGAGGTTTGAAGCTTAAGGCATCTTGCCCGCAACACGACATCGAGGACAAAAGGCGCTAGCCGTTGAATGCTTCGGGGTGGAGACCAGGGAGTGTGCATGCCGGATGACGACGACAGTTGGCTGGAGCAGGCGCGCTCTCATGCCGCCGCGGGCGATCACCTGCTCGCCTATGACCTGGCTATGCGCGGGCTCGACGAACATCCTCAAGATCCCGCGCTCAAGCACGCGGCAGTACTCGCTCTCGCGCGTTCGGGCGCCACCGCGAAGGCAAGCGAGCGCTATCTGGAGTTCGGTCTCGGCGACGTGCCTCGAACCGGCATCTCTGCATCTCTTTACACCGACATCGCATCCCTCGGCGCCCGCATCGCCAAGGACCTCGCCCTTGCGGCAAGCACAGAAAACCGCCGAGAACTCCTTACTGAAGCCGCCACCCGGTACCACAAGATCTTCGACGAGACCGGCGACTATTATCCGGGCGTGAACGCAGCCACCCTTGCTCTGCTGGCAGGATACGCCCCGGAGGCAAGGGCCCTTGCGGCTTCGGTCAGGACAATTTGCAAACGCCGGATCGGCGAAGGCCTGGAACGCGGCTACTACGTCTGGGCGACATTGGCCGAAGCGAACCTGATCGCCGATGACGAGGCTGCTGCGGCCGAGGCCCTCGCGCAGGCGAGGGGGGCCGCCGATGCCAAGCCCGACGCATTGGCGACGACTCGAAAGCAGTTGCGAGTGCTGTGTGCTGCAGCCGGAGTGCCGCCGTCGCTTCTCGACACATTGCGTCCCGCCACCGTCTTTCATTACGCGGGCCATCTGATCGGAGGGCGGCTCAGCGAAACGCAAGCCGCAGCACTGGAGCCGCGCATTGATGCCGTGCTGTCTGGAAACCAGGCGGGGGTGGGGTTCGGCTCGCTCGCGTCCGGAGCCGATATCGTCATCGCCGAAGCGCTGCTGAGGCGCGGCGCCGATCTCGAGCTCGTGTTCCCGTTTCGACTGGACGAGTTCTGCGAAATCTCGGTTCGACCGGCCGGCAAATCCTGGATCGAGCGGTTTGAGCGCTGCCTTGCCAGAGCCCGCTCCAGGACCTTTGCGACCGACGATTCCTATCTAGGCGACGAATACCTGTTTACTTATACGACCTGGTTGGGAATCGGATTGGCGCTTCAGCGCGCGCAATCGCTGGACACAGAGGCGAGGCGACTGGCGATCTGGGATGGCGGTGGTGCGGGCGGCCAACTCGGCGCCGCCGGCACCGCGGTCGATATCGGCCTTTGGCATTCACTCGGGTTGCCCGCGGACGTCCTGACGCCGGACGGCGCGGTCATCGATCCGGCGCTCGCTCCTGCCCCGGCCTCGAAATGGATCGAGGCGCCGAGAGGGCGCGTGCTGCGGGCAATGTTGTTCGGCGATATCAAGGGGTTCAGCAAGCTCACCGAAAAGCAACTCCCCGTGTTCGCCGACAAGATTCTGGGTGCGATCGCCCGAACTCTCGAGGGCTACGGCTCGGCGATCGATTTCCGCAACACCTGGGGCGATGGGCTCTACGTGGTCATCAAGGACGCCGAAACCGCAGCGGACTGCGCGCTCGAACTGCAAAGGACCATCTCCGAACTGCCACTGGCCTCTCTCGAACTGCCGTCGACGCTCGGCCTGCGATTGGGCGGCCATTTCGGCCCGGTGTTCCCGCTTTTTGACCCGGTCCTGAAGCAGATGGCTTTTATGGGCAGCCATGTCAGCCGGACGGCCCGGATCGAGCCGGTGACGCCGGAAGGGATGGTGTATGTGACCGACGCCTTCGCCGCGGCCCTTGCCGCGACCCGGCAGCCTCGCTTCGTATGCAATTACATGGGCGTAGTGCCGGCGGCCAAGAACTATGGCTCGATGCGCATGTTCGCGCTGTCGCGGCGTACGACGGGGCCGGTTTGAAGCGACGCAATCTCTTAGTGCGCGCCATGGCAAAAGTCGAGGTTGGGCTTGGGTTGGCGATAGTGTCGCATAGGTTCGGGGACGATGGCCGTTCCGTAGTGTGGGCCGCCGGGGCGGGCCGGCGGACTGGGCTTCTCCTGCCTGGCCCGCGGGTCTGCGCAACACTCGGATACGGATACCGTAGGTGGATAGATTGACGGTGAGCGATCCATTCCTGTTCGTCAGTCATGTCAGTGAGGATCGCGTGAAGGCGATGGAAATCGTCGCGGAACTCGAACGGCGGAATCTACGTTGCTGGATCGCGCCCCGCGACGTGCAGCCCGGGCATCCTTTTGACGACGAGATCAGCGCGGCAATCGAGGGATGCTGCGCGATGCTGCTGGTGTTTTCGGATCAGTGCAACGAAAGCGAGTATATCCGACGCGAGGTGACGGTCGCGGGAGAGTGTCGAAAGCTGGTGATTCCCTTCCGCATCGAGGATGCGCAGCCGAAGCGCGGGCTGCGGGTGAGGCTGGCTGATCTTCATTGGATCGATGGTTTCGTCGCGCGCCAACAAGCGCTCGATGCGGTGGCGCAGGTCCTGGGTTTGAGCGCGACCACAACGCGTCAGCCAGCCAGCGGAGAGCCCGCGAGCAAGGATGCCGGCGCTTGGCGGGAACGATCCGGCGGGAACTCCAGCTTCGGCCACTCTTCGGAAGTTGACAAATCGACGACAATCTCCGACCAGGTCCAGACCGTCGGCAACGCGCGGGTGGCTTCCGCAGGTCGCGACATCAGCCCATCTTCGGCGCCCGCCCGATCCAGCGAGGAAGGCGATGCGAGCCGAGCGGCGGCCCGAGCTTCCGCGAAAGAACCTGCCCTATCGTCGAAACGTCGTCCGATCTTGTGGGCCGCGCTGGCTGCCGCCGGGTTGGCGGCATTAGTGGCCGCATTAATTGTCGTCCGGGGGACGATTCCGCCGCTATCGACCGAAAAATTGCGCACTCAGCTCGCCGCCGCGACAGCCGAATTTAGCTGCGCATCGCTGGATTACTCGGTCGCTCCCGACTCCTCTGTGCGCCTATCCGGATTTGCGGCAACCCCGGGCGATATCGATCGCCTGCGCAGCACCATCGACCGCATCGGCGGGATCGGCAAGGTTGTCTTCGACGTCGGCCTTCGGAGCTGGCCTTATTGCGAGGCGATGGCCCTCTTGCAGCCGTTGGTAAAACGTACGCCGGCCCCTGCGCCCAGCCTTGCGCTGGCGCCTCCGGGCACGGGAGCGCATATCGGTGACGCTTTGGTCATCGACATTCGAGCTCCGAGCTTCGACGGGTACATGTATGTCGATTATTTCGCCGACGCCGAAGGACATGTTATCCATCTGCTCCCAAACAACCAAGACAGTTCTATTTTCAAGCCGCAAGGAGCCCATTTGGTACTCGGGAATAATCCGGGCGCGCGATGTTGGACTCTCGCCGGTAACGCGGGCGAGCAGCAGCTCGTGACGCTTGTCGCGGCGACAAAGGCACTGTTCCGTGACCCGCGACCCGAGCAGGAAAATGCCCGAGATTACCTGCCGAGCCTCACTGACGCGATCAATAACCTGCCCAAAAATAGTAGCGATGCCGCTGCGTCGTTGTTCTTTCAGCTGCTCGATCCGGCGCCTTCCGCCTCCGGGCGGCAAGAATGCCGTTAGCGCTGTCGTGCATTCAGCTTCCGAGATTGACGACGACGCGCCGGGTTAGCCGGCTCGGACGACCCTTTGCCGGCGGTCTGCAATCTCAATGGCGACACTCCGACCTCTTGGACCAGATAGTCTTTGATGGCCTGCGTGCAGCGGCACGACAGAGCGGCATTGACCTGAGGGTTCCCCGCCGCGTCGCTATGTCCCTCGATCAGGAAGGCCCTCTGATTGGCGAGCTCATGGTTGAGGGCGTGCGCAGGGTCTACGCCGATTCGGGCGTGATCTGAGCCGATCCGAAGGTAAATTGAATCGTATTAAAGGTAATCGCTGCAGCCGGCTCCGTGGTCGCTTGCGCACGCGACGTCGCCCCGCCGCCTGCTCGGGCCTTGGGCTTGCTCGGCGCCGCCGATACAGATGCGCCGTGCACATTTGGGTTCTCGTTGGCGCCGGGAACGGTGCCGAGGGTGGGGAGCCCTTGGCGCACGCCGAGCCCCTCTCGGCAGAATGGGCATGCGCCGCATAATCAAAGAAGACCATATTGACCCAAATTTCCTCAGGAATCGACAAGGGAGAACCAAAATAATCAATGAACAGTTTTCCGGTACTAGCAATTGATCAATTGATCCGTATCCATCGTTGAATTTCACCGTCCACATCGGCCCTTAATAGTCCAATATGGCGGAAGCTCAGATCACAAACGGCTATCCGTCCCGATGCACCATCGTTGACAGAATGCACTGGTTGCCCGACGGAAATTTTCGCGCCACTGCCCACCTCATACTCTTCTGTATGCTGTTCTCTTTTCCACTCCGGTACTTCGCTCGGGTGCCAATCTCGAACAAATTGAGGCCCCCAAATCCCAAATCTCGGCCTGGCCGGGATCATCTGCCCGATGATCGATACTCTTGCATCGCCCATGACGTGGCCAACCCAACTCCGAAAATTGCCAATGCTGTCATTTCCCGCTGGATACAACTCCGAAAGCCTCGCTGCCATACGTGCGATGGTAATCCCGCTTGCGGCAACAGGGCGACAAATTATCCCGAACCTTCGCCAGTTCATCGAAGGGACGATCAGTTCGTTCCAATGCCAGCTGAAGGCATTGTCACCTTTAGGAATCTGGCGCAAGGACAAGTTGCATCGATGGTGCGCGAAGCAGCGGCTTGCGATCTGTGTCACGCGACAACTTCCCGCAATGGTCGTTTAACGTGACAAGGCGCAATGTCGCAGCACTCCGGGTAGCGGCAGGCCACCGTGCGGTCTGAGCGCCTGGTGCATCGCGGCTGCCGCCGATGACGTTCGTCGCACCGCAGGGAGCGTAGGGCGCGCTTGACCGATCGCCAACCTTTGGCGCACAATCGACCCTCTCCGAAGTTGGAAAAAGAACGAAATATCCGGCGCGATGGCGCGACGGGTAGAGCCCGGCAGGGAGCAACGATGCAAAACGGCAGGGATGGCGGCGCCCAAAAGATCATGCTGACGGCCGAAGGGTACCGGCTCGATCAGACAGGGCACGGTGCGTCGTGGCGGCGCTGGGGGCCCTATGTCAGCGAGCGGCAATGGGGCACCGTTCGCGAGGATTACAGCGAATACGGCACAGCCTGGGACTACTTCCCGCATGATCAGGCGCGCAGCCGCGCCTATCGCTGGGGAGAAGACGGGATCGCCGGCTTTTGCGACCGCCATCAATGGCTGTGTCTCGGCCTCGGGCTGTGGAATGGGCGTGATCCGATCCTCAAGGAGCGTCTGTTCGGATTGACCAATTCCGAAGGGAACCACGGCGAGGATGTCAAGGAGATCTACTATTACTTGGACTGCACCCCGACCCACTCCTATCAGCGGATGTTGTACCGCTACCCCCAGGAGGCCTATCCCTATTCGCTACTTGTCGAGGAGAATCGGCGCCGCGGACCCCACGATCCGGAGTTCGAGATCACCGATACCGGGGTCTTCGAGAATTCCCGCTATTTCGACGTCGAGGTCGAATACGCGAAGGCCGAGCCGGACAACATCCTGATGTTGGTGACGGTGCACAACCGTGGCAGTGCACCCGCAACCATCGATATCCTGCCGCACATCTGGTTTCGCAACCTCTGGTCGTGGAGCCCCATTTCCAAGAAGCCGCGGCTAGTCGGGGTCCGCGGTGCGCGGATCCGGGTCGAGCATCTCCATTTGCCGCCGATGAAACTGCTTTGCGACGGCGCGCCCGAACTCTTGTTCTGCGAAAACGAAACCAACTCCCGCCGGCTATTCGGTCTTGCCGGGAACGGGTACTTCAAAGACGGCATCAACGATTTCATCGTTAGCGGCAGCCGTGCCGCGGTCAATCCGTACCCGGTCGGCACGAAGGCCGCGGCGCACTACCATTTCGAGGTGCCGGCGCGGGGTTCCGTGGCAGTGCGGGTGCGGCTCCAGCCGGACGATGACGATTCCCGCTTTGAAGATTTCGACAGCGTAATGAAACGTCGCCGGCACGAGGCGGACGAGTTCCACGAGGCGATCAGCAAAGACGTAGCGGACGGCGACCCCCGGCTCGTGCAACGTCAGGCGCTCGCCGGCATGCTATGGACCAAACAGTTCTACCACATCGATATGCGGGTTTGGCTGAAGGGCGATCCTCTGCAGCCCCCGGCCTCCCGGTCGCGGCTGCACGTGCGCAACGCCGACTGGCCGCACCTGTACAACGAGCAGATCATGTCCATGCCGGACAAATGGGAATACCCGTGGTATGCGGCATGGGACCTCGCCTTTCATTGCGTCGTGTTTGCGTTGATCGATCCGGCCTACGCCAAGGAGCAGCTCGTGCTGCTGACCCGCGAATGGTACATGCACCCTAACGGCCAGCTACCCGCTTACGAGTGGGCCTGGGGCGACGTCAACCCGCCAGTGCACGCCTGGGCGGCGTGGAGCGTCTATTCGATGGACCGCGAGACGAATGGCGGAAGAGGCGACCGCCATTTTCTTGAGCGCGTCTTCCATAAGCTGATGCTGAACTTCACCTGGTGGGTCAACCGCAAGGACGCCGAAGGGCGCAACATTTTCCAGGGCGGGTTCCTCGGGCTCGACAATATCGGGATCTTCGACCGCAGCGCGCCGCTGCCGACTGGCGGCTACATCAACCAATCGGACGGCACCGCCTGGGTGGCGATGTACACGCTGAACCTGTTGCGCATCTCGCTCGAACTCGGCCTCGAAGACCCGGTCTACGAGGACATCGCCGTCAAGTTCTTCGAACATTTCCTCTACATCGCCGAGGCCATGACCAATATCGGCGGCGCCGGCATCGGCTTGTGGGACGAGCAGGACGAGTTCTACTACGATGTCCTACAGCTGCCCGACGGCGAGCGGATCCCGCTGCGAGTGCGCTCGATGGTCGGGCTGATCCCGATCTTTGCCGTCGAGGTGCTCGAGGGCTCGGTCTTCCGGGAGCTGAAAGAATTCGCCGATCATACGCGCTGGTTTCTTGACAACCGCCCGGACCTGGCGGGCCTGGTGTCGCGCTGGCACGAGGTCAGCGGGGGCGAGGACCATCTGATGTCGCTGTTGCGCGGCCATCGCCTGAAATGCCTGCTGCGCCGTATGCTCGACGAAGACGAGTTCCTGTCGGATTACGGCATCCGCGCCCTGTCCAAGCACCACGAGAAGCACCCCTTCAGGTTCGAACACGCAGGACAGCAATACGGGGTGAGCTACCTGCCGGGCGAGTCGACGTCCGGCGTTTTCGGGGGCAACTCGAACTGGCGCGGTCCGATCTGGATGCCGGTCAATTTCCTGTTGATCGAATCATTGGGGCGCTTCCACCGCTATTATGGCCCCGACTTCAAGGTCGAGTGCCCGACCAGGTCGGGCGTCTACATGAATTTGAACCAGGTCGCGGCCGAGCTGTCGCGCCGCCTAGCCCGCCTGTTTCTGCGCGACGAAAACGGCCACCGTCCGGTCCTCGGCTCGTCGCCGCTCTTCCGCAACGATCCGGACTTCCGTGAGAACCCGCTCTTTTACGAATATTTTCATGGCGACACCGGCGCTGGTCTCGGCGCCTCACACCAGACCGGCTGGACGGGGCTCATCGCGCTGCTGTTGCGGCCGCGACCGCGCGCTGGCGCCGGCGTGCTGCCCGCGGCCGTCGCGGAACCGGAAGCGCGACGAGGTAACCTTGGATCCACGAATCTATCTCGTTCATCAACAGCCCCTCGCCCAGCGCCTTGACGTGGTCGGTCCATTTGGCCACGGCCGCGGGGGTGGCCTCGATCCGCGTTAGGGCGGCCGCGCGCAAAGCGGATCAGCCCGGTCACCCACTCGACACTGTATTCGGCGGCGCGCGGAAAGTTGCTGAGCCCGGCATGCGGACCCATCACCATCAGCGAATCATGCTGTTCAGGAATTCTGCCCGCCTCAGTCGAGGTGATAGAGCCGCTTCGCCGTGCCGCTGTAGAGGGCGAGCTTCTCGCTCTGAGAGCATCCGGCGGTGATGCGCTTGAACGCGTTCCACAATACCGCGTAGCCGGTACCCACCTTGTCGACCGGAAAATTGCTTTCGAAATTGCAGCGATCCGCGCCGAACAACTCGATGCAGGGGTCGACATAGGGCCGCCAGGCCGTGGCCCAGGCTTCAGAATTCGGCGGCGCCGGAAGTTCGCGGAAATTGAGCGCGGCGCCGCGGTTCAGCATGCCGCCGAGCTTAACGGAGACGTTCGGGCACGTGGCCAATTCCGCCATGCTGGCCCGCCATGCGGCATGGACCTCATCCTTCTTGCCGGCATAGGCCCCATAGCCGAGCACGCCGCCGACATGGCACATCACGATCGTCGCCTGCGGTACCGCCCGCGCCAAGGCAATCACATCGGCGAGCTGCGGATGGTAGCACCAGGCGTCGAGCGCCAGCCCGTGCGCGGCGAGACGCGCCACCCCGGTGCGGATTTCAGGCCGGGCGTACATATGGGGCGCCGAATCCGGGCGGCTGTTGCCGATGGTCGGATCGGCATCGTAACCGACGGAATAGCGCACGCCCTTGAGGCGGCTACCGCCGGCACGGATCAGCGCAAGTACCGGCTCGACCCGGTCGCCCAGCGCGAGATCGGCGTAGCCGACGATGCCTTGCGCCACCTTGATCGGGCCGTAGCCGCCGCTCGCGCTCATCGCGGCGACGCCGGCGACGAACTCGGTCTCGCCAAACGGGGCGCATCTCGATCGGCCCGGCGGCGCGATACATCGAGCGACATTCCTCGAAGACGGTGGCGACGATGTTGTGGCCGGTGTTGAGGTCGGCGAGCAGTTCCGGCAGCAGATAGGTCCAGCCGCGGTCCCACAAATGATGATGCGTATCGATGATCGGCAGCTCCGGTTCGAGGATCGGCTCCTTCTCTTGTTTTGCCAGCCACGCATCGTCGGGCTTGCCGCTGTGGGCCGAACCGACCTGGCTGGACGGATTGCGCCATGGGGAGGCTCCTATTCAACCGACATTGCCCGGATTCCCAGGTTCCTGATCACTATCGTCCCGCGTTTGCCGCCTCGCGGCAAAGCGTTTCGTCCGTGACGGTACGCCCGGCGCGCTCGAAGCTGTGAGCCGGTCCGAGGCGAAGGCTCGCGCCGGGGCGCTGAGCACCAATATCAAGAGCGCAGTCCCTGAGGCGAAATCGGGCCTGATTAAGCGCCGACCTTTCGGAGCCACAAGGATCGGATGACTCCTGTCTCCGTGAGCAGCGGGTCGCCCCTTCGTTAACATTACTTCATCGGCGACGACTACCTTCAGATGCGGGTTGAGAATTTCCACCTATCCGAATAAATTAATGCCGATTATGAGCGCGCCGATTTTTATCAGTTATTCCTCCGCAGACCGGAGTATCGCCCAGACAGTCTGCGAGGCGCTGGAGAACCGCGGCTTCAACTGCTGGATCTCGTGCCGAGACATCGGCCCAGGCGAAAATTTTCAAGTATCCATCGTGCGCGCGATTCGTGCAGCGAAGGTGATGGTGCTAGTATTTTCGGCCAACTCCAATAATTCGGAGGAGATCAAGAAGGAGCTCGTACTGGCCGGCAGGAGTCAACTCATCGTGATCCCCGTGCGTGTCGAAGATGTCACCCCGGATGAGGCATTTGCGTACGAACTCGCTACTCGGCAGTGGATCGATCTCTTTGCGGATTGGGAAAGTGCGATCCAGCGTTTAGTTCGCCAGCTTGCCGCGGTGGGGGACATCACCGTCGGTCCGGCGGCGGAACCTTTGGAAAAGGTAAGAGACGGTTCCGATACGACCAAAAAGGCACCTTCTGAGAGCGGAACTGCGTCGTTCCGGTCCAGGCCCGATAGCGCGACACCGGCCCGCGCACGCTATGGCGGGCCTCACTATTTTGCATTTGCGGCACTCATCCTTTTTCTTGGAGTTGCGGGCGCCGCTGCCTGGTATTGGATCGGGGTACCCACTGGAGGTGCCCCAGTGACGAGGCAAACCGCATCAGTTTCAGGTGCCGATAGGTCATTAATCGACATACTTTCGGAGCGGTTTGCCTCGGCAATGCCAATACTCGATCAGCAATGGAGACAGGATCAGGCCCGCATGTACGAATCTGCTCGCGCACACAAGGCGCAGGCAGTTTCGCTACAGCCCCCAGGGTCTTGGCGGTCGGCGGGTCGGCCCGACGCCGACAACGCCGAAGAGGCAGCACTTGAACAATGTCAAGTCGTCTTTGGCAAGCCCTGTATATTGCTGGCCGTTGACAAGGATGTGACGACACCCCCGACGGACGGTAAATGGAAACCGCGAGACATGCCTCGGGCGCGATATGCTGGTGATTTCGATCCGGGACAAATACCGGGGTTGGGCCCGGGAAACCGCAACCGGCTTGATATCGTTGATTACCGTTCGGCCCGAGGTCCGAAAGCGGCAGTCTATTTACCTGATGGTGGCCGCGTGTTCACGATTACCGAGGCCGTGACTCAGCGCGCGGCCGAGGAGCGGGCGCTCAAAGCGTGCAATGACGAAGCAACTCTAAACAAGTCGTACGGAACTTGTCTGCTCTATGCCGTCGCTGATCGTGTCGTATTGCCGCTTCGCCTGAAAGAGCCACTGACCGCGCCAATGCTGCGCGAAATCCTTTCCGCCCGCCGCGCCTCGGCTGTGCCCACCCTAGACGAGAAATCGAGAGCAGTCGTGGCGCGCGAGTATGAAGATGAGACTCTCCACAAGGCTCAGGCGGCCTCATCAAACCCTTCTGGGACCTGGCATGCATCAAATCGGCCTACGATCACAAATGCCCAAGATTCTGCGCTCGAAAACTGTCAGGTCTACTACGGTGGGCCATGTATATTATTGGCAACGGACAACGAGGTTGAGCCGACCCCGGGAGATGGCAAGTGGCTCGCGCATGACATGCCGCGCGCTACCTACGCCGGTAGCTATGATCCCGAGCAAATTCCCGGTGTGGTACCGGCAACGCGCGCACGCGGCGACATCCTCTCCTATAGCTCGGCACCGGGCCCGAAGGCTGCTGCACTTCATCTCGTTGGCGCTCAGGGCGGCAGCCGACTATTCATAGTCACGAAGGCGGCCAGCCAGCATGCAGCCGAGGAGCAGGCGCTGAAGGCGTGCAATGATGATCCTATTAAGATCGTGCAGCGTCCCTGTTTTTTGTATGCCGTCGGCAACGAGGTGGTGCTGCCCCGTCGGCTCAGGGAACCACTGACAGCAGGGGCCAATCAATGAGTACGCTTCAGAAAACTTCTCAATCACAAGTCCGCCTGACCTTACCAGGAAGCGGCTAAAGATAGACAGTAACTTTTTCCGCTGAGGTCGTCATATTCTCAGTCTCGTGGTTATCAGCCTCAATTCAAAGATTAACGATAATGGATGATCACCCACACTGGCCACCAACCCCAACCATCATCCAGCCTAGCCCCGCGAGCCAGCATCGCGCGTGCAGCGTTTTTAAAAAGCGCTCGATGTCTGTGCCGTCTTTTACGAGGAGGTAAACATGAACCCCACCCGATCCTGGAAACTCCTCGCCGGTGTTGGCGTGGAATAGGCCGGCGCTGGTCGAGGCGCGTTCTACCCGCGCAACGGCCACCAGCTCGGGGAGTATTGACACGAGCGTGGACCAGAAGCCGCCGCGCTCGGCGAGCCTTGCCGCAACGACGGGCGGCATAGCTTTGATGTCGAAGTCGAGCAGCGCGGGCGCCGGCTCTCCGGGTCGATAAACGATGTAATCCTGAGTGCGGGCAATAATTCCTGGGGGGGTGGCGCCGCTCAGTCGATTTTGGGTTACGACCCCGACCTGGTCAGGCAAATCCCCTCGCAGCGAGCCGGTAGCGAGGGCCTCGTTTGATTTGAGCACGCTGATCTCCCACATGCTCGTGAACTCGAGCCGTCGCGCAGTGCCGGCCGTCATGACGCAAGCACTGCCATCGCTTTTTAGCGATCCATCCTTGTCGAGATAGATTTGCTTGGTCAGGGGCCCATCGCTCTTCGCGAAGATGGTGATTTGCAGTGCGCTCATGCCGGCGCACCTCCCAGACCGCTAACGGCGTCGGGGTGCGCCGAGCGCACGAGCGCGGCGACGGCCGCGCTGAACCGATCGGTCAGTTCGCGAGATCGCCATTCGAGGACAGGCACGTAGAGGGCCGTGCCGCTGGCGTCGCGTTTCTGTTGGCCTTCATGGCCAAGTTGTGGTGTGGCAGGCAGCGTTGCCCAAGGAGCGTTCTTGCCGAGCAGAACCGAGATGTCATGGATCACGAGCCTGATCGGTAACTCGATGGCAGCGAAGCCGCGCAACCCGCCTTTCAGGAGTGGCCGGTAGCGGCGCAGCAGCATGCGTCGCGGCAGTGCCGGCTTGTCGCGCCAGCCAGCAGCGTGCGCCGCTCCTTCGGTATTCGGGCTAAATCTGCGGGTGGTGATGTTGCCTTTGGCCTCGGCCGCGACCGCCGAGCGCCCCGGGATCGCTTCGTTCGGGCATGGCTCAACGCGCCGGGGCTTTCGCCAGGCCTGATTGCGGGCGCCGCGGTCTTCGCGATGGTGCCCTCGGCTCTATGCGGGCTTGATGTCTCCGGTGCGGCGTCGGGGCGGGCACTGAAAACTCGCCCATCTTCGTTGCGCCCCGGGTCAGCTCCTCATAATGCTGCCGCAGCGCCTGCTTGGAGGCGATCCAGGTGGCCCCTAGTGGTAGTGGTAGGCTTCTGACGCTTGGCACCCTAGCGATCCAAGCCGCTGAGCCGCGAGCGGCGGCTAAGCAGGGTCGCTTCCGTTAGGAGGTGTCCACTAGCTTGCCGGCGGGGATGTAGCCGCATTCGAGCAGGTAATATGTGCGCCGCTCAGTCTCGTCGATGAATTCGGCAATCGGTTTGACCCCACGGAGAAAATCACGGGAAAGCGAGCTCTCGTTGCCGTTCGGCGAGACAGAATTGGTGTTCATCGCAAAAGCTCGTGTCTGTTGTCGGCTACTCGAGCTTTTGCGGAATGAATGGTACCGAATCAAACCGGATATTTCCCGGATTGTAATCCGGGTTCGGATCCTGGTTTGCTACTTGTACGGGTTTTTTGCTTGCCAATCGCGCAAGCTTGGCCCAATGCTCTTGCGAATGCTATCGTCTTGACGCTTGGGCCCGTGCTCCGCGAGCTTAATATTCACCATGTGTGCGAGCGCTGTCACCCGACCATAGCCGCGCTTCGGTCCGCGTCCGCTGTTAAGGATTTCTTCGGCCAGCTGCCAGGCAATTTGACCAACGCTCTTTTCGCCACCCTTGGGGCCGGGCGTAATTGCATAGGGTGGCGGCTTGACAATGCCTTGCGCGGTGTCGGCTTCAGGCAGCACCGGCTGATGCTTAG
>Ga0074045_10001059_pt1 | contig 26675 bp, 28 predicted proteins | sample BogForMeECP23OM2_FD_94442 | JGI IMG/M metagenome (GOLD analysis project Ga0074045, IMG submission 94442) | Bog forest soil microbial communities from Calvert Island, British Columbia, Canada - Bog Forest MetaG ECP23OM2 | ecosystem: Environmental > Terrestrial > Soil > Wetlands ...
AAGTGACAGATATCATCAGGAAGACAACCACCGCGAGCTTGATGGAAGAAAATATGTCCCAAATCTTATCGACTATACTCTCGTTTTTGTCAGCGCTGCTCACTGTGCGAAAAATCCCCCCTTGTTTTTTGTGCTCATTGTCGGCTAAATACCACAAAGCACACTGCACCCCGTATACTGTGGATTGAGTTTGCTTACAAGAATTTTAAGTTTAACAAAACCAAAGAGTAATATTCCACACCTGAGGATAGCAGGTATCAGACAATAGGTTTAACCGGAATATTAGCGGTAAAAACTGAACCCTTGCCGGCCAAACTCTCGACTTCAAGATTGCCACCGAGAATTTCGGCCAGTTTTCGTGCCATAATGAGCCCCACCGATGAGTGGGGAGAGGTGAGATCCCTGAATAATTGGTCCAGTTCATCGCTGCCGAACCCTTTTCCGGTATCCGCAACCGACACCTCAATGTAATCCGCCCCATCTTTTTTTGATCCTTCAGTAGACAATATTGTGATAGTCCCTACGGTCGTATTTTTTACTGCATCGTTTACAAGGTTCAACAGCACTTTTTTGAGCAGCGACCGGTCTGTATGCACCATCCTGTTCACAAATACTTCCTGGCACTCGACGATCACTTCTATTTCTTTCATGTATGCAAGTTCTTTTGCATATGGCCCAATCTCGTCCAGAAGTTCACAGAGATTAAACGGTCCAGCGGCCTTCACAATCTTATTTTGCTCAAGCTGAGCATAATCGTAGAGATTGTCCACGAGCAGGAGAAGGTCCTTAGAAACGCAGAGCAGGTCCTGCAGGTCCTTCCTGCTCTGTTCATTCAGCTGCCTTTCACTCTTTATCACCCCTTCCGCAGCGCAGGAAATAGCACTCAGGGGGTCTCTCAATATATATGAAATGTCTTCAAAAGGGGCCGAGGACACCATTGTTTTTGCCGCCTTAAGTCTTTCCACCTGAAACGCTTCCCTGGTCTTCAGTTCGTCTACCATCGACTCGAACGACTTTTTCAACTCAAGCAATTCCCCGCTATAATCTTTTCCCAAATTAATATTGTCCAGAAGGCCGTCGGAAACGCCTTTAACCGCATTAATAAACCCTGCAACCGGCTTTGAAACAAGTTTCGGGCCATAATAGACACTCCAAAACACCAGCACGATAATGAGCAGACCTGTAAATATCGCACACAATCCCAAAACCAGAGTCAAAGGCTGCAGTACCTCAGACTTGTCAATAGTCGAAATAAGACGAAAGGGCGCGTTCACGAGGGGAACAACATAGAAAAACAGGTGGTCCTTTAACTGGACCGAGTTCCCCTTTTCGTCATAAGGCACGTTGTATTTGATTCTCTTGTCAGGAAAACCCTTTTGTGTAAGTATCAGGTTGCCTTCCCTGTCAATCAGCTCTGCTTTTTCTGTATTGTACACACCAATATCGACGTGTAAAAGTCCGGCAAGCCTTTCATTATTAGGAACCGCATAAATAATCCCTACCACGCCCTCCTTGTCGGCCAAGACAGGAGCCAGGAAAATCATACCGCTGTTGTCACTATGAAAGACGTGCACTGCTGAAGATTGCGATTCAGATACTGCGCTGGCGAAAAAGTCTCTATCCGACCAGTTGCTGCCTATCAGTTCTCTCTGGCTGCTTGAAATAATGGTCCCATCCTTTAACAAAAGAGCGAACATTTTGCAGGGAGAAGAAAGTACTATTTCATCAAGCAATTTCTGCGACGCAGCCTCAGCAGCCTGCCGTACGGAAACAAGCGTTTTCTTCTTGCGTTTGTCGGCTGCCGATGCAGAAGCAATATGCACGGCAATCGCCTCTTTGATAATATCGTTTCTCGAAATATATTCGGTGCTTTTTTTGCCTTGCTCAAACCACAAATCAACGGCAAGTCTTTTCTCGGATAAGAGATTCATCTGATGCTGCCTCGGAAAATCAACAAAAGGATTCTGCGGGACCAGGTAATAAAAACCTGCGGAAAGGGCTGCAAAGAGCGCAAGTAAGAATAAGAACGGATAAAAAATCAGCTTCGTTACGACTTTCTTTGAAAATGGCACTTTCATCTATATTCCCGTTTGAAGTTTTATATAAATATCAATCTCATTAACATACAATATTATTCATTAATGATGCAATATTAAGGAAACATGGACACGAAAGACCGGGAAGACGGTAAGCCGCGGTTACAGCGTTTGCGCCAAGTACCGCCCGATACTGGTAAATTCTTGGCTTTGTTGGCGGCTAATGCACCCGCAGGGGAATATCTTGAAATCGGTAGCAGCGCCGGCTGCTCAACGCTATGGTTAGCAGTAGCCTGTCCTGTTGACATTCCAAGCAAAAAGTCCTACAATGTATTACTATTAGAGGGAGTGATCATTGAGGATAAAGGATTTTGAATGGGATGAGGGTAACGTCGTGCACCTTGAATTGGGCCACGGAGTCAAACCCGAGGAGACGGAGGAAGTATTTGTATATAAGCCGTTGTACCGAAAGACGAAGAAAGGACACTATGTCGCAATGGGGCCCACGCATGAAGGGCGTTATCTCACCATTGTTTTTGAGTTTAAACAGAACAGTGTAACAAGAGTTATTACCGGATGGGACATGGACAGGGCCGAGATCAGGTACTGGCAGAAACACCAGGGCTAAGCCCGGAAGGAGACGAAGATTATGAAAGCTAAGGCGGAAACGACAATGACAGATGAGAAATATTATGATAAACAAGGTGTTCTTGGCGAAATCATAACTGGGGATATTGCCATTAGTCTGGATGAGGCGCTTGCAAAGGATATTGTAACAGGCAAGCGGAGGCGCAAGCTGCAAAATGTTACGATTAAGCTTGACCCGCTTTATCTTATCTCGATCAAGAAGGTGGCAACAAAAAGGGGCATCCCGTACCAAACGCTGATGCGGCAATGGGTTGCTGAAAAGATTCGAAAAGAACTGAAGATCGCGTAAGTAAGGCAATTTCTCATGACTATGTAGTGCAGGTTATTGAGACAATGACTATAGATTGTTATGATCGTCCATGCACATACTCAATCGTCTTTATCAATGCCTCCGCTTTCTTCAGCGTTTCGTAATACTCTCTCTCAGGGTCCGAATCCGCGACAATTCCTGCTCCGGCCTGAACATAGGCATACTCATCTTTAATTACAAAAGACCGAATGATAATATTCAGGTCCATTGAGCCCGAAAAGCCCACATAACCGAGAGAGCCGGTATACGGCCCTCTTGCAACAGGTTCGAGCTCATCGATTATTTCCATACACCTTACTTTCGGCACACCGGTAATCGTGCCTCCGGGAAATGCGGCCCGTATAACATCGAAACATGTTTTGCCGTTTTTCAGAAGGCCCTTTATGTTCGACACAATATGCATGACATGGGAGTAGTCCTCGGTTATCATCAGTTCGTCTACCTTGATGCTGCCGAATTCAGCTACCCTTCCCATATCGTTTCTCTCCAGATCAATAAGCATTATGTGCTCGGCCCGCTCTTTTTCGTTGAGCAGCAATTGGGCCCTCATAAGGGCATCCTCATTGACGCTATGACCGCGGGGCCTGGTGCCTGCAATCGGCCGGGTTTCAATAATGCGGTCTTTTACGGTTACCAGACGTTCAGGCGACGAACTGACAATACTATAGCTGCCAAAATCGGCAAAGGCGGCAAAAGGGGAAGGATTTATATGCCTGAGCATTTTATAAATATCCCACGGTCCGGCATCACCGACAAAGGCCGAGATGCGCTGTGACAAGTTCGCCTGAAATATGTCGCCGGCGGCAATATATTCTTTAGCTTTCCTTACCATCTCCATATAAGAGGCCTTGCTCATCTCGTATCTCAGCAAATGTGTCCGGTTAGGCTGCGGCCCGATTACAGCATTGTGGACTTCCATTTTCCCGACACTCCTGATTACTTCTTCGGCTTCATCATATGCACTGTTCCAGTCAATATCCGCAGTATCCCTGTATCCCAGTCCAGTCTGCCGCGCTCCCGGGGATATAATTATCCATGTTTTTTTTTCAAAATGGTCAAAAGCAACAATCCTGTCAGCCATCATAAAATGGATCTCCGGGATATCGAGGTCGGCGACGGCATTTCGCGGAATATCTTCGAGATATCTGACAAAGTCATAGGAAAGCAATCCAATCGCACCTCCCTGAAAAGGAGGCAGTTCCGGGACAGCGTTCTGGGGATAAGCGGCAATGAGCTCGCTCAGCCGGTCCAGCGGAGATCTGAATGAAATAGAACTCTTTTCCCCGCGCGCAGAACTGATGCATACTTCACCGTCTTTGGCCTTCAACACTAAATACGGTTCAAACGCGATAAATGAATAACGGGCGATTCTGTACGGGCCCCTTACGCTTTCAAGAAGGATACTCTGATGCAGTTGCCGGGATATGGAGAGCTGTTCATAAAACAGATGGGGATCGACATAAGGAATCTCACTGTAGAGCGGCGGGACACCCCCTCTCACTGCGCAATCCAAAAAATCTGTTTTGTTGAGGTTCAATTTCACCCGCCGGCGTTAGGGCTCGCCCCTAGGCGGTAAGCATTTCAAGGGAAATAAGCTCCAGGGCCCTGGCCGGATCCTCATGCTTCAGTATTCCCCTGCCCATTACAATGTAGTCCGCTCCGTCCCGCAACGCCTGCCTGGGGGTTGCAGTCCGCTTCTGGTCGTCCGGCGGGACCCAGGATGGTCTTATTCCCGGGGTAACCACAAGAAAATCCTTTCCGCATTGCCGCTTGATCATGACTGTTTCATGAGGCGACGCTACAACTCCGTCAAGACCGGCCGCAAACGCAAGCGAGGCGAGACGTTTAACATGTGTTTTCAGACTGTAATGAATCCCCAGTTCGTTCTTGAGAATATCGGCATCGAGGCTGGTAAGGGCCGTAACCCCGATAATCTTCGGCCTCTGAATATTTTCCTTAATGCACAACTCCGCCACTGCGTCCCTGCACTGCTTCATCATCGCAAGCCCTCCGGAGGTATGCACATTGAACATGTAAACTCCGAGTCTCGCAGCGGCAAGAGCAGCCCTTGTAACAGTATTCGGAATATCATGGAACTTGAGATCGAGAAATACCCTTTTGCCTTTTTTCTGAATCTCCCTGACAATGCCCGGACCAGCAACGACAAAAAGCTCAAAGCCGACCTTGAAGACGGCAGCCTGATCGCCGAGCCGGTCCACAATATCCAGCGCCCTGGCCGGATCGGACACATCGAGCGCCACAATAAGCTTATTTTTCCATGAAAGTTGCATTATAGCTTCGGCAGCGTTATACCCTTTTGGGCCTGATATTTGCCTGCTTTATCCTTATATGACGTTCTGCAAACTTCTGCCGCCTGCAAAAAAATGAGTTGTGCAATACCCTCATTTGCATAAATTTTAGCCGGCAGAGGCGTAGTATTCGAAATCTCTATAGTGACATGCCCCTCCCATTCAGGCTCCAGGGGAGTGACATTGACTACAATACCGCATCGCGCATAGGTTGATTTACCAAGACAGATCACCAGCACATCTCTGGGAATTTTGAAATACTCCAAAGAACGGGCCAGCGCAAACGAATTCGGTGGAATGATACATATATCGCCCTTATAATCGACCAAACTTTTCGGATCAAACTGTTTCGGGTCTATCACCGTTGTATTAATATTAGTGAAAATCTTGAACTCATCGCCAATCCGCATATCGTATCCGTAAGAACCGACGCCGTATGAGATGACGCCCTCTCTGGCCTGACTCTCATGAAACGGTACAATCATACCACCCTGAGCCATTTCATGTATCCATCTGTCATTTTTAACCATGCAGCCTCCCCCGCTAAGATAGCCATACTAAAATAACACAGCATAACGAGGGCACGCAAGAATAGAACCTGAAATAATTTCTCTTGTTTGAATGCGATCCCCTTGACACAGATAGCCGGCGCCGTTTTTAATAAATAGCAGATTGTTAATATCTCTCTGTGCGATTTATCGGGAACAACTTCCAGGTGCTATACTTGCTATACTAACACAGGAGATAGAAAAGCAAATACCATGCGGTGAGGGATAATAGAGGACCATGGCGAAGAATGAAGATGTATCATCAGAGCAAAATAAGGTTTCATTAAAGAAGTTCTTTCCTCCATTGCAGTGGTGGTCCAGAGTCAGTCGTCGCAGCATGAAGTCTGACTTAATAGCAGGGATAACAGGTGCAATTATAGTTCTTCCTCAGGGAGTGGCCTTTGCGATAATTGCCGGCCTGCCTCCTGAATATGGTCTTTATTCTGCAATAGTTCCTGCGATTATTGCCGCTTTATTCGGGTCATCCTATCACCTTATCTCAGGCCCCACCACTGCCATATCTATTGTAATTTTCACCTCGCTAAGCCCGTTGGCTCCTCCATCGAGCGCTGAGTATATTCAAATGGCATTGACCCTGACATTCCTCGCCGGGCTTTTCCAATTGGCACTTGGAGTTGCTCGTCTTGGGGCCCTGGTTAATTTTGTTTCTCATAGTGTAGTTTTAGGTTTCACCTCCGGGGCTTCAATACTCATTGCGACAAGCCAACTCGGAAATATCTTGGGCATCACAGTACCAAAGAAACACTCTTTCATTCACATCTGGGCGGATGTATTGTCCAGCCTGCCTGAGACCAACGTCTACGTCCTTTCCATAGGTCTTAGTACATTGATTATCGCAGTAGTTTTTAAAATCCTGAAACCTAAGTGGCCTGGAATGCTAATAGCAATGACGGCAGGCAGCGTCGGGGCTTTGCTGATGAAGGGCAGCGAGCACGGGGTTAGACTCGTGGGCTCTCTTCCTGCTCATCTTCCACCTCTATCTCATCCTAACATTACAACTGCTTCACTTCGTCAGCTTGCACCTCCTGCGTTGGCTGTCGCCATGCTTGGGCTTGCTGAGGCAGTCTCAATTGCCAGATCTATAGCGACAAAAACTGAGCAGCGCATTGACAGCAACCAGGAATTCATAGGCCAGGGACTCTCAAACGTCATTGGCAGCTTTTTCTCCAGCTACGCTGCGTCCGGATCGTTTACCCGTACAGGGGTAAACTACGAGGCGGGCGCAAAGACACCAATAGCCGCTGTTCTTGCTGCTATAACTCTTGCAGGCATTTTACTGCTCATTGCTCCTCTAACAGCCTACCTTCCAATAGCCTCGATGGCCGGAATCCTTTTTTTGGTTGCGTATAATCTCATTGACACGCACCAGATTGCCTCCATCATAAGGACAAGTAAACCTGAGGCCGGAATACTCATTGCCACATTTCTTGCTACATTATTTGTGGAGCTTGAATTTGCTATATATGTCGGAGTAATTCTTTCTCTGCTGCTCTATCTTAACCGAACATCCCATCCGACCTTCGTGACCCTTGCTTCTGATCCCGATACAAGAAAAAAGAGTTTCGCAAATGTGCAGAAGAAACCTCTATCCGAATGTCCACAGCTGAAAATAATCAGGATTGACGGCTCACTCTTCTTTGGTGCAGTAAATCATGTTGCAGAACAGTTAAATGAAATAACAAAGAGATACCCGGAGCAGGCACATATTCTGATCGTTGGCGGAGGCATAAACTTCATTGATGTCGCAGGATGTCATACGCTCAATCAGGAGGCTCATCGTCTGCACGTTAGTGGGCGCCAGATCTACCTCTGCTCCCTCAAGGGAGAGGTAATAGAAGTTATGAAACGTGGAGGGTGCACCAAGAGTGTCGGAGAAGAAAATATGTTCCACTCAAAGGTCGAGGCAATAAAAAGCATTGTTCCGAGATTGGATCCTGAAAGATGCCTGCACTGCAATGTGCGGGTCTTCAATGAATGTGCACAGATGCCGGGAGCATGAAAATCTTCATCCACAAAACTCATTCGACCGTTAGCTACCAAGGGTTTTAACATTAATTTTGGAACTTCGCAATAGTTTAATCTTGGCTAAACCTTACAGTTGCATAAATTATAAAAATTATTTTCCCCAAAATAGTTCCGGTAATGTCTTTTAGGAGTAGACGGATTGGATTTCGGCAGCATACACATGGATTATTTCCCAGTTTGAACATCTCAAAATTCTTGTTGTGCAAGCGGAAACAATCTACCGAATTAAGGTGCGGGCCTGAAAAGCCCGCACCTTACCCGGTATTCTAATCCAGTTTTGGGTTTGGCGTCTGATCTGCAGCAGCCCCGGCAGTTGCTGCCAAGACTATTTTTCGTAGGCTTCAGACACCCTGCCCACCATCTTGGCCGAGGGTTTCAGGGTCTTGTCTCCTTCATCATGCCACTTAGCAGGGCATGCTTCGTCACCATACTTGGAAAGGTGTATGTTTGCCTTGACTTTTCTTAAAAGCTCATCCATATTTCGGCCCATATTGTAGAAGTTGACCTCGGCATTCATGAGAGTGCCCTCGGGACCGATGATAAAGGTGCCCCTCAGGTCGAGTCCTGTCGCCTCATTATATACTCCGAACATTTTCGACACAGTCCCATTCCGGTCGGCGCCCATGGTATATTTTGCGTCTTTCAGCATCTTTTCTTCACGCTGCCATGCAAGGTGGACGAACTTTGTGTCCGTGCTCACAGTTATGACCTCTGCCCCGAGCTCTTTAAACTGAGCATACAACTCCGCAAGTGAGGCGAACTCGGTAGCACATACAAAGGTAAAGTCCGCCGGATAGAAAACAAGAACAGTCCATTTCTTGTTTTCCTTTAACATTGCGAGGCTGATTTCACCAAAGTCACCCTTTGTCGGTTCGTAGGTTTCAAGTTTGAAATCCGGAACCGTCTGCCCCACTTTTAGACCACAACATATTTCGCTCATAAGTACCCCCTTCATGAATGCTAAATTTACACTAATAGACCATACTAAAGCATGGTAGTTATTGGCTGCCTCAGCAACTATTATCCCGGACTTTGCAGGCGGGGCAGATGCCGTAAAACTCTACATGATTGCCGATTATTTCGAATCCGTCCTGTTTGTCAACAGATACCTGCAAGTCATAAGCTCCGTGGATGTCAACGATTCGTTTGCACCTGATACAGATAAGATGGTGGTGTGATTTGGTATTAGGATCAAAACGTTTTTTAATTGGGTCAATGGTCAACTCCAGCACTCCGCCCTTCTTCCGCAATGCTTCAAGGGTATTGTAGACAGTTGCGAAGGACATAGTTGGATAATTTTTCGAAACTGACTTGTAAATATCTTCTGCCGACGGATGCTCAGTGTTCTCCTTAAGGAAATCAAGTATGGCAATCCTCTGTGGAGTAAGCTTCAATCCTAATTCCCTGTATTCTTTCATTTACCAACCTATAAATATTATCATTAAATAAATAATATCACCTTAGAATAATTATTGTCAAGCAAATACGTAACGGGCTTATTCGCCACCTGAAAGTTCTTGACAATGATGAGTCTTGATATAAAAAAGATAAGACTCGATAATCTGTCTTATTATATTTCGCTTATCGGAATAAACATAAATTATTCAGCCCGCAAAAAACTGCCCCAATGATACAGGAACATTGACAGAACGTTTTAAACAATGTAATTTTAATCTGTAATAGTATGGACAGCATATCCGAACCTGGCACTGACAAAATGAGAGAAAGACCTCTCAATGGACATGACTTGCGGGAAATTATCGCACGATGGGTGGCGCCCTCCAGCGTGCCCGCATCGCCACGGATCGTCACTGACATATCGGATTTCTTCAAGGTCGACTATAACGATGTTGTAATTCTTGACGGGCGCCCTTATTTTATGCGGAATTATCAACGCGAGGGCCGTTTCGGCATTGATGATGAGCCCAAGTTCTGGGTCAGAAAAGCGATAGACCTGACTGACGGAAGCTTAAAGATTATAAAAATGGTTTTTCACGAGCAGTTCAAGGCAAAGGTTGGAGATATAACATTCGATTGCGTCAGAAGTCCGAGAAAAGAGGCCATTATCCTCGATATGGTCAAAGGACATCCCAATTTCATGCAGGGTTTTTCTGTGAATGACCCGACTGGTAACATAATCAGGATAATTGACTTTATTAAAGGCAAGACACTGGCTGACCATGTGCTGGAACTTGGTGAAAACCATGAAGACTATTTCTACAGCCTTTTCCCCTCCGTACTGAGTGAATACATTGATTTGGTAAAAGCAATAAGATTTCTCCATGAACGCAGCGAGAAGCACGGCGACATCAGGCGCGATCACATCATAAAGGAAAAGGAAACGGGTTTGTGCCGCTGGATAGATTTCGATTTTAACTATATGAATGCCGGAAATATGTTCGGATATGACCTGTTCGGGTTAGGCAATATCCTGGTCTACCTTACAGGCCGGGGCGACATAACCTCGCAGAGCCTCAGGAAAGAAGGGGCGCCTGTTCTTGATCATTTGACAGCCGATGATATGAATATAATTTTCAATAACAGGCTGGTCAATCTGAAGAAAGTCTATCCGTACATACCCGATGCCCTTAATGTCGTACTGCTTCACTTTTCAATGGGAGCAAATGCTTTTTATGACGATACTGAACAACTCCTCACGGACCTGAACGAGGTCAGGGAGACTATCGCGTTATAAGCAATGAAACCACAGAGAACACAGAGAAAAATGTTAATTTTTAATTAAAGGAGAAAATGTTATGGCAACGGAAAAGATGTGTTTCCTTGATAAAAACAGGAATATTATGATTGCTGTGGATGAATCTGAAAATGCAAAGCGCGCCCTCCTGTATGTGGCGGAATTTTTGGGTGGCATTCCAGGGTTCTGGGTATCAATACTAAGCGTCATACCTGGGCCCCCGGTCGATTATTTCAAGACCGATGAGGAGCGCAGTGAGTGGATAAACCGGAAAAAAACCGAGGCGGCGACGCTGCTGGACGATTATCGCCGGATACTTGTTCAGTCAGGATTCGGAGAAAACAACATTGAGCAGCTCGCGGAGATCAACTCTTGCCCGTCTGTTGCGGATTGTATCCTGAATGAGCGGCAGCGGCTCAATTGCGACACTCTTGTTATAGGACGGCGGGGCATCTCCAAAAAAGAGGAATTCCTTTTCGGCAGCACATCGAGCAAAATCGTCCATTCCGCCAGGAATTGTGCTGTGTGGGTAATCGAGTAAACATTAACTTCTTCCGGGCTATTTTATGTGCGATGAGATTTTGCTGTTATCTATGGAAGCGCTCAGTTTGTGAGTGCTATGCGGCCTAATCCCTGAGTGCCACGCCTGCCTTCAGCCTCTCCCTGAGCAGGAACGCCTGTCCCAGAGATATGCACGCGTCATTGCAGGGTACCTGGACATTGGTAAATACTTTGAAACCCTGCGAGACAAGCGCAGTATAAGACCTGTCAAATATATAGCTGTTCTGAAAAACACCGCCGCTCAGGACCACATTCCTCAGACCATACCCATTCCTTATGCGCAAGGCCACAGATGTGATGACTTCAACAATTGTGTTATGGAACCTGGCGGCTATCCTGCCCTTTAACTCGCCATTTTTTATCTCCTCAATTATCCGGAGTACCGTTTCCGAGAAGTCGATGCGCAACGGCCGGCCATGCCCGTCAATCTCGTTCACACTAAAGGGATACGCCCCGGAAACGCCTTCTTCTATTTCATTTTCAAGCGCGATGGCCGCTTCGCCTTCAAAAGTATTCCGGTCACTTACACCGGCAAGTGCCGATACAGCGTCAAACAGCCTGCCCGCGCCTGATGACAGCGGCGAGAAATGCCGGTTGCCGGCGAGTTTAACTATTGTCTCAACCCGCGGCAGACCATACCTGTCAAGAAATCCGGTCGCATCAAGCGCCTCCATAACAGCCGTATTCCGGCGTTCAGTGCCGCTCCCCTTGCTGCTCAGAGCGCTGACTACTAAGCCGACTGCGGTTCTCCAGCACTCCTTTATTGCCATTTCCCCGCCGGGCAACGGTATATAATCGAGGTGTGCGACCCTGTTAAAACCATTTATGCCGCATATAAGAAACTCTCCGCCCCAGAGATTCCCGTCTGCCCCATATCCCGTACCATCGAAGGCAATGCCCAGCACTTCCTTTTTTAACCCGCTTTCAGCTATCACGGATGCGATATGCGCATAGTGGTGCTGCACTGCATACCCCTTCTTGATCTTTTGCTGCCGGATTTGTTCCAAGGCCCAACGAGTCGATAAATAACCGGGGTGCAGGTCATAGGCAAGTGCAACAGGTTGTGACCGGTACACCTGTTTCAGGTTTAAAAGGGTTTCTTCAAAAAAACGCAGGGTCTCGATGTTCTCCATATCGCCGACATGCTGGCTTATGATTGCGTAATTGCCCTTAATAATAGTAAACGCATTTTTTACGTCAGCTCCGCAACCCAAAACATCCGGCCCGTCATCTTTCAGCAATATCGGCCCGGGAACATATCCCCTGGAACGTCGAATAAAAGAAAGCCCATTACCTCTTACTCTTAATACCGAATCATCGACCCGCATAAAAATGTCTCTATTGTGAAAAAGAAAGGCGTCGGCAATATCAGAGAGAATAGTCAGGGCGTCGTTATTGTCGACAACAATTGGCTCTTCGGCAATATTCCCGCTTGTCATCACAAGGGCGTTAAAGTGACAGGTCACCGGCAATGGATGAGGGGTAATAGGATAATGAAATAAAAGGTAGTGAAGCGGAGTGTAGGGCAACATAAATCCTATATATTTATTATTCGGTGCAACATCATAGGAAAGCCGATTGTCTATAGCCTCTCGCCTGCCGACTCTTTTTTTCAACAGAACGATCGGCCTTCTTATGTCGTTTAGCAACGCCGCTTCATCTTCGGAAACCTCGCAGAATGTTCCGATGGTCCCGCAGTCTGGCGCCATAAGGGCAAACGGCTTGTTGCTTCTCCTCTTTTTCTCCCTGAGCCGTGTAACCGCCGGTTCATTCGAGGCGTCGCAACAGAGATGAAATCCTCCAAGTCCCTTGACAGCCAGCAGAGCTCCCTGCTTCAGGAGCGCAATAGTTCCGGACAGGGGATTTCCGGAGACATCGACAGTGAACTGCGGATTGGTTACAGTGAGGAATACCTGAGGACCGCATATAGGACAGGCATTGGGCTGGGCATGAAACCTGCGGTTGCCGGGGTCCTCATACTCCGTCATGCATTGCGGACACATGCGGAATTGCGCCATGGTGGTATTAGGCCGGTCATAAGGCACCTGTTTCGTGATTGAATATCTCGGACCGCAATCGGTGCAGTTGATAAATGGGTACAGATAACGCCTGTCTTGCGGATCCGACAATTCCTTCAAACATGCATCGCATACTGAAACATCGGGGGAAACGAGTGTAAACCCGCCGCTGTCACTGCTGCTGATGATAACAAAATCGTTGTGACCTATTGCAGAGAGTTCCTGCACCTCGATACAGTCGATCTTTGCCAGAGGGGGGTGACGCCGCTGAATGGCATCAATAAATCCGGCGCTGTTTTCGCCTTCAGCCTCTATGAAAACCCCGCCGGAAGAATTCTTGATATATCCCCTAATGCCTAAATCTTTTGCGAGATTGTAAACAAAGGGCCTGAACCCGACTCCCTGAACAGTCCCTTTAACAGTCAAAAGGAAACGCTTCATGCTAAACCGGTAAAGTTAAACAAATAGTTGCATTTGGCAGACAGGAGAGTAGTTTCGACGATGAATGGGACAGGGCCCATGTTTGTGCAGCGCTGCCATGTGCTCAAGTGTAAAATATCCCTTGTGTATATCAAAGCCATATTCCGGGTATAATTTATGGTATTCAACCATCGCTTTGTCCCTGGCGACTTTTGCGAGTATCGAAGCCGCACTTATAGACGGGACTTTATCATCGCCCTTTATAATCGTCTCCACCGGTATGTCCAGGTCCGGAGCATGGTTACCATCCACCAGGGCCCTTTGAGGCTTAATCTTCAATCCTTCCACTGCACGCTTCATCGCAAGCAGTGTTGCATGAAGGATATTGAGTCTCTCGATCTCTTCCAGACTGGCCTTCTGTATGCACCAGCTCAGTGCATACAACTTTATCTCCTCGCTGAGAGCCTCTCGTTTGCGGGCCGACAATTTCTTCGAATCAGCCAGCCCTTCAATGAGGTGTTCAGGATCGAGGATCACCGCGCCCACATATACTTCCGCCGCACCCGCTCCGCGTCCTGCCTCGTCACATCCGCATTCAATAATCATCTGCCGGCCAGATGTCATTTCACAATGATACACCAAACCATGCAATGAGATCAAAATAATTCCAAAAACATTTATCTGGAGGCAGGGCAAACGCACTAAGTGTTTTATTATCGATCTTCATTGAAGTACTTCCCTGCATGCCATTTCGAGCCTCTCTTTCCTGTCATTTCGAGCGCAGCGAGAAATCTTACCTGCCTGCATTATAAAAGATTTCTCCCTATGCCGAATATCCAAAAGGACATGAAGTCGTTCTTACTTAGGGCTTGGCAATTCAGAGAGCAAATTAAGGCCGAGCTCTCTCGTTTCCCCTCAACGCTCCTGTTCAGCGTCGGCGTGGAGCGCCGTTCGCTGCATCATAGGATTAATAGAGCATATACTGCAGAGAACTTACCAAAGATTTTCATATGAACTCAACATAATTATATCAGAATTCAAAGGTGTTGAGGAAGAAGGAAGAACAGCGCAAAGACTGAGAGGCGTTCAGATCAATCGGGCGTCTTGTAAAGCTATAAGATATTATGGGGAGTGGTATAATAGCTCGATGGGGCTTTTGACGGACATTATTTCCGGTTGCAATCATTAACATAAGTAGAGTAAATGATTGTATGACTTAGAAAGAACTTAAGTTTTTATACATATACCCATAGACGCATATATACATTTGTGCGCTCTGTGGTTAATTTTTGACAATACGCAATTAACTGTCTGGAGGTTATGGCATGGACAATGCAATAGGCATCACCGTTGGGAACGGAGACATCGGCAAGGTTGTTGACCTGGAAAAAGGGTTATTGCCAAAGATGGCAAAACCCAAAAAACTTTACGAAAGAAGGCATAACGGCAGCGTCGAATTTATAATTACCAATAAAGACGGGTTTGTCGCTAACTTTGGGACAGTGCCGGCTGACAAGTACGATGACTTGATCATTCAATCAGAGATTATTTCACATGGATATAAGAGGGTCAATTTCGGAGTTAATCCTTTTATCGTAAAAACAGACATGGTGTTTGAGAGTGACCTGCAAATGAAAATGACCAGAAGATTCAAATGGCTATTCTCTATTGTTATGCTTGCTATTTTCGGCAGTGCTTATGCTTTTCTTTTCATGCAATCTTCTTTTCATGAGGCCGTAGAAAACATAACACACCAGATGATATCTAATATTGGCACTGTAAACAGGTCCGTAACAGCCGGATTTCAGACGGTATTCAGCAGGCTTAATGACAATGATAATGCCATAGCCGAGTTGAAGGGCCGAATTAATTATCTTGAAAACAAGATTGCACATGACAAAGAAAGAGTTGTTGCAGCGCCGCCTGTTATGACACCACGTAATGTTACGGAAAATGATAAGCGGCAGAACGAGCCACAATCGCCGACCACAGAAAAGCGTAGTGAAAACCTTGGGATTCCGCCGGCGGGAATTGCGCCGGAAAAAAAGCCGATTCAAACTATCAACAGGTTTAAAGACAGATAATATTGCAGCGACCTACAGATAACACTCTAGTAGAGAGCTGGCGTAGTGGCCAAACAGATTAAAAATGAGAATGGATGAACCCCTTCAGAGGGTTCTATTTTAACCGGCCAGTAATGTCAGCGTTTTGTAAATACCTTTTTGGGCAAGCTCTGACTGTTTCTCTAAAACTTTGTCTGCGGTAAATATATTTATCGCATGCCTATTCAATAATTAATATTAGATGAGCTAATAGAGGAAGGTCAAACACGAATTCCCGGCATAAGGCAGGGCTTAAAAAACTGGATAAACAGCACACTGCGTACTGCGTTTAGCGTAAAAAAGCTTTACATCAGCCCTTAAGAACGCAGTACGCCGAACCCAGTACGCACTTACAGCTATTTTGCTTCCCTCGATTTTTCTTTGATCTTGGCCTCTTTACCTTTTTTATCCCTGATGTAATACAGCTTCGCCTTCCTGACCTTGCCGCGTTTTATAGTCTCAATCTTGTCTATGGAAGGAGAATGCACAGGGAAGATCCTTTCCACCCCCACGCCGAAAGACATCTTCCGGACCATGAAGGTTTCCCGTACACCGCTCCCCTTGCGGGCAATCACTACTCCCTCGAAGGGCTGGAGCCGCTCTTTGTCCCCTTCTACAACCTTGACATATATCCTGACAGTGTCTCCGATATTAAAGGCCGGGACTTCCCTTCTGAAGCCTTCCTCAACTGCATGTATCTGATTCATCTTCTTCCTCCCTGCTGTTGACCACATATCCATCAGAGCAAAGCTCGTTTAATATCGCCGTATCTTCACTGCTCAAAGACGCCTTTTCAAGCAGATCAGGTCTTTTGAGCAGCGTTCGTCTTATTGCTTCCGTTCTCCTGCTTCTCCAGATTTCCTTATGATTGCCTGAAAGAAGCACGTCAGGGACCTTCATGCCCATGAACTCCGGCGGCCTGGTATAGTGCGGGTAATCCAGAAGGCCCCACGAAAAAGATTCTTCCTTTGCTGAATTCTCGTCACCCAGCACGCCGGGGACAAGCCTTGTAATGCTGTCTATTATAACCAAAGCGGCCAATTCTCCTCCAGTTAAAACATAATCACCGATCGAAATCTCTTCATCGACCAGGGCTTGCCGGACCCGCTCATCGATCCCCTCATATCTCCCGCAGATAAAGACTATCCTCCTGGAATCCTGCGCTAATGATTCTGCCATGCACTGCGTATACGGCTTGCCCTGAGGGCTCATCATTATAGTCAATCTATCATGGCCGTCAGCCTTGATAGAATTCAGCGCGTCATATATCGGCTCTATCTTCATAATCATGCCCGAGCCGCCCCCGTAAGGGGAGTCATCTACAGTCCTGTGCTTGTCGCTCGTAAAGTCCCTGAGATTGAATAACTTTACATCAAGCAATCCATTTTGTATCGCCCTTTTTAGAATACTTTCCCCCAAATAGGCGGAAAACATTTCGGGAAAGATTGTAATTATATCAAATCTTGCACTCATTTACCAAAGATGAAGGTTAAGGTCGAGGTTAAGGTCAAGATTAAGGCTAAGATTAAAACTACCTAGGCCGGCAGCGGCAAGGCTAAGATTGAAAGTATTAACGTCCACGTCTTATTTTCTTTGTCTCAACCTTAACCTTAACCTTAGCCTTATTCTATTCTAGTATCTCAAGTACACACCGTTTGCCTATTTTTGTCCCGGCGGCCCCCAGAATCGTCCTCATTGCACGAGCGGTTTTCCCCTGCTTGCCGATTACCTTGCCAAGATCTGTCTGAAATACTCTGAGTTCATATACCGTGGTCTTCTCACCCTCAATTTCAGACACCTTAACATCTTCAGGCTTATCAACCAGTGCTTTAGCCATCGTCTCAATCAATGTCTTCATCTCTCCACCTCCAAGTTGGCAAATTGGTTCAGCACTTCCCCCTCAAAGAAAATTGAGTTCGGGAAACTCCGGTTCTACATGCCGGCTCTTTGTAAAAGTTTCCTCACGGTATCCGTAGGTTGTGCGCCAAGTTCGATCCAGTGCTTTGCACGATCCAATTTGACCTTAATTTCGGATGGCTCTTTCTTTGGATCGTATGTACCTATGACCTCAACAAAGGGGCCGTCTCTCCTTGCCCTGGAGTCTGCAACGATAATTCTATAAAACGGTTTCTTATGGGCCCCCATCCTTGTCAACCTGATCTTTACCAAATTTCACCTCCTGCATTAATAAAAAATTCTATAAGCAATTTCACTTTTTATAACTTAAAAGAACAAAATACCTTTATCAGAACTGAATAGTTTAATATATTCAAGTCCCTGTATGCAACCATAAATTAAAAAGAGAACCCCTTGGGCAGCCTCAAACCCTTATTCCCTTTAAACATTTTCATCATCTTCTTCATCTCCAGGTATTGTTTGACAAGCCGGTTTATATCCGCCGTTGTTGTACCGCTGCCGGCAGCGATCCGCTTTCTCCTGCTGCCGTTAATTATGTTGTGGTTGCGCCTTTCCTTTGGAGTCATTGAATTAATGATGGCTTCTATTTTGACAAATTCCTTCTCGTCCACCTTCACGTCCTTCATGGCCTTGTTCATGCCAGGGATCATGCCAAGCAGGTTTTCGATAGGTCCCATGCCGCGCAGTTTCTTAAGCTGGTCCCTCAGGTCTTCAAAGGTAAAACTTTCCGCCATGATCTGTTTTTGAAGCTTTTCAGCCTCTTTTTGATCAATGGACTGCTGGGCCTGTTCTATAAGTGTGAGCACATCCCCCATGCCGAGTATTCTGCCGGCAATACGGTCGGGATAGAAAGGCTCAAGCATATCTATTTTCTCACCCGAGCCGATAAATTTTATAGGCTTGCCGGTAACGCTTCTTATTGAAAGCGCAGCGCCGCCCCTGGCATCACCATCCATCTTGGTGAGAATAATGCCGTCTATGCCGATCTGCTCATTGAAACTCTTTGCCATGTTAACAGCATCCTGACCAGTCATGGCATCCGCAACAAGCAGTACTTCGCGGGGATTGACAGCGCGCTTTACCCGCAGCAATTCGTTCATCAAGTCCTCATTGATATGCAATCTGCCGGCAGTATCGAGGATAACTACATCCCTGCCGTCCAATTTTGCCTGTTTGACAGCATCGCTGCAGACGGTCACAGGATCCTTTATTTCTTTTGCTGCAAAAACAGGGATGTTTATCTGTTTGCCAAGTGCTGAGAGTTGGTCAATTGCAGCAGGCCTCTGGAGATCAGCAGCAACAAGCAGCGGCCTTCTGCCCTCTTTTTTAAAGAACAGGGCCAGCTTGGCTGAAGTTGTAGTTTTACCGGAACCCTGAAGTCCGATCATCATTACTATAGTAGGTGGATTAGGGGCCAGTGGTATACGGCTATTGGAAACGCCAAGAAGCTCACAGAGAGAGTCATGCACTATTTTGACTACCTGCTGTCCCGGCGAGAGACTTTCCAGCACCTCTTTTCCTATTGCTCTGACGCGGACATGTTCAACAAAATCTTTAACTACCTTGAAATTAACATCGGCTTCGAGCAGGGCCAGCCGTATCTCCTTGAGCGCAACATCAACGTCTTCTTCCTTGAGAAGTCCTCTGCCTTTTAATTTCTTGAATATAGCGTCAAGTTTGTCGCTTAGCGATTCGAACATATCTGACGTTTCCGTACCTTTATAATAGGGTTTCTATCTCTTTTGAGAGGGTGCTTGCCAAATCAGGGAGCAGTCCTATATGCTTGTCTCTGATTTTACCCTCTTTGTCGATAATGAAGCTCGTCGGTATACTGATCACCTGATATTTTCTGCTTACCGTGCCATCGTCAATCATAACGGGAAAGGGGATCCCGAATTCATTTACAAAATTCTTCACTGCCGGTAACGCCTCGCGCCCATCGTCTATGGCTATCCCCAGTACGACTAACCCCTTTCCCCTATATTTTTCATAAATAGATTTCAGTTCCGGCGCCACCATCTGACAAGGAGGACACCACGACGCGAAAAATTCAACCAGGACCACTTGGCCCCTGTAATTATTGAGGTCCAGCCTGTCACTTTTTATTGTGGAAAGAACAAAGGGAGGAGCACTGCCGTCCGCCGCCTTTTCCGTCCTTGAACATGCTAAACACAAAAAAACAACAAAGGTTGCCGCAAAAAAAAAGAAAGCCTTTTCATTAATTCGACAGAAGAGAGTCTATTTTGGCCTTAAGCTGGGGTTTGGGGACTGCCCCTACTACCTGGTCTACTTTCTGCCCGTCTTTGAAAAACATGACGGTAGGTATACCCATTATCTTGTACTTGGTAGCAACCTCCGGATTTTCATCGGTATTCAATTTCCCAACTTTTATCTTACCGGCATATTCCTTTGCCAATTCTTCAATTGTCGGAGCTATCATCCTGCAAGGACCGCACCAGACCGCCCAGAAATCAACCATAAACAGTCCGCTCGACTGTAAAACTTCACTGTCCCACGCCGTGCTCGTAAGATCCACAATCCCTTCAGCCATAATACCTCCCATCTTTTAACATAAAATTTAAAAAACTCATTATAATAATTATAGTTTTTAATCAATATTTTGTCAATTTGAGTAAGGCTTAGTCGGGCCTCCGCTCGAAGCACTTATACATATTGACCCTTCAGGCGCCTTCTTTGTTCCCTTATCGGGGAATATATGGTTATAATTATGCCATAGCAATCCATTCAGAGGAGATACAGTCATGAGGAACATTTCTTTAAAAAAAATCTTTCTTGCTTTTCTTAAAATCGGCTCCTTTTCCTTTGGAGGCGTTTATTCCATGCTTGCTTTTGTTGAAAAGGAGTTAGTAGAAAGACGCAAATGGCTCACTAATGATGAATTCATTGAAGCGGTTGCTGTAGGACAAATGACTCCCGGACCACCTATTGTAAATACGGGTATTTGCATCGGATACAAGCTGAAAAAAATACAAGGGGCTTTGACTGCAACTGTGGGGCAGGCCCTCACCGGGACTGTTCTTGCCGTAGTGCTCGCAATCTTTTACATAAAAGCAAAAGACAATACTCATTTGCATTCAATCATGAAGGGGGTAGGAGCGGCGGTGGTTGGCCTTCTCCTTGCCATCATTTACAAAATGGCGGTAAAGATCCTGAGAGATTATAAAGCAGCCATCTTTGCGCTGTCATCCTTTTTTGCGCTGGCCTTGTTCAGGCTTAATCCTATCGGACTGATTCTGGCGTCCGGGATACTCGGGCTGGCGGTTTATGGGCGGAGAAAATAAGATGGCGGTATTGTTTAAATTATGCTGGATATTAATTGTAGTTAATTCATTGACCATAGGCGGAGGCTTTGTCATGCTCCCTATGCTTCAAAAGGAATTAGTCGAAAAGTATCACTGGATGACCAACCAGGAATTCCTGGATGCAATCGCTATAGGACAGGTAACCCCCGGGCCTCTTACGGTAATGAATGCTTTTATCGGATATAAAATTTACGGGCTTTCAGGCGCGGTACTGGCAATGATCAGTTCTTATTTGCCCTGCATTATTATTGTCACACTGGTGGCTAAATTCTATTACGCATATAAAGAATCAATAATTGTAAATTCAAGCTTCCGGGGGATAAAGGCCGCGGTAATCGGACTTCTCGGGGCCGTCGCCATTTCGCTGGGCCGCACTTCCCTTGTGGACTTCTCAACCTTCGGCATCGCCATCCTAAGTTTCGCCGTGATCTCCTTTACAAGGATAGACCCTACTTTTGTAATTATTGGCTCAGGGTTATTAGGTGTATTGATCTATTGACCCTGGGCCTGCTGGGACTGCTGCTGCCGGTAGAGGACCATATATTCTTTTTCGAGGTCTTCGTACTGGGCCTGCATTGCTTTGAGGTTCTTGTCCTTTTCTTCCAGTTCCTCCTGGAACTCTTTACTCCTGGCGGTCAGCATTTCTTTTTCCCGAAGTATCTCGGCATATTTTACATCGTCCATAGCTGCTGCATCAGAACCAGTTTTCAAATCCTCCGAGATGAGCTTAAACTCTCCCTCCCATATCTGAAACTTTTCAGTGAGCCTTTCATCTTCCTTATTAATAACATTTATGAATTTTTCCAAATCCTGGTTATTTTCTTCTAACGCGGCCAGGGCCCCTGCACCGTCAGCGCCGCCTTTTATAAGGTCCCTTATCTTGTCCTGCAGTTCGTTGTTGTCCTGCTTCAGTAAAAGCAGCCGTTTTCTTGCTCCCTCAAAGACATCCTTGTAGCACATCAGTTCCAGTATAGTGCTTTTCTGATAATTCACCATGCGCTGCAGCCGTCTGAGCTGATCCGGCATGGCCCCGCCTTCACTGTCCCCGGTCTGCGGTGAATCCAAAAACTCCGCCGGGCCGGAATCCTGAAGCGGCTGCTGCTCCTGATCTATAAGGGTCTCAGTCAGGGTTTCAGGCAAGGTCTCAGGAAAAGCTGCTTCACCTGATGCAGGACGGTCAAAAGTCTCCAGGCTTTTTTCGCTCTTGATATCATTTAACTTTCTCAGTGTTTTCTGGTACAGGTCTTTATGTTTCCTGTTCCTGAAAAAAAGATAGCCTGCGAGTACAAACAATATAAGAGTAAGCTCTATCAGCAATAAAAAATAAAGGGGATCAATCTTCACCATTTTCATTACGCCCCGTTGCGCTTCGAGGCCCCTCCTTTTTTCCTGGTTTTCCTGTTATTCAAGCTCTCCTTAATTTTCTTACAGAGAAAGAGGGTCCCGGCCGCAGCCAGGAGCACTGCGTTTATAATACCGAACTTTATAAGTACCGGTCCCCAGGTATCGACAGGTACTGCAGGCTTTTTATTTGAAGCAGTTACCGGGAGATTCTTCTCCTGGGCCTGCGATGCAGGCGCCGGCTCCACCGCCTTAAACTGGATCGTCTTCGTGCGCTTGAATGTCTTGCCTTCAGCCATAAGAGTAAGTGCATAATCACCTGTTTGCGGGACAACAAATTCAAAAGGAAATACCCCCCCTTCCGGCTGCCCGTCGACGTGAAGCTCAACTTTCGATGATTTGCCGTCAGGTCCGGCCAGGTCTGCAGAGAATGATATTTGTTCAAGGATATCCTTTTCTTTCAGTAAGCCGCCATTCCTCTCAAGCCATACATCGCCCTTCACTGTTTCATTTTTTTTCACAAAATTCGCCTTGAACGAACTTTCGAGGCTAAGATCAGTTATGATAAATACCTTATTTCCTTCTTTTCTACTCAGGTTGACCTTCCACTTTCCGGGTACAGGTTCCCTGATTGTTATCAAATCAAAAAGCTTTGTCTCATACCACTGTATGTTCTGCCCGTACTTTGCAGGGGTGTTTTTCTTCCCCGAAGGTTCCACCAATGTTGTCATTGTGCCGGCTTTCTTGCTTATAAAAACTATCGCCTCTTTTATGTCCTTATCGATGCTGAATGAATCTCTGTCAAAAGGGACCTCGTCAGGAGATTTGATTTTCTCGAACATCAAGGCAAAGATGACATGTATGTCCTGGTCGGTAAGTGCGAGTTTGAAGAAGCCCCCTCCCTCCCTTGCCAGGTCCTCAAGGAACTTGGCATCGGATTGATCGCTAAAGGCTATCGTCGATAGTGTAATCCCGGACTTTACCAGCTCAGGAAGCAATGCGGAGAGGTTGCTGAATGCCACAGCTTCTTTCTCTTTTGAACCGAGCGTAAGCTTCCCGTCCGACAAGAGAAGCAATACCTTCTTGTTGCTTGCAGACGTTTTTAGCTGATCGAACCCTTTTTCCACGCCCTCATAAATATTAGTTGAAAATTCCCTTGATGATACCTTGTTTATCGCGCTTACGAACCTTCCATAATTTTCTTTGCTGTTACGGGTGAGCGGCAGCAGCAGCTTCGCGGAGTCGCCGAAGCTCACAACGCCGACACGGTCATCGCTGCCTAAAAGTGATATAAAAAGTTTCGCAGACGTCTTCCTGTTATCATGGGGATCAGTCTTCCTCATGCTTCCGGAACTATCGATAAGCAGCACGATATCCGCCCCTTTGCTTTGCTCAGGGCGCCCTGCTTCCAGGGCCGACGGTTGTGCGCTTTTTTCCCCGGAGGGTTTATCGCCGGAAAATGACAGCGGCGTAAGGCCAAAAAAGACCAAGACTGCAAACAATACTCCCAATCTTTTCATATGTTCCCCATCATGCTGTTTTACCATGCATTATTATCGGTACTTTTATGTATAACTATAGCACACAACTATTTGGCGAAAAAAGCCCCTGCCCCGCAGTCGGTGAATTTGTCATTCAGAGAGAAAATAAGCATTTCAGTTATAAATTCGGACCTTCTGAATCCTTATGCGGCCGCCCATTCTCCCGGGTCTTTCCAATTTTTTGTTTTAAGAACTTTCCCAAATATTTGTCAGTTATTGATATATGTTTATCAAGCCACTTATACAGCCACCCTTTTATTTCCATCACCATTCGGTGGTCTGCTATGTTATGGTAAAATCTTTTCTGATACACCTCAAAGTCTTCTATGAATTTCTGATGCTGCTTTTTGTGATCATCGATGCAGGGATAGCCATATGCTTCCATATACCCTTCCTCCATTTGAAAGTGTTTAACAATATATTTTCTTAAAAAGTCAGTTGTCATTCCGACTTGTTGGAAGCCTTCTTTTCCGTCCACTGTATCGAACAGATTTTGGATTAATGCTATAAACTCTTTATGTTCACGGTCTATCTCCTCAAAACCTGAGGACATTTCCTCAGTCCACTGGAAACTGTACTCACTGTTCAACTCCGAGCATTCAATCTGGGAATCAGCATGTTTCTGATATATTTCCTTAAAGAGCAGCATTGTTTTTTTGAACGCATCCAGCACGTTAGGGTCAAAATGGTGCGGCATAGTCCTGCCGTCACCTTCAAGTATGATACGGCACGCCGTTTCATGGTCACAGGCAGGCTTGTAAAGACGCCTGCTCCGCAAGGCATCATACTGATCAACAAGGTTCATTATCCTGCTCTCCAAAGGAATTTCTTCTCCCTTGAGCTTATATGGATACCCTGAGCCGTCCCATCTTTCGTGATGAAAGAGGGCAATATTCTTTGCCATGGAGAGCATAGGATGCCCGCCGATAACTTCAGCGCCCCAAACAGTATGTTTTTTCATTATTTCAAACTCCTCATCAGAGAGCTTGCCCGGTTTCTTGAGAATATGCGGCGGAGTATTCACCTTGCCCATATCATGCAACGTGGCTTGTATGCGGATCCTGCTGATGAACGATTCTTCCAGGCCGAGTCCGACAGCAATTACACTGCAATATTCGCCGACTCTGTGGATATGGTTGCCGGTGTCGTCATCGTTGGCTTCTGCCGCCCTTGCAAGCGCATAAATCATGTATTCAATGAGTCTCGTATTTTCAAAAATAGCGGCCGTGGTATTAGCGTATATCTGCAATTGTTTGATCTTGTTGTCGTCAAAGAAGTTGTCCACAGAGCTGTATAAAGCCAACACGCCTATGCAGCGGGTCCCTAAAAGCAGGGGCACTCCCATTACCGATCTGTAGCCGCGCTTTTCTGCCTCCAGCCTCCACAACTCAAATGAAGGGTCGTCTTTGTTCAGCCAGAACGGCTTTTTGGTCCTTATAGCCGTTCCGAGCGGGCCTCTGCCTGACTGACTCTCATCCCACGTGACCTTTATACTCGAAAGATACCCTTCTTCCATACCTGCATGCGCCACGGGCCATACATAATAACTTCCCTCCCGGACCAGTCCGATCCATGCCAGTTTCAAATCAAAGATCTTCAACGCATTCTCACAGCATTGATTATAAATGTCTTCGCTTGACTCTATGCTTATGAGGGCACGGGAGGCATTGCTTAAGGCAAGCAGTTCGTGATTGAATTTATCCAAGTCGCAGAAATTCTGTTTCAGCGACGCAATCATCTGGTTAAACGTCCGGGAGAATTCTCCTATTTCATCTTTGCTTTGGACATTTACCTTTACATCAAAGTTCCCATCCTCCACCTCCCGCGAAGCTGCTCTTAACCGCATTAACGAACAAATAAATGTTTTTTTTACATATAAATAAATCGCAAGGGATGACAGCAAGGAAATAAAAAGGACATAAAAGACGTAGTGATTGCGGGAAGACCGTATATAACTCAAAGATTCGGTGAGAGGAATTTTTATGCTTATGGCTCCCAGGAGATCGCCCTCCTTCACGTCGTGGCAGGAAAGACAGTTTTTGCCCATATAGTTGGATTTCGCAATATACGGGTAAACGCCCCTTATGTATTCACCCTCTAATACAATCCGTTCGCCGCCCTTTTTCATAACCTCTTTTTCAATATCGTTGTTGGGATATTCATCCGCACCTCCCTTGCCGAAGTCCTTATCGACGGCATCGGAACGCATTATCCTTACATTGGCTATATTCTTCATCTGTTCAAAGAAGGGACCTTTGGCTTCTTTGATATTGCCCGTTATCATCATTGTTGTAAGGCTGTTCAATATAGTGTCCCTGTAGCCCGGCAGGGTTGTATGAATCAATTCGTCTATTACTATGCGCCGCATGTTACTCGCCGTAGCGAAAATGACAATTATAATTCCCACAGAGGCCATCAATATAATAGGGACTGCCAACTTCCATTTTAAAGACAGATATTTGATGCTCATTATCTCAACTCCCCCAATATTTGTGAATTGCAGCTTTCAATTTCCAGGAAGCGGCACATGGATTTGTCGAATCCGTTACGGTGAGTTTCAAACCAGTGATAAAAAGGACCTTGCAGTTCGGAGGTTGTGAGCGAACAACTTTGGTTTCTTTCATATGCTTTCTTTAAAACCAGAAAATCTTCACAGAACTTTTCATGTTCAACCTTGTGCTCAGCGCACCCGGGATATTTGCAAAGCTCCATATAGTGCTCTTCCATTAACATAATCTGCCAGAAGCTGCAGCTAACTCATTGAAACTGGCGGAGAGGCAGGGATTCGAACCCTGGGTGAGATATAATCCCACAACGGTTTTCGAGACCGCCCCGTTCAACCGCTCCGGCACCTCTCCAT